>JAABUP010004618.1_pt1 | contig 22197 bp, 26 predicted proteins | sample 5559201 | NCBI WGS metagenome assembly JAABUP01 (sample SAMN10711887, study PRJNA513373) | rock metagenome | isolation source: Antarctica rocks | place: Antarctica | reverse complement strand
TGGCGATCAGCGCCTGCACCGCGTACGCCAGCGGGTCCAGCCAGGTCGCCCACCGCCAGCCGGCCGGCATGTCCGCTGCCGCGCGCGCGCGGGCACCGCCGTCAGGCTACTTTCGTTTCAGGCGCGGGGGCCGCGAGCGCCGCGTGCGCCGGCATGCCCGCCCCGGTCCTCCAGCAGGCCAGCGCGATCGCCTGCGCGCGCAAACGTGGGCGCAGCGCTGCCACATGCTGGCAACGCTGGGTGCTGCGGCGCGGCTGATGGAGGGCACGATCCGGGATGCCGTCAAGCGCGCGGCGGGGTATCAGTGAGGCGGCTGTGCGCGGCGATAGGCATGGCCGCGGTAGATGCATGGCAGGGTAGGGCCGGCCCCGCGCGCACTCTGCGCGAAGATGTAGCCGGAGAGCATGAGGAAGACGACCAGGAAGCAGGAGCCGACGCTGTTGGCGAGCACCATGTCGCGCGTCAGCGCGGCAAACATGCGGAACATGGCCAGCGCGTTGCAGTGCACCAGGAAGAGCACCGCGTAGAAGCTCAGGAACCTGCGCCCCCGGCGCGCCCCGCTCACGCCCTACTTCTAATCGTAGCTGGTGCGTGCCGTAGCCACAGAGAGACGGCCCGGCGGCTCGCTGCACCGAACGGCGAGGCCGGCAGGCAGCATCGCACGAGACAGGTCCCGTGCCCCGCAATGCGCAGGGCGGCTCCATCGCAGCAGGCTGCCCAGGCCGGCGGGCGGCCCCGCCGCGGCCTGCGTGCCCGCCGCGCGCGGGCAGCAACCTGCACCGCACCGGCCGAACTCGGGCGCGAAGCCGACGGTCCAGTACACGATGAGCGACCAGACGCCGGCCTCGGTGGCCGAGTAGAAGGCGCGCAGGAAGGTGGTCGGCAGCGTGTACGCCCAGGCCGGGTACAGGCGCATGTCGCGCTGCTTGTAGAACACCGGCAGCCGGTCCACCTGCGCGCGGCGCGCGGTTCGCGGTATGGGGCGGCCGGCGGATGGCCCAACCCTAATTACGACCTATGGCAGCAGGGGCTGCTTGAGGGCCTGTGCCTGCTCCGGCCGCCATTCCTCTGGGCGGCCTCTGTCCGACATGTGGTCACCTGAGGCTGCATGCCGATGCTTCGTGACAAGGTGGCGGGCCATGCGGGAGCTGCCCGCAGCTGGTCTGTGGCGTGCGCCCAAACTCATGTCCGATTCAGGCGCACACAAGGCAAGTTCGCAAGTCGCACAGGTGGCGTTTGGAAGGTGCATGCCAGCCTGGTCACCGCATCGGGATGCGCTCGAGCAGCTGCTCTCACATTGAAGGTGTAGGCATATGGCTAACCCTAACCCTAAATGCATGGCGCACGCGCGCGGCGCGCACCGCGATGGTCATCTCTGTGAGCCCGTTGAACATCATGATCATGACGGAGTAGAAGCACACGCTCATGTACATGGAGCCGTTGATGACCGAGTCCGGGCGCACGCGCGTGCGCAGGAACATCGTGCCGGCGATGATACCCATGACCGCGACCTGTGTGCCAGGAGTACGCCCCAATGAGAACAGCCCTAACCCCAGTTTAAACCTACCATATATGGGGCACGCACACGCAGCAGCATCGGGCGCCGCTGTAGGGGAGCACACCGTGATCAAGGGATGCAGGGTGATGCCCTCCACTGTCGAGGGGGTTGCCTGGGCATGCTACCACACAGCAGGACAGGCGCATGTGCACCGCTTGACCCTGAGCAACGCTCAAGCCTCACTCACGCTCCATGCGCGAGCACGGCAGGGATCTCGTGTGTGTCGGCGCTTGCTCGAGCGGCAGCGCAGGTGCACGCAGCAGAATTGTGCAGCTCCCAGGCAGGCTGCGGCGCGTCAGCCCACGGCCGTGCGCATCTGCGAGCTCGCAAGGATACGCGCACGGGCGCGCGAGGTACAGCGCGCGGGCGCGCCTGGGCGACGCGGAAGTAGTACAGGAACGAGTAGCGCTCCGTCAGCACCCACTCCCGCTGCAGGCACGCCTTGAACGCGCGCCAGCCTGCGCCGGCGGCCGGACGCGTGACGGCAAGATCGAGGCTGGTGCACAGCATTCACTGGACATGCAGAGCGTGCGATGCAGCCAGGACGACCGCATGTGCAGGCACCCCGCGCCGCTGCGCGCGCCGCGGGCGCGGCGCCAGCCGCGCACCCTGCAGCGCGTAGGGCGCCCAGGCGAGCGCGGCGTCGCCGTCGCGCGAGGGCGGCAGCGGCGCGGCCAGCGCGGCCGCGGACGCCAGCCCCGAGCTGGAGCAGCGCCAGGCGGCCGCGATGTCGCGCACGGGCACGTGCGCGTACTCGCCCTTGCCCGCCCAGAATTGCTGCGCGCGCAGCTGGGCCGCGTCGGCGCGGCGCGCGCCCAATGTGCATGTCCACCAGTGGGGCTGCTGAGTGTTGGACTACAACATGAATGCCGCCAGAGCGAAGAATGGTGGCCAATATATTCCAGGTGCGTGAATCACCATCTCAACACTATCACTGCCGCCTCAGCGGGTAGTTATACCACGACTGCTGAGAGCTGTGGGGACGCGGAGCCGCAGATGCAGGCACAGCCAGCAGGCAGCCGCATGAGCCGGGGGCGATGCAGCCGTGAAGGCAGGCCGGGGTGAGGCCGGGGCGCACGGCCTGGTCGCGCGCCGAGCTGACCTCCTGCAGGAAGCCCGCGGGGTCCTTGCGCGGCGGGCAGGCGAAGCCCAGGCGCGCGAAGAAGGGCAGCGCGTCGGGCCGCGGGCCGTGGAAGAGCACGACGCCCTCGCTGATCAGCATGACGTCGTCGAACAGCGCAAACGTCTCCGGCGCCGGCTGCTGCAGCGCCGCCAGCACGGTTGCCTGCGCGCGCCGCGCGGCCGTGGACTGCTTTCCTGCAGTCCCGCCACGGGGCGGGCGTGCATGGCGCCAGACTGCGCTCGCGCGTCAGGTGCCAGCTGCTGCAGGCGCGGTCGGCACTATTGCTGCACGGCCGGTCGCCCTGTCTGGCAGAGTGGCTGTCATGATGTCACACCATGGATGCCGCTGGCCCCTTGCTGTCCCGCACGCGCTTGCAATCACACCATGTCAAGCGGCGCAACGGCACGCATGCCCTCTGCATGGCGCCAGACGCGCTCAAAAGGCTGCCAGGCACTGCACGGGCACGTCGGATCGAGCAGGGCAAGGCGCGGGCGCGCGCACGCTCTCCAGGTGCGCCAGGTCGGCCAGCACGGACACGACCTGGTGCGCGGTCGCCGAGTCCAGGCCGGTGGTGACCTCGTCCAGGAAGTACACGCGCTGCGGGCCGACCAGCGCCTCGCCTGTGCGCCGGCGGGCCGCTTTCGGGCGCGGCGCGGCGGGCCGGCGCTGCAGGGCGCACGCGCGGCGGCCTGCTCTCGGGCGCGGCGCGGCGGGCCGGCGTGGCGGGGCGCACGCGCGCGCGCGCGCGGCGGCGGCTCATGCTGCCGGCTGGCGCGGCCGGGCCGGGCGCACGCAGCCGCGCCTCGGCAGGGCAGGGGCAAGCAAGCAGGGCGCTGCAGGCGCCGCGCGGCCTTAGCTGAAACATGCGCAGACTGACATCGAGCCGCCAGCGACGGCGCCCAGCCGTCTAGCGCGCGCGGCTGCGTGGCACACAATGTGCCTGGTTCGCTGACAGAGGCCCATGCGGGGGCGGTGCGCACGCGCATTTTGGCTCGCGCGTGCGCGCAGGGCCGCCCTGCGTGCCAAGACAGGCGCAGGCTGGCCGGCGGGCGGTGCGTCCTTGGCGCATCCTTGGGCGGGCGCGCGCCCGCGCTCGTCCGCTTGACCTGGCCGCCGGAGACGCCGCGGAACCAGCCGCCGCCGACGGCCGTGTCCTGGCAGCACTCCAGGTCCAGCAGGCGCAGCTGCAGGTCGGTTGCCAGGCTCTCGCGCCGCCCGGGCAGCGCGAGCGCCTTCATGAACGCGTCCACCGGCCAGTCCACCTCGATGCCGGCGCCCTTCTCGCGCCGGCGCACCTCCGCCACTTCCGCTGCGGCGCGCGCGTGCTGGCCGGGTTAGGCATAGGTTTAGGGAAGGGCATCTGCGACAGCTCCTGCACCTCCGATGCGCACGCAGCACGGCCGCACGGCTCAGCGCAGATCACGCGTGAGGGCAGGGCGCCCGCCGCATGGCATACCCTGATGCTGCCCGTCGTCACCCCTGTGCCTCGTCTGGCCGGTCTCAGCGTGACACAAGACCAATCGCCGCGCCTGCCCCCCAGCTGCGTGCGCGGCTGGCCGGCCGGCCCGCTCAGCAGGAGCTGGTGCCCTGCCCTGCTCAGTGCACACGCGGACCAGGACGGTGCGTGCAGCAGCGCATGAGCGCAGCAGCCACACGCAGGGCCGCGCTGCTCTGTTACGCATTGTCGCGCCGTCCCGGCAGGGCGCCGGGCGTCGCCAGGCCCGACGGCTGTCAGCACGCTCGGTGCGGGGCACGCGGGGCCGCGCACCCGCGCGGTTGCCGGCGCCCTGGCAGCGCGCGGCAAAGTCGAGCGTCTCGCGCACGGTCAGCTGCGCGACGTGCGTGTCGCCCTGCTCCACCAGCGCGGCCGTGCGCCGCGGCTGGAACTCGCCGAGCTCGCGCCCGTTGTACGTCACGCGCCCGCGCACCTACAGCGCCGCATAGGGTAGGGTAGGGTTTCTAGCCCGCTGACCGCCCTCCGCATGTGTGGCCTCGCGTGTTGCCTCTCGGCGTTGACGGCCAGCTGGGTAGGCCCGCAGCTAGGCCAGGTGCATCAGGGGGCATGCGGCCAATGCGCATGAAGGCCGGGGCGGCAAGTGCAGGCTGGCACGCTGAGCGCCCGCGCCGCGCCGCGAAGGGCTCGCTATAGCCCGCGCCGCGCAGCCTCGCGCACGACACACCCGCGCCACACGACACCCCGCCTGCTCCAGGAGAAGGGCGCGCCTTGAGCGCGCCGCCATGCAGCGCGCCGGCCAGCGCGTGCAGCAGCGTGCTCTTGCCGGACGCGGGCGCGCCCAGCAGCAGCGTGAGCCGCCCCGGCGCCAGGCGGCCGCTGGTGCGCTCCAGGATGCGCAGCCGCTGCCGGCCGTCGCCCACCAGGCCCGCCGCCACCAGCGGCGCCTGCGCCGGCGCGCCCGCGGGACCCTTGCGCTGACATGTACCAGGGGATGTTTAGACTAGCAGTTGCGCAGTTGCACAGGCGGGAATGGCGCTCTGGCGCCAGGCGCGGGCGGCGCGGGCAGGGTTTGGTATAGGGCGTGGCGCGCCAGCAGCGCATTGCGGTAGAAGCTGAGCACGGTCGGCCGCGCGCGCTGGCCGACCAGCACGCGCGCCTCCACCGCCAGGTCCTCCCAGCGCACCTCTACGTGCGGCCGCGCCAGGCCCGCCCTGCGCGCCCGCGCGCCCTTCCCTCACGGGAGCCGATCGACGGGCGGCCTCGGCGGGCCTGACGCGTCCGCGACAAAGAGCTGTGTGGTGCGCCCCCGCGCCGTGCGCGCGGCCAGGCCCTGGTGGCGCGCCGCCGGGACAGGCTGCGCCCCCGCGGCCTGCGCGCAGCGGCGGCGCGGGCGCGCGGACGCGCCGCCATGGTCAGGCCCACAGGGATGAGCCCTGGCTGCCATCCGCCCACCGCGCCCCCAGCCTTGCCACTGGCCACGCCGAGCGCCAGCCAGCCAGCGCGTCGGAGCACGGCCGCCGGGCTTCGCCCCTGCCAGGCCCAGCGGGCCCAAACGCAGCCTGCTACCCCAGCACACCCGCTGCCGCCCTGCGCGGCTGCGCCGGTCCTGCACAGGCCTTCACGAGAGCGGCAGCGCGCAAGTCCCAGTAGGCAGACCAAGTTTCGTGCAGGAGGGTGGGTAGGACTCCGCACTACCCTTGGCGCGGCTGAGCAGGGCGTGTGCTGCGCAGCCGCGCAGCACGCTGCCGCTGCCAAAACACACCTCCGCTGCCCGCACACACCGCCGCAACGCCGGGTGCAGAGGACATGCAGATGAGCTGGCCAGTTGTTGTGAGAGCAAGAGAGCCCGGCTCGCCCCTTGGCGCGCTGAGCCGCCCAGTTTCTTGGCCGCGCATGGCTGAGGCGCAGTGTGCTCTGCCAGCAGACACCCCTATATTCCAAGATGTGCCGCTTGCCCCCGCTAGGCAAGTGTGCGCCGGTGCCCGCCGTGCTCAGAGCAGGCGACCTACACAGGCCAGGGCGTGCGCGTCTGCGCACGCCGGCAGTGCACATGCGCATGCACGGCTCGACCAGGCGGGGCGAAGCAGGCGCACACACTGCAGCGCGGCTGCGCTGCAGGCTCTGCAGCGCAAGATCCCCAGGTTGCAGGGCCCCGCGCACAACGTGCGGGCGGCGCGCTTGGCGCAGCGCACGGCACCGCGAGCGGGCTGTGCAGTGGCCCGCTCATGGCGAGGACGGGGTGTGTCGCCCGGCGCCCCGAGTCAGCGCGCGGACGCACGGGCGCGCTCGCGCGGGCGCTGCGGCAGGGGTGCTTGCCTGTCCAGGCGGTCCTTGACGCTCTGGCGCAGCGGGCGCCCGTCCTTGCCGTTCTCGTCCACCACTCTGTCCAGCAGCACCTTGCGCTCCGCCCGGCTCATCCTGGCCTCCACCGTCCGCCCGCCCTCCTCCGACTGCATGTTCTGCTTTTCCAGTGCGGCGGTGGTCGGCCTCCGGCCGGCGGGCGTACAGCAGTGGCTGTTCTACAAGGCCGCGGCCTGCCCACTGCCGCGGCGCGGCGGCAGGGGGTCACCACGGCACTGCCCGGCGGGATGCCCACCTAGATCTGGGGTGCACATACACCGCTTGCAAGCGGCTCCAGGCAGCCCGAGCAGCGTGCACGCCGTGCTCAGCCCGTCACGCAGCAGGGGAGGCACGAGCACGGGCACGGAAGAGATTCACCCGGCCAAGAAAACAGGGCTAGCCGCTTGCCCTAACCGGCAAGGGGCAGCTCGCTCTTGGGCTTTGCATGGTGCAAGCTTGCTAGTGTCCATTCACATGTCATCCATTCACCTCAGCGTCGCTGGGAGTCACATGCGTGTGCCGCGTCAAGCAGCCACCACCACGCCGGGGCACGCTCGCTGCGTGCTACCAGTAAAGTCTTGAGCAGCCCAGCACCGCCCGCGCTCTAACGCGGCTGCCCTGCCGCGCCTCCCAACGGGTCTGCTGTTGCATGAATTGAGCAGGGTGAGGGCCCGGCCCGCGTCGCGGTGACTAGGGGCCCGCAACCCACTTCGTCCGCCCTCAGACAAGGCCCAACCAGCGCATGCTGCATGCTGGGCCCCTCACTTCGGCCAAGCGCCGCAAGGGAGTGCCCGCTTGACTTCTGCAGCAGGCACAGCCACGGCATCCGCCGCCGCCGCCGTCGCCGCCGTCCCCCTTAAGGGTAGGGTCCACGAAGCAGGCCGGCCAGTGCGTGGCTCGCTCGCACATGCGCGGCGCCCCAGCACAGGCGCGGCTGGCCTAGGGGCCGGGGGACTCCAGCGCGGCGCCGCCGGCGACGGCCTCATGCGCCGGCGCCTCCTCAGCAGCCGGCTCGGCCTCGGCGTCAACAGCCGCCGCAGCCTCACAGTGGCGCCGCAGCCACGCGTCCTGCTCGGCCAGCGTGTGCAGCACACTCTCGCGCGCGCGGTACCCTGGCCCCGCATCGCGTTGCATACCGTTGCATGATGTGAGGGCAGCAAGCCCGTGTCATTCAGCTAGAGCTGCTCATGCATGCCACGCGTCTGCCGCACGCCCCGCTTCATTCATGCACGCTGTCGAGCGAAAGCATGGCTGCTGTGAGCATGACTCGCACGACACCAGTGTCCAGCACAGGCTCCAGGCTAGGCTACAAGGCCTGCGCATGATGCGCGCCATGCAGAAATACCCACGCCCTGAGCAACAGCCGATGCAGACACATGGGAACAAGCAGGGCTGTCCAAACTGTGCCGCGTGTGCGTGCTAGCGCGGGGTACAGGGAATGAGTAGGGGAGTTGACGCGCTGCGCATCGGCGCCCGCACCATGCGACTCGTGCGGCAGCAGCACCAGGCGCGCCGGCGCGCCGTGGCCCTTGAGCGCCGCGAAGAAGCGCTCCGACTGCAGCGGGTACGTGCCGGTGTTGTTGTCATCCTGCGGCGCGGCGCGGGCGGGTCTGCCTCACATGCGGCCGCATGGGCCTGTTGTTTGGCTGGCGCGCTGCCGGTTACTCTGGGCTGCGAGACGCCGAGAGCATCCTGGGCGCACACCCTGTACTGGACAGAACTACCGCCCGTTGCACATAGAGATGCGATGCAGATCACTACCAACCCTCCATGGCAGCACATGGCCTACGCCAGCGCGCTCTGCGCTCAACCAGGCTCTCAGCACCCCTATGTTCATGCGGCCCAGCCGACGCAACTCGCGCGCCCGTGAAACACGCACTCAGCGCGCCTGCGGCACGGGAGGCCCCGCACCTGCCCGTGCACCAGCAGCAGCGGCCGCTTGATCTTGTCCGCCTGCCAGCGCCCCGCACACAGCAATCGGAGCGCGCTCACAGCCGCAGCAGAGCTGGCAGCTCACGCACAGCGCAGGCGCTGCAGGGACCTGGCGCGCCCTGGCCACGCCAGCTCCCTGCCCGACACTGCTTGTGTGTTGTGACTGTGGTTTGGCTGCCACACATGCGCGTCGTGCGGTCACTCGGGCAGCCGGCAGCCACGACTGCCAGGTGCGCTGAGCACGCCTTCAAGCACATGCACAGCCGTGCGCCGTCCCAGAGCAGCAGCGGCAGGCCACGATAGCGTTCGGCCGCGGCGCACAGCGAGGGGCGGGCAGGGACCCGAGCGGCATGGCTGCATGCACGTCCGGCACCGCACTGCACATGACGCGGCTGCCAACAGCAGCTGCGTCCGGTGGCACACGCGACTTCCGCCAGGCGGCGGCGCGCGCCGCAGGCAGGGCCCGGCCGCCCACCTGCATGAAGGGCGACATGGTGATGTACGTCTGCGGCGCCTGCCACAGCGTGCGCTCCTCCGCCTGGAAGCCGAAGGGCGTCAGCGTGCGGTTGTAGGCGCCGCTGCGCGCGGCGCGCGCGACACACGCTGAGCCCGCCGCTCGGCCGCGCGGCTGCTGGCCGGCCTGATTGTGCGGCTCGCGCCGCACGGCCGACGCGCCTGCACTTCTCATGGGTGAGCGCGCGCCGGGGCGCGCGGCGCGGCATTCTGTGCTGACATCTCTGACAGCAGATTGTGCTCGGGCTGGCGCAGATGTGCAGCGGCCAGTCGCCCAGGCGCCCGCAGACAACGCGGCCGCGTCGGAGGCCGTCGGGCCGGTCCCCTGCAGGCCTATCTCAGGCTCCGGCTCTGCAACCCACATGTCCTGCCACGCTCGACGCTCGCACTCCCGCGGCCGCGCGCCTGCCGCGCCCGCGGCGCATGCAGCGAAGCGGACTGGGCGGGCCGGGCGCGCCTGCGCGCGATGCCGCACGCGAACAGGTCGCCCGCGTGCGCCAGCAGGTTGGCCGCCATGAAGGCGCCGTACCTGCGCCGCACGGCCGGCGCATCGTGCGCTGCGGCCTGGGGCGCACGCCGCGCTCCCAGCACGTGGTTACGTCCTGGCTTCTCGCGCCTGGAAATGCACGTAGGGTACCGCGGCAGGCAGGGTGCGACATTCTGTCGGTTTTTCACCTCGCCGGGCCTTGCGCATGCGGGGCGAGCATGGCGACGCAGGTGCGCCTGCAGTGAGCGAACACACTCCAGGTCACCGCAGGGTGTGACATGCCGGCGAGGGCGCACGAGTGGCCGCCGACAGCAATGCGCGCCGGGTCCACCACGCCGCGCCGCTCCAGCTCCTGCGCGCGCAGCAGGCCGCCGCGCCGCTCAGGCTGCCCCGGACCCTGCCCTGCACAGAAACAGGCGCCGCTGCTCAGACCCAGGCGCGGCGGCAGGGCGCGCGCCTGCACGGCCGCGCGCGCCGCGGCGGTCAGCTGCTGGACGTAGGTGTCGTTGGGCTCGGCATCGGCGCCGCCCTCGGCGACGATCGGGAACCCCGGCCCGTCCAGCACCGCGTAGCCGCGCGCCAGCCACAGCAGCGGCGACGTCGCCTCCACGCCGCTGAACTCGTGCTGCGAGCGCCGCAGCTGGCCCGCCGCCTCCTGCGCGTGCGCGACAGGGTCACAACACGCACATCACAAGTTACGTGTTTTCATAGGGTTTACAGCTCGCAGTGCGCATGCGCGAGCTTTGATCGCCCAAGCGAGCGGCCCGGCGCTGCACCGACAGCGTCGCTTGTGCCGGAAGAGCTCTGCGCCGCCGCTCTCGGTCACATGCAAATGGAGCCCAGCAGCCGGCAGGCGCGCGCCCGCGACTTGTACTCGCGCGGGTACGCCCAGAGCAGGCAGGGCAGCGGGCCGTCGCGCGCGCGCTCGTAGCCGGGCGGCAGGTACAGCGTCGCGTTCAGGTCCAGGCCGTCCGCGCGCTGGTACCGCACGATCTCCTTCTGCGCCCGTGCGCGCGTGCCCGCCTTGTTAGGGTTAGATTTAGGGTGCAGCACGGCCGGGAGTACGGCGACGAGCCAACGCGGCGCCGCTCTGTCTGTCCTTGCCGGTGCCCCACAGCAACTACATTACAACTGAGGCAATTGCCCTGACTTGTAGGCTGATGGCTCCCGCTGCACATTAGTGCCGCCTCATCCGCGACAGTGCGTGTGCTAGCACGCGCAGCCCCTGATGCCTGCACCCCCGAATCGCTCCCCCGCCGTGTAGCTCGCCCAGCGGAGGTCGCAGCGGCGCGCGCGCCTGCAGGCCGCGCAGGGTCGGGTAGGGGTGCGGGAAGCGCGACAGCTGCCGCTCGGCCGCCGGCGCGCCGGCGCCGCCGGCCAGCGTCAGCACGTGCGTCTGCGGCTGCTCCTCCACGCTCTGCCGCGACATCAGCAGCTGCAAGCCGTCCAGCCTGCGCGCCGTGGCGCGCGGCTCGCGCGCGCCGCCCTCTGGCTGCGGGCTCCGGGAGGGTAAGTACGCCGCCGCTGCCGCTCTGCATGGGCGGCTTGCGGACACGGCGCGCCCAGCAAGGGTCGCAGTGCGGCCTCGCGCTGCACTAGGCGGCCCCGCCGTACTCGCAAAGGTAAAGCAACGTCTGCTCGCTCGTTTGTATTACAAAGGCTGCAGGAAGAAAGGCCTACGCTGAAAGAAACAGCGCATCCAGGCAGACAAGCTGTGCCGCAAGGCGCGCGCGCAACGGCGAGCCGCATTTGCCGCAAGGCGCGCGTGCGGCGCGGCGCGCCGCACCGCAGCGGCGCGCCGGGCAGGTCGCTGAGCAGGCTGCCGGTCTGCTCCAGGCGGTCCTCCGCGCTGCGCCACAGGCGCCGGCTGGCGCCGGTGCGCACGTCCAGCGCGTCCAGGAAGGGCCGGCTGCCCTCCGGCGACGCGCCCCACCCTGCCGCCGAGCAGCCGACCGGGCGGGGTCGGCGCCCTGGCGTGACTTCCTAGCAAGGGGCCTCAATGTTCAGGGCCAACCGCCCTGGGAAGCTCCGCGACAGTCCGCCAAGCGAGCCGCCAGGTACTGTTGCCTGCAAAGTCACACGTCCATTAGCCAGTTGTCGCTGACCCGCCGCGCCCGTATTGCTAAGCTCTGAAGCTAGCAGGCCCTTGGATCTGCCATGTTGGGGGCCCGCGGGGTCTGCCGTGAGGGTAGGGGCACGCACCCTGCAGCAGCAGCTCGCCGGAGCCCTCCAGCTGCGCGAGCACGTACGTGCCGAGCGCGGTGCGCCGGCCGAGCGGCGAGCCCGGGTCGCCGTACGCGTCCTCGTAGTCGCGGTCCCACAGCAGCCGCGGCGGCGCGGCCGGGTCGTCCGGCGCGATGGTCCACACGCGACTGCGGCGCGTCTTGTACCAGGACTCGTACAGCAGCGCCAGGCCGCCGTCGCCCCAGGACACGCCGCCGCACCTGCGCATCGCGCCGGGCTGGGCGCACAGGGCGTGGCAGTGCGCCAGGCTCCTCAGCCTCCCGCACCAACACAGCGCTCTGTAGCGCCGCCTGCGGAGGCGGTGCCACATGAGGCGCCACGCCAGGGGGCGTGCGGAGCAGGCGCGCATGCGGCCGCCAAGCTTGAACCCAGGGCACGCGAGCAGGGCGCTGCATGCATGCCAAACCCTAAACCTACACCACGCGCAGCGACCGCGCGTACCGCAGCTCGGTCTGCGCGAGCACGCGCGGCGCCGCGCCCGAGGCCGCCTCGTCGGCCGGCAGTGTGTATACGATGTCGCGCGGCGATGCGGCCACCGCCGGGTCGCCGCCGTCCTGGGGCCATGCTTAGTGACCTCAGAACGCTGACTTTGCAGCACCTGGTTCCACAGCACTGCTGCCGGGGCGGCTCAGAAGGACAGGCACTGCGCCAGCCTGGACGGCGGCAGCTGGCACAGGTACCATGCGCGGGGCCCCGCGGGGCGCGCGCGCCTGCGCCTCTATCCAGTCCATCTCAGCGGGCCGGTCGTCGCGCCAGCCGACGCTGCGCGGCCCGCGGCGGCAGCTGTTGTGCGCGATCGGGATGTCCTCCGCCAGCGGCAGCGCCGCCAGCTCGCGCAGCACCGCGCCCTCCCTGCGCCGACCTAACGTTATACGGTTCTCCTAGGGTTTGCCGACGCTGCACGGCCCGCGGCGGCAGCTGCAGTGCGCGGTCAGGATGTCCTCCGCCAGCGGCAGCGCCGCCAGCTCGCGCAGCACCGCGCCCTCCCTGCGCGGGGCTCACAGATCATGTAGGGTTAGGGTTACCCACCCTAACCAACATTCGACGGGTGTGCTGTTGCTGGACGTGCAGTTCCCCACGGCGGCTGCGCCGCCAGCCCGCGCGGCATTGCGCCCTTCCTGAGCCACCCAGAGCCAGAGGTACCGCATGCCGAATACTGCATGCTGATGCCATACCCCACGATGTACACGAGCCTGCTCTGCAGCCTTCAGGACTTGCATCTGAGTCGCTATCCTGCGGTGGTGACAGCCACAGATGGCAACGCCACGTAGAGGCTCGCGGCGCCCAGCCGCGCGCGCGCGCTGCCATGCGCCCGCCCGACCGCGGGAGGGGTGAAGAGAGCGCGGGCGCGCCGGTCCCACAGCTGGACGCGCTTGGGGAAGCGGCCGCAGGGCACCGTGTACGAGAACGGCCGCTCCAGCCAGCCGACCAGCAGGAAGCGGCCGTCAGGCGAGGGCGCGAACGAGCTGTACAGGCGCGGCGGCCCCAGGCGGCGCACCTCGCCGCTGCCCACCTGCGCGGCGCCGCGCGCCTGCTCGATACCCTTCAGGGTTCGCATGAGCTGTACCGGTGCGGCGGCCCCAGGCGACGCACCTCTCCGCTGCCCACCTGTGCGGCCGCGCGCGTGCTCGAGACCCTCCAGGGCCCAGGCCCCCGCAGGGCGCCCCGCCTTTGCTTGCTGCGCCCCGGGCAGCCAGCGCCCGCCGGCAGGCGGCCCCCGCGCCACACCCTGCGCAGGGCCCCGGGCCGTCGCTGCCGGGAGCTGCCACGGGGCGCCCGGCAGCGGCCAGAGCCCCGCTGCACCGCATCCTCTGGGCCCGCCATGGCCACGCAGAGGTGGGCGTGCGTGAGCGTGGCGCGCACCGAGACCATCACGAGCTGCGAGGTCATGTAGTGCTCGAAGAGCGCCTCGTCGTGCGGGCCAGCCAGCAGGTCGGGGTACGTCCGCGCCTGCGCGCCGCACAGGGGGGTGGCTCATGGCCCCGCAGGCCTGATAGCAGTCCTCGCTTTAAACGCCTGCACCTGATGTCTGAACTCTGCTGGAGCGAGCTGCCAGGACGCCACAAGGTCTGGCACGCGGTCGTGCGGCCCGCGGGGTGCAGCACTGACCGCCCCCACGGCCGGCGCATGGCCGCGCAGGGCCGGCCTGCACGCGAGGGGGTAAATGGCTGGCACCTGGCTGGTGCGGCCGTCGGTGTTGTCCTGGATGCTGGGCCCGATGGGCGCGGGCGGGCGCGGCGGCGGCAGGCCGCGGCCCTCCGGCACCACCAGCGCGGCGATGGTGTCGTCGTCCACCCACTCGTAGCTGCGGCGCGCCAAGCCCTATAGGGTCAGTCCGCAACAGCGGCCAGCGGAAGAGGGCCCCAGCGCGCGTCGCAGGGCACATGGGGTCCGCCCGCAACGGCGGCCAGCGGGCCAGGGCTGCAGCGCGCGCCGCAGGGCACATGGGGTCAGCCCGTGACGGCTGCCAGCGGGCCAGGGCTGCAGCGCGCGACGCAGGGCGTGGGGGCGGGGCGCTGGGCGGGCGCGCGCGCAACTCGTCAAATACGGCGTTGAGGCCCAGCTCGGGCGAGGCCAGCAGGCAGCGCGCGGCGCCGGTCGCCGCGTCCGCCACCCACAGCGCCAGCGGCTGCCGCGGCGGGTCGCCCGGCCCGCCTGCGCGCAGCAGAGCAGGTATCACATGAAGAGCGTGGATGGACGCGCCATGTCAGATCGGCGCCTCGCGCTGAAACGCTTCCTCCTCAAAGTGCGACCGCAGCCAAAACCTCAGGCATACTGCGTACACAGGCGGGCAGGGCCGTCTACATTGAGCAGGCTGTCAGGCCAGCGCAGAGGGCGCCTGTGAGCGTGAGGGCGGCAGGCAGGGCGCGCGCGCCCGGGCTGCGGGTGGTGAAGGAGACGTGCCGGCTGTCGCGCGACCAGGACACCAGGTTCAGCCAGGCGCCCGCCGGGTAGCCGTGCACCTGCGCCCGCGAGCGCGCGACTTGCCGGGATGGCTCAGCGGAGCGGGCAGTGGACAGGCATGCAGCAGGAACAGGTAACAACCCCTTGGCGCCGGCCAGGACGCGCAGCCACTCGCGGCAGCGCCCAGTCAGGCCGCCCTTGCGCGGCGGGCCTCGGCGGCTCAGGGGCATGCAGGCGTCTTGGCCGCGCGCGCGGGCGCTCGTTCCATTCGGAGGCGCGAGGGACGCGCACGGCTGCACAGGGGCGGCGGCGGAAGGCAGCGGACTCGGGCCATGCGGGCGGCTCAGGGCAGGGGACCCTGCAGGGCTGCGCAAGACCGCGCGCGCACCGGCGTCTTGAGCGCGGCGTCCGCGGGCACGACCAGGGCGTCCGTGTAGTCGACCAGCGCCAGGCTGCGGTAGTGGCCCATGCGGCTCTGCGCGTTCAGCTCTGGGTCCACGCGCACGCCTGCGCGCGGCCTCACGGGCGGCCGTTCAGGCAGGCATGCCCGTGCGGGCCCATGGGGCTTGGGACAGTACTGCAGCTCAGCATGTCCAGGTCGTTGGTGCAGTCCCCCAGCGCCGGCTGCGTTGGTGGCCCACGCGGCTCGGCGCCCCTTGAGGAGCGGGTCCGCCCGCACCCCTGCGCATCGTCACGCTCTGCCGCGCAGCCAGGCGTGCCAGCGCACACACACACATACACTGATACCTGTGTACACTCATGCGGAAAGCTGTCCCGGCTGAGAGCGCTGGGCATACGAGAGCCGGCCAGGCCTCGGGAGGCGTCCGCGGCGGCAGAGTGGCGCGGGCGGGGCGCTGCGGGCGGGTGCGCACCGGCCAGCTTGACCTCCGGGCGCGCGAGCTCGCTGATGGGCGGCATGGGCGGCGGCCGGTACAGCTGCAGCACGCGCCGGCGGTCGGGCGAGAACGACAGGTTGGGCTCCGGCGGGCGGTCCACCACGTCCAGGATCTCCTGAGGCGGCTGCAGGTACCCGGCAGTCGGCCGCTCGCGCTCGCCGCGCGCGGGGCCTGGCGCACGCGCGGGGCAGGCGCGGAGGTTTGTAATCTTAAGTGGAGGAGCACTGCTCATACTGAAGCTCGAAGCGTGCCAAAGCAGGGCGCCCTACTGCTCCTACCACACAGCAGGCACCCCAGTGCAGCATACCTCGTCGTTCCCACAACATGCGCATCAGCATGCATCAAGCGCACACATACATTCCTGCCCGGGTGCACTGACGGTCACACAAGGTTGTCGGTGGTGCACCATGCAACGCTCACCTGCTCCGTTAGAAGGCGAAGGCGTGGCACCGTTGGCCGAGGAGGAGCACGCGCGCACGCCGCGGCCAACATGCCGCCTGCTGTACGCCCTGGAGCTGCCCTGCAGGGACCGCGGCTGGCGGCAGGCGCCGGCTGGCGCGCTGTCAGGCCGTTGCCGGGCATGCTGCCGCAGCAGGCTGCACGCGACGACCAGCCTGCGCTGGGTGCAGGTGCACCGCCCGCCGAGTACGAGCAGGCGACTGGCGAGCACCATGGGTGCGGCAAGTCGGTCGAAAATGATTGCTGTTTCACCAAAGAGCTTCAATGTGCTGGAGCTCCATGGTTGCACATGACGTTGCATGTTCCAATGAAGCTTGAAATTAAGGGGTCTTGGACTCAAGAAAAATTGCTGTGCAGCAGTGGTGTGTGCTGGGTGTTGGTGAGACGGTGAGACGACCATTTCATGCAGTCAGTGACCTCTGCGCTATGCATTGCCACAAGCGCCGCCCCTGCATTTGCGTAGCGCAGAGTCATGATAGTGCGTGAAGCATGTAACACATACAGTAAAGCACTTGATAAGTCCTGAGCAGAACACGGTCTCGACTTGAGGCTTGGTTGCCGGAATGAAGCAGCACCCAGGTCAGCTCCTAGGCTGCAATACTCAAGCCGACACGCCTAGGACACTCGCTAGACCACTGCAACCAGTTCAGTCTGTTCCCTGCATTTGTTCCCACTTGTTTCCATGGCGACCTCAATAGCTATCCACACGGAAGGACCCTTGCGGTAGAAAGCTTGCCCTCAGAGGCTCGCGCTCGTCAAAACTGCTGGGCAGCAGCAGCGCGGCTAGCAGACTCCTGCGGCGCCCCACTTGCAGGCTGTGTAGATGTCCTGAAGCGGTCTCTGACACATGAGAAAGGTTGTCCAAGACGCCTGAGTGCCACTGCATTCTTGTAGGCCACGCTGCTGTGCAACCACCGACGGGACAAGGCAAGGCCGCACGCGCGCATACGCCCTGCGCCTGGCTCGCTGCAGAGCAGGCGCATGTGCTGGCAGGCAGGCTCAGAAGGCAGCATGTTGCGCGCTCTTCACCACGAAAGCAGTCTCACACATACAAAATCTCTGCAACAGAAGTCATACAACTGTGATAAGACGCACCCGAAACTTGGCCTTCATGTCCTCAAACTCGTCCACGAGGTCGCTGAGCGCGGCGTCCAGCACGTCCCGCGGCGTGCGCCGGCCGCGCGTCTGCACCTTGACGAGCATCCGGTACTCCAGCGGGTGCGGCAGCTTGTACCCCGCGAACAGCACCTCCTTGTCGCGGTGCAGCTGCCTGCGCCCCGCCGGCGCCGACCTCGGCGGCCGCGGCGGCAGCACAACTACCCACGCCCGTCCATCACTTTGAGCACTGCAGCGGGTGGGCGTCTTGCACCTCGCGCCTGCCAAAGGCTTGGCTGGTTGGTATATAAGCACACCTCCACATGCAGGTCGCGCCCGCAACTTGCGGGATGTTTTCCAGGAGCTGGCGGGTCTGCGGTGCAGGTTCGACACATTCGACGCTGCACAACAGAGAAGAAGGAGCACATCGCGTGGCACACACACAGCCCACTCAGGTCCCCCGCACAGCCGCGGTCGCTCGCACATGCGCAGCAGGTTGCCGACGGTGTGGTCCTCGCGCTGCAGCGTGAACGTGGCCGCGTTGAGCACCTTGGTGTCCTTTTCCAGGGAGATCCTGCCGCAACAGAGCCGCCTGGGTGAGTACACGCAGGACAACAGCATCTTGATGAACACGCTCATGCGGAGCGCACTTCTGCACGCCCTCCGGCACCACGAACTTCTCGTAGCGGTCCGGCGCGTTCATGCTCTCCGCGCAGCCGCCGCAGGGCGGCTGCTCTTGCCCAGCCCCGGCTTTGCTGCACTTGCTGCCTCTGCTTCCGCTCTCTCCCTCTTCCTGCTCTAACACCTACCCTGAGAGGCGGGCGGTGCTCTGCCGCTGTTTGTCACCGGGCCAAGCGGAGCTCCTTCTAGTGATTCAGCCAGGCACCGCACGGTTTGAATCAAACGAGAGGCGCACGCTATGTCTGGGCGCTCCCTGCTGAGCCAGCGGCTGCAGGAGTGCGAGCGTCAGGCGCGCGAAGGGGACGCCCGGCCGGCTGACTGCTGCGCTGGGGCCCGCGCAGCACCCTGTGGCGCAACCCTGAAGCGGTGCGGTCCCGCCGGCCTGCGCGGTGGCCCGCAGGGTGTGCAATCTTGAAGCGCGTATTCAAAGACGCGGTCTTATAGGTCTGTGCTGCGCCCGCCCCCGGCGCTGTCAGGCCTGGCGTGCACTCGGTGCGTACGTGCTGTCCGTCCGTGCCAGCCGCGGGCTCTGGGTTGCGGTGCAGACTGTTGCACGCGTGGTCGGAAACGCCCCGGGCCCAGGCCGCTGGCTCTGGCGCGCAACCTTGCGCCTTGGCGCATCCCTGTCCCTCAAGCACAGTTTGTCTGTCGCTGGGCCGACTTCTACTTGCCTGGTTGGCGATCCCAAGGGGCATGGTGAGCGTAGCGCGCCCGGCGCGCGCGCGCGTTGCCCAAAGCCGAGCGGAGGCCGAGGAGGCATGGAGGCGCTTTGCCCCTATTGGCTGGGTGCAGCCGGCTCGCCAACGAGCCTGAGAGAGCTCGAGCGACATCCTGAGTGAGGGAGGCGCCTGGGGCGCGCAGGGGCGAGTCTGAGTCCTTGGAGGAGGCAGCACTGGACGAGATCCGGTGCATCCTGAAGGGCTCCGCGCCGCCCGGCCCCGGGTGCTTCGCCTGCAGCCCGCCGCTGCGCGATTTTGGCAACCCGCTCATGCACCCGGTCGGCCGCTGCGTGCCCAAGCTGGCCAAGAGCGCCGCCGCGCCGCGCATGGGGTCGCACGCCTCCGCTTAGCGCGGCACGTGTCTAGCGCCCTGCGCGCCGCGGCGCCTGCTCAAGGCTCTGCAGGCATGTATGAGAGGCGGTTGCGGTGCGAGGCGCGGCCGCCGTTTTCACAATGGCGTGCTTCCGAGGGGTCGAGCTTTTGAGGTCGCGCGGCGCTGCGCGGGGACGGCCGCGCGCGCTCGCCGGTAGGGCGCGGCCGTGAAGTGTGCTCGGGGGCGGCAGCGCCGCGCACCCAAACGGATGCGCGGAGGCACTAGGGCACGCCGGCGGGCCATCCCCGCCGGTCGTGCGCGGTTTTGCGGAACCACGGCCGGACGTCGCCAGGAGGCAGAGTGTAGGGACTAGGGCCGCGTGGGGAGCCTGCCGGCCCTGGCCTGCTGCGGCGGCCCCGGCGCGGTGTATGTACTGTATGCCGACTGTATATCGACCGTCAGAGCTAGGGGACGCAGGGGAGAAGCACGCATTTTATAGACTGAGCGAACTGCTGCATGCGTGGTTTGGCGGTGCTGCCCTGTTTGTACGTAACCCCCTCCCGCCCTCCCCCTGGAAGTCTGCTGCTGGACGATTCATTTTGGCTGCCTGCTCCTGTACCTCTCATGCATGCTAGCACTCTTGCTGCCTGTACGATGCTTGGATAGCCTGTCTGCCTGCCCCACCTGACGCCCCTGGTCCCCTCCCGCTGACTGTTGGGCTGTGCAGTGTTCTTCCTTACCATGCCGCGAGCACGGCGTTGACCAAGGGTGTGTGCGCATGTGTGCTAGAGACGTGGCTGTAAGCGGAGGCTGAACGTCACGGATGATGCTGCAATGGTAGGGTTTGCAAGGCGCTTCCTAGTCCATGGCGCCGTGTCAACTCAAGCTAGCGCTCGCACCAAGTGTGGTCACCTGGCAGACACCACAAAACGCAGGGCCCTTTGTCTGTCCGGATCTAGCACTTGCAGTAGCTATCGTTCAGCGCGCCTAGGTGCCGCGCTGGCAGGGGCGCACGTGAAGGCGCGCGCCCCTGCCAGGCGCGACCACAGCATACGCAACACATGCCAGACAGGATAGAGGGCTTATACTGAAACATGGCTATTTATGATACGCGGGGGCTCGCCGTGCAGGCGCACGCGTATATGCGTGCGCTGCCTCGGCGTCCATGTGCCTCGCGCGCTCGGCGCGCCAAAAAAATGCGTGGCTGTGTTGCCAGACAGCAGCATCACCCATGCACATCTAGGGCTGGGGCGAACGACCCCTGGAAGAAACCGCGTCAGACAGCAGGCCGCGGACCGCGGCGCCCTGCCGGCGACATGCCGGCAGGGCGTTGCAAAATGAATTGGCCGAGCCGGACTGTGCCACAATGTGCCACATGGCCAAGGGTGCGCAGGCCGCAGCCGCAGGCCAAGCGGCTGTTGCACCACGCACTCCCCCGTTGCTACTTCAAGCCCATACCTGACCCAGCATCTCTCACGTGCCCGCTCACAACCAATAAATCGAGCAGCTCTGATATGGCTCTATATGCATCTATGCAGCTGCAGGCAAGTGTCCGACCTGCACGCTGGCGTGAGCGAAGCACGCCGCGCGAAACAGGTGCACAGGCAGGCAGGCTTGCGCGCGCCTCACTCAAAAAGATGAGCTCGCAGCCGCTCACCCCGGCGCCGCCACCCGCTTGCACCTCCCCAGGCGCAGTGCGCGTGCACAGCAGCAGTTCCCGGCATGTCTGCCGTCGGCCACTCCCCAAGCGCCCCTGCCATGCAGCTCGCTCCCGGCCCCAATTCGCTTGCTAAGTTTCAATACTTCGGTCAATGCATACTGGACAGTTTGCTTCCAGGACAGCACGCAGTATGCAAGTATAAGGCATAGGGGGCTTTCGGGGCCGCCTGGAGGCATCGCCTGCTCGCAACAGCAGGCACACAGCAGGCGCGGCTGATGCACGACCTCCTGGCAGGCTCTACGCGCTGGCCAGCGCTTGGGGTCCCGTCCCAGGCGCACTGCGCCAGCGCAGCCAGCAGCCCTGCCAACTTTCAAGGAAAAAAATCTAGCCATCCAGAGTAACCGCGGCGCCAACCCATGCGCGCCGCCTGAACATGAGCGGGCGCCTGTGTTGGCCGGCACGGCCGGCTATGCATGTCATCCATTGCAACAGCAGGTGCACAAGTCGGCGCAACCCAAACCTCGAGCGAGCTACCTAGCTCCCGTGCTGCAATCCACAAGATGCAGGCCCGGGCATCACTTCCACACCCTAAAACCAGCTCGCCGCGCTTGCATGCGCGCGCGCGGCAGCTGCCCCCCTATACCAGCGGCCAGAAGAAACCCCGAGCGCGCCGGAATAACTCGTGCACGGAGGTGCGCACAGGCCGCGCAGGTACCCAGGACGCCCGCGCGCACCCGCCGCCGCCCGGCGCGCAGGCGAGCGGCCAGCCCCGCCGCCAGCGCGCCAGCGGCGCGCGGCGCGCGCGGCGCGGCGCGCCCTCAGGGCGCCTGCGTGGAGGCCCGGGGCGCCTGCGTGGACGCCCGCGCGCCGCCGGTGACCAGCTCCCAGTACTCGTCCGGGCGGCCCAGGATGCGCGCCTTGGCGAGGTAGTTGTAGAACAGCACGTGCGCCTCGTTGTACAGGCGGCCGCGGTCCACCTTGTTCGCGTCCAGCAGCAGCTGCATGCTGTACTGCGAGCGCTCGTACTTGCACCAGCCCTTGATCTGGGCCAGCAGCGTGGAATTGGAGTCGTCCACCAGGCCGTACGTGTCCAGGTACTTGAGCACGCACACGCTCTCCTGCAAGCGCGAGATTAGGGTCAAGCCCTAGCCCTACGCTCTCCTCCTGCGCGCGGCCGGCGCCGCTGGCGGCCCGCCCAGTGGCGGCGGAGGCAGGCCTGCCCGGCCGGCGCACGGCGCGCGGCGCACGCGGGCGCGCCGCGCCAGTCAACGCCACTGTGGCACGGCGCAGGACCCCGCAGCATCAGGGTCTGCCCAGGGGCGCAGCCAGTGACGCCGGCGCCGGCACGAGGGGGCTTGCAGCTTGAGCCCAGGTACGCCTTGCTTGCTCAGCGTGTGAACGGAAGAATGCAGCACAGCAGCCCGCAGGGGCTGCTCAGGCGGGCTTAGGGCGAGTGTCCAGGGTTCGGGTCAAGGCGCCCTGCTCGCACACGGGGCAGCGTGCGCTGAGTGTTACGTAAGGATTAGGGCCAAACGCGCCTGGAACTTGGGGCCGTGGATGTGCAGGATCTTGACGGCCGGCGCGCGGCCCCAGGTGCCCGGCTGCGGGTGCCCCCAGTAGGGCTTCCAGTTGTACGTGTCCGGCAGCACGGCCACGCGGTCGCCGAAGAAGCTGAACAGCCACTCCTGGTCCGCGTTGGGGAAGATCCAGCCGTGGCCGGCCGCGAAGCGCATTAGGTCGCCGTGCAGCTCGGCCCAGGCGGTGAGGTTGAGGTAGATGACGCCCGCGTTGGCCGGCGTCAGCTTGGTCACCTCGCC
>JAABUP010004617.1_pt1 | contig 22198 bp, 23 predicted proteins | sample 5559201 | NCBI WGS metagenome assembly JAABUP01 (sample SAMN10711887, study PRJNA513373) | rock metagenome | isolation source: Antarctica rocks | place: Antarctica | reverse complement strand
AGTTCGTCGGTCAGTTCCATCGCTTTCCCCCCATCACTATGACGCGCCGAACGATGTACCCTCAGCCCTCGCCGCGTGTGGGAAGTATACTCCTCGCGGGATAGCTTGGTTTTTCGGCGTCCCTTACCGTGGTTTATAACATCCCGACCCACATGACCGAAGATGAGGCCTTGTTCTTCGCGGGCATCGGCGAAAATAATGAACACTCCACCATGCCCTAGGATGCGATCGAAGTCGCGCTGGAAATTTACCATAAACCCAGGCCGGGGGTCAATCAGCCCCGTATCGGTGCGCGCCCACCAAGCGTTCTGCCGTATAGATGCCGGCGTTTTCCCCTGTCCCCCGTCTATAGGAGAGAGAGCAGCGAGGTTTACGATGACAACCTCCTGCTCCGTGTAATTAGAGGGCAAATTTCCGTTCATGATGACCTGTTGGATGCCATCTTCAGCGCGGACGCCATAGGTGGTGCCAAAGCTTCCCGTCGAAACGTTAAAGCCGGCCTCCTGCAGAAAGGTAGCGGCAGCGGGTTCGACGTCGAGCAACATCACTTGTGGATGGGCGAAGCGTGGCGCTGGGGTCGCAGCCACGTCGAGCATCGGCGTGGTCTTGAGTGAGGGCGCGCCCTCGACGCGGAGCTCGCAGTCCAGCGCACGCCGAGCGGCCCCGTCCTGCGCTGGCGGACGGACGGCAAGGCACGCCGGCGGCTCCAGGAGGTCTGCCGGGCGGCCGGCGTCCCGTACCGGGGCATCCATAGCCTGCGCCACACCTTCGGCACGCGCCTGTACCGGGAGACGGACCTGCAGACGACCTCGCGGATGCTCGGCCATGCCGGCGTCGAGGTGACCACGGTGTATGCCAAGTGGAGCGACGAAGCGGGGCGCACGGCGATCCGCGCGTGGTGAGGCGTGCGGATCGTCACCTGGATGACCCTGTGCGATACTACCATGAGAAGTCGTCCAAAGGGGTTGCCTTGAAAGCAACCCCTTTGTGTCAAGGGGCTACAGGAGACGGGATGGGGAGCGAGGACAACCAGGCGGTGATGGAGCCGATCGAGCAAAAGACCGTCGTTCTCTCGCAAGCGGGCGACGACGAGGTGCTGGCGGCGCGCATCGACACATCGGAGATCTACTTACCGGTGCGCCCCATCTGCACGGCGCTCGGCATCCATTGGGCCGCCCAGTACCGCAAGATCAAAGCCGATGAGGTGCTCATGGAGAGCACGCGCACGCTGCGCCTGCAGACGCGCGGCGGCCCGCAGAACCTCGTGTGCATGGACGTCGAGGCCATCCCGATGTGGCTCGCGGGGATCGAGCCCAGTCGTGTGCGCGCGGACCTGCGCGAGCGATTGAAGGCGTACAAGCGGTGGGTGCGCAAGGTCGTCTACGAGGCCTTCGCGCGCGAGACCGGAATGGAGATCGCCATCGGCGGCGCGACCGCCCTGACCCCAACCAACCCCGACGTGACGGCGCTCGTGCATATCGTGCAGATGGCGGAGGCGATCGCGACGATGGGCCGCCAGCAAATCGCTTTCGAGCAGCACGTCGACACGCGCTTCACGTCGTTGGAGGCCAGAGTGGTCGACCACCAGGGCGAGGTCATGGGCCGCCTCGACCAGGCGGCGGCCGTCGTCGGCACCCTGTTGCATCGTATGAGCGCCGTTGAGGGGGTGGTTATGCCCGGCCAGGTCATCAGTGAAGCGCAGGCCGCCGAGATCAGCACGCTCGTCAGGGCTATCGCGACCGAGATGGCCGCGCGAGAGAAGGGGTCGGGGGCCACAGGGCGCAACCCGTACCAGGCCGTCTTCGGAGAGCTGTACCGCCGCTTCCGCGTGTCGAGCTACCACAACATCCCGGTGCGGCGCTTCGGCGAGGTCATGGCGTGGCTGCGCGAGTACCAGGAGTCGCTGGACGCGCACGGGGATGGTGCATCATAACAGCCGCGGCTGATCCGGAGACAACCCCGGACGAGGGGGACGCCGCTCTTGCGTGTCCGACCTGCCACAGAGTCGATACGGTCCAGAGCGTCCACGCGCTCGCCCAGGCCGGGACATCGGTGGGCGCCTCCGGCCAGACACAGACGGCGCTGGCGCAACAGCTCGCGTTCGACAGAAAGCCAACCTTGAGGGGCCAGAGGCTACGCAAGACCGCGGGTGAGGTGAGAAGAAGGGCGGATAGTGACGATGCCTGTTGTGCTTACGCAGCTTGAAAACTCCACCCTGCGCGAGGTGCAACAATGCAACCGTTGCTGCAGCTGGTGTGGACTCAACATCAGGGGCAGGGACGATAGAGCGTCGTGGAAAACCTCGCTCCGTACCTATGAACTGTTCTGTCCGCGCTGCATAGCCGCGGACAATCTCGACAACCCGGAGAACCCCCTATGGCTTTGATATTGACATAATAAAATTTGCGGCCCCTAAGGGCGCTTAGGTGGCCCTATTAGAGGATGCAAAAAAACGAGCCGCCAGGCTGATCTATCCCGCCGAACTCGCTACTCCTTCAGCATACCACCTTCTGGTGGCGCGTCTACGTGGAGGTGCTGCGGCGGGGCTTGGGCGCGCCAGCGGTGCGCAGCGTGGTCGTGCTCGGCGACGGCGCCCACTGGATCTGGGACCGCGCGTGCCTTCCTGGGCCTGCCCGGCGTCGAGGTGGTGGAGATCGTGGACATCTACCACGCCTACGGGTACCTGTGGGCGGTGGGCCACGCGCTTTATGGCGCGGGCAGCCTACGGGCGGCGGCATGGGTCGAACCGCTCACGGATCAGCTCTATCTGCACGGCGCGGCCCCGGTGCTTGCGGCCCTCGCGGCCCTGACCCCGACGACGGAGGAGGCGCTGAACGCCATCACGGACGCCCAGACCTACTTTACCCGCAACATGGCCCGCATGGACAGGGTCTCGCGCTTCGTGATCGGCCGGGACATCTAGAACGGGATTATAGGTGCGGCCGTCCCGTTCTAGGTGTCCAGACTTGGGCCGTGGAGCGAGACCCTGATGGACTATCCACGCTTCGTCGCCCGGCAGTGGCCCATCGGCTCGGGGGCCGTAGAGAACGCCTGCAAATGTCTGGTGGAAGCGCGGCTCAAACAGGCCGGCATGCGCTGGGGCGTCCCCGGCAGTCAAGCCATCGCCAGCCTGCGCGCCGTGCAGCGCTCGGGGCGCTGGGCGGCCTTCTGGCAGATGCACCCCGACCGGCAGACGGCGGCTCCCTGCGCCCACCCCACCGCGCCGGCAACCGCCTCCACCCCGGCGACCCGTCCCACCGCCCCCGTATCCTCAGCAGTGGTGGGGCCACCGCGTGTCCTCGTCCACGCCGCGCGCTCCTCACCGCGTCCCAAACCCACGCCCGCTCAGCGTCCGCACCTACTGCCCCGCTCTGCCTAGGGAACCTTGCTGTGGCGCACCCTGTCGGAACTCAGTTTGTATGTGCAGTAACCAGCAGACCTCCTGTACATTGCCACAAGGGTTGAGATTGGTAGCGAAGTCGGCTTGCACCCGTGACCACCTCCACTATCCGCCCACTTTCACCCATGGCAGCGACGCCCCTGGCGACTTCGCCACCAATATCAAAGGTTGAGGTTTCTGCCACAGAGCCAGGGTCTCGCTCCACGGGTGCAGTCCCTTCTCACCAAGGGGCTGGGCGCTGGCAGTGCCATGACCCTACTCGTCGCTGGCGTTGGCACGAATATCTCAACCCTCGGCCCGGTGGCGCGCGTCATGGGGCGACAGACCGCCGTCCTCTATGCAATCTGTGTGGTTGGACTGACAGCCGTCGTCGGGCTCACCCTCAACCACACCATCAGGGTCTCGCGCTTCGTGATCGGCCGGGACATCTAGAACGGGATTATAGGTGCGGCCGTCCCGTTCTAGGTGTCCAGACTTGGGCCGTGGAGCGAGACCCTGTTCGTGTGGGTGGCGCTCGACGCGCCCGCGCCCGTCGTGGGTCACCCGGCGCCGGATGTTCCGATCGCGACGCTCGACGGGCATGCCCGTCGAGCGGAGCGCTGCGTGGCCACCCGACGATCCTCAACGTGTGGGCGACCTGGTGCTGGTATTGCGGCCGCGAGTTGCCCCTGATCGCGGCCTTCGCCGCTGCGCACCCCTCCGTCCATGTCGTGGCGCTGGAGGAGTACGGCACGCCGCCGCTGGTCCGCGCCTACCTGCGGGCGCATCCGGCGCACCCGCCCGTGCTGTACGACGGGCCAGGGCGTCTGGCGCAGGTCTACGGGATCGACATCCTGCCAACCACCCTCGCCCTCGACGCGGGCGGCCGTGTCCGCCTGATTGTCCGCGGCTATGTGCATGGGACAGCGGATCTGGAGCGCCTGGCGCGCGCGGCGGGCTAACGCCCTGACGCGCCGCGATGTCATACGGCGAGCGCCAGCCTATCAGTTATCGTGACCCGAGGTCCCGCCGCGCCGGCTTATCATCGCGCCCTCCGACGAGAGTGGTCATCGCGGCGTCCCTTGTACACCGTACCCGTGTCCGCGGCCACCCCGCGTCGCTCCACGTATCGGCGACATCCGACCCCCTCCCATCACCTGGCCAACCGGGTATCCACCGCGCAAGCATGACGGCGATACGCGGTCCTACGACGTCGGGGCGATAGGCGCGTCGCGTTATCACGGCGCGGAGTCTATAACCACATCGTGTAACCCTCCTCCGTAGTACCAGAGTGGAGGCGATCGTCGGTCGTGCACGACCCGCGGTTGCCCCGCGACACGCCGCCTCTGGCCGTCGCCCACCTGTCCGATCTGGAGGATACATCATGGACCATCGTTTCGCGCGTCTGCTCCCGCTCCCGGCCCTCGCCCTCACGGCCACACTCCTCGTCCCCACGGCGGCCATACCGGCCCACGCCGCGCGTGCCGGCGCCGCGCCCCCTGTCCGCGTCACCGTCTTCGCCCCTGGCGCCGGCGACATCGCGGGGGCCGCCGGCAAGGGCTTCGTCGTCGACCTCGCCCTGGACGCCGCGCCCGGTCACAGTATGGACCTCACCGGCAGCCCCCGCTTCATCGCCCCCACCAGCCCCCTCTTCAAGCCGGGGCCTAACCCCGCCGTCCCTGGTCTCGTCGTCACCCTCTCCACCAACAAAAAACACACCAACCTGGCCAACCTTTTCCAGATCACCGGCGTCGCGCAGGTCAACGGAGCCAAAGAGATCTGGACCACCTGGTTGGCCGGCAAAGCCCTCTTTGGCACCGACGTCGATAGTACCCTCACCGTCTACGTGGTCAAGGGCCTCGCGCCCACCGTTGTGCGCGCCATCGCGGGCGCCGCGCTGCTCTCTAACATCGTCACTGTTCGCTTCCACATCGCCGCTTCTATGAATCAATAACGTCCCGTGTCGGAACCATCATGAAGGAGATACTCACAATGTTCGTGCATATCCGTCGTACCAGCAGCCTTGCCGCCCTCGGCCTCGCCGCCGCTCTGTTCGCCCCGGCGCTCGCCCGTGCCGGTGGTCCGCCGCAAGCCGCCACCGCCTTTAAGGAGGCCCTGATCGGCCCTGGAGGAGGCAACGTCAGTGGCTTCGGCCTGACGGCCACGTTCGCCCCAGGCGCCGTTTCCAGCTCCAAGCTGATCATCCTGGGCAACTGGCCCAACGGCCTCGACGTGCCGCCCCCCAACGGGGAGACCGCGGTCAAGACGTTCGGCCTGCAGCAGTGCAACGCCGATGGCACAAACTGCACCAGCGTCTTCGGCAATTTCCCGACCTCGCCGGCGGGAAACGAGAAGATCCACGGGCAGGACACGCCCTACACCGCGTTTCAGCCCGGCGTCACCTTCGGTAGCGCCACCCAAAAGTTGGTGACCATCAGCATCCACACCGGCGGCAACAAGGTCTACATCTACAATGCCACCTTTCAGGACACGGCGCGGGCGTACCCCAAGCTGCTGCCCAGCGCCCGTGGCAACGGGACGCTGACGTTCCAGACGTTCCAACCCATCGTCTGGGTCGTCACGGCGCCCGCACGCACGTCATAGTAGGCGCGGATGACTGCGGGACGGTGGTCATGCTACCGTCCCGCGTCGTCACCGACCGTCGGCCGGAGTGGTTATGGATGCGGACATCTCGCCTCGCCGCCGCTCCCCTATCATGAGGGGACTAGGAGAGGAGAGGTTTATGCTGGAATGGGCGGCGCGACTGCGGCGACGGGACACGGCCGCGTTGGTGGAGCGCGAGACCACCGTCGCCGCCGCGTACCGCGCGAACCTGGAGCCGATTTACCGCTTCATGTACCGGAAGGTCGGCAACCGGGAGACGGCGGAGGACTTGACGGAGGAGGTATTCGCCAAAGCGGTCCGCGGCCTGCACGCGGGACACGCGCCGCAAGCCGTGCAGGCGTGGCTCTATGCCACGGCCCGCACCACCATCGTCGACTATTGGCGGACGCGGAGCGGCGAGACGGTGGACATCGCGGAGGTGGAGGGCGTGCTGTTCGCCCCCGAAACGGAGACAGGGCCGGTGTCACCAACGCGGATAGCGCGGCGGGTCGATGGTCTCCTGACCGCCCTACCGGAGCGTGAGCGCCGGGTGTTGGAGCTGCGCTTCCTGCGCGGCTATACGCTCATCGAGACGGCGCGGGAACTTGGGATGAGCGAGGGCAACGTGAAAGTAGTGCAGCACCGCGCGCTCAAGCGGGCCGCGACGGTAGAAGGACACGACGATGGACGAGGATAGGGCGCGCGCGGAGCAGCAGGCGGCCGAGGATCTGGAGGCGTACGTGGCCGCCCTGCTGGCCGACCGTGCCCCCGACCTACCGCCGGGATTGGGACGCGCGGAGATCATGGCCCGTGTCCTGGCGGGGGAGTTGGCCGGGGAACGGCCGGGGGCCGACCGGCTGCCGGCCGACGTGCGGGCGCGCCTGGAGGCGCGTTTGGACGAGGCGGGCGTGAGCCCGCTCCCGGACGTGCGGGAACCGCTCCACCTGACGCGCCGGCGCGGGCTCACGGCGCTGGCCGGCATGGCCGCGGGCGTGCTAGTAGGTGTGGCGCTGGATCGGGAGCTGCCCGGCCTGGGCCATCCCGGCCTACCGTCCCTGGTCGGGCCAAACGGGCGCTGGTACGACGTGGCTGACGCCGCGGGCGTGCCACCGGGCGCCGCGCGCCGCTTCAGCTCGGGCGGCGTCGACGGCTACCTCCTCAACGAGGGCGGCCGCGTGTACGCGCTCTCGGCCATCTGCACGCACATGGGCTGCCACATCGACTGGCACGCCGCGCACGAGCGCTTCGGGTGCCTCTGCCATGGGGCCGCCTTCAGCCGGCACGGTCATGTCGTGGCCGGTATTCCCCCCGCCCGCTTGCCCGCGATCGCGGTGCGCGTCCACCGCGGCCGCATCTATGCCTGGGGCACCCAGGCCGCAACGTGGGGATAGGGCAGTATGGCTCTGGCCTGTCCGCGTCTCCCTTCGCGGCTGGTCATGCTCCCCGACCACCCCCCCATGCGGCGCACGGAGGGCCGACGCGGCGCCTGACGTCAGCCGCGGAGGGAGACGCGGCCGTTCGCGCGCGATCCTGTTGTCCATGATCGCGTGCAAACGGCACCCTGCAATAGGTCCATCCGCGTTACGAACCGGCCCCCTCGCCAGGCAAGGGCAGGTCGGGAAAAGCGGCCGCGGCCGGAGGCTGATCCCTCCGATCGGCGTAGTAGCCGTTGACCTCGGTCCCCAGGATCGCGACCGTGGTGGCGGTGGCCCGCCCCCGAAAGGTGAAGCCGAGAGCGGGGACTGCCACCGCCACCTCCGCCGTGACCAGGGCGGGGTAGCCGTGAATCAGGAAGTGCTTGGCGGGGTCCGCATAGGTCCGCAGCGGGCCGGTAGCCCGCCAGGTGACGCGGTAGCTCTGCACGGCCGGGTAACTCGGCCCTGGCTTGGGGAACAGCGGCTCATCGATCGCGGGCAGGTCGCGGACCTCCAGGATCGTGGAGCGTCCGTCGGGGCCGAGCGCGAGGTTCTCGGCGCTCAGTGGCGCCGTCCAATAGAGGCCCGAGGGCGCGATGGGGGTGTGCAGGTCGTGGACTTTACTGGCGGGAGCGCCCGGCTCCCGATATTCAGATTAGCCGGATTAGGCTGCACGCCCATCGATACAGACGGTCTGAACGGGCCATAGAGGCCCAGTGTTACGGAAACTGCTGTGACGTGCAAAGTAGCATCAGATGGGAAAGCGGCCAATCACGCTGTTGTACTCGTCCTGGGCCTCGTTGATAGACAGGCGCGAGTAGACTTCCAGGGACTTCCGGCTCGCATGCCCCGAGTACGGCTGGATCAGCGCATCGTCGACGCCCTGCTTCTTAAGCCACGTTAAGAGGAAGTGGCGGAGCTGGTGTGGCGACACATTGCGCTCCAGGCCCGCCGCCTGCGCGTAGCGTTCCAGCATGCGCCGCACGCCCCGCTCGCTGTAGCGCTTCTTCCACGACGACTCGAACAGGTGGGTCGCGCCCTTCTCGCGCATCCGCGCCATGTGCAGCGCCAGCGTTTCTTTGAAGGGGTCGGGGAATGGAACGACGCGGTCCTTGTTCCCCTTGCCCTGGTTGATGCGGATCTGACAGCGGTCGAGGTCGACGTCGGCGAGGCGGATGTGGACCAACTCGCTCACGCGCACGCCCGTGTAGAAGAGCGTCTTGATCAGGACCAGGTCGCCGAAATTGCGCGTCTGCCACACGGTCTGGTAGTAGCGCCGCATCTCCTCCTCGCTCGGAACGTGCGGCAGACGCTTGGGCGGCCGCAGGATTTCGACCTCCAACTCCTCACGTAGGTGCCGGAAGACCTGTTTGAGATAGGCTATTTTTGCCCAACGCCCCGAAAAGGTAAAAGCTCGTATAGGCGACAACTCTGGTCCTCCTCGCCCCTCGCGCCACGACAGAAGCGTCGTGCGGAAAGTCTACTTCTTGCACACCTCCGCACTCCAGTCTCAAGCGGGGCTGGTGTTCTCCCCTTCGTCATGCACATACCGTTGCCACAATCATCGTGCGGATAGCGTGCAGAGGCGCGGGCTTCTCGCGCGGCTGCGATCACGCGGGATGCGGGCCGAGATGTACATCCGTTAGGAGCTTTTTACCTTTTCGGGGCGTTGGGCAAAAATAGCCAAGATGGCCAAGAATCGCATGCACCTGGATCTAAATGTGTCAGACACTCGGCGCGTGGGCCAACAAGAGGGACGCAGACGCGTCAATGCGGAAGTGCAACGCCTGGTCGGATTGGGCGCGACCCAAATCCGTGTGGCCGACGAGCGCGGGGAGTACTGGACCGTCATGGCCGATCCCGAGGGCAACGAGTTCTGTGTACAGTAAGGCGCACGACACTCCGCCACTATTAGGTTGACACATACGTGCAGTCCATGATGAGACGGAAAACACCAGTTTGACCTGCCGGTTAGAGCGATTTCACGCGTGGTAGGGCCGCGTCAGGGGCCACTCACGGCCCAAAACCGTCTCACCGTCCACTGCAAATATGTGTAAAGGGAATCGTGGCGGAGCGTGAGGCGCACAGGCCGTAGTTTCGTCTCTGCTACTGGGGAAGAGGATCGCGTCCGGTCCTTGGTCCTTACTTTTTCCCAGTAGCGATCCCCGCGGCACGCCGCGACCATCCCGTGTGAAAATAGGGCGGAGCAGGAGCGTCGGTCAGGCTATTTTCAGACGAGGCTATTTTCAGACGAACCAGCGGTTCCCACAGGGCGCTACACGGGGGCCAGGGCGGCTGGCTGCGGGGGCATTGCGGGAGCAATGTGGACCTTACTCACTTGCCATGCGCCCGGGTGTCCCACGCCGGAGTGCAAATATGTGTCAAGCCGATGGGGTCTCCCGACAAGTTGGTGAAGGAGAATTAGCCGTCGCTGAGGGTGAATAGCCCTCGAATGACCCTCTTCAAGGCGACCCTGCTGGCCTCCTACATCTGACCTTTTCCGCACGGGTAAATGACGCTCATTTGCTTCACCAACTTGTCGGGAGACCCAGCCGATTGTGGCCGAGCGTCATGTGCGCCGGGTTTGGTCTACCCGGTGCAGTGGCTGAGCGAACCATCAGTCGAGTGATCAGGCTGGCTAGGCCCAAGGAGTACAAACATGAAACGTCTGGCTGCGGTACTCGCGTCTGTGCTCGTCGTGGCGACCGTGCAGGGACGTGGCCAGTCTGCCACTGCCCGCTCAGTCGGTGATCATCCCGCATGGCGGACGGGGACGGCCACGGCGTCCGTCAGTTCCACCATGGTCCCATCCGGAGCCGTACTTGCGCGGATCCCCATGCGTCGATCGATCGGCACCATCGACGCCGGCGACGACGCCGTGTGGGTCACCAACCCCAACGAAGGCACGGTGACGCGCATGGATCCTGTGACGAATCGCGTGGCGGCGACCATCCGCATCGCCAAAGCCTACCCAGTTGATGTGGTGACGGGGAATGGAGCGGTGTGGGTTGTGTCGGATCAACAGGTGTTGTGGATGTTCAAGATCAATCCTCGGACCAACACCGTCACGGCGAGGATTCCGTTGCCAGGGAGCCCGGACTCAGTACGTCCCCTCGCGGTGGGCGCCGGGAGCGTGTGGGTCGTGTCGCAGCCGCAACAGACCGTGGTTCGGTTCGACCTGGAGACGAATCGTCGCACTGCCTTGATCGACTTGCCCGGTGCGGCCACGGCCCTGGGCGTCACGGACCAAGCGGCTTGGGTGGCCCTGCACCACGAGGATCAGATGGCACGGATCGATTCACGCACGAATAAGGTGGTCGCGATCGTCGATGGGCTACCCAATGCAGCCGTGGTCAAGGTTGCGTATGGGATCGTGTGGGTCCAGGGTTATGGAAATGACAAGGCCATCACACTCTCACGGATTGATCCACGGACAAACAGGCTTCTGGGGACGGTCGACGTAGGAGCGTCAGTGTGTAGGTATGATGACCACGTGTGCCCGGTGACGCTTGCCGCCGGCGCTGGAGCCATGTGGGCACTGACCGGGGAGAGCCAGCGGCTGGTGCGGATCGACTCCCATACCGGACGAGTGGTAGCCTCTCTGCCGCTCAGGTACAAACGACCCATCAACGGTGAAGACCTGACTGCCTGCTGCTTTGTCCAACCATCGGTCGCCTTTGGTGCGGGGAGTCTATGGGTCGAGGGTGCAGCGCACGTGATCTATCGGGTGGATCCCCAGCAGATACGGGGGAGCTGACAGACCGTCTAGGTAGGGTTTCATGCCACGGCCTCCTGCTGCATATCTAAGGCGCGACTTGCCTCGCCCGCTACGGTGAAGATGAGCCGTCGCCCGTCAGGTAGTCGTGGTTGGAGCGTCTGAACACGCGCGCACAGGAGCGTCAGATCACCGCGTAGTCGACGGTCGTTGAAGGGTCGCAGCTCGACACAGAGGGTCTCTGCTCCCGGCATAATACGGCCGGGCAACCGGAAGAAGGGAGCCAGGCGCTGCCACGTCGCGTGGGCATAGTCCGCAGGGAAGTACTCGTCGCGCACCCACATCGCCAGGTTGGCCACTGCGACGGTGCATAGCGCCATGATGTGGTCCTTGCGGTTGTCCAGTTCGTGCATCGGACGCTCATAGGCGGTCAGGTCGGCGAGCTGACGCAAGAGCACGCGCTGGTCGCGACAGTACCGTTCGTGCTTGGCGTAAGCGGTATCACTCGTGTATTGGGCGCGCTGAACACGCTGCCACACCGGCTCCATCTCCTCCTTTACGGCCGCCGTCTGCTCGCGCGTCTGCTGACGCAGCAGGTGCGGTGCGAGCCCGTCGGACTCCAACGCCCACAATCGCTGGTTGAGCGCCCGGTACGCCTCCTCCCCCCGTGGACTGGGCCACATGACACTTGACGCTGGTGGGAAGGGCACCTTCCTCAGACACGAAAGCTCGACAGTACAAAGTGCGGCCCGTTGCAACGTGGACCATCCAGACATTGCGCCAAGCCCTCATCTTTGTGACGCCGTACCTGCGTTCTACGCATTTGGATGCCGAAGGACAGCTTCCCACCAACGTCAAGTGTCATGTGGCCCAGTCCATCCCCCCGGGCCTTGGCCCGCGGCCACAGCCGGTTGTAGCGTGTCGTCGCGCGCTCGTGGGCCACGCGCGCCCGGTCTGCCCAGCGTTGCACGTTGGCCAGCCGCTTCTCCAGGGCGGCGCGCCGCTTGGCGACCTCCGAGTTCTCGACCGCCGTCTTGGCGTAGCCATGATTCGCATCGATGCCGAGGGGGATCAACAGGGTCTCGCTCCACGGCCCAAGTCTGGACATCTAGAACGGGACGGCCGCACCTATAATCCCGTTCTAGATGTCCCGGCCGATCACGAAGCGCGAGACCCTGATCAAGTAGTCGCGGATCGCATTCTCTTGCGCTGGCCAGCGGTAGACGTAGGTCTCGGCCAACTGGGTCGGATCCATGGCCGCCGCTGTCGTGACGATCGGGATGAGCTTGGCCTCGGTCGCCGGGGACGGCGCGGGGGTGGCGATCCAGCCCTCCTCCCACCAGCGGCACCCATCGCCATGCAAGTCGTCGGCCCAGCAGCGCTCGTCCTCCTCCACTGGCGCTGGGCGCGCGACCTGCCGCCGCAGATCGCGCACCAAGGCGACGCACAGATCGACTCCCTCTTCGGGCTGATCGGGCAGCGCCACCCGATAGCGCGCCGCGGCCACCTCGCGGATCACGACACCGTGCCGGTCGCGTCGGAACGGCACGAAGGGGCCGACGGCGGCGAAGCTCTCTAGGCCGGCGTACTGATCGGCGCGTAAGACCGTGACCACGGTGCGCCCGCCGGCGACTAGATCGCGGAGGAAGGCGGCGGCCATGCCCTCGCGATCGACGACCAAGGACGAAAGCGGCGGTGTCCCCACCGCCCGTTCGTAGCGCCCGAGAAGCAGGGGCAGCGCACTGGTCAGGTGGGTGTCGCCGCGATGGATGGTGGCGAGCAGGGGGTGGCCGGCCGCGTCGTGCAGGACCACGAGGGCGCGACACCCGAGCACGGCCCCACGTCGGGCCACGAGGCCGCGCGGGACGAGGTAGTCGCTGTACACCGCCTTACGGTGGCCGTCCACATAATAGAAGGACGGATCGTCGCTCCCCACGCCCGCAGGACCACGCCGCCACAGCCGCGCGGTCCACACGGCTACAGCCGCGGTCAGCGGGGCGTCCCCGTCCTGGCTGGCGACCTCGCCCAGGAAGCGTTCCAGGTGGCGATAGCCATAGGCGCGGCGCCGCCCGGTGAGGAGCGCCAGGCTGTCCCTGGGAGCTGCGCAGCTCCCAGGGACGACGCAGACCCACCGCGGGGAGGAAGAGCAGGGTCCGCAGCAGCATGCGGCGGGTCGGCGGGGTGGCGTGGGCGAGGCGGGTGTCCCCGGTGGTCACCGGAAGCGCCTGCTCCAACGCCGTGAGAAGCCCGGTCTCACCCGCTGCCGCTAGCAAGATGAGGGCGCCGGCGCCCTCCTGCCATCCCGGCTCAGACGATGGCGGATGGTCCTGATTTTCCCCCCGCGCCCGATGCCCGCCGGCTCAGGCCGAGTGTGGCACGGACGCGATTGATATGGGTGACACTTACCGTGAGGCCGAAGCGCTCCCGGAGCGCCGCTTGCACGGCTCGCCCCGAGGCGTCTGGCGTGCCACGACAGTAGGCGTCCAGCCACTCCCGTACAAGGCCGCGCACTTTGGTCGGATGTCCGTGCCGCCCATCGCACAGGGCGGCCTCACCGCGGGCGCGGGCACCCCGGAGCAGGCGATAGGCCGCGGTCCGACTGGTTTGCACCCCGGCCTTCGCGGCCGCCTCTCGCCACGAGCGGCCCGCGCGCATGCCCGCAATCATCCGCGCCTTCGCTGCCTGGCGCTCCTCTTGCATGCCTCACCTCCCCGTCTGGGCGCCGTGCCAGTCGTCACGGGCACGCTCGCACGCGCTCGTCTCACAACCGTGCCAAGTCGAGTGTGGTCACGGTGCCGTTAGTCGGCGGCGACGGCGGCGGCGGGACGATCACCGTCAACGGAAACCAGTTGGGTAGCACGCTCTTGAGTAGGCGCAACCCTTGGCGCTTTGTCCGTGCCCACCCCGTCTCGGGTGGGCTCGTCGTCAAGGCCCCCGAGAAGCCGGACGAGAAATCGTTCAGGTCGACCGTTTCGTTGGGATGTGCTGAGGTGAGGTATGCTGTGGCCTGATATGGATACAGATGGGGGAACAACATGCAGTGTCAGCGGTGCGCAGGGGGCGCGTTTACGAAGGCGGGGCGCGATCGATCAGGCCGTCAACTCTACTGTTGCGGCGACTGCGGGCGACGCCAAACGCCCCGCTCGGCCTCGGCCTTCCGCGGCTACCGCTTCCCCGACGACATCATCGCCCTCGCCGTGCGCTGGTACCTGCGTTTCCGTTTGCCGTACACCGACGTTGTGGAGCTGCTGGCCGAACGGGGCGTCCATGTCGACGCCTCGACGATCTTCGATTGGGTGCAGCGCTTCACCCCTCTCTATAAGGAAACGGCGCGCCCCCATCGCCATCGTGTCGGGACCCGCTGGGCCGTCGATGAGACCTATATCCGGCTGGCGGGCCACTGGGTCTACGCCTACCGGGCCATCGACGAGCACGGCCAGGTGATCGATGTCTACCTGAGCGAGACGCGCGACACGGCGGCGGCCACGGCCTTCTTTGAGCAAGCGATCGCGCGCACGGACGTGCGGCCCCGCCGCGTCACGACAGACAAGGCTCCGACGTACCCGCCCGCGCTACGGGCCGTGGTGCCGGAGGCGGAGCACATCACGGGCAAGATGGAGCAACACGGGATCGAGCGTGATCACCAACATCTCAAAGGGCGGACGCGGAGCATGCGCGGCTTCCAGCAGCTCGGATGCGCATGTGTGCGACGGGCACGGCTTCATGCGCAACCTGCGGGACGGCTTCTATCGTCTGGGTGAGCCGACAGGCGACCCGCGCATCCCGCACGCCCCGCGCTTGATGCGCGCGTGGGACGACCTCACCCATCGTTTTGCCGCGGCATAGCTGTCTCCGTCAACCGCCGACGATGGCGTCCTCGGATCGGCGCTAGAGTGTCGACCTCAGCACGACCCAACGACACCTCTCACAAAGTACCGATGTCGTCGCACAAGTTAGGCGGACCCGTCGCGCTTTGAGGTATGACCACTCGCGCGCCCGACTGGTATATTGTTTATACACGCATACAGCTACGCGGCGCCGGCGTAGGCATATCGTTTGATTCGCCGTTTACCTTGAGGGAGGCATCGTCCATGGCCGTGAAGTACGACCGCGTCGAGAAGCGCAACGCTTTTTGGCGACTCGGTAACAGCCCCCAGCCCTTCAGCCCGATCTCCGTGGCCAAGCACTCGCGCCTACGCGGCGCGACCAAGGTCGACGGCGTCTGTCCCTACTGCGCGGTCGGCTGCGCGCAGCAGGTCTGGGTCAAAGAGGGCCAGATCATCGACATCGAGGGCGATCCGCGCTCGCCCATCAACGAGGGCACGCTCTGCCCCAAAGGCTCCAACACCTTCCAGTACACCATCAACCCGCACCGTCAGCGGACGGTGCTCTATCGCGCGCCCTATGCGACGGAATGGGAGGAGAAGAGCCTCGACTGGGCCATGGAGCGCATCGCCCAGCGCGTCAAGGAAACCCGCGACGCCGACTTCGTCGATCACGACGCGCAAGGCAATATCATCAACCACACCACGGCCATGGCGCACCTGGGCGGCGCGACGCTCGACAACGAAGAGAACTACCTGATCAAAAAGTTGTTCAACAATCTGGGCATTATCTCGGTCGAGAACCAGGCCCGCATATGACACAGCGCCTCGGTGCCCGGTCTGGGCGCCACGTACGGCCGCGGCGCGGCCACCTCGACCCAGGAAGATCTCCAGAACAGCGATTGCATCTTGATGATGGGCTCCAACATGGCCGAAGCGCATCCCGTCGGGTTCCGCTTCCCGATGAAGGCGCGCGAGAAGGGCGCCAAACTCATCCACGTCGACCCGCACTATAGCCGTACCTCGGCCTGCGCGAACGCGTACGTCCCCATCCGCGCGGGGACCGACATCGCCTTCCTGGGCGGCCTCATCAATCAGGTCCTGACCCAGGAGCGCTGGTTCAAGGACTACGTGCTGGCCTACACCAACGCGACGACGATCATCACCGACGAGTACGTCGACGCCGAGGACAACGGGGGCATCTTCTCCGGCTTCGACGAGGGGACCAGCACCTACAACCAGACCGACACGAACTGGCAGTACGCCAGCGAGCCCGGCCAGCCGCGGACGAACACGCCGCCCGAGGCCAAGGGCGAGATGCGCTCGCAGACATCGGGCCAGTTGGCGTCGAATAAGCCCGAGACCGATCCCACGTTGCGGCACCCCAACTGCGTGCTCAACATCCTGCGGCGGCACTACGCGCGCTATACGCCCGAGATGGTCGCCGATATCTGCGGCTGCGCCAAGGAGCAGTTCATGGGGGTGGCCGAGGATCTGATGGCCAACTCAGGCCGCGAGCGCACCAGTGCGATCGTCTACGCCGTCGGCTGGACGCACCATGTGACCGGCGTGCAAATCATCCGCACGGGCGCGATGCTGCAACTGTTGCTCGGCAATATGGGCCGGCCCGGCGGCGGCATCATGGCCATGCGCGGGCACGCCAGCATCCAGGGCTCGACCGACATCCCCACGCTCTACAACCTGTTGCCCGGCTACATCGCGCAGCCGACCGCGGGGCGCGACCACAACACGCTGGCCGGCTACCTGGAGCAAGAGCGGGTCGACTATGGGCTGATGGCCAACCTGCCCAAGTATATGGTCAGTTTCCTCAAGGCCTGGTACGGCGACGCCGCCACCAAGGAGAACGACTACGGTTTCGCCTGGCTGCCGCGCGTGACCGAGGACCACTCGCACCTGCCCACGATGATCCGCATGGCCGAGGGCAAGGTCAGGGGCTTCTTCGTGATCGGGCAGAACCCGGCGGTGGGCACGCCCAACGCGCGTCTTTGCCGCGAAGGGTTGCGCCAGCTCGACTGGCTGGTCGTGCGCGACATCTTCCAGATCGAGACGGCCACCTTTTGGAAAGACGGGCCGGACGCCCCCGACCCCGCCGCCATCAAGACGGAGGTCTTCTTCCTGCCCGCCGCGCTCGTGGCCGAGAAGTCGGGCACGCTCACCAATACGCAGCGCCTGGTACAGTGGCACGACAAGGCGGTCGACCCGCCGGGCGACTGTCGCTCCGACCTGCACTTCATGTGGCATCTCGGCAAGCGCCTGCGCGAGCTCTACAAGGGGAGCGCCGCGCCGCGCGACCAGGGCCTGCTCAACATGACCTGGGACTACGCCTCGGACGAGAGCCCCGAGACCCTGCCCGACGGCACGGTCAGCCGCGTCACGGACGAGCCCTCGGCCACGAAGGTGCTCAAGGAAATCAACGGCTACGGCGTGGCCGACGGCTGCCAGCTCGCGGGCTTCCAAGAGCTCAGGGACGACGGCGGCACCGCATGCGGCTGCTGGATCTACTCGGGCATTTTCCCCGACGACCGCCACAACCGCGCCGCCGATCGCGTCTCCGACCCCGCCGCGCGGGTCAACCTCACCTGGGCCTGGGCCTGGCCGGCCAACCGGCGCATCATGTACAACCGCGCCAGCGCCGATCCCGCGGGCAAGCCGTGGAGCGAGCGCAAGGCGTATATGTATTGGGACGAGGCGCGGGGGGCGTGGGCCGGGCCCGACGTGCCGGACTTCCCGCCCGACAAGCGGCCCGACTATCGTGCGGCACCCGACGCCAAGGGTATGGACGCCATCGACGGCGACTCGCCGTTCATCCTCAAGCCCGACGGCAAGGGCTGGTTGTTCGCCCCCAGCGGGGCCAAGGACGGTCCTCTGCCGACGCACTACGAGCCCGTGGAGTCGCCGGTGGGGAACGCGCTGTACAAGCAGCGCACCAATCCCATGGCCCAGTTCGATCAGGTCCCGCTGAATCCGATGGCGCCGCAGGACCCGGAGTTCCCCCTCGTGGTGACGACCTATCGCCTCACCGAGCACTACCTCTCGGGGCCGATGAGCCGCTTCGACAGCTGGCTCAACGAGTTGCAACCGGCCATGTTCGTGGAGATGAGCCCCGAGCTCGCGACCGAGCGCGGCGTCGCGCACGGCGACTGGGTCACGATCAGCTCGGCGCGCTCCACGATCGAGGCTCGCGCGATGGTTTCGCCGCGCATCCGGCCGCTGCGCGTGGGGGGACGCGTCGTGCACCAGGTCGGCCTGCCGATCCATTACGGCTACAGCGGCGAGGTGGCCGGCAGCAACGCCAACGAATTGGCGGCGATGGAGAGCGACCCCAACGTGAGTATGCACGAGTCCAAAGCTTTCACCTGTCAGATACGCAAGGGTCGGCTGGCGCGGCCGTCGGACGTGCCCTCGGTCCCCGTCGCGCCGCGCGCGCAGGCCGCGCCGATGGCCGCGACGCCGGACCAGGCCCAGCCGGAAGGACGGCGCGCATGAACATCAACGAGCATGCCAGCCCCCCGCCGGGCACGGCCCCGACGACGGACGGCGACGTGCGCGCGGGCATCCTCGAAGGGCTCACCATCATGGAGCCCCCGCCGGCGCACGAGCCGATGGGCTTCTTCACCGACTCGACGATTTGCATCGGCTGTAAGGCCTGCGAGGTGGCCTGCAAGCAGTGGAACGCGCTGCCCTCCGACGGCATGAAATGGTCGGGCCAGAGCTACGACAACACGCTGCACCTCTCAGCCACGACGTGGCGGCACGTCTCTTTCACCGAACAGGCCCTGCCCGATGGCGGCGTCAAGTGGCTCTTCAACAGCGATGTCTGTAAGCACTGCACGGCCGCGCCCTGCCAGGAGGCCTGCCCGACGGGGGCGCTGATCCGCAACGAGTATGACGACGTGTACGTGCAGGATGACATCTGCAACGGCTGCGGCTATTGCGTCGTGGCCTGCCCGTTCGGTGTGCTGGGGCGCAGCGAGGAGGACGGCGGCGCGCACAAGTGTACGCTGTGCTACGACCGCCAGCGCGACGGGCTGGAGCCGGCCTGCGCCAAGGCCTGCCCCACCGACTCGATCCGCTTCGGACCCGTCTCCGAATTGAAAGACTACGCCCGCCGCCGCGTCGGCGACTTGCATGCGCAGGGGGAACGGGGCGCTTATCTGTATGGGGCCAGCGACGCCGGCGAGTACAAGCCGCTCAACGCGTTCTTCCTGCTGACCGAGGAGCCGGCCGCCTACAACCTGCCCGAGGCGCCGCGCCGCCCCGGCGCGGCGATGCCGCGGCGATATTTCTGGAGCGCGGCGATCGGTGTTGGGCTCAGTGTTGCCGGCGCATTCGTGCTGGCGGATACAAAGGGGGACGGCTAGATGGTGATGCGCGACCTGTCCGTGCTACAAACAACGCACAGCCATACGCGGATCGACGCCGCGGGCAACGTCGGCCGCGGCGCGCACAGCCATGGATCGACGGGCGTCAACCAGGGCGAGCGCGGCGCGGCCCACGCGCGGCCGCGCGACGCGCCGATCCTGGTCAAGCCGCCGTGGGGCCACGACATCTCGCTGTACTTTTTCTCCGGCGGTGTATCCTGCGGGGCGTTCGTGCTGGGCGCGCTGGCCGACCTCGTGGGGGGGCCGCGCCGGCGGAGACTGGCGCGCACGGCCCACTATGTCGCCTTCGCCGCGATGGCGCCCTGCCCGGTCCTACTGATCCACGACCTGGGGCGGCGGTCGCGCTTCCACCACATGCTGCGTATTTTTAAGCCCTCGTCGCCGATGAACCTGGGCGCGTGGGCCTTGACGATGCACGGCGCCTTCGCCACGGTCACGGCAGCGCGCGCGCTGTGCGAGGAGGTCGAGCCGCCGGTCGTGGGTCCCCTCCTGCGCCTCTTGCCCCGGCGCGCCCTCGCTGCGGCGGGCATCCCCTCGGCCCTGACGCTGGGCGGCTACACCGGCGTGCTGCTGGGCACGAGTAGCGTCCCCGTGTGGATGAACAGCCCGCTGCTCGGCGGGCTGTTCATGGCCTCGTCGCTCAGCACGGGCGCGGCGGCGGTGACGCTGGCAGCGGGGTTGCGTGGCGGTGGTCGCGGCGAGGACGGCGAGGACGAAGGGTTGGCGCGGCTCGACCTTGTGTTGAGCGCCGCCGAGGTCGCGGTCCTCGCCGGCTACCTCGCCACCTCAGGCAAGGCGGTCAGGCCATTGTTGAACGGTCTGACCGGTTTGTTGATGGCCGCGGCCACGACGGGCATCGTCGCCACGCCGGTTCTGGAAGCGGTTGGGCTGCGCGCCGAGGGGGCGCGGAAGGGTAAACGCGTCACCGTCGTGGGGGTGGTGACGCTTGTGTCAGGCCTGCTGCTGCGCTACGGGGTCGTATTCGGGGGGCACAGGTCGGCGCTCGACCGCGAGGCGACGCTCGAGGCGACGAAGCCGTCGCGCCGAGCGACAGGTTGGAGCGCCCCCGAGGCGTAAAACGCTCATCGTCCGGCGTGGCGGGACGATGAGCGCGACGATCGCGCGCGATATCCAACATTGGCGCGATGGGTGATTTCCTTGTCGATGACGCGGTGTACATGTGAGGGGTGCATAAGGACATGGCAACAAGGGCGGATGGGGTGGCTGGCGCGACGGGCGCGACCGGTTCGGGGGCAAATCGCTGGCTCATCGCCGCGGCGGGCGTGCTGATACAAATCGCGTTGGGGGCCATTTATGGCTGGAGCGTCTTCGTCAAGCCGCTCCAGACGCTGGATCACGCGAGTAAGACAGAGGTCAACCTGACCTTCTCGATCGCGCTGGTCGTGCTCGGCTTCGCCGCCTTCTGCGGCGGCCTGTGGATGGCGCGCGTGGGTCCGCGTCCGGTCGGCGTGACGGCCGGCGTCCTCTATGGTCTGGGCGTCTTTCTGTCCAGTTTCACCGCGCACAGCATCCCGCTGCTCTACCTGACCTACGGCGTGCTCGGCGGTATCGGCCTCGGCTTCGGGTACATCGTGCCTATCGCGACGCTCGTCAAGTGGTTCCCCGACAAGCGCGGCCTGATCACCGGCATCGCCGTGACTGGCTTCGGCGGCGGCGCCATCTTCACGGCGCTCATCGCGCCAGGGCTCATCAAGTCGCAAGGCGTGCCGCGTACGTTCGCCATCCTGGGCATCGCCTACCTCATCTTGGTCGTTTTCGGCGCCCTGTTCATGCAAAACCCGGCGGAGGGTTATCGTCCCGCGGGGTGGTCCCCCGCGCGTGCGGCGCGGAGCGAGGGTTCCAACTACACGTTCGGCCATGCGCTCAAGACATGGCAGTGGTACGCGTTGTGGGCGTTGCTGTTCCTCAACGTCATCCCCGGGGCCGCCATCATCTCCGTCGCCTCGCCGATGGCGCAGGACATCGCCAAGGTGACCGTGGCCGTGGCGGCGGGACTCGTCATCCTCAACTCTATTGCCAACGCGGCCGGACGCTTCGTATGGGCTTGGTTCTCCGACGCCATCGGGCGCAAGTACGTTTTCCTGTGCCTATTCCTGGTGGAGGCCGTGGTCCTGTTTATCATGCCGCGCGCGCACACCTTCGGGTTCCTGGCCGTGCTCTCGATGATCGTGATCCTGTGCTACGGCGGCGGCTTCGGGACGATGCCGGCCTTCGCGGCCGACTACTTCGGCCCGCGCTTCGTGGGCCCGATCTATGGGTTAATGCTGACGGCCTGGGGCGCGGGCGGCATCGTCGGGCCTCTCCTGATCTCCTCCATCCGCGACTCGACGAAGTCATACAACAACGCCCTGTACATCTTCGCGGCGATCGTGCTCGTGAGCGCGATCATCCCCTTCTTCGTACGGCCGCCCCGTAGTGTGCGGTAACGTGGATCCGCGCGTGAAAACGCCTGCAGTCACGAATCCAACGTGCCCTGTGCCCGTGGTGGCAATCTGCTAAGCTCCGCGTAGCGGAGGTAGTCGACCACATATAGCAGGGGGAACGATGGTCTACTCTTGGTTGGCCTAGAATAAGCGTTGCTGTGTGCGACACGAAGACGCACCGTTAGAGTAGTGTAGGAGGAAAGCTACACTCAGGCGAGTGTCCAATGCCTGTTCCCACCTCTGCATGCGTCACTGGCAACAGGGGGGTGCGAAGCCAGGGGAAACGCCTAAGGGCTTGTCAGAAAATAAAGTATTCATATCAGGCGGTATGGGGGAGGATGATGTAGTTCCACTCGCCGTGGAACTCATCCCGCTGGAGGTGGATTGACGCCATCTCCTTTTTGGTCGGCTTGA
>JAABUP010004615.1_pt1 | contig 22205 bp, 13 predicted proteins | sample 5559201 | NCBI WGS metagenome assembly JAABUP01 (sample SAMN10711887, study PRJNA513373) | rock metagenome | isolation source: Antarctica rocks | place: Antarctica | reverse complement strand
ATTTGGTGGCAGAGGGTACGGAGAAAGCGCCACGGAACTTCCGTCGTGGTTTTGGTAATAGCTCGGTCGGTGATCGTTGCCGTTCGTAAGTGGGGCGCGCTGCAGGTCACTGGTTGCTGGGTCGAATCTCCCATATCCTCGCTGTGCGGCGGCGTGTAGCTGGGTCGCTGGATCTTGAGGGTCACCGAAACCATTTTGGGAAGTTTGACTTGTTGACGCAGGCTGCTTTGAAGTACGGAATGTCTCTGGCGTCTGTAATTGTGGGTCGAGCGTTGAGTGAAGTATTGGTTGGGTTGCGGGTGCGCTCTTCCTCTTTCTCTTCGACTTCTTATCAGTCACTTCCTCGCCATCTGGTACCCATGCCCATCTTCCCTTTTGGTTTGGCCCAAGAAATCCCAGCTCATTCGGATCCTGATATGGCTGTTCTTGAGGCTGCCCACCCACTGCCTCCGACTCTTCCTTCTGGGTCTTATATTTCTTCCGTGCATTATAAATGTCCCTCGTCAATACCTTGATATCAGGCCAAAGCCTTCTGAGTTGTTCCAGAGTATCAGCAGGGCTTTTACCAGCGTCGCACATCTCGTGCACTTTTTGCAACTGGTGATCTGTCATGCGTCGCAATGTAGGATGAGCACTCAAATCATCCGAAGGTTCATGATTATGGTCCGGCACCTCTGTGTCAACATTCCAAGAACCATCTTTCCTGCAGGCAGCAATCATTTTGAACGGGCAACCTAGTAGTCGGCTGTCACCTCGCTTTCGCTTTCGTTGATCTGGAGTCAAGTTGCGACGGTTTTCATATGTCCCCCCTCGGTCACATTTAAGCCAAAGGCGATTGAAACGTGAACGCGCAATAACAATAGCATAACCCTGCGTGGCAGACCAGACTTTGCACCCTTCGAGGAGCTCTTCGCGATTGCTAAACACGCTGGATGGCATTGGAGCTAGTGATCGAGGTGGAGGGGGTGACGCGGTTCCTGGAACCGGCATACGCTCACGTTCAGGTGAGCGAGGACGAAGAACGCCGAACATCTTGGCAAGCTCGCCGGATTTGTCTATCGAGGGGTGAGCGCACCGAATCCTGGTCTATATTGATGTATTGCTGTGTTGAGGTTGGGGGTGTCGGCGGAGTGTGTTGAAGACTTGACAGGCCGTCGGAATAAAGATGGAGACTACTTTATTTAAGCCCACGAGTCACGTGACGAGTACTCCACTTAAGACGTAGCACCATACCCCCTGTCTTCATCCTGTGCGGGGTGATAGAAAAATTGTATTGCACAGCACTGGAACAAGCTATTGACAAGCATACCAACGCTTCCGCAGAGCAATTGATCGCTCACCCTTTTCCCTCCCAAACCCTCCAAACCAGCCTCTCTCCACTAACTTCCCTCCTCCTCAAGACATCCATCGCCTTCTGCGCCCTTTCCAATAGTGTCTCTCCCTCCACAATTCTCTGTCGATTTGGCTTCACAACCCCCAGCTCCAGCAGACTGGGCATAATGACCGGCTGCAATTTGTCCTTGAAGAATGAGTTCTCCTGGTAGAAATGTGTTCGCACACCTTTAACCACAACACCTTCTTTCCAGTCGGCTGCTGCAGCAACGTCCATGGAATATTCCGGCGCATCAGTCTCGCTGGCATCGTGGACAACGACTGGTAAAAGGATAGCAACCGTTGCGCCCTTCCCGGCAATCTTAGCAACAGGCGCCAAGCTGCCGGACTGTGAGCCGATGCAATCGAGAACGAGATTCATACCCCCCCCGCCTGCTGCTTCTGATATCTGTGCAATGGCCTCGGGATCATTGTAGTCAAACAAGCTTGTAGCGCCATATTCCTCCAAGAGTGTGTGATTACGTTTCGAAGCAGTAGACAACCGCTTCGTATATCCATACCACCTCAAGATTTGCAGAGCGAATTGACCCACGCTCGAACTCCCACCCCAGATCAAAATCGTCCAATCCTTCTTCTTCGGCATCCATCCATCTGGTTTTGGCCATGGCAGCTCCAACCCCAAATTAGCAGTCAAAGCATGGAAAACAGTCACGAAATTATTTGGCAGTGTCACAACCTCTGGCATACTAAAACCATCCGGGATCACGCCCAATACATTCTCTGGTACGCAAACGTACTCTTGATGGGCTTTCTGCTCGTTACCCTGATAAGCGAAACCAAAAACCTTGTCACCGACCTTGAGGTTTGTAGCGCTGGGACCGATGTGGGTGATCGTCCCGGCGAGACCGTCTCCTAAGACCTGGGGCGGCGTGACAAGAAGGTGGCCATCGTTCTGATGAAGATCGAGAGGAGTGGAGGCGGTCCATTCATTGCGGAGTAGGATTTCGCTTGCTTTTGGGGTTGGCGTAGGAACTTGGTGAATGTCAAGCTTCGCGCGAGGAGCAATGGTCACGACGGCGTGGTGAGTAGACATGGTGAAGGAGTTGAGCTTCGCATTTGGAACGCCATCGCGCTTCATAATCCACAATAAAGTCACTTTATATACCAGGGTCGATTGCTGAGTAATTGATGCAGGATTTGCTAAGCGCGAAAAGCCGAGATACCAAACATAGCATGTACCTAGAGAAAGCAATGTAGATCTGCGTGTATACCAAGTGTTTTCTTTCGTTGGCGAACACAGGCATCGCATGATAAGCAACTTGCTATTGTTGGGTCTGATGAATTTGGTTTTCCATTCAAGATCGTTGCGAAGCCCTACCTCTATCTTATAGAGACCTAGGAACATTCTCATCCACCAACGGACTTCGAGAGTATGGAGGAAATATAGATGTGAAACATTTTGCGCAGTCAAAGGGGTAGAGTCATTCCCGGTATGCGGCCTGAACCGAGATTCGGAATCGAAAGAAAGAGGGTGAGTTGCACACAGGCTAGCATAGGTAATCGAAGCAATGTAAGAGCGCGACCGAGAGCGTCCGAAGCCACTGCATTGTGTTCATGCTAAAAACCCCGAGCTAACTAGCAATCATATAGTCACCATATTTTTGGTTACTCCCTAGCGCCATTGCTAAAAGACAGAGCTGATTAGACAAAGCACGTTGTGTTTCAAGCGACTCGCGGAGGGCTTTTCGAGATGTTCTTATGAGAGTAGGGGCTTGTGCTCCTCCTGAAATAATTAGCCACGAAAGACAATTCGATGCTTCTGAGAGGTGGCTCTTACGATCTGCGCTTCTCGCCTTCCTTCCTCCGCTCTTCAATGACCTTCAGCATCTCTTTCCTCCCCTGCACGGCATCGACCGATTTTCCTCCCATACTCATGCTGACTTTTTCCTTTGCGTGGGCCATGAGCAGTTTTCTTAGTAATAAGTGACGCATCTGTATACAGACGAAGACTCCGCAGTCGCTGGAGTTCGACTGCTGAGGAGAGTCTGCGAGATTGATGAATTGCAGTGGCTTTCCTAATAGGTGCTCTAGCTTCTTCGCTGCGTGTTGTGCTTCTCCTAGATTCGCCGGATTGAGGCTATCGTAATGAAAAGCCACGCGATCGATGACGCTCACGAGAAGGAGAGACCAGTGCGAGCCGCCTTCAGCGACAGACGGATTTCGGCAGTCGTTGATGGGCAAGAATATGTGGGTTGTGTGTGAGAAGTTTGGGAGGGCGTCTTTGAGAGTCAATGGGTCAGGGGTTTGCATAAGCATGAATGACATGGAGGGACGGAGGAGGACGATATTGGCGTTCTTGTATTGATTGAGGAATTCGCGTTCGAGATACCTGACAGTCGTAAGCTTAGACCTCGGAACAAGGCGTTTGCTCAATGCAGGGTGCCGCATTGCATATTGCAAATGCGGCGTCGGCCCCACGTACTCTTCCCAGAATGATATGCTCTAACATTGTAGGTCAGTCACAAGCCCTGCGCAATGTCAAGATTACGCCATACGTTATCCGTCAACCAATCATTCTTCAGGGTATCAATGTCTTCTCTCGTCACTGCACATCATAAATCCAAATGCTTCCTTAGCAGGTATGGGCACACAAACGTCGTATATCATGATCTGCTGAAGTATCAGTACACGTGGTGGAATATTGACGAAGCTATTTGGCTTCCAACTCACAGCTCAAATAGGGATCATCAGCTCTCAACTAGAATGAAGGTAAGGTCAATCTCAAGGACTCGTACGTGACGCAGCTCTCCCGCGGCGTACATTGTCTCCAAAGTGTCTGCTGATCCTCCCCTTGAAAGGATGAAAACCAGAATCACGCATTCTGCTACTGCACAGCCCTGAGCGTAACGTTCGATATGAGATGAGGATGCGCCAGTGGTATCGGGGGACGCAGAAATGGGGGGAGAGAGAATACTGTTTTGTCTTTCAGTACATCTCGTTGCTGCGCGAGAGACCGGGTAATGTGCTGGTGGGGAAATCGATGGGAGCTCGCACTTGTGCTTTGACTGCAGACCTGGGTGTGGGACTTGCGTGTGGCTCTATAATTGGGATGGCAGGAATAACTGAGAGAGTGCTAACGATAGAGGTCGATCACAGATTCCAGGATTCGAAATCAAAGCGTGATGCATGCACAATGCCGCAACGAGGCAAGAATAAGCGACTCGCACGAAACCGATGGAGCAGATCTCCCGCAGTCCCGCTAAGGCGCCGGTCACGTGCCAATCCCGTTGGAATCTACATGTGCGAGTGTTCAGGGATAGATTCAGTCTTAGATTCGATTCTTAATGGCGCCGGCTCAGTGGAGAATCAGTCTTTTCCTTCCGTGCGCTCGAAAAGAATGCCTCGTCTCTGTTTGTTATGACAAGTTGTGTGTCAGAGTACGGAGCGGGAAATGGATTACACACGTGAAGCTGGAGAATTCTTTTGTTCTCGTGGGCTGAAACATGTCTCAGCCATTTTGTTCCCTTTTTGGATGTTTGTCACGAAGAGTTGAATATCAGCCGTCGTCGACGTCTTAAACGATTCACAGCGCGCACGTCAGTGGTATATAGGGTGCCACCATGCAGACTTCGATTAAATACTCCCTGACGCCTTCACATATCGCATCCCCATCTAAAATTCATCAACAGCTCCGTCCATCTCAACATCATCCCCTGTCTCAATGAAAACGAGTCTTGTACCTTCGGCAGCCGTTTGCCATACCTGGAACACCAGACGTTAGTCAATGTCCCATTGCCAAGTCAGGGAGAGGATACTCACATCAAGCAAAGCATACTCGTCTAACGCCTGGCTGAATTGATCGTCTGTAAAACCTTTCGCAATAATCCTCTCCCTCACCTTCTTTATACTCAACTCTCCTCTGCTACCATCACCCACTGCTGCGGCGCCACTATCTTTCATCGCCCTTACAAGGTTGTATATCTTGCTGCTAGGACTTTGATCCGGCGCTCCTCTCCCATCTTTGTACAAGCTAGCTTTGCTGACCTCGATAAGTCGCAATGCTTCGTCAACATCATCGGTCACGACCTGCGATGAGAACCGCAACCGAGCCAAAGCTTGCGAAAGGCGGACTATGCCCAGCAGTGTACGTGGCGAAGTGTGCGTGAAGTGCTTCTTTCCACCTTCATCGCGTTTTTGCTGCTGACGCATGCGGACATAGGCACCGACCATGTATTCTGACACTTCTTTGGGAACCAGCGGACGCCAGCTGCGCGCTTGAGCAATGTACTGGCGGACTTCATGAGGGGTGAAAACCACGCCTTTGGTCTCTGGGTGTTTGTTATTCATGTGTACGTAAGTGACATGGTTGGCTAGTTCCTCATCCGATTCTCGAGATGGTTGGTCTAGCATGAGGAAGAGGACGTCGAACCGAGAGAGCAGTGCTGCAGGAAGGTTGATGTTTTCGACCGGGGAAATTCGTGGGTTGTAGCGGCCGTAGAGTGGATTGGCTGCTGCAAGGATTGAAGTTCGTGCGTTCAGGGATGTGGTAATCCCGGCTTTGGAAATTGAGATGGTTTGTTGTTCCATCACTTCATGGATAGCTGTTCTATCCCCGTCGTCCATTTTGTCAAACTCATCGATACAACAAACTCCGTTGTCTGCGAGGACTAAGGCACCGCCTTCTAGGACCATTTCGTCCGTGACAGGATCTCGCATTACAGCGGCTGTTAATCCGACGCCACTGCTTCCACGGCCAGTGGTATAGACGCCCCGTGGTGCTACTTTGGTGATGTACTTCAAAAGTTGGGATTTGGCCACCCCGGGATCACCCATGAGGCAGATGTTGATGTCCCCTCGTATCCGCATGCCATCGCCTACTTCCTTGGTGACACCACCGATTAGGAGTAGGAGAAGCGCTTTCTTGACATCTAGATGGCCGTAGATTTCAGGTGCGATCGATCTCGAGAGATACTCATACATGTGGCCGGAGTGTTTGTATTGCTCTATCTTTTTGAAAGTTTTAGCGTCAAAGGTTATATCGTCATATGCTTTCTTATGCTGATTCACGTGTTGGGCTTCGAGATATGTATCCGTCAAAAGGCCCGCGCGAATGGCCTTGAAGCCGGTATATGGAGTTGGGAGGAAGATGCCAGCTACGTCTATCACATCTCCTGGATTGATTTGTCTTGTCAAGGTTCCATGGCAGTGTACGGTTAGTGTTCTTGGGATGTGGCCAACGGGTACTTGATCTGCCATCTCTTGTATCTTGACTTCTTGGAACGGTAGAAATTTGGATGCTCGGGTAGACAGAAACAGTTGGCCTTTCGAGTTGTTCTTCTTACACTCATCTGCTGGACATTCTGTCATGGGTGTGAATTGCCTCGAGGTGACGGGCTGAAAAATCTCGCAACCACATCTGTCACAAGTATATGCATTTACCTGGACTGAAGGCTTGACGTCTGAAACCCTTGTGGTTATACCTCGAACGGTGATCAGATGACCCAAGTGCTCTCCCCGCACATTCCGTACCGCAAGCGCTTTGGTATTCCTATCGCTGTCTGCTCCTGCGGGTATTAGTGGCTTAAAGACTAAGGTGTATCGTCGAGTAAGCTCTGCAGGGAAAACGCCCTCGGGTTGTGAGGGATCCAGCTCATTTTCTGCAGCCACCATGACGCTTTCATTGCGCTTCTCGCGTTGGGACATGATAATGTCCAGCACATCATCTTTGAACGTTATTTCCTTCGTCTCCCTTGGCATTACTTTATCCACGGCCCGCGAAAGGACGTCGATGTAGTGTTTTGCATTCCGCTCGATTGAGTCCACTAGCCGTAGAGGCGTATCTTCGCCAAAGCTTTTCTCATACTGTGTTCGAGCCCATCAGCATTGCTCGCCGTTGAAACCTGTATAAGAGCCCACATTATCTAAATCGTCCAACTCTATCGTCACTTCGTCCAGTTCTCGATCTACAACCCTTTGTAACATGTCCATATATTTCCTTCGCGCCTCCTTATACTGTCGATTCGGCCGCCGTGCATCCTTGCCGCCAGCCACATCGTCCATGAAGTCGTACTCATCGCTCGTACCATCACCGTCGATATTGAGATCTTGAACCGCAAGGTCTAAGTCGGATTGCGTTGACTTGTAATTCAGTAGGAAATCCTCGAAAGCCGCTACGTTTCATTGTCAGTAAATCCTCATCATCATGAGTACAAACGCGCAATGGGAGCGCCTACCTTGCTGGGCAGCATAATCAACTGGTGCTCTAAAGGTGAGGAGCACCATTGCGCTGATGAATTTAACTAACAGCAGAGGCTGAGGAGGAGGAGGTTGAGAACTGTAATTCACTAATACTATCTCACGGCAACGACCTCTTTGGCTAACGGCTTAATCGAATCGCGAAAATACGCGTCCACGTCGCGTGTCAATCAGCAGGCTCGACAGGGTAAGCGCAGCAGGCTAGCGCAGTCCTTCAACGTCTTGCCTCGGTTCGAATTTAATAGAAATATGGCCCTGACGAGCGACTTTACATACCCTATGTGAGATACAAAGATAACAGGTGCACTGAAAAATGGCTCCGACTCAAGCAGAAGTCAGATTCGTGCAGCTCAAAAGCTGCTTTGTCAACGTACCACAATCCGTTTTTACGGTTTTGGACAATGCAAATGCAGTAAATCGAATAGGCCTTCCGGCTATCAATTCGTCGCTTACGGGGCTAGGTAGTCCAGAATGTCATTGTCGAGCTACAATACAGAGATCCCACCTCCACGGTGCCAGCCCCCAAAAGACCCAATGGCGCCTCATATCGCTCGGCATACGCTGGATGGACAGGGATGGCCAGCACCGCCAAGACGATATCCGTGATAGAGAGGACTGGGAGACGACCGAAAGAAGAGATGGGAGCAGTTGAAATCGATGCTACATTTGGACGTATGCTTGGGCTTACAGATGGGGGAAAGGTGGGATAGTCCATTGGTGAAAAGGCAATATGCTAAGGCGGGACTCTAGGTAGGCATCTTGCTGCACCTAGATCCTCCACTGGCGCATACTGTGCACATTGAGCCGTTGACTCCAGCAGATTGGGAAAGTAGGTTTATTTCCAATACCCGAAGTAATATTGGACTAATGACGGCTCGCAGTTATTGAACTCCATGCGAGCTTTCTCGAATCGAACTTACTTTTCCAAGTTCGGGCCCTGCCCAATCCATCTTTCGCCGCCCCTCTGTCTACTCAAGCTCATCAAGCACATCCTTTGACGATCCATCTGTCGCCAACCTCTACAGCAAATGTCATCATCACTTCCCTCACGCCTCCTCAGCCCTCCTCGTCGCCTTTTGCGAAGATCTCTCCTGATGGGGAAGTCATTGTGGCACCGAAGACGCGGCCACGGTTGTCACAGAACGAGCGAACAACTAGCCGAAGTGTTGCTAGCACCAGTCGTCGAAGTACTGGCGCAAGGAGTGGCGCTACCCGACAGCGTAGTCAGCGAGACGTCTCTGGCCCCAGCGCAGTATTTCTCCGCGGAGTGGCGAAGAACATATGCGTAGATTTTTTCGACGAGGATGAAGAGGACTCGGATCGCGGGGAGACGCTCACTGTGTGGGTAGATGGAGACGTCCTTGCGAGTAGACCGCTCAGAGGTCTGGAATACGTCTCTATATCTGTGGTCAGACCTGCCGGCATCGAGGTTCCTCTAGACCCACGACAATTGCAAAGCCTCAAAGACATAGAGGCCAGCGATGCCGGCAGACCCACCTCGAGAGTCGTTGCAAGGTTAGGTGCGTGGGAAGATGCCCCTGACTCCCGCCATGCAGCTCTTTCGCCAGCTTTGTGCTGTGCCTTAGACGTTCAGGCTATAACTGGAGGCCTTATCCGAATTGAATCTGCGTCACAAAAGTTGGCCGGAAGCGATTTAGAATGTCTCAAGATATACCCGTTCACCACAGCCTTGGGAGGAAGCGAGGGTCTCAGGCTCGGTAGCCAGTCAAAGGCTGCTCGTGAGGCCGCTGCAGAGGAGATCAAATCGTTGTATGCAAGCATAAAGCAGAATTTCAGGGGCTTACTAGATGGACCACTCACGGACGGTCTTGTTTTGCCAGAGGTTGATCGAGGGAGGTTAATGGAACCATGGGCGGGAGGCATTCTTCGGCTAGGACCCAAGTCGGTGGATGGTAGAGATTCTTCAAAAAACATGGCCAAATGGTGTATTGGCTCGGAGGTCAAGGTAGATATTGAGGTGCAGGAAGGAATAACGAACCCCATGACTGCGTCCAAAACTTTAGCTTTGAGCCCAGATCCGCTTCCTTTCGAACCTCCTTTGATGATTAACATCGAAGGTATCGCTGGACAGCTCGCAACCCATCTTTCGCACTGTTCATCCGTACTGCTTACAGGTGGCCTTGGGTCAGGCAAGTCATCTTTGGCCGAATTAATCGGGTTTCGGCTTCGTGCCCAATTTTTATATCATACTACCTTTTTTCCTTGCCGCAAGCTAGTGACTGATGAGATCCGTATTTCCACTATCAAAGAAACTTTCGATAGACTCTTCATGACAGCAGTGTGGGGGATCATGCTGAGTGGTAAAGCATTGATCATCCTGGATGACCTTGACAGGCTCTGTCCGGCGGAGACGGAGCTTCAAACCAGCGATAATGGCCGTAGTCGCCAGATTAGCGAACTGTTTTGCTACATGGTCAAGAAGTATTGCCGCGCCAACTCTGGTGTGGTCATTCTCGCAACAGCGCAGGGGAAAGAATCTGTGAATAATATCATTGTTGGTGGTCACGTTGTACGCGAGATCATCCCGTTGAAGGTGCCGGACAAGGGTGGAAGAAGAAAGGTCTTGCAGGCTCTCATAGGACAAAAAGCTCCAAATGAGGCTAACACCAATGGTGTAAATGATCATTCCCGAAATGCCAGCCAAGGTAGCGAAGGCGACGAAGCCGCCTGGATGGGTGGATCTCCGTCCGAGGACGTTCAGCGTCCCGGTAAGTTTCAAGTGGATCGAGACTTGGACCTCCTCGACTTGGCTGGACAGACTGATGGCTACATGCCTGGCGACCTCGTCTTGTTAGTATCTCGAGCCAAGAATGAAGCTCTGATTCAAACTATCGAGGGAGCGCTAGGAGAAGATGACAACTCGAGCATTACCCTAACCAGGTCGGATTTTCAAAATGCGTTGAAAGGTTTCACCCCTGCTTCGTTAAGGAATGTGGCTTTACAGTCATCCAAGACAACCTTTGACTCTATTGGCGGTCTGCACGAAACTCGAAAGATCCTTCTAGAAACCTTACAATATCCTACCACATATGCGCCAATCTTTGCCCAATGCCCTCTTCGCCTACGTTCTGGTCTGCTTCTATATGGTTATCCAGGATGCGGAAAGACTCTTTTAGCCAGTGCGGTAGCAGGCGAGTGTGGCCTCAACTTCATCAGCGTCAAAGGTCCAGAGATCCTCAACAAGTATATTGGAGCTAGTGAAAAAAGCGTTCGAGATCTATTCGAGCGTGCAGAATCAGCGAAACCTTGCGTACTTTTCTTTGATGAATTTGATAGCATTGCACCAAAGCGAGGTCACGATTCCACTGGTGTCACGGACCGTGTGGTTAATCAGCTCTTAACTCAAATGGATGGTGCCGAGGGTCTCTCAGGTGTCTACGTGCTTGCTGCTACATCCCGGCCTGACTTGATCGATCCTGCTTTGCTTCGACCGGGTCGCTTAGACAAATCGCTCCTCTGTGACATGCCTTCCGCTGATGATCGGCGAGACATAATCCAAGCCCTGAGCAAGAAGCTGTCATTTTCTCCTGCTATCATCGTGGGCTCCAACCACAGCAGGAGTCTGTCCGAGGTCGCCACTCGGACATCAGGATACTCTGGTGCTGATCTCCAGGCTGTCATTTATAACGCGCACCTAGAGGCTATCCATGATGTTCTTGGCGACCGCAGGCTTGAGGTAGACGGGGTGGATCAAAGTGGGAGGAGGGAGACTAAAGATTCCAGCCGCTCGTCGAAGAAAGACATCCTCCAATTCCGCTTCGGCAAAGATATATCAGGCACTGCTATATCTAGAGCTCAGCAAGCAGCCGAGTACGCAACGCTTATTGCTAAACTTGATGCCATTAGACTCGCCAGGAGAAAGCAGAGACATGCACGGCGCGGTGTCGATGAAGAATCAGCCAAAGATGGGAATAGCAAAGATCTTGGCAAGGGTGATTCCAAGTTAGAAGTCATGATCGAATGGAAACATATCGAAGCTTCGCTAGCTACCACCAAAAGCTCCATCGGTGCAAATGAAAGAAAGAGGCTTGAGCGAATCTATAGGGAATTTGTTGTTGGGAGGAATGGCGAGATGCCGAGTGGGCAAGGTTCTACGGAAGTAGGAGGGAGAAGCAGCTTGATGTGACGTTATACAGGGTATCAATGGTCGAGAAGATCTATTTCATCCACCGCCAGCGTATCTTCTCAGTGATTACAATGACTGACCACGGGAGTTGAAGATTACAGCATTTGACGCCGGCAATTGTGCGATCTAGAATTCTATCTACTATTCTTAACAGCAAAAGTGCGCATCCAACACAAGGAAGGATCAGGATACTTTTACTGTGGCTTATAATCTATTACTCGCTTCGCAATTTCATGTAGAAGCACGTGATTTGTTGGTACAAACTCTTCGCCATCTGACAGTCCTCGCAACACGTGATTGGAAACGTTATGGCTACGTTCACGAACAAAAGAAGATGGAGAATGAGGATTGTAGCAATTGGTGTCCTTGGAATGGAACGACACTTCGCCAATTGTTCATGTTTTCTAATGAAGAGCAAATTGTCCAAGGAGCAAATTGTCCGAGGGCTAAACTGGAGACCTGGCGCAAAAGTCATACTGGGTTCTTCTGTCCCTTCTGAACGCTCACCTTGATTGAGCCCAGTCTGAAATCAAGTCGATTGAATTCGGAGCAAAAGCAAATCTTGATAGGCATTGTAGCAGTATTCGATCTTGGTCAGGTACAAGTCTATGAGTATTTTGCCCTCTTGTATTCAACATGAGATGACAATATCTTCGAGTAAATCTTTTCGACACCCATTCAGGTCTTTGATAACGACATGGCTAATTCCTACCAAAAGATGCAACTCTCTCCCCGAAAGTCTGAAAGCGATGAAATTACTAAACAAAAAAGTTGGACGGCCAAGACTGTTGGCTTTCGCCGCACCTAAGTCCAGGTCATAAAAATTAGCCACGTTGACTCTATGACTTGGGGAAGTCCGGGGCTTGATTTGTGGACTCTCAATCACAAGCTTGTCCCTTGACCACTGCGCTCGCCAGAGAAGTGTTGAAAACTCAATTAAGACTAGCGCCTTTTGATGTCAAATAGGGCCTTATGAGCATTTGATCAACCTTCCTCTTTTACAATTCTTTCTCATGAGCTTACCCCTGAGGAAGTCAGATCATTAGGCATTTGAACAGCTCTGTCTGTTGATGTTTGCACTTTGAGACTGCTTAAAGCAGTTCTGATGCAGCTCGTTCAGCTTGGCGCTGATTCGAGCGAGATCCAGCTATGATATACGTGGCTTTCTCATCAGTTCACATCCGAAGCATTTGGTTCGTTTGGTATGAGGCCCATGAAGAAGAACTGTATAGATTTGGTCACATTGTCGGCTCAGCCAGCCAGTCGATCGATACCATAAGGTCGACAACCTAGTAGGAATTAGGAAAAGAGCTTGGGTACATGACCCTTTTACCTCAACTCAACAAGAGTCTTATTCTGCTTTCCAGCGCTAGGTCATCCACATCTCCGGGCTCCCTTGACGCCTCCTCAAGTCGAGTGTCAGCCCCAAGTGCCGTCGCATCGGCCGAGTCAGCTGAGTCTGGGCAAGACGTTAAAAGGGCGAATTTGAAGCGTGACACTACGCTGAGCTGGGCAGGACGAGCGCACGGTAAAAAAGAGCTAAAGCTGACAAGGGGGGATGAACAAGCTCCTGCTCCTACATACAGCTCTGCAGGGTGCCGCGGGCGCGAATCTATGTCGATTGATTTGTATGAAAACTATGTGACGAGCTATCAGCATTGCCTTCGCGAAATCGCGTATTCAACCCTTTTGAATATCGAGTTGTAGCTCGCTTATCACGTGAGTTACGATGACCCTCCATTCACCATACACGGGATTTAACTGTACGTCTGAATGAAGGAAGAGCAAATCTTTACCTCCGTATAGGTAGTAATGCATGGTATCATTGCTTGAGATAGAAGTACAAATGGATACCAGGATGCTTTCGCAAATCGACAAAGCTTGCCGCAAGCGTGCTTGCTCACTACTGCGGTCTCGGAGTCGTTAGCCTCGCCTTGAGAACTCGCTCAATGAAGACAGCAAAAGTACGAAAATCTCTCAGATTCTGTGGGTCTTTGATTATCTCTCCATGGTTTGTGGCTGCATACACACACATAGCCTCGGATCTCAACGACATTCAGTTCATCAAAGGACCTTTTAAAGATAGAACACAAGATGCTGAACCTCACTGATGTAAATAGTGAGCAGAACGTACCATGATCTCGAAAGGAGATTTCTTCTTGTGCAAAAGGATCTCGTAGTCGTGGCTTTGGATGATAGCGTTGGCCTCTTCCTTTCATTTCATTAGCCTCATCAGACAGTAAGTGAAGACAGTGGAAAGGGATGTGAAAGGCAAATGTCAGAGTCTAATTGTATGAAGTTTCATAGCACTGCAAATGCAGATGCTCAATGGTATTTCTGACATAGTAATCATCATAATAGAAGCGTCAATGATGAGGAAAATGGGGTTTGGAGCTTACAGAATGGTTTCTATTTCCTTCAGATTGAACTTGCGTCTAATTCTGTGGCCCTCGGTTCAAAGCTGTTCAATACCAGTGATGAGACCACCCATTGCGTGATTGGCACATTCGGATAAGACTGAGTACAAAGATCGAGAACTGAAGAGGTATCGTCAGAAATCTTGCTGCCCGGTCTGTAAATATAACTCACACATTACACAGATTCTTCTCCTTGGCCTTGATCTCAAGTTCTTTCGATTTCAAAGCGGCCACATCAAGGACGGATTCTGGTACGTTGGCCAGTCGGGCAACGTTCAAGCCGTATGATCGATGAGCGACCCCTTCTCCAACTTCGTACAAGAAAGTAATTTCTTGGCCATCATCACCGGTCTCTGTGAATTTCATGTGAACGTTCTTCAGCTCACTATTTTCGAAGGCTTTGGCTAGCGCGCTGAGGTTCTGATAGTGGGTTATGAATAGTGTTAAACTCTTCTTTTCTCGGACAACATGGTCTAGAACAGCCTGAGCTATTGCAACTCCATCATGTGTGGACGTCCCTCTCCCTAACTCATCCAGAATTATCAACGATCTTGGCGTGGCTTGCTTGAGAATGTCTGATGTCTCTGATAGCTCAACCATGAAGGTGGATTCACCTGTCATCATATTATCGAACGCGCCCATGCGGGTGAACACAGCATCAAGCAGGCCCAGTTTGGCAGATTCGGCTGGTACATAAGATCCAATCTGACCCATGATTGCAATGAGCGCGACTTGGCGTACGAAGCTTGATTTACCGCCCATATTTGGTCCCGTAATAAGCAGTGCTCTAGTGCTGTCTAATGTAAGATCGATATCATTTGGGACATAGGCATCAAGCAAAAGCTGCTCGACCATCGGGTGTCTACCTTGCTCAACTGAGATGCAAGTTTCATCGGTATATTCGGGTTTGACATAGCCTGGTTGACTGGCTATGACAGCCAGAGAGAGTAGACAATCAAGCGTGGCAAGTGCCTGCACGCAATCTCGGAAAGACTGATATTTGGTTGAGATTTCGGCTAACATGTTGGCATAAGCAATATCACAGGAAGCAGCGAGTGCTTCCTTATGCTGGTCTCGCTCGCGGATGAGGCGAATAGCTTCTGGGGTATGAAAACGTGAAACCTTCTTCGTGCCGCTGATCTTCGCCCAAGATACAGGAACGTTCTTGAGTAGAGTATTGTCAACCTCGATGAGATATTCAATCCCTGATGAGGTAACGTAGTCCACCCGTTTCTTCTTGATCTTGTCCGCAGCCACCGCTCGATGAGCATCGAGATCTTGCTCCACGCTTGCAATCCCGAGCTTATGGGTTACTATGTCTTCGCTTTCCATATCATCTCGGAAGAAAGCATACTTGTCATCTGCCTTTGCTGCCTCCGGATTGATTTGGTCGAGATAAGAGAAAACATCTTCAGCGATAGTGGGGAGAGCAGCGATAGCCTCATTGATTATGTCTGATTCAAAGCCAGCGTCCGCAGGCTTTTTCACTGATATAAACTCAATAGCAATTCGCTGCATGGTTTGCAGGACAACTAAGAGTTCCGGCCGAGCGCATTTACCGTAGTATATACGGATCAAACTCTTCTCTAGATCGTTCCTAATCTGTGACAAGAGATGCCTGATCTTGTCTACTCGAATCGTCGGTTGATCTGTCTTGAGCTCTTCCACTGCTGTGACTCGCCTCTCTAGCTCCGGCTTGGTGAGAAGCGGTCTACCGACCCATTTGCGCAACAATCTCTGCCCGAAGCGAGTTCTGGTCCTGTCCAAAGTCCAGAAGAGGCTGCCCTTCCCAGTGTGATCTGTTTGATTCTGGTATATTTCAAGGCTCGTCAATGTTGTTCCGTTGAGTAGCATGTGTGATCGAGCACTGAATGACTGGAAGTACTTGGTGAGATCAAAGACGTGTTCGAGACCGTAGTCTGACAAGTGCGTAATCATCGCAGAAAGACAGATAGTTACACCCTCAGCGAGTTTGAGTACCTTATCTAAGTTCTTGCTTGCTTTCTCGTCTTGTATTGCGCTTGAAGCTTTCATCTTATCAGCATAAAAGTTCGAGACGTGACTGTAAGCCTGCGCGGCCATTGTTTTTGGCTTTTCGACCCTTTCGACTCGGACCCTATCTCCGAAGACGTTTGTCTTACTACCTGCAAGATGTTGCACCAATTTGTCTGTAGCTTTCGACAGGTCTCCAATAATGAGGATTTCGCAAGGTGCAATATGAAGCAGGCGAGTTTCAATCTCGCTTCTCATAAAACCATCCTCGAAATCGTCATATATCACATCTCCAGTAGCGGGTTGCACAGCCACGAGTCCAACACGAACTTTCTCATCTGTACCCCAGCCTTTGGCGTTGTGTTCCGTGATGCCAAGAAGATATCCAGTAGCAGGCGCACCTCCGGTGGGGGCTCCTACCGGTGCCTCAAGTCCTTCAACGTCGTCTATATAGGTGCCTTTGGTGTACAAATTGGTGAGTTTTCGAATGAATGGAGTGTTGCGATTGTCTCCAGCTGCCTTCAGAGCTGCCGTCTCCACTTGCCGTACTACGCCGACTTTGCAACCTGCCCCTACCAAACGTTTCACATGCACATGAAGACGGTGAACAGGAATACTGGCCGAAGCGAATCGATCCAGGTGGGCCTCTGAAATGTGTTCGTCGTACCTAAATTTGCCCGGTATACATACGATACTCAGCTCCTTAGCTGCCACTCGTGCATCCTCTCCAAAGAACTTGAATTTGTAGCCGACCTCCATAATGATTATGGTGTCCAAATGCTTCCGCTTGATTTCCAAGTATTGCTCTTCCATAGGAGTTAACTTGCCAAACCGCTTCCGGCCCCCGGCCGCTGCCTTACCTTTCACGACTGGTCTCGGAGAATCCTCTTCTTCGCCATCTTCTGCGACTCCTTCGTCCTGTGCGATTTCGCCTTCTAAGAGTCCACTACGTCTCCTAATCTCAGCAATACTGTCCGGTCGGCCTAGCTTTTTGACGAATCGTTGATGGAGCTTTTCTTTTCGTCGCTTTGTCTCCTCATCATCTTGATTTTCCTCGTCTCGACTAGGGGAACTGGAGAAGGCAAACTTGGAGGTTTGCTTGGGCACTCTAGGCGTCTTGATCTGGTTAGCATCAATGGCAGTCAAAGACTTGTCTGCGAAGGATGTGTCTTCGGGTAGGAGTCTCTTGTTGTGAGTCAGTTGCAGACTTAGATTGTCCTCGTGGCTATCTGACTGTCGCAATCTCTTGGCTGCCGGCAAATGTCTCCCCTCAAGGCCGTGCTTCGGTGTAGTAGAGGTCCTTCTATCATTGGATCTTGCGTCTTCCTCTTCGCCTTCAGAAATAAAGAGGCTTTCGTCCTTGTCGAGGGAGGAGGCTCCGTTGGAAGCGTTAGACGTTGTGTGAGTCGATGTAGGTGGTGGTTTCGGTAGGACGCTTTTAGTGAAAAAACTCGAAATTGACTGCTGCTTTTTGGCAGCGGTCTGAGATGATAGCTGTGCTGATGTCATGTTCCACCGTCTCTGCAGACATGTAATTATGTCTCACTACTACATTATGATGGAGAGAGCAGTTCAGAAGAATTGACTCTCTCACTGCACGGACGGATTCACGTCAAAAATTCGCGTTCGCGCAATTTATCCGGGAGCTAGCGCGGTATTCTAGTGCTTTTCTGAGCCTTTTCCCAACTGTTCCACAAGAGCGCTACCTGTGAGTACGTCGCCATAGCAACCATCGTGTCGCCATCAAGTAGATTTGCGCGCTAAATCGGCTATCTGAGCGCAGAAGGTAATACATAAGAGATTATCAGATCTGCTCTTTTGCACATCTCGTTGTTTGGGGAGTATTGCTTGTGATATATGTTCTCCATTGTACGTACCTAAGCTGCTGCAAGAAGTATATTGTCTATACATGAGACGGTGAATACATTGGTAAGTAATGCCAATAAAGCTCCAACTAATGTCCTTGGGAGACTCAAAGAGAACAGATCCTATCCTGCTGGAATGGCATGCGAGGAAAACAATCCCAAAGACTAAAAAGGGAATCGTTTGCGATGCCTGAATCCACCTCTGTGTGTCTAAAATGGTTGCAGGGCGAGACTCCTGGGGGTTTGGGAGTCTTGGGTACTGTATTGAAAACCAATTCATGGGTATCGTGTTAGGCTCCCAAATCAAACGCAACGTTACTCAGCGGCGAGGCCTGCTGACCCTTCCACCACCCGATCCATGGTGTGCCGGATGCATCAAATTCTCCCCATTGCCAACAGACTCCGTAGAAATACCGTGTGCTTGTGAGAACTGAGTAGCGTATGCCTGGGGCCGTATGGCACGCTGCTGCCTGAGAAAGGGATTCAATGGATTGAGCGTGGAGCCATAGTACCTTGGTTCCATGATGCCACCGAAGTCCATTCCCGGTGGCATAGAGCTGAAAAACTGTGGTGGCTGGTTGCCCGTGACTGTAAAGTAGCGTTGTGTAACTCGCTCGTTCTCGATGTGGTCCGCGTCATCCTGAACTCGCCCATTGACATCCAAGATGGGCTGAATATTTTCACTGTCGTCACCAAGAAAGGGCGATTGAGATTTGCTAGAGAAGTCGCGAAATTGAGACTCCCAGTTTACTCCATGGGAAGGGATCACAAGGCCAGAACTAGGATGAGGCTGGATGGGCGATTGAAACCCATTACGAGAGCTGAGAGAAGAAGCATCCGTAAAAGGACGTGGAGGATTGTGTGAAAGCTCCTTAAAGACGTGGTTGCATGTCTTCGGGATCAGTGTTGGTGGCTCACCTTCATGACTCCCTTCTTGGTCATTGAATACGCTGAAGCGCCGGGGGCGAGTATTCACAGTGAGGCCCTGTGTCAGTTGCCTTCCATATGCTTTCTCTTTGGGAGGATCATAGCCCATGTGTGCATTTCGAGGGTAGACAGATTTAGAAGGAACAATTGAAGTAAGTACTTCTTGGGAGATGCTTTGCAAGTCTGCAGCTTGAGAAGCGGGAACATTACTAGACGCCTTGCGAGTCCTTGGCTTCTTTTTCAATCTTGGAACGTTGGTGCTGAGTTCTGTGAGGACAGATTTAACAGCTTTTGAACGACGTCGCTTTGCTGGTTTCGGAGGAGGCGTCAGCTCTCTAATTGGACTGCTTTCCACATCTCCTGTGATCAAGCGCTGTGCTTTAAGAGACCCGTCTGGCCAATAGATCCGCTCTAATTGTTCGACCATTGCAGAATTGAGCTCCATTCGATCTATAAGGCCATCGTTCTTCTTCTGATTTCGGAGACGCTGTGCCTCCAAGTTGGCGGAGTCAAAGATTGACATACCTGGCCACTTGACGCCCCGTAACACAGGTGTCTGGGGAGTCGAATTCATCATCGTGGGGGCCTCATCCTTGGAATCTACTTTATAGCTAACATGGTCTCTGTCGTTTTCTTTGACGATGGAGGATGATGAGCCAATTGAGAAGTCCAAGGGGGGATCAGTAACATCAGATGGGTCAGGATATGCTGTTCTCGTAGGACTACGTAGGAAGGTTTGGAAGTAATCGCTCTCGCCGTCAGTGTTATCGTTCTCTGTCTGCGGCAGGTTGCCATTGCTCTCTGGCGGGGTCGACACTGAGATATGGTGTAAAGGTGAGCTGGCTCCTTGCCATCTGCTCATGTGTGGAATGGGCGCTCTTTGACTGAGGTGAAGACGTCCCCGGTCCAAAAAAGCTGATGGATCAATGTGATAAGATGTGGCCGCCAAGGTTGGGGAGATCTGGATTCCGCCCACGTCATCTCCAGTGAATGGTTGCTCAGGAAGCGACGATACGCTGTCTGTCATTGAATCTGTCGCCCGATTAGGGCGAGAAAGCTGGGGGTCAATGAGGCCTTCGATTTTGACACGACTGGGGCCTTTGTTTGGATCTTCGGCTGCTTTTGCTCTTCTTCTGCGTGGCAAAGTCTGTCTTGAGGGCGCTGTAGAGCGTGAAGTGATTGTGTTTGAGCGATCTCTGTTACTAGAATCTTTAGAGTCCTTAGCAATCATCCGCTCAGAAAGTAGCTTTTCGATCTGATGTCGCTGGTACCAGCGATCATACGCTTCAAGCTTCTCTCGAAAAGATGCATCTTGGTGAGCACGAAGTTTAGCTTTGTTATGTTGTGCCAGGTGGCCTTTGGATGCGACGTGGGTGAGAAGGTGAGACACATCACTGAATTCAGGTTCTTTCGGGCAGATGTTACAAAGAAGGGGGATGTTGGTCATGGTAGCGACTGACTCGGATGTTGGCTAGGGTTAGACGGAAGCAATGACGACCACAATGCTACTGCTGCATGCTTGAAGCCAGCAGGCAGAGCGGCGTGTTTCCCTCAAAGCTGCTACCGAAGATGAAGTGAAGATGTTTTCTGGGAGCAGGTGAGAAAGAATTTTTTTGGGATGGGTCAATGGTGGTGGAAGGAGACGCTAGGCCGGGTCCGCCAAGACCAGTCCTCGGGCCTGCTGTCAAGGAAGGAGATACGGCCACGATGGTACCAGTTTAAAGGATGATTATTCATCAAGCCGGCTGGGCGACGATTTATCAAGCGCACGCAGGCACGGTCGACGGCGTGGTTTTTGGAGATATGGGAAGTCGCTGTTTAAGGCATCATCAAGGTAGCGCGGCTGTGAGAGGAACTTCTTTTGAAACAACCTACTGTTATGCTCAACACGAAAACCAGAATGATTTGTACTTGCTTCTAGCTATGGCGTGTAAACACCAGGATTTGTTTCGAGTAGCGATCGCAATGGTCTTTCCCACCGAAACGCTAGAACCTTTTCACGACCACTTTCCGGGTCAATCACCAAAGATTCGTCTCGTTGCGGTCTTCGGCATGCAGCTGCACTCGCTTAGTATCTGGTAATAACCGTGAGGTTTCTGCAAACCTACTAAACTGGATCCACTGCCTCCAATCCTGTAAAATTCAATAAGCTCAACCCAGCGATACCAAAGACTGTATGGAAAACGTCCACCATGTCTCCAGGTCTGTCAGCAATGCCACCTTGTTCGGAGTCCTGCATAAGCTTAGAAAAGTTTGCGCCTATGAGCGGGAGTGCCGTGATAACCAACCTGACATTTCAAGATGAATGTAGTTAACTTATCCCCATTGATCCAGTGTAGCCGGTCAATCATGGCCAGACTGCTCGCTACCCACCAGCTGTAGCAGACGTCTTCCAGCTTCTCTGGTCGCCCATTTAGTCCCCCATTTGAGAGTTGCCGCTCGCTCAACCAACCACCAAGTCTATCTTTGTCGACCAGGTCCAGACGGCCAGCGATCGTCAATGCACCAACACATGTATAAATCTGCCCGGCGTGGGACTCCGCCCCGGGGGCGACTCCATAGCCACCATCGAAGTTGGCGCAGGCTTGAATGTGCGCCACAGCTTTTGGCACGTTGACTAAGGACACCAGGTCGAGGAGTGACAATGCCAGCAAAGCTCCGAAAACGAAGCGCGTGTCCATTTCTCCCCATTCATCTCCGGCGAATGATCCGGTGTTTTGATCTTGTCGATTCGCAATATCTTTCGAGACGATGTCAGTGGGGCTCTACTACGAAGATGAGATACATACACTCTCCGACATTGTCCCTGCGAGCCTTCCCTCGCTTGTCCAATTCTTCAAATGCATCAAGAGTCGCCAGGATCTGAATGGCGCTCACAGTATAGAGCATGTGGGCGTCATGACCAGGGGCAGCACCGAAGCCACCATTCTCATGCTGACATGAAAGCACGAAGTCGATAGTCTGGTCCCGTGGTAGGCCTTCAGGATGCCCGAGCAGATGTAATGCAGTCAATCCCCAATATACACCATTCAAGCGGAGATGCTCTGTCAACCAATACTCAAGCTCATCTTGTCGCTGTCAGTCGATGAGCTTCAGCAAGCAAGGATGAGAAGTGCGGTGGGAGTCTTACCTTATTCAGGCTCTGGATGTACTTGACGTGATTGTCGACGACGAGCCTAAGCTCGTCGGGTACAAGATTGGCAGAAGCTCCTCCCTTGCCAGGACCAGATATGAGAGACATAATGCCAGAGAGCAGAGAGGCCAGCTACT
>JAABUP010004614.1_pt1 | contig 22224 bp, 29 predicted proteins | sample 5559201 | NCBI WGS metagenome assembly JAABUP01 (sample SAMN10711887, study PRJNA513373) | rock metagenome | isolation source: Antarctica rocks | place: Antarctica | reverse complement strand
GGGGTGAAGCAAGGGTGTCCGCTGAGTCCAACTCTGTTTGGTTTGTATGTTGATGGGCTGGAGAAACATTTGCTTGAAACTGCTGACATTGATGCACCTACACTCATGGGAGTTATGGTGCCGCTGCACAAGAAAGATTCTGAAGCAGCAGAAGGAGAGGAACAGCAGCATGCAGAGGAGGAGGAAGAAGCTGGGACTGAAGTACAAGCAGCAAAGGGGAATTCTGTGTTTGATGCTCCAGTCCCCAACCTGGCTGCTGGGGTGCAGTTGGGGTTCACCCCCAGCTCTGCAGGTGGGCCTACTACCTCTCTGTGCTACATTGTGTCTCTGCGAGGCCTTGCATGTGCAGTAGGAAGACATGCCTGTGATGTGTAACCCTGCAGCAGCAGTCTGCAATGCTACCCCCAAACCAGCAGTGGGTGTTCTCAGATATTTGTCTCTAGTTCTCATTGTAAACGCGCAGCCAGGATGTGGAAGCAGGCCAATGCCTTGTCAACATCCTTGTCAATGCATGTGTGCCTTGTGTCATCTTGCATTCTGCTGCACTGTGAACATACATGCACCACTGCAATTTTAATGTGCACCACTTGATTATGCAGCACATTTCAAATTATGCCCGTTATTTCAATGTTAAGATCCAGCTACTATGTGCAGCAATCAGTATGGCGCCAAGGGCACATGTCCCGCATCAAGCAGCAAGCGGCTGTGTTGCATGACAAGCTGCAGCTGGCAATGCCCATCATCATTGAATCGCTTGTGAGTGCAGCATCAGAAAAACACACCAGAGCAAAGTGGCTTTCGTGGGTGTGCATGCTACAGTCTGACACAGCATTGTGTTGCTCATCATCGAGCATTTTTTCAGCTCGGTTACTGACATCAGATCTGCTCTGTGCAGGCAAGTCCAAGAAGAAAACCAAATAGAGTGTGGCCCCAAGTTTGGTGTCGATGAACTTTATGTGCAGATGGGGATGTGCAAGATGTGATGCTTGGTGTCCAAATGTATTCGTGTTGATTGGTGACCTTTGCCACAAAGCATTTTTTGTTGATCTTGTGTTTATGGCCTCCATGTTCAGCAGATAGCAGTCCGCTCAGTAGACAATCATTCAGCTACCTGCATCCCTTGTGCAGCAAGCCTGTTGTGACAATGCATACAGCTGAATGCAACAGTTACCGGTAGGTTAAGCTGGTGTAGAGATCGTGTAATGTCACAAAATCTGGCTGATAAGCATTGCACAGCCTTTGCTGTTGATACCCTGCAGAGCACTGTGAGGATGCTGAAACGGTTGCAACGCACAACATTTGTTGCTTTGTCTGTGTAAGTCTGCTATACAGCTGTGTCAGTGAAGCTCGTACAACCTTCTGCCTCAACAGTGAGCGTGTGCAGCTCAGTTGCCATCTGGAAGATTTAAATTATGCAATGCGTTTGCAATCTACAACTCAGCACGTGTCCCTGTGACAGTCTGCTCGAAGTGCCAGTCACTGCCAATTGATCTGCGCTATGAATCAACCTCAAGGCTTGATGGCTCGACCTGCAATGCAAAAAGCTGCAAATTCACATGTTTTTTCGTCAATGCATGCATGTCACAAATACATAAACGCTTCAGCCTGCACAAAGATCAGCCAGACATCAGCGAAGACGTCAGATATCAATAAGTGTAGGTCTGTTTAGGGCAGAACCAAGGGTGCGTAGTAAGGCTGCATGCTACACTCAGCAAAGCTCACAAAGTAACTGGCAGGCAAAGGCTGAGGTCAGTTGAGATTGAGAGGAAGACAGGAAAATCAAAGGTGGCAAGTGAGGGGCTGAGGTTGTCATAGGGTGAGGTAAAGTCAGTAACGCACACAGGACTAAGTAGCAAGGGTTACACTTTGGCAATGCAAATCGCCCACCTGGCACTCTCCAGGGCTTCTGCTCAGGCTTCTGCTGCTGGGCTGCTGCTGCTGCTTCGCCGGCGGCAGCACTGAGGTTGAGAACGGGCCTGCTGATCGGCAGACTCGAAAGGCCACTTGGAAAGGCCGTGCTTTCTGGCTGCCTTCTATCTGCTGCCCTCTGGGAGCCCTGGTGCTTGCCGGCAATGGCAGCCAGAACTGCCTGCTGTTGAGCGCCCAAGTTTGCCAGCAGTGCCAGCAGCTCATTTGCCTCCAGGTCTTCCAGCACTGCATGACATCATGTGCATTGTCATACAACTTTGCATACGGAAGCCGCGACAGAGCAGCTGACTTGCCTTGTTGAGCAATGAGGGCACCTCAACAGGATGAGGTTTGCACATACACTACAAAGCAAGATGTTGCCACTCATCCTGTTGAGTGTTGCAAGCACATGATCATGATACATGCATGCTACACTGCAGAACATGAGTGCCAGCATTGGCACCTTTATTGTTGCTGCCAGCCGGTGCCTGCTGGTCTGGCTCATACACTGCTACACCTCTCTTAGCGTCCTCCTGAGCTCCTCTGCTGCTCTGCTGACTGTACAGTGTCGTTTCTTGCACTGTGACAGCTTGCATGTCCCCCATTCTGAGCTGTGACTGATTGTCATGTGACTCTCCCTTTGTGTGGACATCTGCAAAGTCTTGAGTCACACTCGAGTCAGACTCCAAGCTACCTGTCCTGATGAAGGTGCGAGGCTTTGAGCCTTGCAAGGCCAGCTGCTGGGCCTCAGTATATACTGTGTGTGTCACCACCTTCTGCACCAGCTGCTCCTCTGCCTGCTCTTGCAGCTTCCCGTTTACAAAGCTGCTGCTGATGGTTGGGCTGATCGGCACGCCAGCTGGCTGAGCACGACTAAATTCAGCTGACTGCTGAGTCAGCTTCTGTGACAGTCCCTTGGCTGTATGACTATCAATCAAGACCTCATCAAACCTCCTTGCAGTGGACTGTTCAGCCAGTGGGCTGTCAGGGGCGACAAAGTCAAACCTTGGAGCAGCACACTGGCCGGCCATGGGACTGTCGCCCACTGTGAAGCTGTGAGACTTCTGAGTCATCAGCTTCTGCAGTGACTTCTTCTGAGCCTCTGCAATGTTAGGAAATTGGTCAACATTCTGAGCCTCTGAAGGTTAGGTACATGATCAACATTCTGAGCGTCTGCAATGTTAGGTACATGGTCAACACAGACATATGAGATGTTGGCAAATCTACATGCAGGTAACGCCTCGCTAACTGAGCCCACATGCCCTGCCGCACAAGGTGGGGATTGGAGCATATTTTGAAATGCAGTGACTGTGAGCAGACTCGAGTCAAGGTTGTGACTTTTCAAAGTGCAGGATTCTGACCTGCAGTGTGAGTGGTGGTCATCTTCAGGATCTCCCTGGCTCTGTTTAATGTCAGACCAAAGCGGCCTGCATAGAGACACAACACTCATCAGACAGATATTGACACACTGCACTCGCTGTACAGTAAGCTTGCGAGCACCCCTAATGAGGCGCACTTTCTGTCATGTAGGATGCATATCTCCATGCGGCCTTGCACATACTGCTACTGTAGCATCTCACATATGCATCACAAAAGTCCCAGGCCAGGTAAGCTGCAAGACTGAGCACTTTACAAGTGTGCTAGGCAGCAGCTGTGGGTCCTCGCAGGAAATCCTGAGTGTGATTGCTGTGTGCAAAACTACCTGAAATGTGCAGTCCACATTCTGCATGACCTAACTTACAGGCAAACTGAGCTTGTGGTAGCTTGCAAAGTAGTACTACTCACTGGTCTTGCCAGGGTTTTTGAGTTTGGGCTTTGGGCTGTTCGGCCTTGGCTGTGCCAACCCATACTTGCGCCTGTGTTTCCTGGCCTTCCTGAGCTGATCAGGGGTGAGGTTTGCTGTCATTGGCAATGCAGGAGGGGCCTCAATCTCCCCTTTCATGGAGTCTGCATCAGAGTCATCCTGGTGTGCTGGGCTCAGATCCATCCTCAGAAGATCCCTTGCAACAGCAAAGCCTGTGTAGCCGCCTGCACGCATCCTGTATTGTTTTGTCACCCTGTATTGTGTGGTCACCGTGTATCACGGCAATTCATTGATTCAGCTCAGAAGCCTTCTCACCAACATGACATGCAGCAGCAGGTTGTTAGGCATACACTTAAGGTTCAGTCCCTCTCCAGAGTGCTTGTGCAATTTGTTGACGGTAACAAAGTGATGGGTTCAATATAGATTGGAAATCGGCGCAGATTGGTTTGTATAGTGGTTGCCGTATGACTTTGGTAAAACAGCCATGGCACCAGTAGTAGGCGCGCCTGTCCTGTACTGCAAGTTGGAACACATTGAACTCCAAGTGATACAGAAAGTCCCTACACGCTGAGTCCAAACTCCGTTTTAGATGTGATACAACATGTCACCTGATACTACATTCCTCACAGGAGTGTCAACCGCTGCCTCGCTCCAGTCAGAGCTGCCATAGGTCACACGCCTCCCAAAGGGAACTGTTAGAATAGGTCCAGGGCACTCAGGGCCTATCAGGCACCCATTCTTCCTGAGATTGGCAGACTTGGATGGCAGCCTCGATGCTGGCTCCAGCATGTCCAGGGCAGCCACATCTTGCTTTAGGTGCTCTTGATGCAGGCTTAGCCGCTTGACTTCTGCTAGTAAGACCTGGAGCTCTGCCCTGAGGGAGTCTGCTGCTGCTGAAGACTTCAAGAGGGGCGTTCCATCCTGCAGAGACTCTGCAGCAGCAGTTGCTGCAGTGAACCTTCTATACCACTGTACATTCAGCTGGGGAAAAATAGCGATTCTTGTCCATGGCGATATAAAACACCGAAGCAGGACGCACACCTGCGGTCGAAAGCTTCAGCACCTTTGGCTTGTCTGACAGGGGCATGACGTGCACGCCGGCCGCTTATCGGATTGGGTGTTTAGGAGGTGATGCCACAAGTACAACGTTAGGTATACTGCCAAAGCAACCAGACGATAGTATGTTGCACCTGCAGCCAGTCAGTATAGCCCTCACAACTACCTCAGCTTCAAGCAATAAACCCTGGACTGATCACTGGCAGCAACAGCCGTTCACACCAAAGACAGGATCCTGTATCGGAACACTTGTCGATGCAGGTAATGCAGGCGAGACATTTGCCGGGCTCGTGTACAATGTTGAACTTGCGCAAACGGTGTGTGGGGAAGTCAGACTTGTGTCTGGTGCACCAGAGTATTCATGCAACACCAATTAGACACATCGGACGCACCTAGCGAGACTCTTGGACTGTATGTAAACTTAAATGAAGCCAACAGGCACGGCAGGCCTGTTTCTCGGCCGTAGATCTCGCGTCTAATGAAGAGACTGCAGCTCGCCACACCAAATACTGTGGGCGATTACTCTTGGCGTTTAGTCACGGCAATACGCAAAAGCTTAGTCAATCTCAATGTTACGTCATTCACGTGCACCCCAGACGATGCCTTTCGGGCGAAACGGAATATTTTATGCGCCGAACAGTTGCAGTGCTGACGAGACTTGGCAACCGGACGGAATTGTGCGCCGACATTGTGTAAATTACAGTTGGTAAACGGGCAAGATTCCGGACAGCGCAAGGTGAGAGCTGGCGAACAGCGTTCTCGTCTTGAAAGGTACTGTCAGTGCAGTGATCCGTTTCGCTAAGGTTCATCAGCGCATCTGTTACCTTGGACGTCAGCCCATGTCTTGTGCTATGCCATCATATGCACGCACCGTCTGACAGGACCTCTAGCCGGACCTATCGCAGATAAGCTGCTCTCTCTGAAGCCGTCTCCTGTCTGCTAATTAGGGCTGCAACTGAAGAGTCCGGGTCCATTTTGACATGAAGTCTAGCGCGATGCTTGTCTCGGGATTGTTGCTAGTTCTTTTTTGCAGCTCATGCGTCTCTGCACAAACGCGAGACCTGCAAGCAGTTAGCACTATTAGTCAAACGTCCATCAGCTGGAACAGATCCGTCACCGGCGGTGACCCCCTTGCCAAGCTCCAATTCAATGATTCACGCTTGGCCAACACTGCAGGCGGTCTTGACCCCAGCCAGGTATCTGATTTGGCCGTGCGTACCTGTGTGGGCGTCCCTCCTTGTCAGTCGTGCTTAATCACTAGTGATATAGTACTATGTCTGCTTGCACCAAAAAAGCCGCAACAGTTGCTCGGTTTCGAACGTGTGGTTGACGACCATTAAACATGTTTCAATTTGGCACCCGCAACAAAGTTCACGTAAGCAGGTTGCATTTCCTGCAGATTCACCTGACGTACACTGGTGCCACCAACGTGACTGTGTCCTGGGCTACCGGAGAGGGCATTGTCACAGCCTCACCCGTCTCTGCCTATGCTGCTGAGGAGGCTGGACCCACCAGCATGGTCTCGTACGGCACATCATCAGGAAACTACACCACCAACACAACCTCCACCATCATCACCTCATACACCCAAACCTACAACTTCTCCAATGCAAATCCCATTCTCAACTACTCCTCCCCTCTCTTCCACCACGTCACCATCCAGAACCTGGCCCCCAACACTCTGTACTACTACAAGTGTGGGGACCCCATATTGGGTATGAGCCAGGAGCTGAACTTCACCTCTCCTCCAGCTTTGGGATCCACCAGCTATCCATTTGTCTTGGGTGTTGTGGCCGACACTGGTCTCACTCCAAACACCACTGTTACCATTCAGCATCTGACTGATGCCAAGCCTCAAGTGTGGACCCTGATTGGCGACTTCTCCTACGCTGATGACATGCAGACCAATGGTATGCTTGCTGCGCTACGGCTTCCTTTCTGGCATGACTGTGCAGCTAGGTCAAGGTTTGACGCTTCTGCCATGAGCGTCTCATTCATGTACTTTCTTTAGTACATTTATGCACCTCAAAGCTGCTAAACTACATGTGAGTGTACAACATTTGCAAATGCACCCAATGATGCTTATGCTGACTGCAAAAATGATTTGTTGGCGTCCAAGTGTACTAAAAAGCTGGCTGGTGTACTACAGGAACCACCATTGTCAGCAATGGAACTTTCTTCAGCTATGTTCCATCGCCCAGTGGCACTTACCAGCCCTGGTGGGACATGTGGTACAACTACATGTCAACAGCCATTCTATCCAGGTACTATATCTCATTTGTTTTCAGTATGACACTGAATCAAATGTCTGTGTCACATTGCCTGTGGCACATGCCTGCCTGAGCAAGTATAGTCTGAAGCACAGTGGCAGTGTCATTCCAAGTACAGCAATGCAGGCATTGCCAAAGTCTTGCCGCTATTCCTGGCCTTCGGGCTGTGCCCTTCACTCCTTGCTACCAGCCTGAAGCCTTCCCCAGACCTGAGTCAAGCCAATACAAAGTTACCATCGTGATGTTTTTGCACCATTGTGATGTGTTTGTACCGTCGTGATGTGCCTGTACCATTGTGATGTGCCTGTACCGTTGTGATGTGCCTGTACCATTGTGATGAGCCTGTACCATTGTGATGTGCCTGTGCAGCATTCCTCTGATTCCCAACCATGGCAATCACGAGCTAGAGCCCCAGTTCAACGCTACCTACGGCACAGGCCTTGCCAACAACACCCAGTTCCAGTCTTACATTTCGCGTAACCCTGTATCTATCTTGGCTGGTGCCAGTGGCTCAGACAGTCCTCTGTGGTACTCTGTGAATGTGGGACCAGCTCACATGATCTATCTCTCCAACTACGCCAACTTTGCTGTCGGCAGTGACCAGTACAACTGGTTGATGACCGACCTTGCCTCGTAAGCCTCCTGTTCTTCTCGTTCTCCTCTTTGCCTCTTCTCCTCTTGTTCTCCTTCATCTTGTTTTCTGTGTTGCGTCGGGCTGCCTTTCATGGTCGCATTTGCTGATGATGTCTTTCATTTACTTGACCCTTCAGCCTGTCAGGAGCTGTCATGCTAGCTTGAACCTTGTGATGAGGCTCGATCGTGATACACCCTGGCAAGGCTGTCTTTTGTGACCCGGTCCATCTGATCTTGACAGCTGTCGAAGCGTGTTTTGCATTGCAGCTTTGCAGGATGCATGAATGTGATTGCATGACCAGGCTTGAAGCGCACGTGACGCCTGTTGTGATGACTGCCGCAGATTCAACCGCAAGACCACCCCTTGGTTGATTGCAACATGGCACGCACCTTGGTACTCATCATGTAAGCTTTCTTCAATCCCTCCCATGTCTGCAACGTGACACGCAGCTTGTTTTCATGACATGCACATGAGCATTACATGCAATTTGTGTGCCATTCCTCCCATGCATTGATGATGCACACACAACCTGGCTTTGCGCTCAACAAGTGCTGATTCAGGCTGAAGTATGTTGTGCATTGAAATGCCTGCTGAGGAGTGTCACGTGTGTCACAAGTGATGTGACTGTTGCAGACACCACGCATTACTTGGAGACTGAGTGTATGCGCGAGGCCATGGAGCAGGTGCTCTACTCAAATGGTGTTGACGTCGTCCTCAATGGTCACCTGCACGAGTATGAAAGGACCAACCCTGTCTTTGTAAGTCATCTACTGCCTTGCCCATTGTGCGCACTCAACACAGCTGCAGAGGCTAACTTCACATCATGTCACAGCAGAGCAGCTCAGATTCCTTGTATCACTGCCTGCCATGCTTGCTCCAGACCTGCATTTGCAGATTGACAATCTACGTGCTGTACTGCCACCAACCCTGTATGGCATGCTTTGCCTGTTTCCCTACTCCTTGCATTGCAGACATTCGCTATCATTAGATTTGCTCTGCATGGAAAGCTGCAAGCAAGCTGAGTCTTGTCTGGATGATGCAGAACTTCACGGTTGACCAGTGTGGGCCTGTGCACATCACCATGGGAGATGGAGGCAACATTGAGGGTGTATGTAAGTGCCTTGCTCTTCTTCAATGTATCTGTCCTTGGAAGTTGAGTTATGTGGTTGTACAAGTCAGTTGTACAAGTAATTTTCTGATTATGGTTTTCTTTATTACCTTAACACTGCTGAGCTTGGTGCTGCATTGCACATCTGATGCTGACATGTCTGCTCGCTGCAAGCTAACTGTGTATTGACCCAATAAACGCCTTTTCCTGGGCATGCTTGGCTGTGACATGCTGTCCTGTTTGCATGCTGCAACAAACAGCTTAATTGAGACATCCCAAAGCCCCCCCCCCCCCTCCCCATTCCCCCTGCACCTCTTGACAGCATCATGTCTGGCTAGATCCTAAGTATGATTTGTATATTGCAGACAAGACCTTTGCGGACACACCAGGCGACTGCCCTGCCTTTAACACAACAATCCCCAAATATCAGCCTGGAGGATTTTGCCCCATCTTCCCTTACACCAACAGCACCACTGGAGCGCCCAGCCAGTGTGCAAGCTCCCAGCCGGCCTGGTCAGCATTCAGGGAACCAACCTATGGCCATGGAATCCTGACCTTCATGAACAGTACCACTGCCCTTTGGCAATGGAACCGCAACATTGACAGTGAAGCTGTCATTGGGGACTCTGTGTACATCATCAGGCAGATGACATGCGCCAACAAGTTGTCATTCGCTACGTCTGCACCTCCCACTTCTGGGAACCTGACAGCCACTGCTGGGTAGGATGCTTCTGGTCCAGAAGTTCTGGACTTCATGTGGGGGTCAATGCTGGAAACAGTCAACAGTTTGGGGCAAGCGCTCAATGACAGCTTCATCGTCAGGCATATTGCACTCCTATGAAGCTTGCATTGGTGCTTATTCGGGTGTGCAGTTATAAGTCAGAAGTTATACCGCAGAAGTTTTGAATGGCACAATTATCGCAGGTATAATTAGACAGAAATTTGTAGAAAGCACAATGGCCCAAAGTTGTGACCTCCCTTGACTGCGATTTACTACTTTGCAGCGTCTCCTGGGCATTCTTGGCAACGTTTCGTTATTGTCACTAACTTGCTCTGCAGCGATGTGTGTTTTTGAGAACGCTGTCAACAATCTTGTGTTCATGACAGTGCATGTTGTTTAGCCACAGAAGGGTCGTCAGCTGCATTACACTGTGCAGGTTTCGCTTGTACTAGCTTGAATGTGTAACAAGGTCCTACATCCGTCAAATATTTCTGCTGCATGAACGACTGCAATCTGCCTAAGAAAGTCAATGCCATGTTTGGTTGGCATTTGAACGGCAGCCATCAGGGGTAGTAGCATGAGGGAACCGATTGCACATGATAATCATGCAGCATTGATGATGTCAGTGTTGTTATGACTGCCTGAGGACAGAACAGAATGCAAGCTATGATGAGAGTGATTACAAGCCAGCTTTGTCATGTAGTCTATTTCTAGTGTCAAGAGTTGATGCAGCAGTTGATTGAACAGCACACTCCCCTGTGTGGCGGCTAGTCAAGACAGTCTGCCTTGAGCTGACAGCTGGTCGCAGCCAAAACCTGTGATGTCTTTGTGTCACACAAGACTCTTGAAGAGCAGAGTCTGTTCTTTGTGACTATCAGCAATTTGCCCAGCTCAGCTGCCACTTCTCTCTGTAGATTTGACAGCAAACCAAGCAGCTGTTGCAGTCCTATTCCAAATGTACAGGTGGAGAACAGGCCCTATCAATGTTGTCACAGCAGCTTCTCAGTCAGCGACTCTACTCTCCATGACTGTAAATATAGCCTCCGAGATGCATGTCAATGCATAGCACAGCCTAGCACAACCTTGCTTGACTGCATACTGTATCTGATGCAATACCCCTATGATCCAGGCACGTTACCAAGCTCTGCAAATTAGTGTATCCTTGGGAAAGTGTATCTGTATCCAACCTATCAAGGTACAGTGCAAACCACCAATGCCACTTTGTTGCCACTGTGCTGGTTCAAGGTCAAGAGTATGTGATAAAATCTGATGTTTGAGCTATCTAAACACTCTCTGGCCAACCTATGTGCGGTCTAGCTGTTGTTACTGCTGTTCCAGCTGCTGCTGCTGTTGTGTCAGCTGCCGTTGCTTTTCTGCCAGTTGCTGTTGCTCAAGTTGGTGCTGCTCCAGTCGCTGTTGTTGCTGCTCCATTTGCTGTTCTTGTTGCAACAGCTGCTGCTGTTGCTTCTCTATGATGGCTTGGGAAGACAGAAGCTGCTGCTGTTGTATGTGAAAGTGTAGCTGACTCAGCAGCAAGAGCTGGCAGGACTGACTTAGCATATCCTGTGTACCAAAACAAATATGGCTGGATGGCAAGATTTGGGAGCATCCAATATGATGGGTTTGTGAATGAGCAAAGCATGCCGGTGTGATCAGGGCACTGCCATCCAACAGACATACCTGTGCTGAAAGAGCTTGGCTGGCCTCCAGTGAAAGTCTGCGTAGCTGACTGTCCTCTGAAAGATGCACGGCTGGGTCAATGCCCTGCACAGCAAGGACTAGTGATCAACCAAAGATCTGTTGATCGGCGCTCACGCTTACATTTCTGTGACCCACATAAAGAACAGCCGCATACTTACAGGCAAATCATCTTTGCCCTCACGTGGCTCCTTCTGCTCTTGCAGTTGCGTCTGAACAGGGGTATCTTTGTGGGTGTGGCTGGTTTCGACTTGTGCAGCTATGACAGCAGCAACCTTCTCCGGACTAGCCTCAGCACCAAGGTCTTTGTTGATGAGTTCAGTCTCCAGTTGTCTCATTTGTGCAGTAAGCATGGAATGTCTGACGGGTAGCTTGGGTGTTTCAGGATGGTTCTTAGCCCAAAGCCGGCAAGCATTGCAGCAATTCCGACTTGTGTAATTGAAAAGCTTACAGTTTCCCCACCAGGCATCCTCTGCGACGATAAACAAATAGTGGGTTTTTGGACTCAAGACTGCGGCACTTACCGGTATCGCCGGCACAAAGTAGCATATTTTGCTTTTTTGCGATCACCTGTTTTGTGGCAGGTCACGCAAGGAAGCTGGTGTTCATTTGTGCGTCTGGGGCGTTGAGAGGTTTTTGTATTTGCATCGGTCTCCGCTTTCCTCTTTCCAGACATTGGAGTGTTCATCGTCCAGATCGAGGCTGGACAATCGCGCCTACATCAAACAGAGTGGCGTTACAGCCGTTACAGCAGTTATGTGTATGTTGTGTGCCTGCTGCTTGGCAGGGTAAGTGCCCGCGTTACAACTTGCACACTACCTGCTCTTACCAGCAACATCCGGCCGAGGCAATTGACTCGTAAGTTCATGCAGGTTGTGCAGTCAGACCTGTGATCACTGCCAGCATCTCAAACACGCAGCCGCGTGCGGCACAGGACAGTGGGTGACAGCATGCAATAGTCGCACGCTTGTGGCACAAAGTCCCGGTGTGCTTCACCCAACGCTTTCTCACCATAGGCAGCGTCTGCAGACAACGACCTTGTGAAGCAGACACCTGATCTGCTGCTGGGGTTTGATGCCAGACTGGAGTAAGACTTCGCTTATCTTCATCATCACATCATCCGCTTTCTGTCCGATCTCTGCCAATGAACGTGGGCTTCATCCCAGCAGTATTGTCAGGCAAACCTCCATACCATATGACAGAGACGCCACCGGCTCTGACCCTCTATCCAAGCTTCCCTTCAATGATAGCCGATTAGCAGACACAAGCAGAGGTGTCATCCCCAGCCAGGCAAGATAGCATGCTGATTGCTGTGACGCCATCGCTGCTGGTTATACATCCCTTGATACCTCTGCAAGCAGCAGATTTACTTGAGTCTATCCCTCAGCAGAATGCTGCAGCTGCAATCGATGTTCATTCACTACAGGTGCATCTCACATACAAGACCAGCAGCAGTGTGATCGTCTCCTGGTCCACTGGTCAAGGCCTCATCCATAGCACAGCAGATACAAAGAATCAGCATGCAGCACCGGTACCAACCAGCACAGTCTGGTTCGGTACTTCACCAGGCCATTACACTGCTCAAGCTTCCTCCAACGCTACAACCTCCTACCAGCAAACTTATAACTTCACCAACGCAAACCCCAACTTCAACTACTCTTCGCCCCTCTTTCACCACGTCACCCTACAAGATCTGATCCCAGACACACCATACTTCTACAAATGTGGAGATTCCGGGGCTGGTGTCAGCCAAGAATTCAGTTTCACTTCACCACCAGCTGTTGGGGCCTACCCCTTTGTCCTTGGTGTGGTGTCAGACACTGGCCTCACTCCAAACACCACTGTCACCATCCAACATCTGGTTGATGCCAAGCCACAGGTGTGGACGCTAATTGGGGACTTCTCGTAAGTCTTACATTGCGTCTGAGTTGCTGGGATGCAGCCTGATGTTTGTGTTATTCCCAAATCAACGAGTCTGCCCACATGCACAGGCTGTGGTCCACCATGTGACTTCAATCTCTTGACTTTGTGATGGTACAGTCTGTTGTGAGCTTTGCTCGTTCATGCATGCTGTGGTGCATGCTGTTGCATGGAATTGCAACATCTGACTCTGACTAAGCTTGTGAGTCAGATAACATAGTGTTTGTTGGTGTGCAGGTACGCAGATGATCTGCTGACAAATGGTGAGAAGTCCTGCCTGCACTTTTCTTTTGGCACCGCCTGCTCTGTGCAAGAGCTGGATCCTTTTCAGCCTCGCTTGTTTTGTATTGGAAGTGGACCTTGTATGGTAACACTTGCACCATGACAGACTTGTATCCTGTCTCTTGATTGGCTTGCCATTTGTCAGCCCCAGATCCCATTTGGTATTGCTTTTCCTGATTCAGAATTGCATTCCTGGTTGCCCTGACTTGTTACTGTACCCTTTTGCTTGACACTGCTTATTTTGTGTCACCACCAAATCCTGGTTGGGACCGCTTGCCCTGGGTCTGCGCAACATTGGTCACTCAAACGCCTCGCCATGAGGAAGACATGCACATTGTGCCGAAGCCACCAAAGGTTGGCACGAACAAACAAGCCTCTGCAGGCTCATCATTTGTCAGCAATGGCAGCTTTGCGCATGTGCCCTTCCCCACTGGCACTTACCAGCCCTGGTGGGACATGTGGTTCCGCTACATGCAGACTGCCATCATGTCCAGGTCAGCATTCTGCCTCAGGTTTCCATTTTAGCTGTTATGTCGGCCAATTTTTGAGTGCATCAGGTCATGTGCACTTGGCTCACATGTGTACAAAGTTTTACCACTGTCTACCTTGGCGCGGCAGCCTGCCTTTGCTGACTCCTTGCCCATCATAGCCGCAATCTTGTGCTGTGCAACTTGGCCTGCAGCTTGGCTTTGTGTTGGCGGTTGATCAATCTGAATGTATCTCACCTCATGCGTCATCATCCACGTGAATGATATATACACAAGCATGCATTGCGGTGTGGGTTCAACCAGCTTTTGGCATCTGACCTGTGATTTTGAGCAAATTATACACAGAGCAAAACTGCTCAGATGACATGCCAAAGTGCATGCAGCAAGTCTGCTTTGCTGTGCTGTGCTGTGCTGTGCTGTGCCGTGCCGTGCCGTGCCGTGCCCTGCCGTGCCCTGCCGTGCCGTGCCGTGCCGTGCCGTGCCGTGCCGCGCAGCATACAACATGCTGTAGCATGTGCCAGGTCTGACAACTTCATGCCAAGTGTATACATATGTATACCATTGTCAGATATTGTATACATTGCAGCATACCACTGATGCCTCAGCATGGCAACCATGAGCTGGAACCTCAGTACAGCGGCAACTACGGCGTTGGCCTGGACGGTGGACGCCAGTTTCAGTCGTATGTGGCCCGCAACCCTGTAGCAGCACTAGCAACTGCAAGTGGGTCCAGCAGTCCCCTGTGGTACTCTGTGGACGTGGGACCGGCACACATGGTGTACTTGTCCAATTATGCTGAATTTGGAGTAGGCAGTGACCAGTATGAGTGGTTGCGCAAGGACTTGTCTTCGTGAGTGCCTAAACCTGATAGGCAATGCATGTCTTTGGTTTGATGTCCTGCTCTGCCCTGCCCTGCCCTGCCCTGCCCTGCCCTGCCCTGCCCTGCCCTGCCTGGTACCTTGCACTAGCATGCTTCTATCATGGCATCACTGCTTGTGCCATGCAGCATTGTGATGTGCTGAATGTTGATTGTCATTCTCTTGTACAAAATTGCCAGTTTTGCTGCAGGTTTGATCGCAAAACCACTCCCTGGCTGGTAGCCACGTTTCATGCTCCCTTCTACTCATCATGTAAGCTACTCCCCTGGTATGCTTGCTTGACATTGGGTCTAGCCTTGTAATTCCTACATCACAGAACTGAGTCGCAAGATCAACTGGATGATTCATGCTGAGCCTGGTCTAGTGTCTAGTCCTCCTCATGGCACAAGCTGCATGTCACCCTTCCTCAGAGTCCACATGCTGTAATGACAAACTGGCAGTCAAGCAGCACTTTCGTGCTATCAAAGACTGCAATGTCATAGTTGGGAGCTTACCCAAGCTGCCTGGTGCAGATACAGCTCATTACCTTGAGAATGAGTGCATGAGGCAAGCAATGGAGGGAGTGCTCTACACATATGGCGTTGATGTCATCTTCAATGGTCACTTGCACGTGTATGAGAGGACATTTCCTATGTATGTAAGTCACCACTTAGCCTGAGTTGATCTGTTGACATTCTGCAGCGCCCCTTTCAGCGTCTCTTTCAGTGCAGAGTCTGATCATGGTTGTGCCAAACAAGAACGGAGGCATCACACACATCATGCTGCACATGGACAAGTTGTTGTGCAGAACTCCCTGACTTCCAAAGCGTGGTGCTGTGCAACTCTGCAAGACTCATGAGTGTGCCTGTTTCCTTGGTGCAGAAATTTGCAGTAGATGAATGTGGACCAGTGCACATCATCATTGGTGATGGGGGGAATATAGAAGGCGTCTGTAAGCCTACTGCATGCTACCTTTGCCTATGTCACTCAAAGCTGCCTCTCAAAGCTGAAGATAACGTCTGCACCTGATGCATGCAGCTTGATGCATCATGCTGCCATTCATAACATGGCATGCTGTGCTGCGTACCAAAGATCCAGATTAGCTCATTAGCACATGGTAACCACAGAATCTGATGGCCTCCGCCTGAAGCTTTGTTGACGTTCAGAGCAATGTGTTCTCAGCAGTATGCTGTTGCCTTTAGCTGACCTAGCATAGCATGCTGTCAGTGCCCATTCACAGCATGAGTCTCAAACTGAGCATGGCAGCTTTGTTGCAGACAAAACCTATGCTGATGACCCTGGCAAATGCCCTACACCGTCTGTGCCTTCCTATCAGAAAGCAGGCGGCTTTTGCCCTGTTCATCCATACAATGGCAGCCTTTGTGCCAACTCCCAGCCGGACTGGTCAGCATTCAGGGAACCAAGCTTTGGCCATGGAATCCTGACCTTCATGAATAGCACCACTGCCCGGTGGCAATGGAACCGCAACCTTGACAATGAGGCTGTTGTGGCTGACTCTGTGTACATCACTAGAAAACCATCTTGTTCAAGCAAGCAGTTGCATTTCAAAGACGATTCAGCAACAGATGTATACCCAACCACTACCTTCAGCTAGACTACAAACGGTCAGATTTAAGACAGTGCGTGACGGACCTCTGGCTTGGCATGCCTCTGATGTAGCTGCCTTATCTGTGTAACACGTCGCATGTAATATGGGCGTCATGGGGGGCCATGCCCAAAGCGCAAACATGAAGAGAGCTGGCGTTTCACAGCTTCACAATGACAACAGTCAGTACGTCGCATCAATTCCACCAAGTAGCCTGTGTGAAGCTGAAAAAGATACACAGCATTGCATGCAGCCGGCACAGGAGTGACCAAGGGATAAGCTTTGATTAATGTTGCATGCATGCAAAGCAAGCCAGAAACATGTGGCCAGCATGGGTGCTCCGTACAGGATGATGAAGTATCAAACAGTATTTCTGTAGGGCTACAAGCCAAGATCACACACTTTAAACACATACAGTCTTGACAAACAACATGGGTCTTGGAGCTGAACAGCTACTTTACTGAATTCACACAACGCATGTCAGTGTTGCACAACAGGTTCACTTTAACATTTCAGAAGGTCACAAGTTTGTTGCTTTACTTAGTGCCTATATCAATCATTACGAGGCATGAGCAGCTGCATAAGCCGTTCCCACAAAGCACAGCTGTTGAACATGGCATGTCAATGGCCAACTACTGCATTTGTGTCCTCCTCTGAATTGCCTCCTTCACTTCCATCAGCCCTTTGCGACTCTGTTCCATGGCCTCCTGACCAGCCAACATAGCCTGTTTCTGAATCTCCTGTACCCTGCCCCAGTCAATTTCGCCCCCTCCCACGTGATCACCACCCTGTGGGCTAGTGATCATGGTCATTGGGGGGAACCCCACGGAAGCTGAGGGGCCATCTGTCCCAAGGCTTGAGCCTGGGGAGGCATGATTCCCAGGGGCTGAGTTAGGGACTGGTGTTGGGGAGGCTGGGCTCCTTGCGGCAGCAGATTTCTTGTATGCAGCGGCTGCATGGTGTGCCTATGTACATTGCGATACAGTTGATCATGGACCTTGTTCATCCAGGCAGGCGGGGCGCTAGCCCCCCCCTGCATGGGGCCTTGCATGGGACCCAGCCCGCTGTCTATGAGATGCTGCAGCTGCGTCACAAGTCAGAGTGACTGTCAGCAATGGTGTAGGAGGTGGAGGGTGCAAGCATGTTGGCTGCAACACACAACAGTTCACAGAGCAGACTAAGCAAACCGTACAGGCAGGGAATGAGCATATGAGGCCCTAGGCTTGCTTCAGCGACCTGATGCAAAACGTCTGCAACAGATGGCGCAACCCCAAATGTGTCACGAGACAGTGACCCTGCATCATTCTGGTGCCGATACGCGAACTATCAAAAGGCTCTGGGTACAATGTGGAATGTGCTGCTTGATGCAGGATGATGCCTCAGCAGTGGGCAGTGAAGTACCTTCTGCTGCTGCTCCTGCCCAGCAATGACGGCTGACTGAGACGCCTCCTGGGCTCTAGACTGAACATCACTCACCAGATCTTCTGCCTGCCCATCATCTGGAGCCTGACCTGAGTCTCGACTCTGACTGGGAGCCTCGCTCACGCTCTGATGGTAGGACTGGCCCTGAGCACTGCTGTGGCTTGGGCTGTCAGAGGGGAACGCTGGACTGTCCCTGCCTACAGACATGGGACCAGACAGATGTCAGTGATGCTGGCTGGGATTGCAGCAAAGTCAGTAACAGCAGCAGGAAGGCGTGTGTAAGGGGCAGTGCAGGATGCATGTAGTCAGGGCTGTTGGGCAAGGGCTGAAAGCCATTTTTTGGCCTCTATCCAAAAGGATCTTTTGGCGCATTCTGCATAGCAACTTGGCGTACACTGAGTTTTGCTCTGTGCATTATGTCTGAGGCATACACTGGTGGTGCAAAAACAAACAAAACCTAGCATGCTTTTCTGCAGTGTAATGTGAAGAATGATAACAGACACAAGTTCACCTGGACAGACCTGACTGCTTTTGTAGCGAGTTATTGACTTGACAGCTATTTGCCGCCTGCAACTGAGATAACAACATTTACGTTGTGCACAAACATGAGCTGGTGGCACAGCCCTTGATCTTGAGCATTGGCTGCATTGCATTGCATGATATCAGAAGTCAGTACAGGCTGATGCCTGGTACAAGCCTATCAGGCTGTGATGTAAGTACCTGCGCTGTAGGTTGATCTAAGACTTCTCTCAGCTTGTAGCTCTGGATGGGCCGACATCCCAGCCCTTCCTGCTTCCAGTGCCTCTGTGCCAACTGTAGACCTTCCAACATCTATTGAAGTGCTGTCAACTGCCTGCCTGTTCTGTGACTCACGCTGGGGGGTGTCAGAAGCTGCTGTGGCAGTTGCATACTGCCGAGGCTGAGTCACAGGCGGGGCGGTGAACGTGCCCTCTCCACCAAGAATGGGTTTGCTGCTCAGCTGTACGCGAAAGATGCTGTTGCCAGTGATAGGCTGTATGCTAGAAGTCCCATTTCTGCTTGTAGAGTGGGTGCCAGTCATGCCATCACCTATGATCCGCGATGCTGTATATGCTGCTGGTGCTTGTGAGCTACTGGCAAAGCCAGTGTTGGCAGTGCTGTGACCTTGAGACGAGTCTAGCAGGTCAGTATCATGAAAGGCGGCAGCTCGGTGCTCTGCAGAGATGTCTGAGTCAGCAAAGCTGCTGCCTGCTAGAGCAGCTCGGCTGGCCCCTATGCTGTGAGAAGGGGAGTCAAGACTGATTGTCTCATCAGCCATTGCAGCATGGGGGTTGTGGGAGTAAGCACCTGTCGAGCCTGCTGTACCATTGACATTGGCAGTATCCTGCAGCATTGATGATGAGGTGTAGCCCCCCATTGGACCATTAGCCTGCAGCTGTGGTGCGGCAATCTGCATAGGTACCTGCAGCATTTTGTTCAGCCAATCAGCACAAGACATGCATGTGACTGATGAGGTAGGGTGCAAGTATAGATTTGCATGCAAGGAGGTGGTGTTATTTGCTGACCTGCGAGGTCTGGCCTGCGTAGCCAGCGCCATCATCTTGCTTGAAACTGGCTTGTGCTGACAGGACAGCCTGCATGTTCGTTTAGTTGCTTTGAGAACATCGGCCAAACGGCATGAGACAGCACTTGAAATTTGATTAGCTGGAGTCACTTGCCTCCTTGATCTCCTGCTCAGCTATTTCTAACGTCACGTTGATTTCCTGCTGGACTTGCAAAACCTCTCGCTCAAGCTGTTGGATGCGAAGCTGGTTCTGTGCGTCTTCAGACACTGAAACAGGTGCCTCCTTCAACCTTTCGATCTCCTGCTGCATTCTCTCAAGCTCCTTAACTCGCGTTTGCACTTGCTCTCCTGCCTGTTGGACAGCGTCTTTCGCTTGCTCTGTAGCTCCAGCCACCGCCTCCTGCTGACACTATACGTTCAGTCTAGCACAGGCGTTGGTGGATTCAAAGTGCCTTGAGCAGGATCACGACCGGGTACCTTCTGTTCCATGGTAGCACGTCGTGGTGACGGCGAAGCCTGTGCGGGTGAAGGTGGCACTGGCGCTTGAGCTTGCTGAGCGGGCGCATCCTTCGTCGCAGGTTTCGAAGAGCAAATCCCCATTCGGCTCGAGCTGTTTGACACCGCCTAATACAGGCTGGGGCACAGCGGCTCAAGGCCAATTGCTGAGCGTTTCAGTGATCACTGACTCCATCAGTGTTACTCCAGCGCATCTGCACGATAGTCAAACCGCGGATTCACCCGTTGCCGAAGTGAGCTGATGAGGAAGTTGTCTGAGTTTCAGGGTTTACATTCCAAACGCAAGCCATCGTTTATTGATTTGCCATGACTATCCAGATGGATCATTACATATCCTGGGCCCCACAGGATCAAACAAGCAGCGTCGTGAAGGCCTGCTCAACATAGCAAACTGTACTGCAGAGAATCACACACCAAGCAAGAGCAAAGCCTGAATGTTCGACATCTATCAACAACAATCAAAAGTTATGTACTGCATGCAAGCCTATCATGACAATACGCCTTGTGGTAGCAGCTTGCATGTCAGTGCTTGCATGCGAAATCTCATCCATCTGCACAAGGATGCATTCTTATAGCGCCTCATTCCACTCCTATGCAGTACAGCCTAGCACACTGCATGATCCTTGGTAATGATACCCTGTCCTTGCAAGCACTGCTCCCACACACCAGAGCTGAGCTCATTCAATCCAGCCAACAGTCCCTGCCAGCCAGCATTGTATTCCACCACCACCCTAGTCATGTTCAATGACCGAGTGTCTGACCAGGTGTCCACATCACCATCGTAAGCCTCCACCAATGCCCCGTACAGTACCCTTGGGTTGGAGTCAGGGTTCAGCAGCCCATTCACTGCCGTACAGGTGGCAGGCGAAGCAGGGCAGGAGGCTGCTTGGTTCTGGACATGGGTGGGGGGGTTCTTGCCAAATCCGGGGATGAAGCTATGGGTAGCATCTCCCAAAACGTACCGTGCCTGCAGTTGCATTCCAGGTTCAAAGCATTGGCAGATGTGCATGTTCAGTATCATCAGCTTAAACAACAAGTGTACCTGCACAATTGTGAGTGCAAGAGCCGGGGACAGATAAGTCTATGTGCAAGAACAAATAGGCAGCAAAGATGCACAACACTCAAGTAAACAGCTGATGCAATGAGAGAACTGTTGAAAATCACAAATAATAGCTGTTGCGAAACAGCAGGTGATGGTGCCAAACAACAGCAATTGAGCACCCATCATGGTGCATACACAGATGCAGAGCATGGCAATGACATGCCCGCGACTCTGTGCCCAGCAGCTGTATCAGTAGCCGCACTTCTTTTGATAATGTTACTACGCATGTTGTACGTGTGGTAAGGGAGTAACAAACCTGTGTTTGAGCCCAGCAGCTGTATCTCTTGGCCTTCTTGGCTTCGGAGCCGCCGCCAGGTTTGATGTAGTTGGCGTACACTTGGGCAAGGAAGGCCACATTCATGGTGCTTCCCAACGATGGACTGTACTGATTCCAGGCCCGACCTCTGGGACTTGACAAGATGACCTGCAGCAGCAGCAGCAGTCTTACAAAATTCTGCACGGATGACTGCGGCAGACTGAGGCAAGCAATCAAAGGGCGATTGCAAGGATTTGGCATGAGAGCTGCACCAATGGCTGTAGAATCACTGCAACAGCAATTAAGACTTGGGCATTGGATGGGACCTACAGGCTAAGTGTATAGTCATACGAGAGGAAGGAATGAAGAGGATGGAATGAGAGGAAGGAGGGAATGGATGAACAACAGGGTTGATGCATGAGTGAATGGATGCTGATGTGGCTTGGTATGTTGCAAACAAATGATGTTTGTTATACATGGGACGCCACTCAATGTGTCATAGTTTTCCAGAGCAGGCAGAGTAGCGCTGGGCTCAGTTCACACATCACACATCACATATTTGCAATCACACATCAGATCACACACATCACATGCCTGCTAGCATGGCAAAGAAGTCAGCAAAGGCAGGAGACCCACCTCATCTGTTCCACAGACCCACATCTTGAGGAAAGTCTGGGCTTGGGCGTGGAAGGCACCCCCATCTGTGAGAGTGGCCAGCAGGATGTTGGCAGCCCAGTACTGGTCCATCCAGTCATACCGGTACTCCGCACCCACAAAGTTGTCCTGAATGACAGCAGCCACAGCAGCTCAGGTGGATGCCATGAAGAGCACACATCTTATTTGCAAATGTGTGCAGCCACAGAGGAGCATCACAGACAGGCATGCTGGCCACAAGAACAGTGCCAGCGTAACAGCCACATCAGGAATAAAGAGTACAAGTGCAACAAAGCAATGCAACTTGTAATCCAAAATCTTGCAGCAGATTCGGCTTGATTAGAGAGGAGAGTGGAAGGGACTTGGGGAAGGAGAGGGA
>JAABUP010004613.1_pt1 | contig 22227 bp, 21 predicted proteins | sample 5559201 | NCBI WGS metagenome assembly JAABUP01 (sample SAMN10711887, study PRJNA513373) | rock metagenome | isolation source: Antarctica rocks | place: Antarctica | reverse complement strand
TGTTAGAAGTGCCGCCACTACCGGTAACGCCGCCTGTAACGCCGGGACGTGCTGAGATACCCTCTCTCATATGCGCTGTTAGATAGACATGCATTATACCCAGTATCAAGCTACCTCTATAATAACAAGTATTAGCTGCCATTTGCGGGAGCAATAATCACATCTGCCAATCAGACTATCAAATTACCCGCTCATCTGCGCCGCCTTAAACGTTGCCAATGACCCATTCGCCCGCGCTGGCGCCACAACCGATCGCTTATACACCTCCTCGTCTAATCGATCGTCTACAGTCCCAGGGACGCCGTATCCTCCTCCCCCTGGCGTATCTGACCAAATCCCATCAGCACATGTCCGATCGAATCAGCGGTGTGACCTACTTATGACGATATGATCTCCCTTCGCCATATGACATTGGTTGCTCCCTCCCAAGTTGATTTTAGTGAATCCTTTACCATCCTTCGTCTGCTTGAGCCAGTAGTTCGCGCCGACTACGCCGGGTTCGCCACCTGCCATACCGTAGGGAGGGATGACGCGCCGTTGGGAGAGGATGGCGACGTCAAGGTCTTCGGTAAACTCGATTTCGCGGATGCAGCCGTCGCCTCCACGATGTCGTCCTCCTCCACCAGCTGCATAAGTGTCAGTGAGACGACCATCAACGATCACGGATTGACTCACTGTCCGGTCTTCGTGCGAATTGATGTATGATCACAGGGTATACCCGCTCAGTCATCTCGACATCGCCAATCGCAGTCTGTGTCACACCATCAGCGTACTTTCTGAGGATAGTACGAGACGCACATTGGTCATATGTACATGCACACAGCTCTGCCCATCCCAATCTGGGCCAGCACCCGCACCGCCTCTAGTAGACCCATCAGCCTCGCTACAGCCTAAATATAAGATACTTGACTCACGCAATCGTCTCATAGTACCCAAACCCATCCACCTTCCCCCCCTCCACCTCCCTCGGACCCACTCCAAACGTCAAGCTACCCCATCAGCACCTTCCTACCCATCCTCTGAATGACGAGACCCACTTATTGCATCCCCCCTGACTCGCAGCACAAGCTTGGAACGCCTTGATGATCACGTCCGTCACCCTCTGCGAACTCTCCACGTTCCCGGCGCAGACCGCTACCTCCTCGGTCGGCGCGAGCAGGGATTCCGGAGGGACGATGGCTTTGATGGGACTTAGGCAGCCTTGATTGAGTGGAAGGTCGGAGACGATGAAGCAACGGAGGACATAGATGATCGCGGAGTACAAGATGGCCGTCGGGGTGTTCAGGTTACCATACCTACGTTATCAGCTTGAGTCATGGGCGAACGACTTACACCTGAGCACTCGTCCCGGTGAAGTCAAATTCAGCGGATCCGTCCCTCTCGTCGATGGTTACCTTGAGTCGAAGAGCCGTCCCATCATCTAGCCAATCGACGGCTTCTAATGGCTTCCCGCCAAACTTCTTGCTAACGTGCCTCAAGAGATCCCGCACAGCTCTTTCGGCTGTCCGCATGATCGCATGCATATAGTATTGTACGACCTCGAGGCTCTGTTCCGCGACAAGGGCGTTGATGAGAACGACGCCGCGATGACAAGCCGCGACCTGTGCGTGGAGGTCGGACAGGTTATCGCTGAGTGTCCGAGTACCCGAGCAACTTGGATACTGCGCCGGTTCATCGGACAGGATCTTGATGATGCCTTCCTCGTCGAATTGGCCGGATTTGACAAGCTTGAAGGATCTCATCTGAGCGCCTTCTTCCCAAAGCTCTTTCGAGAAGGGTGGCATCGATCCCGCACGGATCCCTCCGATATCGGCGTGATGTGCCCGTGCCGCAGTCCAAAAGATAATCTTGCCCTCATGGAAAGCCGGAGTGATGACCGTGAGATCAGGAAGATGGGATCCTCCCGCAGCAGGGTGATTCGAGAGCAATACGTCCCCCTCTTCGAGGGTATCGCCATGTATTCGCGCCTGATGTCGGACGGCGTGGCTCATCGCGCCGAGATGACAGGGGATGTGGGGAGCATTTGCGACAAGGCCACCATCGGCTGCGAAGATGGCGCAGGAATAATCTAATCGCTCTTTGATATTGATGGAGATCGAGATCTTTCGCAAGATGTCGCCCATTTGCTCGGCGATACCCATCAAGCGATGCCCGTATACCGACAACTGGACCGGGTCCACATGTTCGAGATCATTGAGGTCGACCTTCTGCTCGATGACCTTTTCCTCGACTGTATCGATCACGACGTGCTCCGGCAGCGAAGTCGCGAGGTGTGTCGGTTCGACCAGGATTGTTTGGGTATTGTCGAAAATGATAGCTGGACCTCGGACTTGCTCCCCGCTACTCAGCTCGTTCAGAGGAACGACTGCAGTATCCATCCATCCCGGACCATCAAAGTACACCTTCTTCTTCTGAAACCGACCGGTATTGCAATCCCGCCTTTTCGCCTCCTCGAAGTCCTTGTAAGGGCTCCTAGTCTCCTGACCGACGCTTCTCCCGACAGCACGTACGCGAATATCATCGACAAGGATATCGCGTTGCGACAGATTGAAGCCAAACTCTCGCTTGTGCTCCTCAAAGAACCTCTTCTCGTAGTCCCCGTCTTCCGGTTTCTCGATCATGAGCTGGGTTGACGAGCCGTGATATCGGCAATTCAGGTACGATTCGGTGGATGTTCGGTCTGACGGGAAGCCCTGTCCTCGTAGATCCGCTTCTGCTTTCTCGACGAGCGCTGACATTCGGGTAGAGATCGCTTCGTTGTCCTTATGTTTTGACACGGTGAACGCGGCGGGCTCGGTCATTTCTCGGACAACATCCGCGAGAGCCATGCCATATGCAGAGAGGAGGGACGACAATCGAGGGATGATGATGCGTTTGATCCCGAGGGTGGTCGCGATGCTGCAAGCATGTTGACCGCCAGCACCGCCAAACATGACGAGGTGATGGCTCGCGCATTCGAAACCGCGTGCCTCGGTTAGACTGCCATGAGCGATAACGAGCAGTGTGACTCACGTTCTGATAGGTCGGCACATCGCTTCGTTGGCTATTCGAAGGAAACCAGCGGCGACCTGTTCCGTGCTCAGCTTGTCGGATTTGCCGGAATTGATCTCGGTGGTCAGCTGATCGAAGAGGGTCTTGCTAGCCTCAATATCAAGGGGCTCATTCTCGTTCGGTCCAAAGATTGTGGGGCTGGGACATCAGCGGGGACAAACTGGATACACTCACAAATGCTCAGGTAGTAGTCGGCCAAGGATGAGATTCGCATCGGTTACGGCCAACGGTCCGTTCTTGCGGTAGCAGGCTGGACCCGGATGTGCAGAAGCAGACTAATGTAAGTTGAGTCTCATATTGCTGCTCACCTCTGGGCCAACCACGAACATGCCATGACGGTAAAACAGCCGGCTTCCACCACCGGCTGCGACAGTATTGATATCGAGCTGAGGAGCCTGTATGATGACTTCAATCAGTCAAGCCGGAAAGTACCCCTTACCTTCCGCGGTAGTCGTCTCGAAGACATGCTCGAGCTTCCCAGCATATCGCGAAACGTCGGTACTCGTCCCGCCCATATCCACAGCGATCAACGGGCTCCCCTTATCACCATCGTAGCAGGTCTTCGAATAGCCCACGACTCCGCCAGCCGGACCGCTGAGAATAGCTCTTAAGCCCGAGAAGTTGTCCCACGAGCAAAGACCGCCATCCGACTGCATAAATAACAGCTTGTTGCCGAAAGTCTCGATCCCGCCTTCGAACCCTGAGCCGAAGGATTCGATATATCGCCGTGTCACAGGGGTAAGGTACGCATCGGCTATCGAAGAGTTGGCCCGGGAAACGAGTTTGATCTACTATCAGCGTAAATCTGAATCAAGACTCCGACATACCATCGGCTGTAATGCACTGCTGACGGACACCTCGAACCCCTTATCCCGGGCGATCTTTGCCACCATCTCCTCATGCTCGCCCCATAAGTAGCTGTGTACGAACGCAATCGCGATGCTTTTGATGTCCTTGCTCCAGAGCGAGTCGAGTTGCTGGCTCACCACAGCCGGGTCTGGTCTACGGAGCACCCGGATGGTCTCGCCTGTAGTGGTGTTTGTAATGATCGAGGGATCGTCTTTCGGTATTTGGAGTTTGGGCGAGACGACAGATTGAAATTGAGTGATTCGTTCGTCCACCTAGTGGTCAGCGGTGATCCCGAATGCCCGCTTACCTCGATGACTTGGTCATATAGGAAGGACAGCTTGCGAATGCTGAGGTCGAAGATATCGGGTCGCGCTGCGGAGACGGATCAGCGTCTGGGAGCCGAGAGTATCGATCGGGTTTGAGCAGGACTGCTCGTGGGATCTTCCCAGACCCACCCTGCATCCCTATCAACAGCACATCCCCCCACCCCTTACTCGTCAGCAAAGCACACCTTTCCCCTCTTCTTTCGAGCAGAGCATTGGTCGATACGGTCGTTCCCATCCGTATTGACTCGATTTTGTCGAGGGATAGGGGTTGATCCTTTGCGATGTGCTTGGAGTCAGGCTCAAGGTTGTTGAGTATACGCCGGATCCTACGGAATGTAAGCAAGACCAGCAGGTTAAGGGGGACCTACGCTTCTGTAGGTGCATCTTTGTAATTGCCCGGGTCGACTGAAAGCAGCTACGAAGACCGTGAGCCTAGTGGATGAGGGGAATAAGTGTCCAGACAGTGATGACCCATGACCGAGCAAGCTCACCTTTATCACGATATCTTCCTGCCCGGGTCGAGAGCAGATAGCATCTGTGAATGTCCCTCCTCGGTCGATGGCTATCCGGGCAAGGCCGTCTAAGCTATAACTTGCAGAGTGACCGTTGAGCCCCATCTTGCTTGTCGTCTGGAGCCCTGGATACGGCTCTCGTTATGGGATTTCCTGCATGGGACGAAATGTATGAAACAGTTGAGCCCGACAACCACCGCGTGGCTCGGACAATTTCCGCTCTCTCGGTCATGTCATCAAGCTTTCGTGAGCGCAAATACATTAATCATGCTTTAATTCACTTAATTGTGCTACGTGCCCCGGGATTCTAGCTGTATTGCGAGGAAAGTAGCTGTAATTATGTGAGTGGATACAACTCACTCCGAAAGCTTCGAACAGCTTCAAATAGCAGTGCATGGGTCATGTATGCATGGACCAACAGGCACCTGTTCGAACCATTGATCTTCTCCCTTCGCCATCAGTCAACACCACTGATGTGCTGTAACTTATGGTGCTCCCACTGAGATGTCAGTGGGAGCACCAGCCCCGTTTCGACCCCGTTCGATTACCGAAAGTGACTCCAGCGTTCCCCTTGCGCGGGTCTTTGTCGAAGCTTGACAAACTCAAGCGATTTTTCCGAACTTGACCGTCCAGACTGTTCATTGGGTTTCTGTACCGGCGGACAGTCATCGATCAGCCTATGTGGAGTGTCTTCACAAGGATACACCTCGACGCGCTTTCTGCAAGACCGGATGGGGCGTATGAAACAATGAAAATGAGGATAGAGGACATACCTAGATTCTTTGATTCACAGGTGAGCAGATTGCAATCATTATTGTTTGCACAATACACGTTGAATCCGCCAACAGCCGCACGACTATGTCGCTGAGAAAGAGCATTCGCCTCACACACAAGTCCCCTCGGTCGTGCGCATTCGATGGTTGGATCCACCCGGTGTATTGCCAGGTGATATCTGCAGCAGGCATATGCTGGTCGAGGTGCTGGATTTGGTTTCCCGCTCCGAAACGATCGGCTGGTTCGGCGTACAATATTCGGATGCAATGGTGGCTGCCAGCGCATACCCGAAAAGAATAATGACGATGTCTACCGTTTGACGAAGGAAGAACTGGAGCAGTTCGCCAGAGGAGTGAGGGCAGGCGAAGGCGAAAGAGGGACTCCACAACCAATTCGAACGCATTCGTGCGAAATCCTCTACTGTGGGTGGCGGGAATGACAGGGACTGATGTCAAACAGGTTGAGATGACAACCGGTCAAGTCAGACAGCAGACTTGTACTGTGACTTTCTCGACCCATTCGCTTAATAACTGCACCCCCTCCAATTCAATTCTCGCCCCACATGTGCTCGGTCCTACATGAAGCTGCTCTAGGCTTGGGCATGACTGCGAACAGCTAAAGAATTGGACATTTCGTATGTTATATATCGCTTGCAAGTGCTGATAGGGCAGAAGGGTATTCCCAGTCAGCTGACAGAGTTGCTGATTCGTCATATCTCCGGACCGAAGCTCCGCAACATCTGCCCAAAGCGCGCGATTTCCAAGCGGCAGTCGAATCTGTGCTGCAACAGACGAAACTTGATGGAGATCCTCTCCGTGCTATAGGCGTAATCTGCCGGCGGCATCCTGTAGACGTCATTGCGTGAGCTTGACCTTTCGGGTCGATCCTTGGCTGATCGATCTTTGGCTGATCGAAGCAGTTACCAATATCCCAATCCTGCGCTTCCTGGCGTGAATGCGACTAGCCCACGTATGCAGTGTGTCATTGCTAGCGCTTTCACCCTCGAAACGGCAATCCTATATTCATTATCACGAGGCCTTAACATGGATTCTTCTTACCGGAACAAGAACAATCTGCGCTGCCTAGTAACAATTTTGAGCACGAGCAACGAATCTCACCAAATGGCAAGTCTTTCCACGACTAGCTATCCGGGTCTGCCGATTTCACCTGGTCCAGGCATGTCGATCCAAAGCTCGTTCGCTATTCGATCGTTCTCCTCCCGGGAGGCAAACACGCGTGCATTCCTGGGAGCTCTTCGCAAATGTCAGCGGTGTCCGATCGAAATCGAATGGCCGGAGTACTATCAACGGTTTCGGCAAGACATCGACAATATCGCCCAAGATGGCGGCCAATCGACCATTAGTCTGACCACCTATCTGAATCGCGAATGGTTTAGTCATCGGTGGAGATCCTACTGTGTGAACTACGGCATTCCGGCACATTTGATGAGCTCTGTCGACGAATAATTTCGCCGGAGCCGCATTCAAGACTTTCGATCGTGTCTTCCTCAGTCGCCGGGTAAAACAAGAGGTCAGTTCCTCTAGAAGTTACAAGGGAAAACATACCTGATGCGGTTCATATTGGATCGACTATGGATCATCATTCTTACTGTCTTCTTCCCTTTCTACAAGAGTCACCCGAATGAAACCTCCCGCCTAGATCCCAATCTCGTCAACCAATCCTCGATGGAACTGAGGCTTGGCAATCGAACGCTATCATTCCATGCCCTTTGCATCGACTCCCTCCAACCCTGACGCACCTTGCAAACCCTTTCGTAGCCGAAACAAACGTAGAAATTCGGACCCACATCTGTGGTCGCCGAAGAGATAATGGGCGCCAGTATTGCACTTGCGATTACTTCACCGGCACTCTGAAACGTTTCGCTGGTCTCTGGACGTTCTCTGTAGTCGAGCTAGTTGGGCAGCTCACCGAATACGAGCGGGATTGTGAGGCCAATCAAGTGGAAGGTAACAAAGTCGACTTGACGGATCAGCCTGTATGGGCCCACGAAGATGCCAATGATGTGAGAGAGTGGGCGGTAGGAAATACTTGCTCGAAGTCGACCTAGACAACAATTCCTCTTGTTCCGAACGAGCTCGTGACGTTTTGCCTGTCTCGCCAATAAGAAGGAGATATCGTGCCACCGTCAAGATGGAAGGTTCCGGACACACCAGCCCCGACGAGGAGATACGTGAGACTCCTGCGGCGCCAATCTCTGCTGTTTGGGGTCGACTGTCCGCTATTTGCCCGCTCCAGGCATGGAGGAAACCCCCGAAAAGCACTTTAGCGATCCCAGAGGAGGAGATTGGCGACCTCGAACGGCCTGTGGGATCACTCAATACCGGTACAGATTGCTTCGCATCGAGCTTGTTCCACATTTTGGCTGGGCAGCCTGAATGGCAGGATCCTCTCGCATCGTTCTCGACACATCGTTCTCAAACATCTCCAGTTACACAGCTACTACAGCGCTTCACTCGCTCAATAGAGGAAGGTACAGCCATCGCTGTTCCTGAATTGCGTCGAATACTACATGGTACGTGTCAGCTCTTGAAGAATATCCCGGCAATAGCTAAGCCCGACTGTAGATGCTAAGCTCATCGACAGTCATGCGTCTAAGCAACAGGACCCACTGGACCTTATCTTCGGTCTTCTCGACTATCTCGATGGCTTGCTTAGCGCGAGGAAACTTCACACCGTTTTCGGCGCGGCGCTATCGCATGCGTTCACCTGTCAGCAACGACATCGAAGTACCTTCGAAAGCGATACCGGCACTACACCTGTCTTCATCGCATCTCCTCAACGAGCCTTTCACATTACCATGTCTCCGAACGTACTCCTTCTATTCAAAGACGCGTTTGGCAAAAGGAATTGAGGAGCAGTCAATTGCACTACTTGCGGCTTGCCAAACCATGTCCCAGCAAAGCCTTACTGCAAGAAAGTCGGTCAGCTCTTTGCTTTGAATATTGCTTGGGCGCCAGCGGAGGATATCATTTGCGACCGGCGAAAGCACATAACGGCTCGATTTGCAAGCCAACAATTTGCGATCTCGGACTCCGTGGACCTTTCTTGGCTTGAAAACGAAATTGGACGCACGGATTCCCTTTCGGCAAGTCTGGTAAGCGTTCTATGCCAAGTTGGAGGCCAAATCACAAGTGGCCATTACCTATCGTTCATATCAAAGTGGTCGGTAGTGGCGAATCGACAACGATCACGTCAAGAGGATTTCGGCCTTCAATGAAATATTCGATCAAGCACAAACTCCAATGCTGCTCTTCTATCAAATCAGTCGAATTGTGAAGTCCAGCCTTGTAGAGAGGCCTGCCGAAGAGGAAGACGGTAGTAGAAACAGGAAAAGACAGAGTGAGTGTGATCGCGCGCTGCACTTTGAATCAAACGCTGACAGTGTAGTACACGCCAAATCTGCGAAGGTGATTGGCATTGTGGGAGCTCCAACAAATCGAACTCAGCACGAACAAGTGATGAGTCGCCTGCTGGCATCGATTTGGTCGGGCACCCTGGCCGAGTCAATGATCCAGACGATCTCGAATGGACTGAACAACCTTGGAAAAGCTTTCAAGCAGTCAGTCCCTACAACTTGTCCAAGACGAAGTATCACCTGAGCGGATGAATCCGCCAGGCCATTATCTGCTATTTGGCCAGGATATGGGCATTCATCGAGCCGATGCTCCCAAATTGTTTGACGCAGGTAGCGGATGGTGGAATTCTAGGATGATTGATGCGATCCTCCAGGTCGTTGAAGAGCGATCGCGCCGGCCAGATATCTCCCATATTGTCCATGGCAATCAGAGGATACGTGTCACGTGGCTGATATGAATAGTTGGTTTCATACCGCTACGCTAGCAAAGCTAAAAACACCAATGGGAGTCCCGACCTCCGGGAAATCCACCAACTATATACGGGTCAAGCCCCCGACATGACAATACGGAACCTGGTAGGCCACCTTCGAGTCATGGGTGTGGAAGTTGACAAACCGGGTCGGCCAATCGAGTTCCACAGAGGTGCGAATGGTAACCCTTGGCGTTCGCTGGGTCGAGACAGTACCTGGCGTTACAAAACATCAGTGGGGGTCATATCTGCCGCCAATCAGACCCACTTTATAACAAACGCTATCATCGCTCGACTCAAACTGACACTTGTATTTGATGGCGCCGGAGGTCATTAAGACCATCCGTTGTCGTGGAAAGTGAGTCTCAAACCCCCTCACTGATACTTCAATCACTGAGGACTGTTCGGGCAGACCTGGCTCGATCGCTTGAACTCGCGGCTCATGTGGGAAGTTGGGCAAGGAATGGCCGAGCAAGGAGACGTCGAAGGATGGATATTGGCTCCCAACGACCCGGTACGAAACAACTGGGAAGAATCCTTTTTCATGACTGAACAAATGAGTAGGACATGCGTGCTCAACTTGGTTGGATTCGTCAGACCGATAGCCACAGTTGTGGTCCTCTTTCGATCGCAGCGGCGTTGCTATTACTTCAAGTAATCAGCCCGACCGAAGGGACTTTTGCAAGCTGGCGAATTGATTCCTGGCGAAAGATCGAAAGCCCTTTGTCCCAAACAACTTTTAGAGCTGCGCCACCGGCTGCTCTTGAATTGGCTAAGTGTAGCGACTGGAGAGACTGGATTAGGGCTGCATTCGGATTGATCAGGAAACATTCACAAAATATCTATCTTGCGATGCGAAGGAAAATTGGACAACAAATGCTCCAAATGCCCCCCGAACACGCTCAGAAAGACACTATGTGAGATGTACCGATGCATAGGGTATCCCTGAAGGAGTTCTAATGGTACACCACTTGCTAGGAGAGATGCGAACACGTCAAAAGCTTTTCGAGCGCGTCATTGCCCACAGGGTCTCAGATTTTGCGGCTCGATCCTTTTCACCTGACAACCTCCCGTGCCTATTCAACTGCATCCCACGCACCTGAGCTTCCCCTTCCCTCGCTTTAGCCGTCTCCAGAGCCTCACGCCTCTCCCAAACAGCCTTCTCATGAAGACGATCCATTGTGTCCTTCGCGCCCTTAAGCTCAGCGATTTCACCTTCTTTCAACCGATCGAAGGCCGTTCGCTGAGTCTCGAGGGTTGAAACCTGACTGGGGAGCCGATGGTTGATAGTAGAGAGCTGTTTGCACCTCGTCTTGACAACAGACAAGTCGTTTGCAATGCGCTTCGCATTCGCCACTTCTGCGTATGCCAAAGCAACAGCCTTGTCTTTCTCGTCGCGAAATTGATGCATCAACCTTTCAGACTGCTTGAGACGCATAAGCCCGGCTTCCTTGTCCTGCTTGAAGCCTGTCAGGGTATCCTGCAGAATGCTTTCGCCCCGATTGTAAGTCTGTTTGAAGTATTGAGTTTCGGCCGAAAGGCCCTCGAAGAGGACGGGGAGTCTGACCTGGGGTAGGACGGATTGTTCGGGACGTGCAGTTGAGGGGGTGAGCCGATGAGGCGTTGCTTTGACCCGGGGGAGGAGAGGTGTCGCTTCCAAAAGGCTGTCGACGGGGTTGAGGAAGGTTTGCCTGGGCGAGCGAAAGCTTCGAAGAAGGGCCTCCCGGACGCTCGGACCGCTCGACGTTCTTCCCCTTGCCCTGCGAAATGATGCCGAGCTCTTTTGAAGCCATTCGGTAGGGTTGAGGGTTTTGGCGGTACCTGAGCGGCTTTTGGGAGGGGTTCCTCAGCTTTTGCTGGACTTGGCATCGGGTCGACACCAGGTGGGGTGGAAATGGCGCCTCAGTAGTCCATGCCGGACCCTTGCGTCCTGGCTTGGGTGCTGGGGCATCGGGGATCACCAATTTCTTCAATTCGGGTGCGTTTTCGGCCCTTTTTGCTGACGTTTGCGAATGGTTCGAGCGGTTTTTTGGCTCGGTCCAGGGGTGTTTGGAGGGGATTTTAGGACCTTAGGACGGGATTTAAGAGCGTTCGGAGTGCGCGCGTTTGTCTTCGAGGGCGATTAGGTAGGTGGTCTCGTATTTCTTGTAGAGCGAACAGAGGATGCAGGCGCTTGAAGGTGTTCAACGGTCCCCGTACCGCCAGATCCTCCATCCGAATCGTTCTCACCACGCAGTTCATCGGTCTCTGCGTCCTCCAGGGACTTTTCGCGCACCTTGATGACCTTGAACTTGCCGTTTCAAAATCCGCAGGCGGAATCGGTAGTCGCCAAGCACGAAAGACAAGCCTGGACGTTGCCCTTGTCGTCCCACCACTTGTCGTCCCACCGATCGATGATAGCAGGATGGCCTTTCTTTGCCGAGTGGTGACGTTTTAGACCTCGAACACTGGGCGAACATCACCAAAAGACATTGATTCGAATGCGAACGAGTGAATAATAGACCCACGCATACATGAATGCCGGTAAACACCACGTTTTGAGACAATCGAGCTTCGTCGCGCTTGCCTTGTCAAAGTAGATCGGTCCCCTAGACCTTGAGACGAGGTTTGTCCCCTCTGCAACCGTCGGGATATATCGGGTGGCACCAAGATCAATATCGGTCGTTTGCATGCGTATATGGCTGCCTGGATATTGGAGCCTTCTCGGCTTGCAGAGCGGTGCGAAGAGAGATTGCTGCTTGACCGTCGGCCCATACCGGATCCGAGGACTTGGCTACATTGCTTCGAAAGAGTCTCGATCCGGAGAAACTGACATGTCGAAAGAGCTTGATGAAGAGGCCGAGAGTCTAGGCGTTTGTTTGGATGGTGAAAACGGCTGTGTCGGACGCTTTTGTAAGGTATTGATATATGCTGGGTTGACAAAGAGACCGAAAAAGCAGCGAACAGTTATTGTTTACCTTCATCTTGTTGATCGAAAGCTGTTTGTGGACAGCGTTGAACTTATAGTCTACGTTGGATGATCGTTTATGTTTGTTTTGTTGTTATTCGCTAGTTGTCATATCAAGGTCTCATCATTGCTGCTGTGAACGTTGCAGGATCCTGTTCGAGAGACAAGAGGAATCAATCAATATCATTTGCAGTCCAGGAGCATCTATTCGTCAGTCTACGAGGCCCTTCGGCGGATTGGGAAGCCTGCACGAGAAGAAGATTTCAAACTTCAAGGAATACCGACCGATTGGGAACTCAGATCAGCGAACAGCGTATGACTGACGGCTGAAGATGGGGAGAATCATCCGGGATAGTCTTATGGAGCCCATTCAAAGCTTTCGGAGTGAGTTACATCCATTCGCTTCGTTCCAGCTAGTTCTCGCGCAATACGACTAGAATCCCGGGGCGCCTAGGAAAACTAAAGCACGGTGTCAAACCTCCTTTCGAATGCTTCGAGAGAAGCACCCAGCAAGATGTTTAAAACGACGACCCAACTGGTGATCACTGCGTGTGATCACTACAATGAAGAATTCCCAATAAATCTCTTTCAGTGTAAGATCCCGTCGGATCGCTATCAGGCACATTTGCCACATGCTCTCCTCTCGGGAGCATGTCATCGCCCTCCTCGTTTCCCCATCGCGTTTCATTCCCATACCCCACTCCCATCTCACGTCCCTTGTTCAAGCAGAAACACCTTCATCATGAGTTCAGGCACTGGGGTAGCGACCATGCCGATCGGTAGTCTCCCCAGCTCCCCATCGACCTCCCGAGGCGACCTACCCTTCGAGTTCACCGTCCCATCCGTTCCCCCTCGACTCGCCAAGATCGGTCGACGTATCTCCCAGATGAGCGAGAACTTCCTCCCTCCAGAAATCGATGCCGCCTCGCGACGGGGTTCGAAAGACGTCGATGTGCCGGGAATGGGGGACGAGCCAGTCATGTGTCCGTTCTGTAATAAGCCGCTCCCTCCGGCATTGTTTGCGGCACACCATCATCCGCCGAGACGGAATAACGCGACTCCACGAGGTTCGATCGCAGAGGTGAAGCCTCTAACAACTCCGGACGTGAAATCACCGGTAGTTGCGCAGAAAACACTGCTCGATCCCCTCCCCGTCGCTTCTCCCGTCGTCGCGACAGCCGAATCATTAGCGCCTCATGTCAACACCGCTGAATCCGCCGACGTCGCCGCGGCCAAAGTAGCCGTCACACAAGACGAGCTCAAGCGGTGGGCCCGACTGGCAGGAATACCGGTCGATGTGCCCGAGAACCCGCAATCAGATAAAGCGATACCCCTACTGCCACCCCCGCCCATGAAGGCACGCACCGTATCGTCATCGTCACGCTTTGAGTTCTTCCGGAAGGGATCGGATACGCCGGAGGACGAGGAGGAGAGCGATGATGAGGGTGGGGGGACGGGGTATTCGAGATTGACCGCACCGGGATCGCCAAGCGATGAGGAGGATTCACAAGATGAGCCGAAGAAAATGCCCACGAAGGTGGAGGAGAAGGCAGAGAACGCAGAGAAGGCAGAGAAGGCGGAGAAGGCAGAGAAGGCAGAGGTCGTCAAGGAGTTGCCAACGGCGGACCGTGATTTCAAGGAGATTGAGGTGAAGGATGACGAGCTGAGACTGGTGCTGAGGGAGATACTCGGGAAAGTCAACGAGATGGTAAGCATTTCCGCTCGACTCAGCTGACATTAGTCACAATCACAAACCACCCTTCTCACATCCCACTCCTCCCTCCTTACTTCCCTCAAGATCGCTCGATCAAATCTGGCCATGGCAGAAGCGAATACCGAGATGCTGGAAGCTCAGCTGACGCAAATACGTGCGAGCCCTCGAATCCCGTCCGGGGAAAATCCTGTAACGCCCGCCTCGGCGGTCAAGCCTGCGGTAGTCCCCACCAGTGCTGCCGCCAATGCCGCGGTCACTCCGGAGCCCGCTCGTACCAGTTTGGAACAGCGTCGGGCAGTCGTTCCCGCATCCGTTCCCGGGCGCCGGCCCGTCGAGGATCGCGCTCGCCAGATGAGCCTACGGCTCCCACCAGTCAACTCCGCAGCGATCGGACCAGCTTCCGCTGCTGCCGCTGAAGGCAAAGGCGTCTTCAATTTCTGGGCTGGAGGGAAGAAGAAGCTTCCTGGTGGACTTGGTACCGTCAACATCCCATCTCCAAATGAGATCATGGCAGCCTTACCCGCGTCTCGTCCTGCGACGCCCAGCAGGGAGTTCGATGGATTCGACTTTCACAATACTGGTCCCGTCAATGAGACACCGAAGACGAAGACCGCGGCGGATGCTGTGCGCAGAGCAAACGACAGCCCGGGACTTGCGCGGTCTATGTCTCAATCCGCCCTCCCCACCCTTGCCACGAGCCCGAACATACAGCGATCTTCTACACTCAGATCCAGTGCCCCTTCGCAGAGCTCGGAGATGCATAAGTTGCGGTCAGCGTATGCGGGAGCACAGGGTCGGATAGACGGGATGGCCAAGGAGCTGGCAGAGCTAAAGAAGGGGAAAGTCGATATGGAGGCAGAACTGGAGAACCTGAGTCAAGCATTGTTTGAGGAGGCGAACAAGATGGTCGCGGATGAACGGCGGAAACGAGCCGAGGTGGAGGAGAACCTTAAGGAGGTCCGAGAGGAACGCGAGGCCTTACGAGAGACCATTAAAGTGCTTGGTGGGAACGTGGAGGAGCAAGTCGAGGAGGACGATAAGTTCGACGCTGCGTCATTCGAGCCACGAGATCTGGACAAACATTACGAGGCGCTACGAAAGACGATTCACCACATCGCGGATGGAGCGGAAGAGGGTCCCGATCTGGAAGGTCTGGCGGGCACGACCGTTTCTCCTGAAACGAGAGCGGTTCTCGCAAGTTCTCCCGAGAATCTTAAATCGGCTATCCCACCTTCGGTCGTGTCAGATTCCGACATGGCGGCCCCGAACACTGTCGCTGAACCCACATCTTATACCGCCCCTCCCGACGCGGCACCCCCGCTGGACCCGAATCCGTGGTCTGATCCCAGTCCGCCCGAACCCGCAAAGATTGGACTGGGCATCGATGATGGTTCGACCCTCGGAGAACCGCCTGGGACTCCGGCGGAGGATTTGGATCGGTTGATGGCGAAGCTGCAGGCTGATATGGAGGAGAAGTGATGTTGGGCTGGGGCATCTGTGCGTGTTCATCTGTATGGATAATAATTCACGGTCAAAGCTCTTGCCATGACATGCAGTCATTCAAGGATTTTGATGCGCCACCGTACTGACCCGGTGCTTTCTCTAAAGCTGCAGAATCGGCATATGAACTGACCCGAAAGCGGCTCCAGACCAGAAGCGAAAACAAGGGAGCTGATCTCGTCCCCGTCCGAACAGAGCCATACCTAAACAATCGCGAATGGCAGGAGCCAACGATGAAGTCCGTCAATCATTCAGCCCCTTGCTCAACCACCAATACGCGTCCCTAGCCGCCGCACAACCCTTGACGATACTCCACCAGACCCTCCTCCTTGACCTCCACCCCTCGCCATGACTCCACCAGTCCCATATCTCCCTCCCGCTCGACCCCATCGACTCTTCGCGAAGAGCCTCCTCGATGGGCTGGATGAACGCTTGCTCCAGCGCCAGCCAGAAGGTATCGTTCTGGTTCGGTGGTTGATGGGGAGTTCGGCATTGAGCCCAGAGTCCTCGCTGGAATGCCCGGGCTGCTGTGAGGGTCAGGAGATACCGGGCTGAGCGGGGAAGAGGGAGGTAGCGGAGGGTCGAGCATGTGCGGGCGAGGGAGGCAAAGTCCGCAGGGGACGATTTCGAGAGGTGCAAGGCGATGGAGATGATGATCTCTGTTGGGAGGGAGAGGAGTGTACATGTCTGAGGTGGTCGGTTTTTGTCCACGATCGGAATCGGCCGCCACGTGGGTCGACCCACATCCGTTGGCGAAACCAGATCGGCCTGTCTCGAAACGATCAGCGATTCAATCGATAGATCAGGATGTGCCTCACTGGCAGCAGATGACCCCCCTCAACACCTCCACTCTCCCTCCACCTCGTCATCCCAACTACCGTCCCGGTCCACGGCACGTCCTCTCCAGGCACACCGGTACGTTTCGGCAAACTGTACGCCAAGAGAAACATCCATGCCGACCTCTCGCTTCGACCATCATCGTCAATGGAAACGGCATGATGGCCGGTAAAAGCTGCCACGCCGAGGCAGTATTCGTGGATCGTGACTATTCGCTTGGACTTCGAGTGTGGATCAGTGAGGATGGAGGGATCGACGAAGCCCGTGCCGACTTGCAAGACTCGCCAGCGCTTCAGCCAATCCTCTGGATATCGAGGCGGTGATACTTGTGGTGCGGGCTCGAGGCAAGGGCAAGCGCAGAGTGAGCAGTAGTGGTTCACCATTTCCGCTCCGAGGTTTCGGGCAGGAGATGCATATCTCAGAAAGAAGTGAAGTGATAGTACTGCTTGAGCGTAGTCATGGCTCTTTTGACATCAGGGATGGCGGGGCGGATATCCTTTGACTCCGTGTTATCGCGCGTGCGTCAAGCGTAGGCGGTGATAGCAGCTTCCCCAATTGTGTCCCAGTCTCATACATGATCTGAGACCTGAACTTCAGTCTCACACTGCAAGACCATTGCGCATCGGCATTGTGAGAACATTGCATACTGACAATGCAGAGGCACTGTCCAGTGACAACGCGATGGCACTATGAAACCTCTTGCTGCTGCTTTCCCCAAAAAGGATGAAGCTGGCCTAGATTTTGATACCATTATGCTTGATCTCAAAATCTTATCCAAGCGTCTTTCAACAAGGCTGAAGCGCCTCTTGATGCGCTTTGTCTTGCATATTACGTGAAAGATAAATGTGAAACAGATCAAAATTGCCCGCGTTCCCTTCCTTTGGGGCGATGCTGGCCATGTTGTTCTATCAGAGCGAGTTGTAAGATAAGCTAAATGAAACCTCTTGTCCAACCTAATTTCAAGAAGGGTGAAGCTGGCCTGCTTTCAGTAAGGACGAAGCCAGCCTTCCCATGAAGTCATGAGTCCAAAGTCCACCTCATTGGGTCACAGCCCCAATACCTCCAGTGACAAGTCAGAGACACTCCGTGTTCCAGTCTTAGTCTGTGGCACCCCCCCGATCCGATCCGTCATCCGTGAAGGATCCGTGACACATTCCTGACAGAATCCAAGCAAATTCCGAGCTGGAAGAACGTTCCCCAGACTGGCCAACCTTTATTTAGCCTGGCGCATTTCCAATGACTACCATAATCGGAACCTGTCCAACAGCCTCTTACTTTGCCCCATGCTGGGAGTCAACCCATCCACCACATGAAACCTGCATACATGGAAGAATGAAATCAAGCATGGGAGACAGCCTGGGAGCATATCGGACAGCATGTGCATCTGCCGGCACTCAAACCAAAATGGTCTTCATGCCAGGATGGGAGAAGCAGTTGAAGCCATATTCGTGGTACCATCTGTTCTTGTGACCATCACCTCGCCGAATACTCCGCCAACACGTGTCGCGAGAAACCCCTCGGAGCTTGCCGACTCGATTTCACCCCCTTTAGCTGCACGCTGAGCGATTTCGGATCGATGTTGTGACAAATCTTCCTGCTTCATGAGTCGTGGCCTCTTTCCCTCTATATTGTCTGTACCTATACCCGCTTTTCGTTTGTCTAGCCTTCCTGCTCGAATCTTCACTCGATCACTCTTCTCGATCGTTCAGTTCCGATCCCTTTGTTCGCCTATAGAAGCCAGACGACGTTTAGCCACCATCGTCCCGATGCCCGTCGCACAATCCAAACCCGAGATCACGGCCGATGTCGGTGGACAGCACAATGTTGAGCGATTGATGCGGATCTCACGGGATTTCCGGAGTGCGTACATGCGACCACAAATCAAACCGGATCAAGAAGGCTGATGATGGATCCGTCCTCGTTCCTTGATCCTGCGAATCCCGGTCATCGCGCTGTGCTGCTTCTCAACCATCAGGCGATACCATCACCATCCCCACCGACGCTCAACTTCTCTTCGCCCTTCAGGCATCCCGTGGTGACGATGTTTACGGCGAGGATTCGTCCACATGCGAGCTCGAGGAACGGATAGCAAGGTTGACGGGGAAGGAGGCGGCGATGTTTGCCGTCAGTGGTACCATGACGAATCGTGCGCGATTGTCATCATGTACGGCTCCCGGTAGTACGCTGATGGTGAGGCAGAGCTGGCGATTAGGACGCACATGAAGCAACCCCCTCATAGCGTCATCACCGATTACCGAGCTCACGTCCACAAGATGGAAGGTCTGTCAGCCCTCTCTCCTCGCCGAATTCTGACCGATGGAAGCGAATCAGCCGGCGGCATCGCGATGTTCTCCCAAGCGACGACCCACCAGATCGTCCCCGCGAACCATGTCCACCTGACCGTCGACGACATCGAGCCCGCCCTCCAACTCGGCACCAACATCCACATCTCACCCACCAAGCTTATCTGCCTCGAGAATACCCTGAGCGGGATGATCTTTCCTCAGGACGAGGTGGTACGGATCGGGAAGTTGGCGAGGAAGCATGAGATAGGGATGCACCTTGATGGAGCGAGGATATGGAATGCCGCTGCTGCGGAGGTGGAGAGGCGGAATTTGGACCCTTGGAGTGAGGAGGATCTACAGGTCGTGTACGTATCGCCATTTATCACCACCATACGAGGCTGACGAGTGGTAGAATCAGAGATCTTTTGGCGCCATTTGACACCGCGTCGCTTTGCCTGTCCAAAGGCATCGGTGCACCGATTGGATCGTGCGTACCCCTTATTTCCGTCTTGTTCCCAAGTTGATTGCGGTTGCAGCGCAATAGTCGGTACGAAGGACTTCATCGCCCGCGCAAGATGGTTCCGCAAAGCCTTTGGCGGTGGTGTCCGTCAATCGGGCGGAATGGCCGCCGCAGCAGACTACGCAATAACCAATCACTTTCCCCGACTCGCGTCCACCCACGCTCTCGCCCGTCGCCTAGCCGAGGGGCTTGAGGGGCTCGGCTGTCACATCCTCGCACAGGTTGATACCAATATGGTGCGCCTCCATTCCCCCTTTCCCGTCTCGGTCGCGGGTCTGACAGTGTGGGGTATGACAGGTCTTCTTCGACCCCAGCCCACTCGGTCTCACTCTGGACTCCGTCATGGCCCGCCTGAAAGCCCTCCCGAAACCCATCATCCTAATGCGCGAGCGGATCGTCGTGCACCACCAGACCTCGCCGCAGGCCGTCGAGGACTTGATCGATACGGTCAGGGAAATGAAAGATGAGAGGGATGCGGGTCAGCGTCCCGAGAGGGCGGGTGAGGGTCTGAGAGAGGAGGAGAGGATGATCGGGACGGCCAAGTTGAGGAAACAGGCGGCTTTGGGATATTAGGCGGGAGACCACTGCCTGGCTTGGAATGATGGTAGCAGATGCGAAGCAAGGTGAGGTGACGAGGAGCTACAAAATCGGAGCGGCGGCTCTATTCTTCTTTAGATGGACATGCGCTATGGTAAATCTTCGTATTTTACAGGAAAAGTATTCCTTCCCATCTTTTGGACAGCGTGCAAAAGCTTTGGCATTGGAATGGATGTCTACTCAATACGTTCAAAACAGATATGATCTGCTTCCATATTTCCGCCCATCTCAGTGGACGGCAGAAAGAGACGTCGACCGGGGCAAGATGCGCTCATTACAGATTGTGCCCTGACAAAGGAAATTGCTTGACCGGAGCAAGCCCTCGTCCCATCTAACGCACACCCCTTGGGCAAGCTTCCCTCCTCTGCTTAATCTCTTCAAAGCGTTACACATTGTGAGTTTTGGGGACGAAGAATGTCAATGGATGTGCTTTAAAGTTGAGCGCCACCAATTACTGCAAGCAATCTCAAAACGGAAGATAGCTGGATTCAAGCTGTGCGAGTTCACAACTGGATTTGTGACCCTTCAGAGGATGTGTGACGGTATGTTGGGAGTGGCTTGTACTCAATTCTCTCTCCACCATTTGCCCTGCAAACGATTCCTATTATTCTTTTTAGGCCCGCAGTTACTTGAATATCACATACTTGTTGAATATCACATAAATTCCAACAGTTTAGACTGTATCATGGTCTCATAAAAGGATGCACCTACTGAGACCTTGCAGGGTAGCTCGCAGACTGAAGGAGACCCATAGTTTGCCACAGAAAAAGCAAGCAGTCCAACAATCTGGAGAAAATACAATACACTCCATGGACAATTGGTCAATGCAATCTATGTTCCTGTCACGATGCTCCGATCCGTCTCCGATCAAGTAGCCCGATCACAAAATGAACAGACAGGGAGGTACTCAACGAGGTCGTCGAGATCGACCAAGTCGTCAGGCGGGACGTGGGTCTAAGCGAGAACAAATGAGTGTAGCCGCGTAAACGAGATCGGAGAACAGGACGAGATCGTCTTGGACGTGGAACGGGACAATGAGACTCAATTGAGGATCACTGGGAAACCTCCTACAAGACGAGGCTAGCTGTGCTATATATCTATTCCTTCTCCGTAGACGTCCTACCAACAAAACGGAGCGAGTGGACGTTCAACCAACGAAATGGCACGAGTGGTCGAACAGATAGTTCCCAGGTGCACTTCTGAAGCCAAGCGTAGCTCTCTGACTCCGTGCCCAGTGATTAGCTTCAGCACATAGACTTATAACTAAGCAAGGGCAGTGTCATGACATCCACCCATGTAGGTGTCCTCCTTCGAACCAATTGGGTAAGATTTCTGTTAATCATAGTTCTTCAATACTGTCACGATCGTGAATTGAACGGATAATATCGCCGAACATTGCCGACAATAAGCAACCATGCTTAGCTCCGGCATTGTACTCCGAAACGGGGTGCAACCATGTTCATTGTACTCCGAAACGAGGCTATCACTGTCAGTATTCAAACGCCTATTGTCTCTGCTCGCCTCTATTGTCCTCGCTACGTTTCCCCTCGCCGACGACGAAACACCATCGAACTCGAAATGAGAAGGATCCTAAGATAGGCCTGAAAGACGATGTATAAAAGGGATGGACTTGAGAGTCGGGGAGAACCAGCGATTCGAGATTGAAAGTCACTGAAAGTCATAAAAAAAGTCACTACAGTTACCTAGCTTACTCATAGCCTCTGCATCTCTAGCCCACGCTACTCGACCGGCACTTAACTCGGCTACACCCACGCGTGTCCTCGACTTATTCCAGCCAAGTTCGACCACGGTAGTCCAACTTTGCCGAAGCTCAGACTCCGTGTTGTAGGTATGAAGATCGCCCACTTCGTTAGTCGATCGACAACAACGAGTATCGAGTTATAGTCGTTCGATGATGGTAGTTCCTCGATGAAATCCATACTGATATCCGCCCAAGGCTATGTTGGTACCTCTAGGCTTCGAAGATGTCCGCTAGGCCTTTGATGACTTGGTTTCGTCCGTTGGCACACTGCACATCCAGAGACATAGGCTTCGACATCCTTCTTGAGGCCAACCCAGGTGTAGTCTCGGCTAATCAATTCGATTGTCTTGCTGATGGCGGGATGTCCTGCGAGCGGCGAATCGTGTCGAGCTCGAAGGATCTTTAGCCGAGCGTCGTTATAGTTCGGCACGTAAACTCGTCCTTCGAGTGTTAGAAATCCTCGTTTGGTCCACGTCGGCGATATGGCTGTTGGTTCCTCGAATGTCGACGAAGTTCATTTAGGCTCGGGACGTTCACTCGGGAAAGGGCACAGGTGAGATGTTGGCAGTTCGAACACCGGACTTGCATCATCTCCTGGCGGACCGGAGCTATCTCGTTATCCTCATGTAGACCTTGGAGGATGTCGTTGTCATCGACGAAGTAGTCTCGGTCAAGAATTGAGACTAAAGGTTGAAGGGCTCGAAGAA
>JAABUP010004611.1_pt1 | contig 22230 bp, 20 predicted proteins | sample 5559201 | NCBI WGS metagenome assembly JAABUP01 (sample SAMN10711887, study PRJNA513373) | rock metagenome | isolation source: Antarctica rocks | place: Antarctica | reverse complement strand
TGGCCCTGCTCGCCCCGAGGCTGGAGGCGGCCGACGCCAGGGTCGAGCGGCCCCCGGTCGACGGCCCCTCGCCCCGGGTCCTGGCCGACCGCAGGCTCCTGATCCACGCGCTGGTCAACCTGATCAAGAACGCGGTCGAGGCGGCGACGGCGGCCGGGACCGCGCCGGTGGTCCGGCTCTCGGCCCGGTCCGAGGGGGGGACCGCCCGGCTCTCGGTGGCCGACAACGGCCCCGGGATCCCGCCCGCCCAGCTCCGGCGGATCTTCGAGGCCGGCTACACCACCAAGGGGGCCGGTCGGGGCCTCGGACTGGCGATCGTCCGCGAGTCGATCGCCGCCCAGGGCGGGACCCTCGACGTCGAGAGCCGGCCTGGGTCCGGGACCGAGTTCCGGATCGGGCTGCCGGTCGCGGGGGCCTGACGATGGGTCGGGGATCGGTGATGATTCATGGGCGATGGCTGATGTCCGGACGCAGAGGTCGGGGTCCGATATCGAGAGCCCCTAATCCATCAGCCATCGCCCATGAATCATCACCCATCCCGCTCAGCCCCAGGTCCACGCCCAGGACGACTCCCCGGCGGGCAGTTCGACCGACCATTCGAGCCGACCGGTGGCGTGGTCGTGGCGGGGGGCGGGCATCTCGGGCTGGGCGTGCCAGGGGCCGAGGGCGACCAGGCCGGGGCAAGTCAGGCCGAGCTGGAGGGTGGCCGGGTGGTTGAGGTGGGCCCGGAAGGTCAGGCGGTGGACGGTCCCGCCGATGGGACGTTCGAGGCGGTAGGCGACCTCGCCGCAAGGGAACTTCTGCGAGAGGCCGACGTGGGGCCAGGCCCCGGGGAGGGTCGGGTCTAGGGTGATCCGGCGGTCGGGGGCGTCGTAGTCGAGCCCGGCGAGGTCGAGCATGGCCTCGATCAGCATCGCCTGGAGGCCCCAGACGCCGGAGGTCGCGCCCACGCCGGGTCGGCCCGGTTCGCCGCCGCGCGGGGCGGCCCGGAGCACGAGGCCGAGCGGGCCGAGCCGGGCGATCAGGGCGTCGAGGATCGCCAGGGCGAGGTTCCAGATCCGCCCCTCGCCGGTCTCGCGGCCCAGCCGGATCAGGTAGCGGGCCATCCAGAGCGTGGCCAGGCCGGAGAGGTCATGCGCCTGCCCCTCGCCCGAGGGACCCTTGCCGCCGAGGTGCCCCAACTGGCCCGACCTCCGGGCGAAGAAGTTGGCGTCGCCGGCGATCGCGTTCCGGCGGAAGATGGCCTCGGCCGTGGTCCGGACCCGGGGGTCGGCCGCCGGGAGCAGCTCGAAGGGGACGACCAGGCCGAGCATGCTGATGTCCAGCGCCGCGGAGCGGTCGACGATCCGGTCGGGGCGGTCGGTGAACCAGCCCCGGACGGTCGAGACCCGTCGGCCGTCGAGAAACCGGCCGGTGGCGTGGTCGACCATCCCGGGGGCGTTGCCGTCGGGGGTCGACTCGGTGAGGATCCCGACCTCCCAGATCCGGTCGGCCCGCTCGGACCAGGGCCCGGCCTGGTCGTCGCGACCGAGGAGCCGGGCCAGGCGGGCCGCTGCCCGGAGCCCGGCGACGGCGGCGGCGTTGGAATACAGGGACGCCCCGAACCGGCTGTCCCAGATCCCGGCCGAGCTGATCAGGCTCAGCTCCTCGACCCACCGGAGCCCCGGGTGGCCCGAGGTCCCCACGCAGACCCCGGCGGCCCGCTCGATCATCGGCCAGGCGGCGGCCAGGAAGTCGAGCTCGCCGGTCCGGCGGTAGTGCCGCTCCAGGGCCCAGGGGATCATCGCGGTCTGGTCGATCGCCGGCGTCTCCCACTCGGGCTGGCCGTCGATGGTGTACTTTTGGAACCAGTAGGCGTAGGCGTGGGTCTGGCCCTTGACCCCGGCGAGCCACTGGAAGACCTTCCGGCCGATCTCGGGGTGTCCGGCCCGGTCCATCGCCCGGCCGGCCCAGAGCGCCTCGCGGGGCCAGCAGTAGGCCGAGAGGCCGCGGTCGAACCCCGAGGCGATGGCGCCCCACTGCCCGTCGGCGTGGAGGGCGAGGGCCAGGGCCGACCGGCGGAGGCTCACCGCGAAGGCCGGCTTGGGGAAGTGCGGACCGGGCAGCGGCTCGATGAAGGCGTCCCACTCCTGCGCCGTGGCCTGCTCGACGGCGTCAAGGTCGGCCGAGCGGAACCAGTTCAGCGCCGGGCGGAGCCAGTGCTCGAAGGTCCCGGGGTCGCCCCGCCAGCCGGTGAAGGCCCCGCTGACCAGCATGTCGACCAACACCGAGCCCCCGGCGGGGATCTCCAGCTTCCGGAGCAAGATCGCCTCGTCGGGGCCGGTCGGCTCGCACTGAACCTCGCCCCGGTCGTCCAGGGCCAGGGCGAACTCGACGGTCGCGTCGCGGGCCAGCTTGCGGTTGACGTGGCCGTGGCCCCGGTTGATCGCCAGGAGGGTCCGGTCCTGGTCGTGCCAGCTCAGGCCGGGTTCGCCGATCCCGCCGTTGACCTCGGCCTGGACGTGGACGCCGAAGATCGCGTGGCAGCGCGCGGCGCCATCGTTGACGACGCGAAACCGCTTGATATATTGGCCGGGCGACTCGGTCCCGCCGGCGGTCCGGGGCAGGCAATCGCCCATCGCCACGAAGTCGATGGCCAGGACCCGGATCGGCCCGTTCCGCCAGGTCAGCTCGGTCATCAGGAGGTTGGTGGCCCCCTGGTAATGCTGGAACGCCCCCCAGGCCAGCCGCTCGCCGAACCAGTCGAGCCGCCGGCCGATGGCCAGCCCGGCGACGATCCCCCGGAAGTGCGACCGGCTTCGGGTCAGCTCCCCGTCGGCCGGCCGGACGTCGGAGTGGAGCCCGACCGTGGGGAAGTAAACGTCATGGGTTCCACCCCTGGCATCGACTCGGGCCGTCATCATCCGGTTGCCGACCAGCCCCTCGGGCCCCGACGCCATCGGCTCGGAGGAGTCGCCCCGGTCGGGCAGGTTGGGCCGGACCACCGCGTCCTGGAACGGGCTGCAAGCGGTCTCGCCCCGGCACCGGGACCAGGCCCGGAAGTGGAGCCGGACATTGACCGCCTGGGGCGGAACCGGGACGTGCCAGAGGCTGTTGACCCCCTTGTTCTCGACCCAGAAGGCCGGAAGCGGCCCGATCGCGACGTCGTCGGCCGTCACCTCCAGCCAGACCTCCTGGTCGGCCTCGATCGGGTGGGTCCCCACCACCATCGCCGCCCACATCCCCGCGCGGACCGGCCCGCCATGTCGCCCCTTCGCGGACGCCTCGATCCACGTCGCCAGCATCACCCCTCCTTCACTCAGCGCCCGAGGATCGCGGGCGCCGACCGCCGCCTCCACCGGCCTCGGACCCGGGGGAGCGTCATTGTCGGGGTTCGCCCCGCGCGCGCCAAGGGGCCGGTAGCGGGGCGGCCGGGGCTTCCCCCGGCGGCCCCTCGGGGTTATAACCCGGGCTCGCGGCCAGGACCGAGCCGGACCTCGACGGACCCCCGGGCATGTTCACCAGCTTCAACGCCCGGGCCGTCGGCCTGGCCTCGCTCTCGGCCTCGGAGACCGTCGAACTCGCCGCCTCGGCGGGCTTCGAGGCCGTCGACCTCCTGGTCCGCGACCTCCTCCGAGCGGGCGACGACCCGGCCGAGATCCGATCACGGATGGACGACCTGGGCCTCCGGGGCGGGGCCTTCCCGATGGCCGTGGACTGGCGGGCCGACCAGGCGGCCTTCCGCCGCGACCTCGAAGCTCTCCCCCGGATCGCCGGGGCGGCGGCCATCCTGGGCCTGACCCGGACCGGGACCTGGGTCATGCCCGAGACGCCCGCCCGCGACCCGGACCGGCGCGAGGTCGCCGCGCTCCACGTTCGGCGGCTCGGGGCGGTCGCCCGGATCCTGGACGATCACGGGGTCCGGCTCGGCCTGGAGGTGATCGGCGTCGAGTCCTTCCGGACCGGGCCCGGCGAGCCGTTCGTCGCCCGCCTGACTGACCTCGACCGCGAGTTGGGCCCGATCTGGGCCGAGGCGGCAAACTCCGGGATCCTGCTCGACGCCTTCCACCTTTACGCGGCCGGCGAGTCGATCGAGACCGGCCTGGCCTGGGGCGTCGACAAGGTCGTCTGGGCCCATGTGGCCGACCTCCCGGCCTCGGCGACGGGCGATCGGTCGAAGATCGTCGACTCCGACCGGGGCCTCCCCGGCGAGAACGGGGCGGTGGATGTTCGAGGATTCCTCGAACGGCTGGCAAGCGAGGGTTATGACGGCCCGGTGACTGTCGAGCCCCTGGAGGGCTGCCGATCGCTGGCGGGGCTGGGACCGGTCACGATCGCCGGCCGCGTCAAGGCGGCGCTGGACGGCGTCTGGCCCGGCCCACGCGACCTTCCGAAGTGAGGCCCTCGGATCTCGTCAGGGCAGGGCGACCGACACGCCGACCTTATCGTCCACCATGCGGCCCGGGGCAATCTCTTCCCGATAGATGGCGACGTCGGAGGGGGCCTCGATCCCCAGCCGGATCTGGTTCCGGTCGATCTTCACGACCGTGAGGACGATCGAGTCGCCGATCAGGATCTTCTCGCCCAGCTTCCTGCTCAAGACAAGCATGGATCTCTCCCACTCAAGGTGGAAATTCGGAATGAATCCTTCAATAGAGGATGACTACTAAATTACTAAAGCATTTCGCGTGCCGCAACCATCCGCGGCCCGAGACCGATCCCGCAACCTATTTTGCTTAAAGCTTTTACAACCATTTGGCGATCCATCCTGGCGAAGGGCCGATTGCGGAGGCATGGCAACATCGCCGCCCCTTTCCGCTGGAAGCGTGTAAGAAATGGGAACCCAAGTTATCGGATGTACCGGCATCCCGGGAGGAATCGGGATGGCCTCCGAGGTCGTCGATGAGTAGGCTAAACGAGGTCCCGGGCGGGCGTCCGGAGCCCGAGGCCGGGGAGCGACCGCGATGGACTGGGACGGTCTCCGAGAGCGGGAATTCCCGGTCACCGAGCGTTGGGCTTATTTCGACCATGCCGCCGTGGCGCCGCTCCCCCGGCGGTCGGGCGAGGCGATCCGGGCCTGGGTCGACGACCAGGAGTGGAACGGGGTCCTCCTCTGGCCGGCCTGGGGGCGGAAGGTCGAGCAAGCCCGCGTCGACTCTGCCCGCCTGATCGGGGCCGACCCGTCGGAGATGGCTTTCATCGCCAATACCACGCAGGGGATCGGGATCGTGGCCGAGGGGTTCCCCTGGCGGCTCGGCGACTCGGTGGTGACGGCGGCCGAGGAATACCCCTCGAACCTGTTCCCCTGGATGAATCTGGCCTCGAAGGGTGTGAACCTCCGGACCGTCCCGACCCGCTCCGACGGCCGGATCTGGGTCGACGACCTGGCCGCCGCGATCGACTCGACCACCCGGCTCCTGACGATCAGCCACGTCGAGTTCGCCTCGGGCTTCCGGAACGACCTCGGGGCGCTGTCCGAACTCTGCCGGGACCGGGGAATCGCCTTCTTCGTGGACGCGATCCAGGGCCTTGGCCCGCTGACGATCGACGTCCGCCGGACCCCGATCGATTTTTTGGCCGCCGACGGCCATAAATGGCTGCTCGGACCCGAGGGCGCGGGGCTGCTCTACATCCGCCGCGACTGGATCGAGCGGCTCCGGCCGATTGGCGTGGGCTGGAAGAGCGTGACGACCTCGTACAACGCCGCATCGGTCGAGTTCACCCTCAAGCCCGACGCCTCGCGGTGGGAGGGCGGGAGCTTCGCGATGGCCCCGCTCCAGGGGTTCGCCCGGAGCCTGGGCCTGTTCCTGGAGATCGGCCCCGAGGTCGTCTCGGCGCGGATCCTCGAACGGGCCGAGGCTGTCCGCGAAGCCGCCCGGTCGGCCGGCTGGGGCGTCCACGGCTCGGCCCGCCCCGAGGACCTGGCCGGGATCGTGGCAATTGAGAAGCCCGGGATCGACCCCGAAGCCTTCGCCCGGGCCCTCCGCGACCGGGGGATCGCCCTGGCCTGCCGCCGGGGGCGGGTCCGGGTCAGTCCGCATATCTACACCAACGACGACGACATCGGCCGGCTGGCCGAGGCACTCGGGGCGGCCCGCTGAGCACGGGGCTCGGGGCCGCGACCCCGACATCGGCCCGGATTTTCCTGGCATATCCTGGGGGGAGTGAGTCCAATCTGGGGGCGTCGCGTGCGTCGGATGTCGTGGGGGCCCGTTCATGAGCCGCGGAGAATTGCAGGACGTGGAGGATACGGGGGAGTACCTCATCGGCGATGCCCAGGCGGCGAAGTTCTACGAGGTCGAGCCGCGGACCCGGATGCTCGTCGAGGTCGCGGGCAAGTCGCACCCGGGCGCGGTCCGGCCCAACAACGAGGACAACTTTTTGGCGGTCCGCCGCCATCGGGGCCGCGAGATCCTGGCGTCGAGCCTCCCCGAGGAGCTGCTCGAAGCGGCCGAGGACCACGCCTACACCCTGGCCGTCGCCGACGGGATGGGCGGTCGGAACTTCGGCGAGCTGGCCAGCCTCCTGGCGATGCGGACCGGCTGGGAGCTGGACGGGGACGAGATCAAGTGGTCCGTCCGGATGAACGACCATGAGATCGAGGAGTTCGCGCGGAAGGCCCAGGTCTTCTGCCGGCTGATCGACGAGGCACTCCTGGCCGAGATCCGGGGAAACCCCCGCCTGGCCGGGATGGGGACCACGCTGACGCTCTGCTACTCGACCGGGCCGAACCTCTTCACGATCCACGTGGGCGACTCGCGGGCTTATATCCACCGGGGCGGACGGCTCCGCCGGCTGACCCACGACCACAACCTGGGCCAGATCCTGGTCGACACCGGCCAGGCCGAGCCCGACTCGCCAGAGGTCCTCCGGATGCGGCACGTCCTGACCAACTGCCTCGGGGGCCATCAGGGCGTCAAGGCCGACGTCGATCACTACCTGCTGGCCGACGACGACCGCGTCCTGCTCTGCACCGACGGCCTCAACGACGCGATCGGCGACTCCGAGATCGGCGCGATCCTCGACAGGCATCCGGACCCGGCCGGGGCCTGCGAAGCCCTGGTCGCGCTGGCCCTGGAGCGCGGGGCGAGGGACAACGTCACCGTCATCGTCGCGCACTACCGGGTCGCCGGCCGGCCGTGAACCGAGGCAACCGGGCCGATCCCCGCGCCGCCGGGTAGAATGGACCGGATCAGGACCGGACGACCCCCAGGCCCCCCGGCCAGGCCATCAACCCCCGCGCACCCCCATGAATCGCGACCCCTCGCGGACCGCCGTCTTCACCGGGACCTTCGACCCCCTGACGCTGGGCCACCTCGACGTGATCGGGCGGGGCCGGATGCTCTTCGAGCACCTGGTCGTGGCGATCGGCGTGAACCCCAGCAAGCAGTCGCTGTTCACGATCGAGGAGCGGGTCGCCCTGGCCCGGACGGTCGTCCGGCCGTTCCCCAACGTATCGGTCGAGGCGTTCGAGGGGCTGACCGTCCATTTCGTCCGCCAGATCGGGGCCCGGGTGATCCTCCGGGGGCTCCGGACCCTCTCGGACATGGAATACGAATTCAGCATGACCATGACCAACCAGCGTCTCGACCCCTCGATCGAGACCGTCTTCCTGATGGCCGACGGCGAATATTCGCACGTCTCCAGCAGCCTCATCAAGCAGGTCGCCCGGTTCGGCCAGGAGGAGGCGCTGCACCTCTTCGTCCCGCCCGAGCTGGTCGGCCCGGTGATGGAGAAGATGCGGGCGTCGGCCCCGGGCTGATCTCCGGCCCGGGGGCCTGACCGCGGATCCCTGGGGCCACCGCTCGCCCGGGCGTCCCTCGAAGTCCAGTGGTCAGTGGTCAGTGGGCAGTGGGCAGTGGGCAGTGGGCAGTGGTCAGTGGTCAGTGGGCAGTGGTCAGTGGGCAGTGGTCAGTGGTCAGTGGGCAGTGGTCAGTGGTCAGTGGTCAGTGGTCAGTGGTCAGTGGTCAGTGGTCAGTGGTCAGTGGGCAGTGGTGAGTGGTCAGTGGTCAGTGGTCAGTGGGCAGTGGTCAGTGGAGGAATGGGCTCCCTTCTGGCCCCCTCCCCCCTCGCGGGGGAGGGCTGCAACACTGTTCGGCACAAGATTTGCGCGTTGATTCTTGACAGTCCTTGGAGGCTCTCAAGATGGTGGGAAAGCGTCGCAACGACATCGAACTTGGTGAGACTGGGCAGTCGCTGCGCGGCAATCGGCTGATCAAGCCGATCAACCACCTCATCGAGAAGTGGCACGACCTCGGCACTCAACGCGACCACGCCGGCAACCCAAAGCTCTTCTTCGATCAGTACACCACGCTCCTGCTCCTCGACTTCTTCACCCCCTGCTTGAACAGCTTGAGGGCCTTGCAGGAGGCCACCGATACGGGACAAAACCCGGAAAAAACTGGGGATCCAGAGCACCTCGCTGGGCTCGCTCAGCCAGGCCGCCCACCTCTTTGACGCCTCCCACCGCGAGCCGATCATCCACGAGTGGGCCGCCCAGGCCGTCCCCCTCGCCACCGGCCGGCAGGCCGAGGCCCTTCAGGGGCTCACCGCCGTCGATGGCTCGGTCTTCTCCGGTATCTCGCGGATGGCCTGGGCTCTCTGGGACAAGCCCCAATGCCGGGCCGCCAAGCTCCACCTCCATTTCGACGTCCTCAAGGGCGTGCCCCGCGGTGCGGCCCTGACCCTGGCGGCCTGTTCCGAACCCGGGCAGTTGGAGGCCATGCTCGAGCCCGGCCGCCTCTACGTTCTCGACCGTGGAAACGCCGACTACGAGCTGGAGGCCAAGAGCGTCGGGGCCGGCTCCTCGCTGGTGGCGCCGGTCAAGCACAGCACCGCGTTCACCGTCGAGGAGCAACGCCCTCGGGACGCCGCCGCCCAGAAGGCCGGAGTGGTCCGCGACGTGATCCTGTCCTGACTGGGCACGTCGCACCATAAGGACCACCTGAAGCGGCCGATGCGGCTGGTGATCGTGCCGAGGGTCGATCGCGATGGCAAGACCAACGATCTCTGGCTGATCACCGACCGGCTCGACCTCGACGCCGACCTGGTGGCGTTGGCCTACGGTTATCGCTGGACGGTGGAACTTTTCTTTGGCTGGCTCAAGTGCATCCTCGGGGCGCGACACCTGATCTCGCAGGGCCGCAACGGGGTGAGCTTGCAGAGGGACGCGGCGTTGATCGTGAACCTCTTGATCGTGCTGAGAACGAGGCGCAAGGCGACGAAGCGGAGGTACGAGATGATCCCGTTTTACCGGATCGGTTGGGTGACCGATGAGGAATTCGAGTCCCACCTGAGCAAGCTGGAGCGAAAAGAGGCGTCGGCGAGAAAACCGATCTGAGCGATCCACCCGCCCGATTTCGGCGTGCGGCCGTGGCGGTCGATGCTGCGTGTTGCGAGAGGAGAAAGTGCGGCCGGAGTGGGTCATTGATCAAACTCGGAGACCGGCCGAGGCAATTCCGCAGCCTCGTTGGGCCAAACAGCCTCGCTCAAACTCTGTGCCGAACAGTATTGGGGAGGGTTGGGGAGAGGGGACCAATGACGTGGCACCACCAGGATCGGCGGTGAGACCTCCGACCCGGCCCCTGGCATCGGCCCGGAATCCAAGGGATAATCCGGGCTCCGTCCACTACTGAGAGCCGGCCCCTTCTCCCGAGGATCGAACCGATGTCCAGGCCCTCGACCAACCCGAACGCATGGGGTGCGCTCGGCCCGGATCCCGGCCCGGGGATCCGGATCCTGGTGGCGATGCTGCTTCGGTTCGGGATCGGTCTGTCCCTGCTCAACACCGGATTGGCCGGCTACATGAACGTCCGGGTCGGCCCGGGGGGAATGATGGGCGGCGTCTCGTTCTCGGGCCTCGACCCGCTAATCTCGGCGATCCCGTATTTGGCCATCGGCCTGGGCCTGGCGCTGATCCTGGGGTTCCTGACCACGCCATCGGCGGTGGCGGCGGGCTTCTTCGGCCTTCTGACGCCGCTGATGATGACCGTCACCATCGTCAGCAACGGGATGGTCGGCGGGAACGGCTTCCCGGGCGCGGGCCGCTTCGGGGGCGACCCTTTCCAGTTGATGACGATGATGATGGCGGACTATCTGCCGGGGCTGATCCCCCAGGTCGCCCTGATCTGGCTCTCGCCGCTGGAGAACCACCCCTACTCGGTCGACGCCCTGATCTTCGGCCGGAACGCGGTCGCCATCGCCCCGCCGGCCCCTGATCCCGACCCCGCCGCGATCGGCGAGGGGTCCCATCCCGTCCCGCCCGATCCCGGGATCTGAAATCGGAAATCTTGGACATCCGATCAAGAACATCCCTTCATCATTGCGAGGGGCCCGCCCCGTCACTCCTCGGCGGGGTGGCGGCCATTGGAGAGGCGGCTCCGAAGATAGGAAGCGCGGGCGACGTTCCGCTCGTCGACTTCCAGCGGGGCCCCCTGGATTTTCTGGAGGTGGGCCGGCTGGGTGTGGATGAACAGCTCGTTGACGGTGGGAATCTCCAGGTCGTCGATCAGGCCGAGGTTAATCCCCATCCGGACGCTGGAAAGCAGGTGCATCGTCTCCTCGCTGGAGATGGTGTGCGCCGTTTTCAGGACGCCGTAGGCCCGGCTGACCTGATCGTGGAGGTGCTGCCTCCGCTCGTTGACCAGGCCGAGGCGGGCCTTGCGCTCGTACTCGATGATCTGGGGGACGACCTCGGTGAGGTTCCGGATCAGTTCCTGCTCGCTCTTGCCGAGGGTCTGCTGGTTGGAGATCTGGTAGAAATCGCCGAAGGCTTGCGTCCCCTCGCCGTAGAGACCCCGGACGGCCAGGTTGATCTTCTGGAGGGCGCGGAAGACCTTGTCGATCTGCTTGGTCTGGACCAGGGCCGGGAGGTGGAGCATCACGCCCACCCGGATCCCGGTCCCGACGTTGGTGGGGCAGGCCGTGAGGTAGCCGAGCTGCGAGCTGAAGGCGTAGGAGAGCTTCTCTTCGAGCTGGTCGTCGATCTGGTTGATCCGGTCCCAGACGTCCTGGAGCGAGAGGCCCGAGAGCATGACCTGGATCCGGAGATGGTCCTCCTCGTTGATCATGATCGAGACGTTCTCGTGGGGCGCGATGGCCACGCCCCGGGGCCCCTCGGCGTTGTCCAGCTCGCGGGAGATCAACTGGCGCTCGACCAGGAAGAGGCGGTCGAGCTTGCTCATCCCGTTGACGTCGAGGAAGTTCAGGTCGGCGCCGACGACCTGGGGCAGGCTCCCCCGGACAACCGCTTCGATCTCGGTCCGCTCCAGCCGGCTGGCCCGGTTGATGAAGGGGAAGTCGTTGAGGTTCCGCGCCAGCCGGATCCGCGAGCACATGACGATGTCGCTCTCGGGGCCGGTGCCTCGGAGCCACTCGCCGGAAGTCCGTGTCAGGTCATCCAGGTTCATCGGTCGGCATCCTTGGGGCGGAGCTGGTCGCGGAGTCGGGCGGCCGTCTCGTAATCCTCTCGGGCGATCGCGGCGCGGAATTCGGAGCGAAGGCGGAGCCGGGCGCGGTCCGAGCCGGCCGGGGACCGCCGGGGGGCCTTGCCGACGTGGCGGGTCGCCCCGTGCGAGCGGAGGATCAGCGGGAGCAGCCCCCGGGCGAAGACCTGGTAGTCGCTCGGGCAGCCCAGCCGCCCGCCGGTCCGGAACTCCATGAAGCGGACCCCGCAGTCCGGGCAGGTCAGCTCGGCCAGCTCGCCCACCAACTCGCCGACGTGGGCCTTGATCAGCCCCTGAACCACCTGGTCCAGCCCCAGCTTGGGCGGCGAGGCGGGCAGGGCCAGGCCGGCCTCGCGGGCGCAGGCGGCGCAAAGGTGGAGTTCCCGGCGGCGGCCGTCGACCGTCTCGGTCAGGTGGACCGCCGCCTCGTCTTCGCACCGCTGGCAGGTCATGGGGCTGGCCACCCGACGAGAAAGATCAGCGTCCCAGCTCTTGTTCGATCGCCTTGATCTTGTCCCGGACCCGGGCGGCCATCTCGTAATCCTCGGCGGCGACGGCCCGCTTCAGCTCGTTCCGGAGCTGGATCAGCTCGGTCTGACGGACCGGGTCGCGCGGGGCCCGGCGGGGAAACTTGCCGGTGTGGCGGGTCTCCTCGTGGATATTCTCCAGCAGCGGCATCAGCTCGTCGCGGAAGACCTCGTAGTCGTAGGGACATCCCAACCGGCCGGTGTTCCGGAACTCCCCGAAGCTCATCTGGCAGAGCGGGCAGGTCTGCTTCTCCGAGGCCGCCGACTCCCCCCGGGCGGCCTCCAGGCCCCCCTGGCTGAGCTTCTCGGCCAGGGTGCTGATCTCGGCCTTCTCGCCGGCCTCGCCAGCTGGCGCGAGGTGCTGTCGCGCGTGCTCGTCGCAGAAGTGGAATTCCTTGGGCTTGCCCCGCTCGATGTCGGTGATATGGAACGTGGCCGGCTTGGGGCATCGCTGACACTTCATCACCATCCTCCTCCGTTCCGACGGCGGCCCGGGCCAGCCCGCCGCCCGGTTCCAGCTTCCCGGAGTCCCAGGCGTCGTCGGGTTCTGGGGGATCGTGGAATGGGTGATTCATTGTAATCCCGCCCCCGGGGCTGTCAAGCAACCCAGCGGCATAAACCACGCCCGGAAGCCCCCCCCTGGCGCCGCCCTATGCCTTTGGAAGGCAACAACTTTTGCGATCGGCCGGGGCCCCCGCGCCCGCCCGGCGGCGGCCACCGACGATGCTTGCCGGGGCCCGGACCGGGTGCTAAGATCGGTGTCCGGTCGCGACCGCGACCTCCCCGCCGCCGGCCCTCGACCGAGGCCCCCGTCCATGCCCGTCCACCGCCCCGCGTTCGAGGAGTTCGCCCGCCTGGCGGCCCAGGCCCCCTGCGTCCCGGTCTACCGCCAGCTCACCGGCGACGGCCTCACCCCGGTCTCCGCCTTCCGCAAGATCGAGCGGTCGGCCCCCTCGTTCCTCTTCGAGAGCGTCGTCGGCGGCGAGAAGGTCGGCCGGTTCAGCTTCCTCGGGACCGAGCCCTTCCTCCGCTTCGAGGCCCGGGGCCGCGAGGTCCGGATCACCGACCCGCTCGACCCCGAGCCCGCCTCCTGGACCCCCACCGAGGACCCCTTCCGCGACCTCGAAGCCCTCCTGGCGAAGTACAAGGCGGTCCAGCTCCCGGGCCTCCCCCGATTCTCCGGCGGGGCCGTCGGCTACGCCGCCTACGACGCGGTCCGCTACACCGAGCACCTCCCGGACGCCCCGCCCGACGACCGGGGCCTGCCCGACCTTTCCTTCGCCCTCTACGACCGGATGGTCCTCTTCGACCACATCCGGAAGACGATCCTGGTTGTCGCCCACGCCCACCTCGGGCCCGGGACTGACCTCCGGGCCGCCTTCGACGAGGCCGCCGCCCGGGTCGACGAGCTGGTCGGACGGCTCGCCATGCCCGGCCCCGAACTGCCCCTGGACGACATCGACACCGACGGACCGGTGACCATCGAGCGCCAGTCGAACTTTACGCGCGAGGGGTACGAGGCGGTGGTCCGCCACTGCCAGGAATACATCAAGGCCGGCGACATCTTCCAGGTCGTCCCCAGCCAGCGGTTCCGGGTGGAGACCACGGCTCAGGCGTTCGACATCTACCGGACCCTCCGGGTGGTCAACCCGAGCCCGTTCCTGTTCCACCTCAATTTCGGCGACTTCCAGTTGATCGGCAGTTCGCCCGAGATCCTGGTCCGGGTCGAGGACGGGACCGTGACCGTCCGCCCCCTGGCCGGAACCCGCCGCCGAGGGCGCGACGAGGCCGAGGACCGCCGGCTCGCCGAGGAGCTCCTGGCCGACCCCAAGGAGCGGGCCGAGCACATCATGCTCGTCGACCTCGGCCGGAACGACGTCGGCCGGGTCGCCGAGCCCTCGACGGTCGAACTCTCCGACTTGATGAAGGTCGAGCGCTACTCGCACGTCATGCACATCACCTCCACCGTGACCGGCAAGCTCGCCGAGGGCAAGACCACCTTCGACGCCCTCCGCGCCGGGCTCCCCGCGGGGACCGTCTCCGGCGCCCCCAAGATCCGCGCCATGCAGATCATCGACGAGGTCGAGCCCAAGCGCAGGGGCCCCTACGCCGGGGCCGTGGGCTACATCGACTTCACCGGGAACATGGACACCTGCATCGCCCTCCGGACCCTCGTCCTGATCGGCCAGACCGCCTACGTCCAGGCCGGCGGCGGCGTGGTCCACGACAGCGTCCCCGGCGACGAGTACGACGAGACCGTCAACAAGGCCAGCGGCTTGCTCAAGGCGATCGAGATCGCCCAGACGCAGCTCTGATCGGACTCAACGCGTGCGCATCGCGATCAAAACGGCGGCCGTGACGAATCCCAATGTCGCTTCAAGACAGAATTGGCTCTCACGGCGAATTCGTCTTTCAAGCCCTGATCAGTCGAAGGTGCGGCCGGAAGTTCTATTTCCACCCGATCTTCATGGGAGAGAAGCATCCGACGGCGGACATGACCGTGGAATTGCTGGACCCGACCCGCATCCGATCCCTCCTTTACGTCCAGGTGAAATCGACGACCCTGAGATACAATGGCCTGGAGACAGGCAGGAAATTGAGGGTTGACATCACGGCGGACGACATCGAAAACTTGAAGTGCTACCCGGGCCCGACAGACTTGGTGGGGATCGACGCCGACAAGGACCGAGGATTTTTGGTGGGCGTTACGTCGACCGTCTACGGTCCAATCAATGGCCTCTCAACTCGCCACCCGCTTAATTGCCGAAACATCCGGGCCCTATGGGCGGAGGTTGATGCCTACTGGAATTCCGCTTCTCGACCCATACCGATGGCCACGACCGCATTTACACCCTGAGGGCGGGATCATGTCGAAAGTCGCGGATTCCTTCATCGAACAGCGGTCGAAAATCCTCGCCATGGTCCAATTCACGAGTCGCCCTGACCTTCATGTCAGCGATTCCCCCGAAGACAGCGGCCTCGACCTGCTGGTCCAAACCGTCTTTGCCCTCGACTATCTAGGACTCTTCGGGGTGGCTTTGAAAGGCACAATCCAATCGATCCGCGACGCGAAAGAAGCGACGCAAATCCTCGGGACCATGGACCGAGAAAAATCGAGCGATCCATCGCTCAGGTATCCTTTCCCGGTGGTCGTCCTCCTCTTCTCAATGCAGGACGACAGCGGCTACTACGCCTGGCTTGTCGAACCGGTCGGCGTGCGGGAGGGCGAGCCCAAGCTGAAATTGCACGGATCCCCGAACTGCGAGCCGTTCAATAGAACTTCGCTGACATATTTGATTGCACGAGTCAACGACTGGTATCTTAAGTATTTTAAATATATTTAGGAGTTACGCGGTAGTGCTCAAAGAACCACGATTGTGGCCCCCGCACACCACGTCCATACTGGTGTTTGAGGCGGTGATCGGTCCTCACACGGGCCAATCGCCTCGAAACTGGCGGTTTAGGCAGGTTGGAGCATTGCAGACGGAGCCCTAAACGGCTCGTGTGATGGCGTTCTTCTGCTCAGATGACCACTACCGCGTAACTCCTAATATTTAAAAAAAAAATGTTAAATATTTTTTTATATTTTATCCGCCATCCTATGATTCCACGGAGACGCCCCCCTCCAGCCGCCGGACCTCCTCCACGTCCACCGCACCCGCGTCCCAGACCAGGGCGTTGGCCACGGCGCAGGCCACGGCGTGTTTGAGCATCGGCTCGGGCTCCAGGCCGGCGAGGTGGGCGTCGACCAGGCCAGCCAGTAGGCAGTCGCCCGAGCCGATCGGGTTGACGGGGTCGATCTTCGGGGGTAACGCGCGATAGGTCCGCCCCCCGATCAGGGCGAGGACCGGGCCGGGGCCGTCGGTGACGACGGCGACCCGGACGCCCCGGCGGGACCAGCCTTCGAGGAGCCGGGCGAGTTCGAGGTCGGTGGCCCGAGGGTTTTGGAGGTGGGCCCGGGCTTCCTTCCGGTTGAGCTGGATCGCCTCGGGCAGGAAGCCCCAGATCCCGTCCAGGGCCGGGCCGTAGGTGTCGAGGAAGGCGGGGACCCGCCGGGCCTTGGCCAGCGCGATCAGGTCGCTGAAGAGGCCGTGGGTCGCCGGGCTCGGGCTGGATCCGGAGAGCGTCAGGGCCTCGACGCCCCCCACGGCCAGCGCCCCCTCGACCCGGTGGAGCAGGGCCTCGGCCTCCCCGGGAGAGACGGCGGGGTCGGGGTCGAAGAACGCGGTCGACGCGGACCGATCGGACCGGACGGTCAGGATCTCGCGGGTCGGGGCCTCGGTCCGGGTGACCAGCGGGTCGAAGCCGTCCCCGGAGCGGAGCAGGGCCTCGCAGCGGTCGCCGACCGCCCCTCCGAAGAACGTCGCGGGCCGCGCCGGCCGGCCGAGGCGGGCCAGGGCTCGGGCCACGTTGTTCCCCTTACCGCCGACGACCTCGCGGACGGCCGTCCCCCGGACATCGTCGCCGGGCGACCAGTCGGGGGCGGTCAGGGTCTTGTCCAGGCAGGGATTCAGGGTCACGCAGAGAATCATGGATCGGGCGACCACCGGGGCATCGGGCCGAAGGGTCAAGTGCGACGACGCCCCGCCCCTCGCTTGTTCCGGCTTCCATCTTCACCGGGGATGAAGGCGAGGGCAACTCGGAACCGTCGGATCGCGCGGCTCGGGGGCAGGCCAGATTTTGGAAAGGGATTTCTCTTCCCCCTCCTTTTTCAACTCTCTGCCGAGCTTGGCGTCCTTGGCGTCTTGGCGGTTCAATCTCTTTATTTCAAAGTCGCCAGGAACTCCACGAGGTCGCGAAGCTCGGCCTTGGTCAGCTTCTTGTGGAGGTCTTCGGGCATGGCGGAAGCCCCTCGCTTGCGTTCCTCGATGTCGGCCTTGGGGACCTCGATCAGTTGGGCCTCGGCGGTCATCAGCTTGAGGGCCTTATCGTCCTCGGACTTGAGGACGCCGGTGACGACCGTGCCGTCGGTCCGGGCCACGACGACCGACTCGAAACCCTGCGCGATCGCCTGATTGGGCGCGACGATCGATTCGAGCAGGTAGTTCCGGGGATGCCGGGCGCCGATCCCGGTCAGCTCGGGGCCGACCTCGCCCCCCTCGCCCTTCACCTTGTGGCAGCGGACGCAGTAGACCGCCGCGTTGTCGCGGTAGATCTTCTGGCCGCGGTCGCGGTCGCCCCCTTCGAGGGCCGCGTGGTAGTCGGCCGCAGGGCCCTCCCGGGTCCGGGACCGCTCCAGGCGGGCGAGCCGGTCGGCGACCTCGGGCGACTTCCGCTTCGAGGCGGCGTCGAGCAGCTCCAGCTCGATCGCGAGGTCGGGCTTGCCAATCTGGCGGTCGAGAGCCCTGGCCAGGAGGACGTCGGCTTCGGGGCGGTCGGTGGCGCCGAGGACTTCGAGGGCCTTTTGCTTCTCGGTGGCGGAGCCGGCTTCCAGGACCTTGCCCAACGCGGGAAGCGCCCGATCGGGGCTGAGCCGGGCCAGGACTCGGAGCCCTTCGGAACGGACCGGGCCGTCGATCGAGCCGACGGCGGCCTGGACCGCCTCGCCCAGCATCGGCTCGTCGAGCTTCTCCAGGGCCCGGATCGCGTCGGTCCGCGCCGAGGCGCTTCCCTTGCCCGAGATGACCAGGGCGGCCAGGACCGGACCGGCCTCGGCGACCTTCAGCTCGGCGACGGCCTTGATCGCCTGGCGGCGGACCTCGTCGGGCGCGTCGTCGATCAGGCCCTTGAGGGCGGGACGGAGGGCGTCGGCGGCCACCTTCGCCGGCCGGACCTCGATCGGCCGCCAGAGCCCGTTGATCCGGTCGCGACCGGGCGGGTGCGCCCACGCGGCCAGGATCGCCAGCGACTCGACCCGGACGGCCTTCGGAGCCTCCGGCCGCCCCGCCACCGAGGTCAGCGCCGAGGCGTCCTCGGCGCGGCCGACCCGGTTGGCCGCGTTGATCGCCCGGCGGGCCAGGGCCTCGGTCAGCCCCGGCTTGCCCGCCAGATCGGCCAGGAACGGCAGAGCCGAGGGGATGGGCGCTTCATAAATGGCCAGGCCGGCTTCGGTCGCGACCCTCGGGTCGGCGTCGTCGAGGAACCGCGCGACCTCGGTCCGTCCCAGCCGCCGGAGCGCCAGGAGGACCCCGAGCCGGACGGCGGGCGAGGGGTTGGAGGCCGCCTTGATGAGGGCGTCGGCGTCGACGGACCCGACCAGGCCCATGACCGCCGCGTGGCGGAGGTAGACATCCTCGTTGTTGTTCCGGCGGAGGAGGTCCAGCAGGGGCTCGAACGCCTGCGGGAGCCGGAGCGAGCCCGCCGCGACGGCCGCCTCGAACCGGACCCGGGGCGACTCGTCTCGGAGCAGCCGGTCGATCATCTCGGCCTTGACGAGCCCGCTCCGCCACCCGAGCCCGCCCTGGCCGAGCAGCGGGGCCCGGGCCGCGTCGCCCAGCATCTTGATCGCCTGGGCGCGGACCTCGGCATCCTTGTCGTCCTTGGCGAGGGTCGCGAAGGTCGCCAGGTTGAAGATCGGGACGAACGTCATCCCCTCGGTCGCGCGGGTGGCCTGCCCCAGGGCCCAGATTGCGTGGATCCGGTCGATCGGCGGCCGGTCGGAGCTGGCCAGGCGGCTGAGCCGCAGGGAGAGGGAGGCGTTCGGGTCCACCTTGTCCCCTTTCTCCTCCTTCTTCTGCTCCGCGATCGCCCGGTCGGCTAGCTCGTACTGGGCCTCCTGCCGGACCCGCTGGTCGGGGTGGCCGATCAGCCCGCAGAGGTCGTCCACCGACCGGGCGGCCATCCCCCCGGCGAGCAGAGCCTTGACCTCGGCGGCATTCGGGTCGGTCTCCTGGGCGGTGACCTTCCAGATCCGCCCTTTGCCGGTCTTGTTCCAGCCGTTGACCCAGTCGAGGACGTAGACCGAGCCGTCGGGGCCGAATTCGACGTCGGTGGCCAGGACCGACCAGGCGAACTCCTGGGCGTCGACCAGCTCGAACGAGGCCCCCCTGGGCTTGTTGGCGAACGACCGGACGCCGCTGTTGCCGGCCCCGCCCCGGAAGTCGGCCAGGAAGAAGTGGTCGCGGTACTTCGCGGGGAGGCCGGTGCCGGGGTCGTGCGTGAGGCCGGAGGGGCCGTCGGAGATGTTGATGATCGGCGGGAGGAAGTAGGCCGCCTGGCCGTCCCATCGGGGGTGCCAGAGCTTCTCGGCGTTCCAGGGGCCTCGGGAGGTCGGGAAGTCGAGGTACTGGTAGCCCATCCGCCAGCCGCTGTCGCCCCCCTCGACCAGATGGACCCACCGGGCCCGGTCGCCGCCGTCGGAGTTGTTGTCGCAGGTGAACAGGTTGCCGTGGTCGTCGAAGGCCAGCTCCTGCGGGTTCCGGAGGCCGGTGGCGAAGATTTCCAGGTTCGACCCGTCGGACTCGCACCGGAGGACCGACCCGGCGTCGGGGGCGAAGAGGTGCTTGCCTTCCTTGTTGGTGACGTTCAGCCCGCGGTCGCCCACCGAGAAGTAGAGCCGTCCGTCGGGGCCCATCCGGAGGCCGTGGAGGTCGTGCCCGAGGAAGGCGACGTGGACGCCGTAGCCGGTGCTGAGCGACTCCTTGACGTCGGCCTTGCCATCCTGATTGGTGTCGCGGAGCCGCCAGAGGTCGGGGATGCAGGTGAAGTAGACGTCCCCCTTGCGGGCGAGCAGGCCGGCGCCGATGCCGTCGGCGGCGTCCTTGAACCCGTCGGCGAAGACCGAGGCGAAGTCGGCCTTGCCGTCGCCGTCGCGGTCCTCGACCAACCGGACCCGCTCGTGGTCGACCTGATACTTGCGGAACTCGTCGGCGCTCAGGTATTTCCGGTACATCGCCACGCGGTCGGCGACGGTCCGGGACGCCATGTCGGCGTCGAGCCAGTTCATGTGGCTCCGGTTATCGGTAACGCCGGCGTGGAGCCGGAACGTCTCGGCGACGTAGAACCGCCCACGATCGTCGATGCAGAACGCCACCGGATTGGCCAGCAGCGGCTCTGCGGCGAACAGCTCGACCTTCAGCCCCGACGCCAGCCGGATCGACTGGATCGCCTGCGACGCCTCCGGCGAGGCCGCCACCACATCCGGCTTGTAAAGCTCGTCCTCGGCCCGGGCCGCGACGGTCGACAGCGACAGGCACGCGGCGAGTGCCGCCCCGATTCTCGATCGTTGCATCAGTGGATCCCGCTCCGGCGCGGAGGGCCGACGGACCCCCCGCCCCGTCCCCCTGGGCGGACCTGGACATCCTCCAAGGGTAGCGGACGAACAGCGTCGCCCGCAACATCAGACGGGCGCAATCGTCACCGTGACTCGCCTTGTGGGGACGTCCGGCGACTCGTAAGATCGGAAAGCACGAACGGGATCGGGATGGCCCGGGCGGTGGGCATCGGGGGAGCCGATGGGTGTCGCGGATTTCATCGGCGGGAGGGGCGAGGCGATTGCCGTTATGCACCTCGCGAGGATATGCCGCACCGACCAGGATATGCCGTATTTTGCGCCGCATTTCCTGGGCGAGAAGTTCAGAACATTCGACTTCCTGGTGGAACTGATCGACGTGGGGGAGACCCCCCTGTTTTTCTTCGTCCAGGTCAAATCGACTCGTAAGTGGTTGGCCAAGACCGAAGTGCCGCCTCGCCTCCGCGTCGAGGTCAAGGGAGAGGATGTGCGTCAGATGATCGCCTGCCCGATCCCCACCGCTGATCGCATGAGCCGGAGGATCGCGAGAGGGCCAATTCCGGCCCGCCAATGGCGGGTCTCGGTCACTTCATCAGCGAATCGAGGGCCTTGTCCAGTGCCTGGCCCCGGAGTTCGAGCCGGATGATGGTCCCCTTCGGGTCGATCAGGAAGGTCGCGGGGATGTTCTTGACCCCGAACGCCTCGACGAGGTCGCCGTTGCCGGTGGCGTTGTGGACTTGCGTCCAGGGAAGCTTGCGGGCCTTGACGAAGTCGACCACGGCCGCCTTGGTCTCGTCCAGGCTGACGGCGACGATCTCGAAGCCCTTGTCGCGATACTTCGCATGGGCGGCCTGGAGGCGGGGCAGCTCGACCACGCAGGGGGCGCACCAGGTGGCCCAGAAGTCGACCAGGACGTACCGGCCCCGGAGGTCTTCGAGCCGGACGGGGGCGCCGGCCAGGTCGACCGCCTCGACGCTCGGCGCCGGGGTCCCCACCCGGTCGATCCGGGCGATCTCGTCCTTGATCCGCTGGGCCAGGTTGGGGCTCTCGCCGCCGAACTTCCGGAGCAGCGACCCGTAGACCTTGCGGGCGACCTCGTGCTCGCCGGCCCCCAGGGCCGAGGTCGCCAGGGTGTCGGCGAAGTTCGCCGCGAACTCCTCCTGATCGGCCCCGCCCAGCCCGGCCATCAGGGCGTTGAACGAGGCCAGCGCCTCGGGGTACTTCCCGGCCTGGGCCCGGGCCATCGTGGATACGATCCGCGCCAGTGACTTGACCGGCCCCTCGGGGTGTTCGGCCAGGTACTTCCGGGCGACCGCCTCGTTCTCAGCGAACCAGTCGTGCTCGATGACCTTGTCAAATACCTTCATGTAGGCTTGATCGAGGTCGTCGGCCTTCGGGTGCCTCGCCAGGTAGGAGAGCAGGTCGCCGATCAGGGCCTTGTCGTGCGCGGCCTGGATCTCGGAGACGGTCTTGGGCTCGTCGGCCCGGGCCGGGGTGGCGCAGGCGATCCATGACAGGCAGAAGAGGAAAATCGATGTGAGGCGTCGGCCGAGCGTCGAGGTTCTCGCCATCAGTCTTCTCTCGTGTTTAGATGAGTGGGGTGGGCCGGCGACGACGACGGAGCCCTTGCCGCGCGAGCCATCCGGCGACGGCCATGGCGAGCAGGGTCAAGCTCGTCGGCTCGGGGGTCGAGATCGTGGGAGTGAGCGTGAGCGTGTCGATCGTTCCTCGATACATCAGGTTCTGCTGGGGGCCGCCGGGGGCCGTCCAGTAGACGCTCAGGGTGGCCGACGGGAAATCGCCCAGGTTCAGCAACGTCGGCGGGGCAAGGGAAGGATCGAGGTTTGCGTGGGGGTTGGACAGGTCGATCGAGATCCCCAGCGGCGATAGCCCACCAATGTCCGCGTTGTGGATGCTGATGCTCGTCCCCCTCCCCGGCGCATAGAAGGTTTCATCCCCGGTGACGATCAGGCCGAGCCCACCCTGATAACTGGAGTTTTGCAAACCGTCAGGTGAGCCCCAACTGGGCCACGACATGACCAACGGGCTGGTTCCTCTCGGTGACCTGCTCGATCGCCCAGGTCAGCGTGGTTCGCAGGGATTCCCGGAT
>JAABUP010004609.1_pt1 | contig 22239 bp, 26 predicted proteins | sample 5559201 | NCBI WGS metagenome assembly JAABUP01 (sample SAMN10711887, study PRJNA513373) | rock metagenome | isolation source: Antarctica rocks | place: Antarctica | reverse complement strand
CTCGCCATGATGGTGCGCGCGCGGCGCGCGGTTGATCTGCTACGGAAATAGAGCCAGAACGTCACCTTTGGTAGAACGCTGATACCTGATTTCCTCGCCATGATGGTGCGCGCTCTTGCGCGCGGTTGATCTGCTGAGGAAATAGAGCCAAAGCGCCACCGGTAGTAGAACGCCAGTGCCGAATTTCCTCCCCATGATGGTGCGCGCGCGGCGCGCGGTTGATCTGTTGAGGAAATAGAACCAGAGCGCCACCAGCAATGGAACGCCAGTGCCTCATTTCCTTCCCATGATGGTGCGCGCCGCGCGCGCGGTTGATCTGCTGCGGAAATAGGGCCGGAGCGTTACCACTAGTAGAACGCTAATGCCTGATTTCCTCGCCATGATGGTGCGCGCCCCGCACGCGGTTGATCTGTTGGCGAATTTACATGGCCCGCCGCAGTACCCATTCAGGGGCCGCGGCGGATCATCCTCGAACCCAGCAGAGCGGGGCCAGCAGGATGGCAAGTGGCGTGAACGAATGACCAACTCTGAATTCGCCAACGGTATCTGGACGTCTGACGAAGTGGTGCTGCCGGCCATGCTGACTTGACGAGCGGCGGCTCCTAGCAGACGGTTGGGATGTGCCGGGGTGCCTGCAATTCGCAGGCTGAGATCATACCCGTTGAACCTGATCCGGGTAATGCCGGTGGAGGAAGCCGCCTTGATCCGTCCTGCAACCCTGGCCGACGACGACCTTATTGCCAGCCACTTTCTGCGGATGTGGACCGACTCGCCAACCACGGCAGGAGCGGTTGTTCCGGACGGCCGTGACCGGGTGTTGGCGTTCGTAGCAGAAGCGCGGAAGCGTCTCGCGTTCGCGGCCTTCATAGCCGAGGTGGACGGCGTGTCCGTGGGATCGGCCTCGTGCCAGCTTCACCTCACTCCCTACCCGAACGTGCTGGAGCCGGGCTACCGCCGCTACGGTTACATTTGGGGCGTGTACGTTGAACCAGACTGGCGTCGGCGCGGGCTGGCGCGTCAATTGACCGAGGCTACGCTGACCTACCTGCGTGACCTGGCCTGCACGCGGGTGATCCTCAACGCGTCGCCCAGCGGTCGTCCGGTGTACGAGCGCATGGGGTTCCAGCCTTCGAACGAGATGCGGCTGAACCTAGAGAAAGTCGAGTGAGAAGGTCGTCCGCAGCAAGCATGCGACGGCCTCGATCAGCATGGGCAATGGCAGACACGGACAGTTTGGGTGCCGCATCGTCATCGGCTCCTCGTCTATAACCTGTTGCGGCACCACCGGAACATGCACAAAGGCCGCGACGCATTGCCGGTCACGTCGGGCGCCAGCGTGCAGCGCGAGGTAAAGAAGTTGGTTGCAAAGATGGTTGCCGGCGTCATGCGACATCGCCGCCGGGATGCCGGATGCGTTGAGCACTCCCACCAAGCTGTCTTGGCCGGGCCAGGTCGAATGTAAACTGGCAGGCCCTCCTTCCACGACCGGTAGGTTGCGAGGCACGTTCCCGTATCGGTCGGGCGTACCGAAGTCCCGCACGTTGGTCGCAAGCCGCTCCGGGGTGATCCTGTTCCGACCCGGAGCCTGGCCTAGCAGCAACAGGTGTGTGGGAGGGGGCAGTTCGTTCAACGCCGCCCCAAGCGCGGCGGACAACGCCAGCGTGTTGCCGGGCATGAGCCTGATGCGGACCTCGGCATCCCCGGAAGCGCGCCGCAGTTGTGGCAGGCATCCTTCGAGTGCCTCGATTAATGCGGCCGAGGCGTTGCGACACGGCGGGTCGTTCGCCTCGAAGCCAGTTACTACAACGATGCCCGGTGCCTTGAGGGTCAACCCCTATCACCGTTCGGAGCCAACGAGTATCGGTTGCCGGGACAGCGATGAATGACGGCATAGTCCACGCACAAGCCTTTGAGCCGGAAGTTCTCCGCGGCGCCGGGCGCGTCATAGAGGTTTACGAATATCTTGTGAACCGGATACCAGACAGCAATGATCTCGTCGATTTTCTGGTCTCCGACAGCTTGCCCAAGAACAGGAAGGCGCCAGAGGATTTCAGCACCAGCTTCCGATATGAACCGTTCCAAGCCAGTTACATAATCCTGGTATAAACCTCCGCTTGGAAAGCCGGCATCCAAGGTGTAGCGGTTCATATTCAACATCAGGACTGGGCCATCATCGGCGCTCTCGGAGATTCCCCTAGCAATGGAGAAGTCGCCTTTGTTCCTTTGGAGGCGGGTCGGCTCCAGATCGATCTTGACCAAGATCATCGCAGATAGCTCCCTTCGCTGGCATGACCCAGACAGGTTCAACGGGTATAATCTCAGCCCACGGATCGCAGGCACCCCGGCACGCCAGGACAATCGGCCACGTACAGCTCAGCGTCAAGGCACTTCCAATGTAGCTTCTTTAAACATCACTCTGACCTGCACAGGCGGTAACTCCACCACGAACGCACCGTCACTACCCCTGGAAGCTGTCCGTCAAACGAACCCTGGCGGACAGCGGGCCGCTCGTTGCCTACGTTGGATGCTGCGGCCAAAACGCACATTCTGCGGTGCTGCAAGGTGTATGAACTCTATCTCTGGGTGGGTTTAGATTTCATACACCTGGCCCCGCCCATTACGGCAGTCTGCTTAGGCTGCGGCGACGAGCTGGCATCCAAGCTACAAGCTGATCCCGAAGGTCTGCCGCAAGCCCTGCTGCCCGGCTGGCGTGATGGCGACGGCCCGTGACCCATCCACCTTCCTGACCCAACCCAGCTCGAAGCATCGGCAGGCGATTGCGATCCCAACGGCGCCGGCAAGGTGTGGCCGGCGTTCGCTCCAATCCAAGCAGGGGCGGCAAAACAGCCGTTTTGAACGCTTTCCGGGGACGGCCGCGGCGCCGAACCCGTGCAGGAATACCTGCCCGGCATCGGTAACGGTGCCGCCATCACCGTCGAGTTCAACGCAGCCCCGGTCAATGAGCGCATCGGCAATGCCCACTCCAAGCCGCCCGGCGAAGTGGTCGTAGCAGGTCCGTGCCGTCCGCAGCGCCTCGTCCCGCGGGCCGGTGCGGACCGCCGCCCGTGCAGGGCCACCGCCGCGACGGCTGGCAAACTGCGCCACGGTCTCCAGCAACCGCGCAACGTCAGGTGATGCAAGCCTGTGGTAGCGGTGCCGCCCACGCGGCTCCATGAGGATCAGCCCGGCATCCAGCAGCCTGGCAAGGTGCCCACTTGCGGTCTGCGGGGCGATGCCGGCCTGGCCCGCCAGCTCGCGCGCGGTCAGTGACCGGCCATCCATCAAGGCATCCAACATGCTTGCCCGTCCGGGGTCCCCGATCAAAGCGCCGATCTCGGCAAGGGCATTGGGGCGGAGCATGGGGCTGTGTTCCAAAACGGTGGGCAGCCTGCACCGGCTGCGCGCCGCGATGCTACGGCGCTTTGCGTAGCATCGCCACTGCCGGGGCACCTACGGTCGCTGCACCCTGAACCAGCACCGGAGTGGCGATCATGGAATACGTGCCCAGTCTCGCCACCATCGCCGGCCTGGTCCTCCTGGGCTGCATCAGCCCAGGCCCGAACTTCCTGGTCGTGACCTCTACTGCCATGTCCGTCTCGCGCAGGGCCGGTCTCGCCGCCGGGCTGGGCGTTGCGTTGGCATCCTTCACCTGGGCGTCCCTGGCGGTCGCCGGCCTGGCGCTGGTCCTGCAACAGGCGGCGTGGCTGTTCACGGCGCTCCGGCTCGCGGGCGCCAGCTACCTCGTCTATCTCGGCATCAAGATCATCCTGGGCGCACGCAAGCCGATGCCGCTGCCCGGCAGGGGCGGGGTCACTGCATCCGCAGCAAGCAGCGTGCGGAACGAGTTCCTGACCAGCATGACGAACCCCAAGGCCGCGGCCTTTTTCGGCAGCTTGTTTGTGGTCACGCTGCCGGTGGGTGCGCCGGCCTGGGTGTATGGCGCGGTGCTGGCCATCGTCACGGTGCTGTCCGCGGCCTGGCACTGCGGGCTTGCCTTGTTCTTCTCGCTCGGTCCCGTCCAGGCGGCCTACCGGCGGTTCAAGGCGGCGATCAGCACCGTCATGGGCGGCGTGCTGGTGCTGCTCGGGGTCCGCCTGCTCGTGGCGCGATGAACCCGGCATTTCCGCCGCAGCAACTTCGAGGGATCACTCCGATGCAACGAGAAGCCATCCGCGTTGAGCCGCTCTCCACCTACCTGGAACGCCGGCAGGCACCGGTGACGCCGGTCGTGCGCGCTGGGGACACCATCTACGTCTCCGGGTTCCCGCCCTTCGATCCCGAAACGGGGGAGGTCTTGCGCGTTCCCATCGAACGCCAGGCCGAGCTGGTCCTGGACCAGATGAAGCTGTGCCTGGAAACCGCGGGCACGACCCTGGCCAACGTCGTCAAGTGCAACGTGTACTGCACGTCCGCCGAGGCGTTCGCCTCCGTCAACGTGGTCTATGCACGGTATTTCCCCGCCAGCCCGCCAGCCCGCATCTTCGTCTGTGTGCCTGCCTGGCCCGGGCCGTTCGACATCGAGATCGACTGCATCGCTATCTGTTAGGACGGTTGCCGCGGCAGAGCAGTCCTGAACACAAGCAACAAGGGGTTGCCGCCATGCGCGTCATCGAACGCCTGTTCTGCACTTACATGTGGCTGCTGTGGGTTGGATTTTCGGTCAGCCGCCCGGGTGCCCGGGCAGAGGAGCGTCCCCTATCACCTGGCGGCAGCGGCGAGGCCTGCCGGTCGCTGGTGCCTGACCGGACCATCCTGCCGGGGTGGTGATGTTTCATTCTGACAAACGGACGGACTGGACGTTTGACGAAGTGGTACAGGCCCATTCACAAGTGCCTTTGGCCAATGCCAACGCCGGTTCCAAACGTGTAGTAGGAGAAGCTCCATCCATCGAGGTCCTTGAGGAGCGCCAATAGCTTCCGCGCTTTCTCCTCATGCCCGTCCGGCCATTCCCTGCTGTGGTTCATGTCATCAATCACATAGACCCCGCCGGGCCTCACCATCCGTAGTACCTCATCCAACAGGAAGTACTTCCCTGGCCAGGTGTCTGCGAAGATTAAGTCATATCCCTCTGATCCAAGCGCATCACTGATGAAGTCCTCGCCAAGCCTATTATGCAATTTCAGGCGCTTGTCCCCCCCAATTGCCTCCCTGGCAACCTCAATCAGGACCTGGTCACTCTCGACGCTGTCCAGCATCCCAGCCGGAGGGAGGTTGCTCAGGATGTGATAAGTCGTCAGGCCCATCCCGGTGCCGAGTTCGAGTGCTCGGCGCGGACCAACCAGCCGTGTCAGCGCACCGATGAAACGGGCCACCTCGACCGCGCCCTGCTGGGTGAAGCCGGCAATGGCGGCCCTGTCAGACAGATCCCTTTCGATATCAAGCATGAGGCTTGCTCCTATGATTCATACTTGCATTCGCTGGCTCCTGTGGCGCTACGGGGCGGGCAGAACGCAGTCGGCCTCAATTTCCACGAGCCACTCGGGATCGATGAAGCGGACGACCTGGACGAAGGTGCTTGCTGGCCGGATCGTGCCGAACACCTCGCCGTGGGCACGGGCAGCTTCACGCCAGCAACCGATATCGATGAGCATGACGCGAGTGCGGATGACATGCTCAAGGCCGCAGCCTGCCTCCTCGATGGCAGACCGGATGATATCGAGGCAGACGCGCGTCTGGGCGTAGAGGTCGCCGGGGTAGGCTGCGCGCCCCTCGGTGCCGATTGGGGCTGTGCCGGCGACTGCGAGGTATGGGCCGACCCGGACGGCCCGGCTGAAACCGATCTCAGGCTCTAGGGGTGATCCCGAGGACACAAGCTTCCGGTCTTCCATTCTGTCGTCGTCCCTCGTTCAAGCCTGAAGGCCAAATCGCGGCATCGCCTACACCGCAACCTTCGCCGCGGCCGTCGCTGCATCGCCGGTGTTCGGCGTGCCGACCGGCTCAATCAGCAGCAGATGCGTCTCCTCCTCCGCAACCGGACAGTGCTCGATCCTCTTGGGCACGATGTAGAGGTCACCGGAACCGAGAGTCACGTTGCCGTCCCGGAGCTGGATCGTCAGGCGCCCCTTCAATACGAGGAAAAAGTCATCCGTGTCAGGGTGCGAGTGCCAGACGAACTCGCCCTTCACCTTCACGACCATTACGTCGTGGCCGTTGAAGGAGGCGACAACCTTTGGCGACCAGTGGTCCGTGAAAACCGCGAGCTTCTGTTCCAGGTTGACCACTGGCATAGGTGTTCCTTCCTGCTGTCTCTCGTGGACCATGCACTAGCCTGTCTGCCCTGTCGAAGACGTGCCGTGTGCGGCCTGCTGACCATAGAATGGAGCGGCACCACCACCGTTCGACGCATCACGGGCCTATATGGGTTCTAAACCCACCACCGTTTGAGGCAGGGTGCCAGGGGTGTCCGTCAAACGACCCGCGGCCGACCCACACCGACCTTGCGCGCCCTGCCGACTTGGTAAACGCTCCGAACCTGTCACATCTGGTGTGCGTCGGAGGTTGCCCGTGGTGGATGCTGTCAACCCGGTCGAGGTCTGGCCTCCATTTGGGGCGTTCTCAATGGGCGTCATCCAGGGCGACGGTCAGCTTGTTCATCTAAAAGGCTAGGTCGCCCTCGACTGGCAAGGCCAGATCGTCGGCACGGGAGACATGCGCGCGCAGGTCCGCAAGGTGCTTGAGAACATCCGGACCGTGTTGGCGAGCATGGGCGGGCAGATGAGCGATGTTGTTTCGCTTGTTCACTATGTGACGGATATAGAGCAGTTCATGGGCACGGGCGACATCCGAAGGGAGTTCTTCGAGGCGCCCTTCCCGGTCACCACAACGGTGCAGGTTAGCCCGCTCTACCACCTCGACCTGTTGATCGAGATCACCGCTGTTGCGGAGATACCGCGTGAGCGGTTCCACCGTCCATCGAGTTGACGCGGTAGGTGCCCACCCGGTCAGGTGTAGCTGTCCGTCAAACGAACCATGACGGACACTCGGCTATGATGGTCCGCTTCCGACCCATCGTGGTCATAAAGCTTGCGACCGGGCGTCCCAGCAGCGGTCATTTGAAGGCGCGGGATGCTGATCCGCGCGAGCTCACGATCTTTGCCATCGGCGCCGGCTCTTGCTGTCAGCCTACGTCAAGCGATACTTGATGCGGGGCAAGACCGGCCACAGAGGCGAGGAGGCGATCTGCGCTAACTCGTGCAGCGCCAGCGTCAATAGAAAGAGGAAGAAACGCCGTGGCTGCCAGTCCGAAGAAGGGCACCAACAGGAACATCGAAGTTCCCTTCCTGTTGCAGGAGGCGGTGCGTAACGGGCGCGCCATTCTTTTTCTTGGCGCTGGAGCCTCTAAGGAATGCAGGAACACGGCGGGGAAGAGTCCTCCTAACGGCGATCAGTTGCGGGATCTCCTGGCGCAAAAATTCTTCGGTAAGCCGATGGGCAACCGGCCGCTCTCATGACGGTCGCCGAAATGGCAATCGAGACCGGTGCGGGCAAGAACCTGGTGTTTGAAGCGGTTGCCCAGGCATTCGACGGATTCGAGCCGTCAGCGGCGCACCGGCTTGTGTGCGAGTTCAATTGGCGTGCAATCGCCACCACCAATTACGACCTCTATCTGGAGACGGCCTACGACGGATCGAAGAAGCGCCGGCAGTCGCTGCTGCCGTTCGTCAAGGATGACGAGCCGATCGACACGCGGAAAGGCACGGTCACGCATCCGCTTGAATATCTCAAGCTGCATGGGTGCCTCGATCACCGGCTGGACAGAGACATACCGCTCGTCCTGTCATGGGAGCAGTACGACGAGTATGACACCCATAGAAAGCATCTTTTTGCGCGGCTGACGCAGCTTTCGCATGAATGCCCGCTGATCTTTGTCGGATACGGCTTGGCGGATCCTCATATTCGTAGCCTGGTCTACAGGCTGGAGAAGAACGCGCGTCCGCGCTGGTACATCGTCGATCCATCGGCGGAAGAAGAGGACATCAAGCTGTGGGGCGGTAAAAACTTTGACGTCTTCCCGTGCGGTTTCGGCGAGTTCATGACAGCGCTGAACGCGGCAGTTCCCGAGTTGCTTCGGTTTCTGACGCCGTCCGCCGAAACGGTAAATTTCCCGCTGCGCACGTTTTATCGATCGCAGGCAGCGCAAGAGTCGGATGCGCTGCGGGCGTATTTCGCCAAGGACGTGACTCTCATCCATGCATCGATGGCATTCGCAGAACAGGCCGCGGAGCGATTTTACTCGGGCTATGACACCGGCTGGGGCGGTATCGTCAACAACTTCGATGCACGGCGAAAGGTCACGGACGATCTGCTATACGAGGCTCTGCTGGTGAACGATAACCCCACGGAGTCGGTGTTTCTGCTGCTTCGGGGACCCGCAGGAGCGGGGAAGACAATAGCCCTCAAACGGGCGGCCTTTGATGCCGCGACGGCCAGTAAGGCGCTGGTGTTATGGCTTGAAGAGACGGGCGCGCTGCGCCCGGACATGTTCCTCGAAATCCACGATCTAGTGCAGGTTCCGATACTGCTGTTCGTCGACCAGGTGGCGCTTCAGGTGGACAAGCTTGTCCCTTTTCTGCGCGTCATGAAGGCACGGAAGATCCCGCTTATCCTGATTGGTGCCGAGCGCGAGGCGGACTGGACCACGTATTGCGAGAAGCTTGAAGTGCAGCAGCTGCCACACTTCTTCCGCGTGGGTATGCTCTCGGCAAAAGAAGTGGAGGATCTGCTCGACCGGCTGGAGCGGCATAAGTGCCTCGGCCAGCTGGAGGGGAGAGGGAGGTCGCAGCAGGTGGCAGCGTTTATGAATGAGGAACGCGCCGATCGGCAGTTGCTAGTCGCGCTGCACGAGCTCACGCGCGGCTATCCGTTCGAGAAGATTGTACTCGGCGAGTATGAGCGGGTGCCCGAGAAGGCGCGCCGTCTCTATCTCGATATCGCCACCATGCATCAGTTTGCGGTAGCGGTGCGGGCCGGCACGATCTCGCGGGTGTCGGGCATCCGGTTCGTAGATTACCAGCGCGAATTCCTCGCTCCGCTCAAGGACATGGTCTCCGTCATCGAGGACAAGTACGGGGATTACGAATACCGCACCCGCCATCCAAGTATTGCGGCGATGATTTTCCAGCAGGTCTGCACCGATGATGGAGCAAAGGCCCTGCAATACATCCGAATGATTGAGGGGTTCGACATCGGTTTTTCCTCCGATCGCCGTACGCTCGAGGGCCTGTGCAAAGGCAGGAAGCTTGCGCGCCAGTTCACCGACCTGGAAGGGCCCAGGGACATTTTCGCGGCAGCAACGGCACTAGCGCCTGGTAAGGCTTACCTGCTTCAGCAGTGGGCAATCAAACGCGCGAACGACGAACCCTCCCAGCTGCGCAGGGAACAGTTGCGCCGTCAGGCGCGGCAGTTCCTCGAGGATATGCCAAAGCAGAACCGATTCAGCGCTTCTTCGCGCTGCAAGCTGATGGTGGATGAGATTTCCGACCTCATCGAGACCTTGAGCGAGGGCGAGCGGCCGACGGATGACCGGTTCTTCGCCGAAAAGCTGCAGGATACGGAGAGGGCGCTCTCGCGCGCGCAACAGCAGTACCCGGACGACGCGGAGATGGCGGAGACAGAAGCGCGGCTATGGAGCATCATGAAGGACAAGACGCGGGCGCTCCGAGCTTTGGAAAGGGCATGGAAGAAGATGCCCCGTGGGTCCGGCACGGCAATGCGCATTGCCAAGATTCACGCTAGCGCCGGGCGGGTTGAAGAGGAGCGGACGATCCTTGAGGAAGCTCTGAAGCGCGACTCCGAGGATAAGCAGGCGCATTTCGCTATGGCGATGTTCCTCATTTCGAAGCTGGACGGAGAATGGGACAAACCCGCGATCCTCCGCCATCTGGGCTCAAGTTTCAGCGTGAACGACTCGGCGTTCGAGGAGCGCTACGTGATGGGTCAGTTCCTGTTCGCCACGGGCGATATCGACCGCGCGAAAGAGGTGTTCTCCGAGATCGATCGGCGCGCACCGAGGGAGTTCCGCCGCAATCCCCCGAAGCAGGATAACCCGATCACCGAAAGGCTTGGAGTCTACAGTGGAACGGTGCAGTCCGTGAACGTAGGATACTTCTTCCTGCGCAGTGGTGCATATGTCGACAACATCTTCGCGCACCGCTCGGCCTTTGAAGAGACCGAGGCGGATGACATCGAGTTCGGCAACCAGGTGTTCTTTCGTATGCGGTTCAACCGGCGCGGTCCGGTTGCCGTGTCGGTCCATCGCAAGGAGTCGGGTTGGGCACGGACCGTGGCGGAGATGACGGACGAAACAGTTGCGGAAGAACAGGCCGAGGCGGCCTGACTGGGGTAGGGACCGTCTTTCGTCGTAGCGCAGCCGTACAGAACTTGGCGCATAGTGCTTCCTTCAAGTTGCACGATAAGAACGCACCATCAAGATCCGAGTCGCCGAGACAAGCCGGATATCCGCTTCGGTCAATGACGACCCGAAAGCGGTCAGACTGCTTTCCACCAAGTGCGGGCGTAGCTCGCCAGCAGGTGCGTGGCGTCTTGCGGGGGCACCCGTCCGGCAAACGAAGGCTTTGTTGCCGCTCAAACCAGGGCGGGCACCCCAGGAAGCGGGGCTGTGTTCCGCCGGGCAGGAAACCCGTGTAGGTTATCAGGGTGTCTGAACCAACCTTCTGCACGGGTTTGCTGCCGTGACAGGACAGCGTGTCTTCTCTGCTGCGCTCCTGAGCAGCTTGTGTGCCGCACTGCCAGCAGCGGCGGCCGAGGTGCCCCCGTTCCGTGAAGCCCTGGTGCCAGCCGGCCGCTACTACGTCGGCAGCGTGTTCGGGCCGCAGGACTACCGCGCCCACGCCAACGTCGAGGTGGACGCCTTCCTCATCATGCGGACGGAAGTCACTTACGAGCTGTACCGGGGCGTCGCCGCCTGGGGCGAGCAGCACGGCTACAACCTGGATGATCCCTGCATTGACTGCGACACCGCCGTTCCGGGCGGGGGCAGGCTGCCGGTGACGAACATATCCTGGCTGGGCGCCGTGGTCTGGGCCAACGCGCTCAGCGAGATGCAGGGCCTCGATCCCGCCTACAAGGACGGCAGCGGCGCCGTGCTGCGCGACATCACGCAGCGGCGCAGCATCGAGGCAAGCGGGGTGGCGCCGGGCACTGCCGGCTACCGCCTGCCAAACCTTGCAGAATGGCAGGTCGCTGCCCGTGGCGCGGACAAGGGATTGGCGGACGGCAGCTACGGTGCACCACATGCCGGCGGCTGGCGCCCGCCTCGTGTCGCAAAGACGGAGGCCAACGAGCACGACGCACGACCGACCCTCGTGGCCCGGCTGCGCCCGAACGCCCTGGTGTTGGCGGCGGCGAGAATCCGCGTAAATACGGCGACGAGTTCGTTGCTCTTACCTATTCTTTGCCAGCTCGCGCTGGCGGGGAGAAAGGGTCATAGCCAGCCGCCGACCTCGATGGCCGAGTGTGGCTGGGTGGCAGACCCCAATCAACGCTGGCCTTCGGCCCCCGCCTTCGGCGGCTGACGGCGTTGACAGGGGTCTGCCACCCAGCATTCAGCCTTTGATCGTTGAACGGCGAAAAGCGGCTGAAGCTGCGGCAAGGTTTGTGCCAACTTTTAGCCCTACGCCGGATTTGCGCGCTTTCTGACCGCCGTTCACACCTGGGCCTCTACGATATGTCCGACAGAGTCACAACGCCTGGGTTTGAGGCTCGAAGCGAGCATTCTAGGCTGCGGTATGTTCAATCTTGGGTGGGGACAAGCCGAGCAGCCGGATGCGCCGGTTCAACGGCTCTGCATAGAACCGGGATATCAGGGTGGCCAGCCCCGCCGAGAGGACGAGGAATGCCGCCAGGAGCAGCAGCTTCGCATCGCCGGACGTGGCACGCGGCGGGAACGTCGTCCGCATCAGGCCCAGCACGATCAGGTGGAACAAGTACAGCTCGTAGCTGAGCCGGCCGAGCCACCCCAACATCATCAAAGGACGGTTGCCGCGCCGGACCGGATCGGCCGACCGCTCGTGCCCTCCCAGCAGCAAGACGGCCGTGCCAAGGGCCATGCCGGTCACGCCGAGGATGTTCGTCTGCCCAATGGGTTGCCACAGGTAGAACACTGCCATCGCCGCGGCGATGGCAGCTTGCAGGACCTGGGTCGCACGTCCGCGGAGGGCCACCTTCCGGGCCAGCAACGCGGTGCAGCACCCGATGGCGATCCCATCGAACGACGCGGCATAGACGTAAAGGTAGCCCCCTTCATCCCCTTGGTGCGCCAGCCGATAAAGGGGAGCTGCGACGATGACGGCGGCCCAGAACGCAAGCAAACGCGCCTCGCGCCGCAGAAGCAGGCAGAGGAGCGGGAAAGCCAGGTAGAAGACCTCCTCCACCGAGAGCGACCACAGGACCCCCAAGGGGTAGTTGAACCAGCCGTTCCGGCCAACCAGGATGTTCATCCAGAACGTGAGGGATGCGAAGTTCACCAGCCAGAACGAGATCGGCTCGCCGCCTTGCGGGCGGTTCTGGAAAATTGCCACGCCACCTGCCGCCAGCAGGTTGACCACGGCAAGCAGGAGCAGCAGGCACGGGAGGATGCGGGCGACGCGCAAGGTGTAGAAGGCGCGTGCGCTGACGTTGGCGAGGCCGGCCCATCTGCGTTCGGTGTTCGACGTGATGAGGTAGCCCGAGACGACGAAGAACATCGTGACGCCGTAGTTCCCGTTCCGGGCGACGGCCCGCACCAGGTCCCAGCCGAAGACCCTGGCGAGGAGCGTGTCATCGAGGCGGTATGCGATGTTGAAGTGGTGCAGAAGCACCAGGAGGATCGCGACGCCCCGGATCACGTCGATCCGCAGGCTGCGTAGGCCGACGCTCATGGAAGCTCCGCTTCGAGTGGCAGGCGTCCTGTAGTCGCAGGGACACCCGAGCGGTAGTGCCCTGTTCCGCAACAACCGTTTGTGGAACGGGGCCACGCTATGGAGCGGGCAGGGTAGTATGGTTGTCCGCCAAACGAACCCAACCGGACAGTTGGCCGCTATAGGGGGCGCGACCGCAGCCTAGATTGCTCGCCTGGCAACCTCTAGGCCGGGTGTTGCGCCTCTATCGGTTGGGTGTTTGCGTCCGCGTGCAGCGGCTGCGGGACGCGCATCCCCGGCAATCGGCAGCCCTGAACTGGGCGCGGACCATGGCGCGCTGCCCCGGGCGCTTCACGTCTTTGTACCAGCCGGCGCTGTCCTTGCCCTCGGGGCAGCGCACCTTCTGCTGATCCCAGTTCACCGTGAAGTCGGCCGCACTGAACGCTCCCTCGACGTGGCTCTGCCAACTCAGGTTCGGCCGGCTGGGGCCAACCAGGTCGATGCCGTGCTGCTCGCGGGCGGTGATGAGGTGGTCCGCGCTGACATAGGCGGAGTCCACCAGGTGTTCGGACGGGGCCAGGCCCTTGGCGGCGAGCGCCGCATGGATCGGTGCCGTGCGGGGCGCGTCATGGACGTTGGCCGGCGTGGTGTCGGCATGGACCACCAGGCGTGGCGCCCCTGGGTCGCAAGTCTCGGTAAAGTGGACCACGTAGCCGGTCCAGGTCGTGCTGGCTTTGGTCCGGAACCGGGCCTCGGTGTCGTAGGGCGACTCCACCCGGTCGCCGGGACCGCGGCCCCGCACCGGCCGCAGCCGGGCGCCGCCGTCCTGCTCGCCCCCATCCTGGCCGCCCTCGATCCGCTCGAAGTGCCGCGCCCACACGCGGCGCAGCGTCCCGATGGCCGGCAGCGTCGCAACATCCGGGGGCGCGTCCGTCCTGGCCAGCACGTCGAGGAGCCGGAAGCCGTCCGCGCCGACCTGCACGACGTAGGCATCGCGCTTGGGGCCGATTTCGGGCATCCGCCGCTCCTCGACCCGCTTGTCATAGCGCTCGTGCCAGTCGGGCGGCGCGAAAACGCGCAGCCAGTCCGGCGCGGCGACGGCGATGTCGTTGAGCGCCGCGCGCAGCGTCTCCGCCACAAGCTCCAGGCGGTTGAGGCTGCGGATGGCGGCGAGCACGTGCGTGCTGTCGGTGCGCTGCCGCCCGCGCGCCTTGAGCAGCCCGTCCTCGCGCGCCGCGTCCAGCACCCGCGCGAGCAGCCGGTCCACGGCCGCGTTGCCCAGCAGATCAACCGCGCGCAAGGGCGCGCACCATCATGGCGAGGAAATGGGGTGCCTGTGTTGCCGGCTGGCGTGCCGCACTCCATCTCCGCCCTGATGGTCGTATAGAGGCCGACGGACACTGGATGTTTCAACTCCGCTCAGCAGATCGGTCCACGCTGTTTTCAGGCATCATCCTTTGGCCGCCAGCTTTGGCGAGCACGAGTAGCAGTATCTGACTTTGCCTGCGGCGCAGCGGCCATCACCCCCGTCCACTCATGACAGGTGTTGGCCATGGAGGTTTTCCTTGAACATTGCGCTGGCCTGGACGTGCACGAGGCCAGCGTTGTCTGCTGCGTCCTGATCGGCACGCCCGAGCGCAAGCCGCAGAAGCTGCTGCGGACCTTTGGCACGACCACACGCGAGCTGGAGGCGCTGCGAGCGTGGCTGGCCGAATACGGCGTCACCCACGTCGGCATGGAGAGCACGGGCGTCTATTGGAAGCCCGTGTATGCCGTGCTGGAGGGGCACTTCGACCTGATCGTCGGCAACACCCACCACATCAAGAACGTGCCCGGCCGCGAGACCGACGTGAAGGACGCGGAGTGGATCGCCCAGCTGGTTCGCCATGGCCTGGTCGCCAAGAGCTTCGTGCCGCCGCCCGCGATCCGCGACCTGCGCGAGCTGGTGCGGCACCGACGCACCTTGATCGAGACGCGGACGGCGGTGCGCAACCGGGTGCTGAAGCTCTTGGAAGAGGCCAACATCAAGCTCTCGGGTGTCGCCAGCGACGTGTTCGGCGTCTCCGGCATGGCCATGCTGGAGGCGCTCGCCGCCGGCACGAACAACGCCTCCGAGATGGCGGGCCTGGCGCGCGGGCGGATGCGGCGCAAGCACGCTGCCCTCGAGGCCGCGCTCGACGGGCGTATGCGCGAGCACCAGTGCTTCCTGCTCGCCATGCAACTGCGCAGCCTGGAGGCGATCGATCAGGACTTGGAAGCCCTCGACGCCCGCATCGAGACCCAGCTCGAGCCGTATCAGGCTCAGCACCGGCTGCTGATGCAGATCCCCGGCGTGGACTGGGTGACGGCGGCCGCGATCATCGCCGAGATCGGCACCGACATGGACGTGTTCGCCACGGCGCAAAGGCTGGCCGCGTGGGCCGGGGTCGCCCCGGGCAACTATGAAAGTGCGGGCAAGCAGAAAGGCGCTGGGACGCGCAGAGGCAACGTGTTCCTCAAATCCGCACTGTTTGCTGCCGCCTCGGCGGCGGTGCGGACCAAAGGCAGCTACTACCGCGACAAGTACAACCGCCTGCGTGCCCGCCGCGGCCCAGTGCGGGCGATCATGGCCATCGTCCACAAGCTGCTCATCGCCGCATTCCATATGCTGAGCACGGGCGAGGACTTCCGTGACTTGGGCGAGGGCTACCTCGACCAGGTCGCCCGCAAGCGCTCAACAACCAAGCTGGTCCAGCGCCTGAGCAACCTGGGATACGATGTCATGCTGGTCCCAAAAGCGGCGTGAACCTTCAGCCTACCTGCCCAACCTATTTCCGTAGCAGTGTCCGAACCTTGACCGGCCACCCCGGATCTGTCCGCCAACCCTGGCACCCGCACGGGAGAACGGACAAGATGATTGCCGGACGGGAAAACGGACAAGGCGACCACGGCAAAAGTTGGGTAGGCAGGCCACACCGCCAAGGGACGGTTCGTGACAGAGGTGTTGGGTCGAGGCCTCCGTGGGTCGGCGATGACGACGCTCCGTGCTGATACCAAGTGCCTCTGACTCTGACCTGTTGCATCAGGCTGTCATTGCGAGCCGCCCCTTTGCGGCGCGGCAATCCAGGGGCCGCCAGGGCCGCGCCTATGGTTCCTGGGTCGCCACGTCGCTGCGCTCCTCGCGATGACAGGTCAGAGTCAAAGGCGGTTGGTATGAGAAGGGTAGAGCGCGAGGCGGCTGCATGAAGGCGAGCAACATACCATAGAGGTGTGGAATAGCCGGGTCAGCGCGGCTCGGCCGGGGCTACAATCTTATTCTCTCAACCTCGTCCTGGGTGAGTCGGTCCTTCGTGCGGTCGTAAAGCTTCGTGGTCCGGGGGCTCTCGTGGGCTGCCATCTCCTGAGCGTGCTCCAGCACGCCGCCATTGCCGAGGTAGGCAGTGATGCCGGTCGCGCGGAAGGTGTGGTTGCCGATCGGCGCGGTGATGCCGGCCGCCGCCGCCCGGCGCCGGATCATCCGCCAGGCGTCAGGCTGGGCCATGGGCAGATCAGAAAGCGCCGTTGCGACATGCCCGCGTGCCGTGCGGAACAAGAAGCCTCTGCGGTCCTCGCCGATGCCCGCCGCGGTGATGTAGGTGTGCAGCGCCTCGGCAAGGCAGTGGTGGCACGGCATGGCGTGGTGTTTCCCGCCTTTCTCGTGCAGGCGGACGGTCCAGCCGGCACCCCTCGGTCGAAGATCCTCGACCTTCATTTTCAACGCCGCGCCGATCCGCGCGAAGGAGTAGGTGAGGGTGGCGATCAGCGCCCGGTCGCGCAGGTCGCGCACGGTGTCGTTCGGGATGGCGTCGATGAGCTTGCGCCATTCCGTGCCGTCCAGGACGGGCGTCTTGCCGGTCTTGACGACGTGCTTGGGGCCGCGCACCGCCGCGGCCGGGTTCACCGGGACGATCTGGCCAGTGATGAGCCAGTCGAACAGCATCCGCACGGCGGCGAGCTGCTGTTTCACGCCCGGAGCGCCGTGGTCCTGCTGCAGTCCCTCAACCCATGCCGCCACGTCGAACGGCCGGATCGTGGCAAGCGTGAGGCCGCGTTCCCCGCACCAGCCGAAGAACCGGCTGCATGCGCGCGCGTAAGCGCGGCGCGTGTTCGGATTGCGGATGTTGGCTGTGAAGAACTCGACGTAGCGCCAGCTCGCCTGGTCGCCAGTTGTGGCGATGAGCACAGGCACGACGGCAGGAGAGGAAAGTATCGCCAAGCTGCTGCTTTGTGCCGTCGCGACCGGCCCTGCGGGTTTGGCGGTGTCGTTCATGGCGAGGGTGCGAGCAAGGGAACGCCGACGGCCGGGGCGGCGGCAAGCAAGTCGCGGTCCTTGGTCGCCAACGGGAGGCCGCGGCGATGGGCAAGTTCCAGATAGGTCGCGTCGTATGCAGTCAGGCGATGCGCTCGCATCAGCTGCAGCACCGGTTCGGACCACGCGAGCGATGGCGGCCCATCGACGACCAGTGGCAAAGAACGCAGCAGACGCAGGGCATTCTGCAATCCGGCCGCTTCTATCCGGCCGCGGCGCTCGGCCATTCCCAGCACGTTCGTGACCTCGACAAACCAGAGTGTCGGGACGACCGCGCCTTCACGCCCGATGACGGCGAGAGCGACGTAGCCCTCAGGGGAGGCCTCGTCCTGGAACAGCCATTGAAAGGTGAAGGAGGCATCCAGCACGCATGCGCTCACGCCGATCTACCGCCGGCCTTCGCTGATCAGGTCCTTGATATCGAGACCGCCGAGCGTATGGCTGGCGGCGAAAGCCCGAAACCTCGCGACAAGATCGTCCGCAGCGGCCTGGCGATCCAAATCCTCCATCTGGCGGTCGAACTCCTCGACGGTGATCCCCTCGACCACGCCGTGGTCCTTGAGGAAGCCGTCCAGTTCGCCGCGGGTGGCGAACCCCAGCACCTGCTGCAGCTCGGGGCGGGTCAGGCGGCCGGCGCGGTACTCTTCGAGCGCCAGCGCCTCGACCACGCGGCGGCCCAGCTCGGCTTCGGAGCCGAAGCGGGCGGCCAGGTCGTGGGGGATGGGCACCATGACGTTCATGACGCGGACGCTACACGGCCCCTGCCCCGGGCGCAACATCTCACGCATGATAAAGGACGTTATCATGCGTGAGTTGACTGGGCAGGGAGAGGGCTGCCCGACCCGGTGTGGCCCGATTGCGTCATCACGCCGACCGAGGCACGAGCCATGCAGAACTGGGCGTTGCTGATTCTTTCGGCACGGGACTGGAGCTGCGCGTTAGGCCCGAATCAACGACGCCCGCTCCGGCCCGACCAGATCCGACCCAACACGGATCTGCCCGAGCAGGATTCCAAAATACGCCTGCCGCAGCGCCGGAACGTTGCCGCTCGCCAGCGCACGGTCACCTTGAGCCACCAAACACCGGAACTCAGCGCGGTTCACTGCAAACTCGAACGCGGACGCTCGATGGCACTTTCAGGCCGTTGTTCGAGCACTGGTATTCGGGGCCGGCAACGACAGTTGAGGAAGACGCTGCTCACGCCGTCGCGGCATGAACAATCCGGACATCCTGGCGGTCTACCAGTCGCGTCCATCTCACGACGAGCCATAGCGCGACGTGGTGCCTGGACAGCCCGGCGGCTGGACCCGATAAGCGGAGACGACGGGGATGCCCCCGGACACCCACCACCGGAGAGCACGCCCATGGAGTTCGCCACCTATCCGTCGTTGAAGGACAAAGCCGTCTTCGTCACCGGCGGCGCATCCGGCATCGGTGCAGATGTCGTCCGAGCCTTCGCCAAGCAAGGCTCGCGTGTCGGTTTCGTGGACCTCGATGCCGGGCGGGGCGAAGCCTTGGCACGCGATCTCGGGGGCGCTGTGCATTTCGAACCCTGCGATCTGCGCGACATTGACGCCCTCCGCCGCGCCTTCGCCGCGCTCAAGGGACACGTCGGCGCGGCCGAGGTTCTGGTCAACAACGCTGCGCGCGACGACCGGCACCCGTGGGACGCCGTGACACCCGAGTTAGCGTGGTGCATGGATCGGGCGGTGGTGCTGAGGCGCTGGGTGACGTAGGGGATCGCTCTCCCCAACCCCGGATGCCCATCTTGCCTTTCAAGCTGAACCAGGACCGCCGCCATCACATCCCGCGCCAGCAGCACAGGGTGACGAACTGGCCGGCATACGACGCCAGCCTGCGCCAACGCGGCAGCTTGACGGTGTGGTTCACCGACGAGGCGATCGCGGCGTGGGCGGCCGAGCCACGCACGACCCGCGGTGGGCAGCCCTGGTATTCACCGCTTGCCATCCTGACGGCGCTCACGTTGCGCGCAGTGTTCCGCCTGCCCTACCGGCAAGCCGAGGGGCTGATCGGCTCCGTCATCGGCCTGCTCGGCCTCGGCTTGCGCGTGCCGGACCACACGACCCTGAGCCGGCGTGCGGCGACGCTGGACGTGCCGCGGCCGGGGAACGCCGGCGCTGGGGCTGGCGGTGAGTCCCTTCACCTGCTGGTGGACAGCACGGGCCTGAAGCTCTGCGGCAAGGGCGAGTGGCTGCTGGAAAAGCACGGGACGGCGACACGCCGGTCGTGGCGGGCGCTGCACCTGGGCGTGGACGCCGGCACCGGCCGGATCGTGGCCGCCACGCTGACCTCCAAGGACGTGGACGACGCGTCGCAAGCCGGTCCCTTGCTCGATCAAGTCGCAGGACCCGTGGCGTCGTTCACCGGCGACGGTGGCTATGACCAGGATCGCGTTTACGACAGTGTCACCCAGCGGCATCCTGAAGCGGCTGTGGTTGTCCCGCCACGCGCAAGCGCCGTGCCGAGCGACACGGCCGAGACCGCACCGACGCAGCGGGACGGCCACCTGCAGCACATTGCCGAGCACGGGCGCATGGCGTGGCAGAACGCGTCTGGATACAACAGGCGAGCCCGGGTCGAAGCCACTATGAGCCGGTGGAAACAGGTGATCGGCGACGAGTTGCGCGCGCATACGGATGAGCGTCGGCGGACCGAGGTGGCGGTCGCTGTCCACGCGCTCAACCGCATGCTCGAGCTGGGACGCCCAAGCTACGTCCGCGTCGCCTGACCCCAGACGGGGCTGGGGTCAGTGCACACATACCCCTGATCCCTGCACCACGCTGGCTCGTGCGGCGGAGCCGCGACCTGGCCCCGAGCACCCGGCGCGAATACCGCCGGCGCCTCGAGTGCGCACTCGACGCCGTCATGGCCCTGGCGCCCACCCACCGCGACGGCCAGCGGCTGCGCAAGCGCTACGGCAAGCGCCGCTCGCACCTGTTCACCTTCCTCGACCATCCCGAGCTGCCCGCCGACAACAACAGCAGTGAACGCGAGCTGCGGCCCACCGCCACCTACTGCAAGGTCACCGGCGGGTTCCGCTCCGATTGGGGGGCCGACCTGTTCGCCGGCGTGCGCTCCGTCATCGGCACCGCCGCACGCCGGGGCGTAAGCGCCTACCAAGCCATTCAGCAAACCCTACGCGGACAGGCCGCTACCTACCCGGGTTGAGCAGATACCAAGCTTCAAGGTAGAGAAGCTGGGCAAGGTTGCCTGACGATGGCTGTGCTTCTCACTTTCCTGGACGATTGGGGTGGGCTATGCAGCAGCGATCGGCGTGCTCACCGTCCGGCTGTTGTTTCGGCAAGCCAGTCCACGACAACCCCGAGGCCCTCGCGTTCGGTGAGTCCCTTCGCCCGCATCTCGGCGAAAGTGGCGCGTTGGCAGTCCGCGCTCGTGCCGGCCGCGACGATGGCGCGCGCCCTCTGCAGCTCACGCTGGCATCCCAGCGCATCCGCATCCTCCGCGACGCGGGCGAGTGTGGCATCGAGGCAGGACGCGAACGGCACGGCGGTGCCGGACTCCTCGTCGATGAGATCGGCATGCACCCCGTCGCGCTGGGCGCGCCATAGGTTCTCTGCGGCGATGGCTCGCGAGGCGCCGGTTAGGCCGCGGTGCAGCTCGGGTTTTCGGTCCGCGAGCCGGACAAGGCAGCGGTAAAGGGCGGCGATGGCAAGCGTATCCTCCAGGCGTGTGCAGCTGTCGGCGATGCGCAGCTCCAACGTCGGGTAGTGCACCGAGGGGCGCAGCGTCCACCACAGGAAGCTCGCATCCGCGATCGCCCCCGCCCGGGTCATAACCGCGACGTAGCGCTCGAAATCCTCTGATCCGCTGAACAGGTCGGGCAGGCCGGTGCGGGGCATCTCGCCCATCGCGGACAAGCGATAGCCAGCCAACCCCGTGCCGCGCCCCTGCCAGAACGGCGACGAGGTCGAGAGTGCCAGGAGCAGCGGCATGTAGGGCAGCAGACGGTTCATGAGATCGACCCGCGTCTCGGGCCGGGGCACCTCCACATGGACATGCATGCCGCAGACCATATTGCGCCGCCCCACGATGCGCAGCTCGTCTATCAACGACTCATACCGGTCCACCTGCGTGTGGCTCTGACGCGACCAGCGGGCAACAGGGTGAGTGCCGGCCGCGAGCACCAGAATGCCATGCGAACGCCCAACCTCGGCGAGGCCGGCCCGCAGCTCGGCCAATATCTGGTGCGCCTCGGCGAAGCTGGTCGAGGGCGGCGTCGAGACCTCGACCTGCGATTGGAGCAGCTCGCGCTCGACCCGCGGCAGGCGGGTGCGGACCGCGTCGTGGAACGCTTTGACCGTGCGCCGGGGCGTTCCGCGCGTGGTTGCGTCCGCGAGGAAGTACTCCTCCTCGATGCCGAACCGATAGCTCGTGTCCATGGCTCCCCCGGTGCGTGGCCAAGCGAGTAGAAGCATGGCGGGCGACGACTTGCCACATCTTTGCTGCGACCATGTTCCATTCTGATCAAGGGTGCGAGCTGCAAGGCCGGAGAAAGCCGATCAAACGGCCGTCATCAGACTATGGAACGCTAGTAACTGCTTCCGCGTGCACAGCAGGTGATTGCGCCTGTCGGTCCATTCATCGCAATGTTCAGGCATGCAGTCCCGCGACATGGACCTGGGACTTGCTCTGCCCGACCCACCCAAGATCGAATGGTGCCCCAGTGTTCCGCCTGCGGCAAAACCGGAGAGACCCTATGAGCGACACAACCGACAGCAAGTCCGACGTCATCCCCGCCTACGGCGAGGCGGGACCGGAGGCAGAGTCCATGGAGCGTGCGGCGGAAGGCATCAGGCCGGCTGCGGACGACGCCGTGAACTCGTCCGAGAAAGCGGTGCCGACCGATGTGCCAGTGGAGAACCACGGAACCACCGAGACGGACATCCCCAGCCGCATTGCCGAGACCGCCCGGCGCAAGGCCGCACAGATGCCCCATTAGCGCTCCGGAACGCGCGCCCGGGCCAAGGTGGCGCTCGGGCGCTCGATCAGGAAACATGGCGTTTGGACCAAAGC
>JAABUP010004608.1_pt1 | contig 22239 bp, 30 predicted proteins | sample 5559201 | NCBI WGS metagenome assembly JAABUP01 (sample SAMN10711887, study PRJNA513373) | rock metagenome | isolation source: Antarctica rocks | place: Antarctica | reverse complement strand
GACAAGTCGATTGACACCACTCTCACTTTCAGCAACACAGTACTCTATTTCGCGGGCACCGGGAATTACGGGAAATCTCGCGTACACGTTCGCGTTACGCCAAAAGGATTACGCGGCACAACACTGTTCGTGCACCTACGGTATGTGAACCGATTATATAATGAGCAACCATAACCTGGCCAAGGGGCCAAAGCATTTCGTGACAAAGATGCAAGACAATCACTTGCAGACAGCGAGCTGCCGCACGCAAACTGTGAAGGAAGTCTAGAGAGCGCTTCAGGCAAATCGAGTTGCTAGTTTTGATGACCATAGAGTCAAACCTTTTTTGCTTCAAATATTACCTACAGGTTACGTCTTTACAGACGCGTTGTATGGTGATTTGGACTATACAGTATTGAGAGCGTGCAGATCCCAAAGTCAATACAGGTCTGGAGCAGGCCATCAGTAAAGGAGGAAGCCAAGCTACTGCAGGCAAGCTTTGTTCACCTGACTGCAGGTGATCGCTGCTGTACTGTTGTCCGCATTCATGTGCGATGACGGCTGGAGGCCGACAAAAACGTTGCTGAGTGTGCATACTGATTCGGCCATTTCTGCAAGTCAGTTGGTTCGTCACATTCTCCGTTGTTCTTGCAGACGGTCTCCTAAGAAACCTTGCCTGTAAGTCAGACCTTCTGACCGGTAAAATGCAATGCTGTTGCATACAAGCTCAAGCTCTGATCTCGGTCACAGCACCGGATGTGAATATAGCTGCTTGGCTTCTTGCAGACGACGATCTGTGAGATGCTTTTGACGGTGATCCATGAGGTCCCTCGCATTCAGGACTTTCTGCCGGGTTGCTGCTTAAGACACCTTCAGGAGACAAATCGAGAAATGCGAAAGGAAGTCCACAGCTTCGTGAAGGCCATTTCGGCTAACCATGTTGCTCTGCTGACCCAGCAAGACTGGCCCAGCCTGCGCTACCTTCAACTCAAGCACTGCTTGTTGAATGCTGCAGCAATAGGCCAGCTTGTGATAGCATCTTTCCCACATTTGGAGCGGCTGCATCTTACTGGTGCTCATCTTGACCCTGGCGCCCTATCACTGCTTTGCAATGCCAGCTGGCCCTCACTACAGGCGCTACGGGTTTTGGTTTGCTGGACGCAGCAGGCATGGCAGATTTGACAAGGTGTACCTGGCCACAGTTGAAGGAGCTGATGGTTCAGACTGATGCTGCTGGTGTTGCGTTCTTGGCATACGCTAATTGGCCTCATCTTGAATCCCTAGACCTCAACAGCAAGCTTGATGCTGACTCTGTTCAAACACTGGTCAGAGCCAAATGGCTGCACCTTCAGAACCTAAAGCTGGCCTGTCATAGCATGCCTGCTTGGTCTATTGGGCAGCTGTCTGCTGGAAGTTGGCCTCAGTTGCGCAAGCTTGTGCTTGCTGACATCGACATCAGCACTGGCTCTAGTCCTGGTGTGATGCAGCAGCTAGTGCACGGAGATTGGCCACAACTTGAGAGCTTGAGCTTGCAAAACATGCACTTAGATGGGGAAGCTGTATCTGTGCTTGTCACAGGCAATTGGAAGGGCCTTACTTGCTTGGACATTGGCGAGAATGACATCTCATCTGCAGATGTCAGTGAGCTTGCCAAGGGTGGATGGCAGCTGAAAAGTCTTTGTTTGAGGGAGTCATATTTTGGAGGTTTTGTTGCCAGCACAATTACTGCTGCCTCAGGGTTGACAGGCCTTGTGGCATGCAAGTGGGCGCAGCTGCAGGAAGTGAGTCTGAATGACTGCAGTCTCGAATGTAGTGCCATGCCCGCTTTAGTTGAGGCCAATTGGCCAGCTTTGCTGCGCATAGACATCTCCTGCAATGACATTGGCGCAAAAGGGCTCAAGACAGTGCTGCAGGCAAAGTGGCCGTTGCTGGAGACTTTGCGCATGTCCAAATGTGATCTTGACTGTGAAGCAGTACGCCATTTGGTTCAGGGCAATCTGCCATGTCTCACAGCTCTAGACATTTCAGACAATGGCTTTGACAGTTTAGATGTCATACGCCAACTGATTTTGGGCAAGTGGCCACTGCTAGAGATCTTAGACATTTCGGAGAATGACTTTGAAACCATGAGGTGGTCAACATTTGGAGTAGCTAACGACCAAGTTGTGCATCGTCACCTACATAGGTTTGATTTTGGGGGCAAATTGCGTTTTGCTGGCCAGTTTGCACATGGGCAATGGCCAAAGCTTGCAGCTCTAGATCTTGATTGCTATTCTTTGGCCAAAGCTTGCAGCTCTAGATCTTGATTGCTATTCTTCGTTCCTTGTATGTTGGTGACTGCTTTGACACACGGTTCTCAGGTAGTGATCTTGTGAGACAGCAATTATTGCTGGCCACTAGAATAATGGCCACTTGTTCACCATTGTGCGGATGCATGTACTGCTTCACTGCACACCTGGACGTGTATGCAACTAACACCCTTGCGACAGAAAATGCATTTCAATTTCACCTGAAAGTGCATTGTTACATTAAGCCAAAAACTCCATTCATAAGGCCACATGCAAGTGCTAGTGTACAAGCATATGCTAGTGTACAAGAGCTGTCAACGAGTGCACTCTGTAAACTGGTGATGGGGGTTTTGGGACTTGCCCGCAAATTCAGCTCCAGGATCCCAACTACGCAGTAATAGAGAAGGCAAGTGCAGCCACATGGCTGCCACCCAGAACTGACTATTCATGGACCACCATGACCGTGAATGACATGCCCCAAGTTGCCTTTCACTATGACTAGCAGAAAGCTGCTGCATCAAAACAACGATGAAACAGGCTTGCGCTTCAAGAGCAGCTGAGTCTTAGTACATGTAAAAGAAATTGAAGCAGCTTCACTTCAGACAGCCCCAAAGCTGATTGCTGCAGGGCAGGCAGCAACGCACCACACAGGGCAACAATCGCTGCAGGGCAATCATCCCACAACAGATCAGGCTGATCAGTTCCAGCGTTTTGCGTTTTTGGCAGCGCTCTTAGTAGCGCCAGCGTTGTTGAATGACTTGGCCTTGTCCTTCTTCATGCGCGCCTTGTCTGCTTTTGACATCTGCAGCAGAACACACCGTAAGAACCAGAATCTCAGCCAGAATTTGCTTGTCTTCTCTGTCACCAAGGCATAGCAGACACAACACAGTTCTCAAGCATTCACTGCTAGGTGATGCAACATTTGCTTAATCATATCTTTCAATGTAAGCTGGACAGACCTGCATGATGGCACGCATGCCAACACCTGGACTGCAACAAGTTTCCGTTTTCACTATCAGAGAGAGAAAGTTGATTTCAAAAAAATACATTTCATCCCATAGACCTCCCAAAAACACAAATGCCTGACACTATCTCCAGGCAATCCTACATCCTACAGCTCCAGTCTGCAGAGCATCCAGCCAGCAGTCCATGGCCTGGCTAACCTTAACCCACAGTCCCAGTTACACAATTCTGTTGACACCATACCCTCAATCCACAACTCATAAACAGCAGTGCACAGACCTTGCTCTTTGCCTTGACAGTGGACTGCTCCAGGACTTTGACCCTCTTCTCCTTCTCCTCCATCACCTTGGCTTCCCCTTTGTTCTCCCTCAGGAACTGGGCATAACCCCCCCTGGTGTCCTTTAGCTTCTTGCCCACTACCTGTGTACGCATGCCCATGCTGATGAATGTTGTCTTGTAGCTGCTTATGCACTCAGCTGCTGCTGCAGCTGCTGCTGCTGTGGTGGCTGGGCTTCAGCCCGCACCCGCTGTGTTAAAGGCTGCTGCTTGTCATCTATACCAGCAAAGTTGCCCTTGTTCTCCCTTGAAGATCTTTATACACTGTCCCTGTGTCTGTCAACCTTTTGCTTTAGCTTTCAGCATGCAGGCTGTGTACGAGCTCTGATGAGTGTCAGTATGATGCCTCCAAGGCTGCTGAATGTAGGTATGTATGCGGATGAGTGTCAGTGTGAGGCCTTCTAGGGCTGCTGAAGGCAGGTTGGAAGCAGCATGATAGACTCACGCACTGTTCCGTCTGCATAAATGGCCTCCTGCTAGCACTCCCTTGTTGGGAAGTGAGCACAAACCCCCGCCAGGTATATGCCCACCATTTCATGAATGCAGGACAAGTGTGTTTATTGTGTATTGTCTTTCCCACAACCATTGGCATGGACAATGTTCCTCCTCAGAAATTGTGCAGTACTTGCTTGGTGCCCTCTGGCTGTTTGCCCTTGTGTATGCATGCAGACAAGCAATAGGTGCATGACTGAAGTGAGCATTGCAATACATTACTGTAGCTTTTGCATCAGAGACCTAAGTGCTCCTGCATATAAGTCATTACTAAGTTGCACCCATGTGCCTACTAGCTGGACTTACACAACACCGTACATGGATGATATCTGTGTGGTACCCTTTGACCCCTCACTAGGGCAACTTGCCAACAAAAGTCTTGCCTGTAGGCACAGCTCAAACGCCCACACAACAGCTGCACAACAATGGAGAGCACACACAACGCAGCCTTGTGCAACGCAGCCAGCTTTACACAGCAGTGCTTACCGTGACGACTCGCGTCGCAATTTTGCGCAGGAAGTATCGGTCATGGGAGACAGCAATGACGGCGCCCTCGAATTTCATCAGAGCTTCTTCTAGCATCTCCTTGGAGGGTATGTCCAAGTGGTTGGTGGGCTCATCAAGCACCAAGAAGGTGCCTTGTGTCAGCATGAACTTGGCCAGCGCTAGCCGCGCCTTCTCGCCGCCGCTCAGTACATCTACCTGCAACCAGCAGGACAGGGACTAATCAGCATATCAACATTTTGATGTATGTCTTTGGTTGGAGGAGTGCAGCTGATGACATCCTAATTATGCTGATGATTTATCGGCAAAAGCTGCTCTGCAATGGCACTGACCAGCCTGTTGAGATGCTCAGCATATTGGCAACATGCAGTAGCGCGGACAAGGCTATTGTCATCAGCACCAAAGTAAGCTATGATAAGACTGAGCGACAGAAGCTACAGCACGACCAGAGGGTTTTACATGTTGATGTTTGGAGATGGACAAGCAGAAAGAGGTTCAAAGCTGCCATGGCTGACCTTCCAGGAAGTGACTTTGATCATGTCCAACCCCCTGGTCATGCTTGAGCTTTTGTCGCTCAATCACGTCATGCATACTTTGATGCTGATGACAACCTTGTCTCAACTGCTGGGAGTGCTGATGACAGGGTTTGCGTCGGCTGGAGGCAGTGCGTCACCATACATGTCAACACCATGTTCACGTCATGCACAAGGTCAAGACGCGTTGATCAAGAGCTGCAAGACAGATGCACAGACAAACACACACATGGACAGACACAGGACACACAGAACACGAACAGATACTGGCAAGCAGACTCTCACCTTCCTGTCCACAGCTTTCAAGGCTTCAAGACAGACACACAGACAGGCAAACATATGGACTTACAAAAAAAAGAGACTACAGACAGAGAACTCAGACCGACACTGACAGGCAGACTTCCACCGTTTTCCTAAGCTTCTTTGTCTAACTCTTTACACACAGAAAGCACACGACAGACACATGGACATACACACAGACAGAGACCCACCTTCTTCTCCATGGCTTTGCCGTTGAACATCATCCTGCCAAGCAGGGCCTTGACATCATTCAGCTGGGCATCAGGCGCAGCCTTCACCATGGTCTGCAGCACGTTCTGCTTCAGATCCAAAGCGTCCGCCTGGTTCTGAGCAAAGTATGCGGGCACAATGTTGTGGGGGCCCAGCTGCACCCTGCCACTGATAGGCTCTTCTTGACCCATGACAAGGCGCAGCAGGGTGCTTTTGCCACAGCCATTGGGGCCTGCAGCGACACACGGGTGATTGGGTGCGTTGAAGATCAAAAGGTGCGGTTGGCTGGTGAGCAAAGTAGGCGGGCAGACTGCTGTGGGGTCCAAGCTGCTCTCTGCCAATGGTAAAAGGTCTTGCTGACCCGTGAAGGGGGCGCATCAATGTGCTTTTGCCACATCCATTAGACCTGCAGAGTGCATCCAGGGCAAACTTTGAACATGCGACCTGCCTATTTGCTGGCAACACATGCAGCATGAACACAAGGTTGGCCTCTGTTGATAGCTGTGATCAGTCCTGTGGCTGTGCTTGAGGTCTGTGCTTGCTTGCTTGCCCCAGACGCCTTCACTCTGAGCATGTGTCTATAGTGCTAATATTGACCTGAGTGAGCTTACAGCAAGTGTGGGAGCAAGTGCAATGGCCGGCGGGGAGACAGAAGCGTGAGGGGGTAGAGCGAGGGAAAGGGACGAAGAAAGGAGGCTTACCAATGAGGGCAACTCGTTCACTCTTCTCCATCTCAAAGTCACAATTTTTGAAAAGTGTCCTGTCTTGGTAACCGTGTGTGAGTCGCTGTACAGAGAGCACCTCTTGTCCCATTCGCTCCACAGCAGGGAACCTGCAGCAAGGCAGCAGCTGCTGTTTCTTGTCTGTCTGCTAAAAGGCAGTCATGGGCTTAACATCTGTCAAGAGTCAGAGCCTGCCCTTCCATTACTGCATGGTGGGCAGCAAGGCTGGCTTGTCATGTTTGCTGCACAGCCTTGCATCTGAAGCAATACAGGCACTGCCATGTAGGACTGTGTGTTCAGTAACTTTGACCGTGCTTGGAATTGTTGCCTGACAATGGCGGCAGACCAGTGATCTAAAGACTGCCTTGACTTTGGCAACAACTTTGATGCGCTGAACTTAAACTTCATAAAAGATGGTCTGGATGGGGAGAGACACCAACAGCGCATGTGGGCGAGCTTGTGCTCATGAAATCGCGTTGTCCACTATGGTGTTGTACCATCACAGGTGTTGCCTGACTTTGTCCCCTTGCTTGTGCATGTGACTGATGAGCTCAGAGGTAAAGATGCCCAAAAGTGATGGGGAAAAGGACACAGGCAGACAGACAGACAGACAGACAGACAGACAGGCAGGCAGACAGGCTTACAGAGACACCAAGACAGACAAACAGACGCACACAGGAGCAGCCAAAGCAGCCACTCACGCAAAGGAGCGCTTCCTGGCCACAAAGGGCTTCTCCACCAAACTGCCCTCCTCCTTGATCTTCTCCAGGGCCTTTTCAGCTGCTGCTGCTCTGCCTGACTGTGCCCCGCCAGACAGCCGCTGAACAATTTCAGTCTGCACATCATCATGTACATCAATATAGTTTGCCGTGCTGCTTACGCTGCTGTTTGATTCGTCAGCAGAAGGCTGTATGTCATCATGCACATGGGCATGCATTGCCATGCTGCTCATGCTTGATGTTCGGTTCACCAGCAGAAGGCTGGATGCTTTCAAGCAAAAGAGGCAAACTTACTCTTTGCACATGTTCTGAAAGGCATTTTTGGGCAAAAGCCATCTACATCGCTGCAGCCCAGTCTTTGTACGACGTAATTCAGCTGTACATGCAGCTGCTGCAGTTGCTGCTGCTGGGAAAGTTCTGGCTGTTGTAAGAAACATAGTCCGTACTACAGAGTCTTCACGCCCCACCAGAGACGTGCCAGTACTTGGCTACATCAGAGACAGCAAACTGGACATACTCTCATTGCGTGTGTTCCTGACTTGCAGCTGTATGTCATGTCAGACAGAGACCTGCAGCAGCTCAGGCACGTACGCACCAAAAGCACTGCCATGCAGCAACTCTTTGCCTACCTGGCGAGCAATTTCTTTCTGCTGCTTTTCCCAAGCAGCCCACTGCTGCCCAATCTTCTCCTCCTTTGTCTTCACATACTCAGTGTAGTTGCCTTTGTAGGTGGTCGCTACGCCCTGCTCTGTCTCTACCAGCTTGTTACAAAGTTGATCCAGGAATTCTCTGTCATGGGAGACCACCACCATGGGCACGTCTTGGCTTTGCAGATACCCTGCACCATGAAGCAGACTAATGGTGATAACAGCAATAACAATTGTATTATCAATAATAATAATAATGATAATAATAGTAATAATAATAACAACAACAACAACAATAATAGTAGTAATAACAATACTGATAACGATTTCATACCAGATAATGATTGTAGTAAAGCAGGCTTAGCCAACAGGCATTAGGTTTGTGCAATGCAAGTCAGCTCCCTCCAGACAGGCTTGTTGTGAGCACCATGTTGAGGCCATGCTGATTTGTGACAAGGCGTGGGATCCAGCGTGGAACCAGACTGGGCTCAACCTTTTGTTTTTGTTTAGGCACACTGTGCTCACTACATTGTTCATGCTGTCGGCATTCTGACACATACATGCACAGATTGTCTGGAAGCATACACCACATTGCAACTTATCAAGGATCAGAAACATAGGGCAGCACTTGCTTACATGCTGCATGCAGGTTCACTTGTAGGTAGCCTGAAATACTAACCTTCAAGCCAGGTGATAGCGTCAAGATCCAGATGGTTAGTGGGCTCATCAAGAAGCAGCAGGTCTGGCTGTGACAGCAGGATCTTGCCCAAGCACATCCTCATCTGCCAGCCACCACTGCAACATTCCAGATAATGTGTGCTGATGTGCATAAACTCATTCATTCAGTCATTAGACACATGTCTTCCCTCAGAGTCAGGTGTATACAGTCCTGTGCAAGGTCCTGTTTTGGCAGTCAGCGTACCGGCAACGACGTGAGTAGGTGCAGCCTGAATCAGACTGGACAAGTTGCCTCCAACCTTTGCGAGTAGGGCCAGGGCGTCTATTGCCCTTGTTGAAATGCGTTCAGTGCTGCCACAAGCATCAGCTGTCCTATGAAAGTAGCCTTGGGCCATGAGTAGTCTACAGTGTTGGAAGCATCAGGCCACAGGCAACTTAGGCAGTGGATGTTTCTGATGATGTACACTATTTAGTACCCAAGGCTATTTTCCCTAGAACAGCTGATGCACAATGTACTGTCTGAACACGCTGAACAAGCAGTGTGTTGTTCACAGCAGCAGCTGGCCTGGACCTCAAAAGGTCTGTGTGACTTGACTACATCTAAGCAGAGACCAAGAGCAGTCTACTGAATGCAAATCATCAGTGGCTTGTATCTTTGCTGTACAGACAGGCGCGCCTGTTTGACACAGAGATACAAACACCTAGCTGAACACAATCCTGTTGCTCGCTTATATTGACAGCCTCCAAAGTGACATACATGTCAGCGCCTAAGTTCATGCAGAATTGGACTGTCATGTTAGACCAGCTGCCTGTGTTGGCCAGCAAACATCTTGCGTATCGCCCAAACATGTACACTATTGGGTCTATACAATCAAGGAAAAGATCTCACCTGTATGCTGCTACAAGCTGGTCGCTGTCCTCAGGTGTGAACCCCAGCTCTGGCATCATCTTGTCGATGTTCCTGTCGAGAAGGGTCATGTCCAGGTCTGTGGCGTTCTTGTTGAGCTCCTCCATTTCGTCCAGCAGGGCTGCCATCTTGTCCATATCTTCCCCACACTGCTCTAGCTCTGTCTGTAACCCTTCTTGCCGCCGCATGACCTTCACCTGCAAACAGGAAGAGAAATGCTGGTGAGGACATGAACATGCAAAGGGCTGTGGCCCACAAATAACAGGATCAGCAATGCTGCTGGACTTTTCGGTGTCACTGTTGTGCTCAGATCCTCTAGGGAACTTGGCGGTGGCAACAGCAGCTTGCAAAGCAGGATGACACTATGGTCATGATCATGACACCAATCATGCTAAGGCAAACCACAAAGCGGAACTGCCAATGCAAGATTGTCTCTTTTGGGGGTGCACTCCAGGGTTTGGCTAGGAAGTAGCTGCAGCATGCTGCCAGGATGAGAATGATGAGAGGTAGCCTCTGCAAAATGCATGCTGCATGAAAATCACGCATGTTTGCATTTGTTGCTGAGATGCAGCATTTCTGGTGCTGCTTTGCATGAGGCTGCAAAGGCAGCAAGCAAGCAACAGTACTGTGTTACTACCTGTTCCCCAAAAGCAGACATGAACTCTTCCCGCACAGTATTGCTGGGGGTTACGTCAAACTCCTGTGTCAGATATGCAATGCGCATGTTCTCCTTGGCCTTGATGACATTGCCGGCGTCTGGTTGCAAGGCGCCTGTGATGATCTGCAGCTGAGTGGTCTTTCCAGCACCGTTCACTCCTACTAGCCCAACTTTCTCCCCTTTCTTAACATCCCAGGAGACGTCTTTCAGGACTTGCTGGTTCTTGAATGTGATAGAGATCTGCAAGACGCAAGGAGTCTGTTGCGAGCACAAAGGCTGTTGATCTTTGCAGGGCATGCCAGTGCCGTACACATCTGCAACAAGTTTCATCAGACTGCTTGATGCACCAGCAAGTATACAGCGCCGCAGCCCCACATCGCGTGGCTAAAGAGCAAGGGACAGCATGGTGACAAGATGTGATGGGTGCAGGCCCATTGCATGTTATTAAAATGAGTTTGCAGTGCTCACATTCTCTAGCTTGACTCCAGAGCTGACAGAGGATGCGCCTGCAGGTGCGGCATCAGATCCCTTCTTGCCCTTCTTCCCTTTGCTTGGTGGAGCACTGGCTGCACCCTGCACACTGTTATTCTTGACGACAAGACCACCTTAACAATGTCATCCAGATCACAGGAACTTTAGCAGACAGCATGAAGGGAAGCTGCAAAACATACCTCTGCTGCAGCTCGCACAGACAGCTTGTAGCTTCGCTGGGAGCACTGCTGAGGCTTAAAGGCGACCTTGTCAGCCCTGTGTGAGCAGTGTTTCAGTCTTGCACACACTAAAATAGCAGGCAACGTTTGTGTGACAACATCAATAAATACCGTATTGCTTGACACGTACCGTGCCTGTCTGGGCAATACATTAGGCCTACTCTGTCCTCTGGGAGTCCTAGTCCAAGTAGGTGCTGCGGAGTAACTGCAGCAAGGCGACCCACTCTCCAGTAAGGCTGCCATAGCCGCTGGGCCCACTGGTCTCATGACGGGCAGAAAAGAAAACCCCCTCGTGACGCAACGCTTCAAAGTTAGTCCGGTGTAATATCTCCGAGATCCAGCTCAGCTACAATAACGCTCCGACCGGGAGATAGATTAGGGCTCGAACCGTGTGTAACCTCTGTATAGGGTTGGCCCGGCGAGACCTAAACATCGTAATATCGTAACGCAAAACCGTAACGGCTGCGCCAGCAGCTTTCTTGCTGAGCAAAGGCTACCCCAAATTTTGAACGAAGTCTGAAGCTTTGGCTTTCAAACTTGGTCACGTAAGATGCAAGACCATGTTGAGTCCCTGAGATGTCATGGTCATGAATGGCAATGTACCATGCCATCTCCAGCAATGCAAATGTCCTGATCAGGACTTATGGGCCCCACTGTAGAACAAACGTGAAAACCTGCACATGATCTTGCTGTGCAAAAAAAGAACTTATGGTGTCGGTATCGGTGTTCCTAGACAACAACGGACCACCTTGCTGCCCAAGTGGCTGGAAAGTTGGACATTCAAAATTCGTTTGCCATTCGTGTGCACGTGAGACGGGGGAGCGGAGAAGCCGTGCAATATGTTAGAGCTCAGCTCTGACTTTGTAGAGCTACTGGCAGCAAGAGTCAGCTCTGCAATGTCGCAGGGCTTAGCTCTAAATCCCCGCAGACTTCGCATTCAACTTGAGAGTCTGCGTCGTTGCAGAGCTGTTTGCAGAGCGTAGCTCTGCCGGCAAATCACGGCGCAGCTCGGCCTGTCGATTGGTCGACGGCAGAGCGTTGCTCTGCCTAGTCGCAGCTCTGCCTAGTCGTAGAGCGAAGCTGAGCTAATGAAGCTGAGCTAAGCTGTGCACAGACACAGAGCTACTCTCTGCTTTGTTTGAGAGCGCGGGTCTGAGAGAGAGAGAAATTACAATGCTTTAGCCAGCCAACAAGTCGGATCACATATAGAAGAAGGCAAAGGTTCAATTTGGAAGACATCAAGACAGCTTAGAACAAACTTGAAAACTTGCATGTGATCTTGTTGTGCGAAAAACGACCTCATGGTGTCGGTGTTCAAGGAAAACAAGGGAGCATACTGCTGCCTAAGTGTGGAGAGCCAGACATTCCAAAATCAGGCGCATTTCATCTGCAACAGCCACACCACCACTGCAGCAGAGCTCTACAGATTGCAGAGCTACTTTGTTCGTGTCAAAATTACTAATGACAATGATCATACTTTACTGCATTGCGATCTCTGTGAGCAATATGCAGGTCTAGCAACACATGTAGTGTTGGGCAGTCATGTCGTCTGTCACTGTGAGCATGGCCAGTACTGGTGCATAATCCCGCTAATCTTGTTGACCCGCTTCTTGCTGCTTCACTCTGCCCTTGCTTTACACTGCCCCAGCTGATCTTGATCTGCATGCAAAGTTTGCAGTCAGCACTCATGTCGCGATGTCAATGCCAGATGAGCCCATCACAAGCAAATCTTTCACAGGTGATGCTTGCAACAGCTGTTGCAAACAGGAGAAGCTTTACTTTAGAGCTGATGCAACACAACATTGTACAATAGTGAAAGGTGCTTACCTGGGCTTCTCCAGAGGTTTTGCTCTCCATGACAGCAGTGCTGTTGGACTGCCTTGTGCTTCTGCCTCTACTCCTCACAGGCTGGCCAGTCTGCCCTTTGGACGCGTTGCTTGCCTTGGATTGGCTAAGACAATGGCCTTGGCTGAGTGCATCTGAGATTGAGTCCTACACGGCCATGATGACAAGTGATGTTGAGCAAGTCATGTGCACGTGCAACAGCAAAATCACCACATCGTGTGCACAACCTATCAAGCGTAGCAACATGTTGGCCTCCAGCAAAACAGCCAACTACAATAATTGTAAGTGCCAGTATGAGCTGCGGAAAGCGTTGCATGCGCCTAGCAGAAACTGGTAGCTGCCAGTACTGCCTATGCTTGCTAGAAGGCTTAAAGCCATGATGGTGTGTGCATGCGACAACCTCAGTATTACTAGTAGTTCAAATGAGTTGAGGCTGCCCCAGGATAATGCAGGGTATAGCTATGCACCAGTGCCGCCCAAATGGGTGCTGCCCAAATGCTGACGCAGAGCTTCCACAAATGTAGCAAATTCCATAGCAGGGACCATGGTAATCGCAAGTGTGTGCACCCCTTCTTGCAAGCTTTGGCTCAATGACACTGCACTGCTTCTGCATCCTCTAAAGCGCCTTCAGATACTCAGAATGGCACCAACCTGGAAAACACAAGCAGTATGGTCATCCAGACTTCCCAATTGCCATTGCACGCTGGTTGAACATGAGATATGAAGGATGAGGTGTCCCTGCCACATTGTTGAACAAGTACACCAATAATGATGGAAGCAGTTGCAAGAGAAGCAAGTTGGCAAACCAATGCACAACCTCAGACAGATACATGCAAGCATTCAAAGACGGTTTAAGCGTGACGACTGAACAATTCACTACCCTCTGAATTTCAATTCAAACATGACATGCTACTTTAGCATGTACGCAGAGGGTGCACTGTTTGGAGCCAACTTTGATGCATACAGCATGAAGTGGACAGGTGCATCACAAGTGAACCCTGAATACGAGGCTGTAGCCATGAAAAGGCCATGAGATGGGCAATCCTAACTGCAGAGGAAGCTGCAGAATCTGCTCGTTGCTTTGTACTACCATGCTGGGATGACAAAGGCAGCTTTTATGCAAGGTGACTATCACACCAGACGGTGCAAGCGATTGCGACCATTGACAGAAGCAAGTTCATGGTCAATGCCCCAAGACATTGGGCTGATGAGCAAGACCAGTGGTGCACCCCAAAGCGGAATGTCCATTGCTTGAGTGTTGTAAATGAAGCTAGACTACAGCATTGCATGCAACAAGACCAGTTGAACAAAAGATTTGCTTATGCATCTCAGCTGGGGAACCCACCGCAAAGGTCAAAACAGCTAAAGATGACCATATTGCAGACAGTCTCACCGCCAGGCTTAAGCCCATCCAAGCACTACAGTGACTATTAATTTGCCCAACAGCTGCTGTGCTGATTGCTGGCAAGCTGAGTGGCTGATTCAGCTGGCTTGACTAATGATGACAAGCCCTTTACACATTACCGTCCCATTGCCTGCCAACAAGTCTGAACACTAGTCTGCTCATTAGGATGAAGCACTGGCATGTGATCACATGGCCCTGGGATGCTGTCAATCCCCAATGTCTCTGCAGCCCCAGGAGACATTGTTGCCTGCTTGCTGGCATGACTGTCTGATTCAGCATTCATGCAAGGTTTATCTGCCAGCTGCTGATTGAAGTGGCGCACTTTAAACTGCAGTGCGCTACAGTCTGCACTTGTGCCTGGGTGCCTGCACAGTTTGGCTGTGTCCCCAGGTCACAGATAATCAAGCCACAGTGTGGTCACCTGAAAAGCAGCCAACCAGTGAAGTATTTGGCAAGATGTTTCATAGAATGGGACTCAGATTCCGCCCAGACAAGATCATATACAGGGATGGAAGCAGAAAAGAGGTCCCACAGATAGGATTGTCACTGGCACATGAGTCTATAGGGCACACAAGCATGCACACCTGAGTCTTCGAATTGCGCTACATGGTATCTCATCTGCGCGCGCAACATAATATGACAGGCTTGCCATATGGCATGCATGGCGCAAGAGGAGAAGCTGCAGCTGCGCAGGAGGCTGATAGCATACTTTGTCATGCAGCTGCTGCATGCTCACTTGCAGGGGCCATGAAGCGCCTCCCAGTCTGTCCAGGCATGGTATTTGTGTGTAATATGGTGTAGCTTTAGCAGACACCTGTGCATTCTGCTTCATTACATTTATATCGCAAGTCTTTCACTCGCCTCTGTGGCAACAGCCTCACTCTGACTCTGCTCCAGAACTTTGAGCTGTGCCTGCAAGTGTCTGGCATCTGAATCTAAACCGTAACAAAGCAAAATCGTGACGCCTCACGCTTTCTGACCTAAACAGAGTGTAGCCTACAGCAGTGTATCAACGCCTGACAGACGCCTCAGACCGTACGACGACAGCCGGCTCCGTGCATGGCAAGACTGCATGGTGCAGCTGAGCATAGGAGCGCCGCGAGTCACCACTCTACCGCACGTCCGTCAAGGTGTTGCTGCCTGGAATAAGCCTTAGGGGTGAGTGTCAACAGCGCCTGTGTCGCAGGCACCCATTGAGATACACCTTCGAAGGGTTGACAAGTAAAATGAAACTTTTGCATATTAATGAAGCCCTCAGTGTATCTAGCACTAAAAACAGGGTGGCTTGAGATGCCTTCTGTATGCTCCTTGATGTAGCCTGATGGGGCACTCATGATAGCAGCCAATTGATACAACTGAATCACCATGTCCCTGCAGTTCATTGAGTGCACAGCGTCCAGTGCTGAGGCACTCAAAGCCGCAAGACAAGCCCCGTCCAGGCAACCTTTTCTGGCCAAGCTCCCAGTTCTGCGCTGTTGTTCTGGGAGTGGCTGCAGATGGTCACGGACCGTAGCCGTCCTGCAAAGCTGCCAGGAGGTCTTGCAAAAAGACCTTTTGTCCTGGCTGAGATTGCAAGGCATGAGAAGTGGGGTGACTACGCTGCAGCTAACACCGCTAATCATGAGACACCCCCGAAGGTCAGCATCACATTGCTACTGGCCAAGCACCTCTGCACATGCTTTGCAGTGTTAAATGCATGGTACCCCATGGTTGCAAGATACCCACCTTTACCCGACAGAGGCAGCTGTCAGCATGTGTGACACTTTGTCCTGGGGCATGCAACATCCTGAGATGACATTCTAAGTATCTCATCCTGACTGTCAAACAGTAAGCTTTGTACTCTTCATGAAGGTGACTTGAGCACATGTGGGGATGACATGACATCCTGAAGGACCATAGTTTAGAGCAGTCACCCAACATGTTGTGCCAAGGAAGGCCTGGCTTGTACAGCTGAATTCCTGCAAACCTATTAGCATTTTATGCTCTGATGCATTAGGCTCTCCCATTTTTCCGCTATTGATGTTTTCATGTGTTGTTTATGCAGGCTGATAAGGATGTGGCTGAATTCACAACCAAGTGGTACGGCGACGTAGCAGAAGTGGTCATCCACTGCAAGCATCCAGAGTCAAAGGTAATGGTGCTTGCGACTACATTTGTTTGGTCTGGATGCGGCATCGCACCTGTTGGTTTTGGTGTCCAGGATCATGTTCATGCTGCTTGGGCTGTAGCAAAGCATGACAAGCAGTTTGCATGTGTACGACATGCACATGCACTTCATCTTTATACAATCACGCATTAGCCAGTGAGTCTTTCACACTCTCAGCACTGATGACCAAACATTCAATGCATTGTACTTGGCGGTTGTACAGAAGCGTCTGTCTCAAGTCTGGTCAGTGCATGCCAGCAGAACACAGAAGTGTCTGTGTTCTTGTTATGGCGGAAGCATCCTGCATGTCTTGCTGTTTAATTGAGCTGTGACAACCGCTCGACTTGTGATATGCATGCACTTAAGCGCGAGAAGTCTGCCAGGCATTTGGTACAGGACATAGCTGGCTACCACTTCATGTATGCACGGGACATTGTGTAACTGTTATGTTATGGCTGATACGCTGTAGCTGTTGTGCTGCAGCTGTCATGTACTAACTGTTACGCGGTAGCTGTTGCGCCATAGCTGTTAAGCTGTAGCTGTTATGCTATAGCCATCACGCTGTAGCCGTTACGCCATAGCTGGTATGCTGTAGCTGTTGCACTGTGGTTGTCAAGCTGTGGTTGTTACGCTGTAGCTGTTACGCTGCAGCTGTTACACTGCAGCTAATGCAACAGCTTCTTGACCAATGATGTGCACGCACAGGAATGGAAGAAATCTTCTAGGCAGCTGGTGCAGGACCTGGCGGACTACCACAGCATAGACGCAGAGGAGATTGTGCACATGCTGGCATCGTATCAGCAGAAGCACCCCGAACAGGCCCCCCACATTTTCCGGTGGATGTGTGGTGATGACTTCTGGAGACTGGTGTGTCACTCTACAACCCTGCTCAGCACTGTTGTTCCTCCCTGGGCTGCTGCAGGCCTCGCTGATGCTTGCATGTGTTGAGCCACCCGTCTCCTCCAGAGGCCTGATGGACAAGCTTGTTTTGCTTTTTCTTGACAGCTCCTTTTGGGCGGTCTGTCGTGTGTGCAATTGCATGCAGTGCTAGCCTGCCAACACTGCATTTCAATGCATACATGGTGTGAATTTTGGCTGAATGTCATGTAGATGCAAGACAATTGTATATGCTGCGCTCAGATGACCCTCATCTGGGGGGTTGCCCTGTTGCCATTGTCTGTGCATGTGTGTGATGTCGCTTGGGCACTGTTGCAGGTGAACGACTTTGGTCAAGATCAAGCCTGGCATCTGCAGCACCTTCTGGAGTCAGGCAAGCTGCTTCCCATACCCTTGTTGTGTTTGTCTTGCCCAGATTTGTATGTAACACTCGACTCATCATGCCCTTGCGCAAGCAAAGCAGGGTGAGTAGCATAATCAGGCCAGTATCACCCTGCAAAACTTGCGACCTGGGTTGCTAACAAATACCTTTTCAGTGTGTTACTGCATCCTGCTGTTTCTTTGAGGTCCTCTCGGCTGCTGCCTCAGATTATGATCACAACAAGGGGTGGTTTGTCTTCCCCCTTTCTTCCCCTTTTGGGACCAATGTGACCATTTGGGAAGGACGTCACCGCTTGTACCTAGCTCTGCAGCCTCTGATAGTCTGCAGCTGTTGGTATGCCTGAACTTGCCAGTGCCTTTGCAGCTGATGGGAAGAACAGTCTTGTCGCTGCATTGGGTGGGGAGAGGGGGCAAGAGGGCAGTGGGGCCAGCCAGGTTGCAGCTGAGGCTCCAGCCTTGATATCTGCTCATCCAGCTGCCAGACCCATGCCCCAATCATCCATAGCAAGTGCTGATGCTGGTGAGTTGATCATCATGGCTAAATGCTGATGAGTTCATCATCATGACTCAATACTGGTGAGTTGATCATCATGACTAAATGCGATCCTCTTCTCCCAGACCATGCTGAGTGCAGCTCCACCCCAGATATCCCTTGGTTTACACAAACTGTTCAAAATTTGTACACTCACTTTGTCCATCTATCTGCAAAGACCAAATAAGAAAGTCATGACGCCTACTCCAATGCTCCTGGGTGTATTGTCACCCCTCACCCCATGTGCAAGCAACAGCCATACCCCATACAAGAATCTATGTCGCTGTGATTGGCCATGCACAGCAGGTCAATGTCATAACTCAATGTGTGTCAAGCACTCCTGACGCAAAGCTTGAGCCCGTGTTTCTGTCCCTACTTTCACAACACACATGCATGCCTTAAAGAGCATTGCATGCTTGCTGCAAAAGGGCCAAGCGTAGTAACAAGTAATCGGCTCACTGATCCATCATTGATCCTTGAACATAAGTATGACAGTTGTGCTTCTTTAACACGGCTGATGATGATGTTACAGGCAAGCAGCTGGACTGGCTCACAAGCACTGCAGCCAGTCTCTCCAGTGCTCAACAGCACTCAGCTGAGTATGATAGTATGGTGAAGTCAATAGGGCTGGCAACTGGAGCAGCCAACATCGCACCAAGACAGGTGTTGCATCATTCAAGCAATGTGCTGCTGCAGCCTAAGAAGGCCCAGCATGCATTAGGTAAGGCTCTGTATGATGACTGTGCTTAGCAAATTCCAGTTCTGGAATGCCTTGCTGAGCATGTCTGCAGTGAGGCAGGCGACAGCCTGCCAATCTGTCTATGCTGAAGCAGCCTTTGGGATGATTTGTGGACACCTTGGAGTGCCATTGCCTTTGAGACTGCCACAGGCATTGTGTGTGTCATGTCATGCCCAGTGGCACTGATGACTGCATTGTGTGTGTCACCTTGTTGGGCTAGGTCTGGCAGCTCAAGCTCACCCTGAGGGTCAGCACACATGCATAGCTAACCTGCTCCAACAACAAACCCTACATCATGCTTAGCACATACACGAGCTTCCCTTTGTTCACAATCTGCAACAAAACTATGGACACAAAACTTGTCTCACATGTTGGGACTGAGCCGGAATTTGTGCATGTTGAAACCCAGACCCTAAATACTAAATCCCAAACCCCAGTCCCGCGATTTTGTCAAAATTTGACAGCTCAGGCATGTTTTGTGATGTCCGCAGGAAAGTCAAGAGGATGCTGCTCAAGCTGGCCCAGCCACCTAGACATCATCTTCTGCTGGTTGGTGCTGGTCTGTGGCTCGGCATGCTCTTTTGCAACAATTGCCCTGATGCCCAAGTGTCCCATCCAGAGCTCAGCAGCAGCACAGGTGCAGCAGGTGCAGCCTGTCTTGATGCCACAGCTTGATGGCGCAGCTGGACCGAGTCAACTGCTCAGTCGCAGGGCTCCCACTGGCGGCCCTGGGCAGATTTTGGTAGCCCAGGTGACATGTGTGAAATGATTTCCACAGATGTGGCAGCAGTGGACTTGGCTGATGCCACAGCAGTGGACTTGGCTGATGTCGCAGCTGTGCCCACTCAGCAAGCCGTTCTGACCCCATCTGAAACTGTGGAAGAGCATGCAGAGATCCATGAGGTTGTGGCTCAGAGTGCCCTGGCAAAGCACAAAGCAGATCAGGGTGTGGCCACAGCTGTGGCATCAGGCAGTGCTGCTCCCGCCTCTGCTGACAACAATGCTGTAACCCCAGCTGTGGCCAGCGTTGAAGAGGCCCCATTTGTAACGGTGGAGAGTGCTACTGAGGGTGCACTCTGTTCATTGGCAGCTGCAATGCATGCCAGCACAGGTCAGACCACAGCTGTGGCAGCTGCTGATTGTGAGGCTACAGACCTTATGCAAGGCATACCACCTCCAGAGAATCATGTATACAGCCAGTTCCATGCAGCCGACAGAGCATTGCAAGCCCCTGCCACTGCTGAAGTGGCAGTGGAAGTTGAAGTGGCAGAAGTGGACACAGCTGACATGCACCGTGATGCAGCTGTGGGCTTTGATTTGCACAGCAGCACAGAGCCAGGCCTTAGTGTGCCTGCCGCTCCAGCTGAGCTGCATGCTGTCTTGGCCGCCACAGCAGCTGCCTTGCCAGCTGCTGCAGCAGTTGCAGGAGCAGAAGCTACCCCGAGTACCGTTGCAGGTGGAGCTGAGCTGTATGTTGTCTCAGCAGTCGCAGGAGTAGATGCTGCCCTAAGTTCGGCTGCAGGTGGAGTTGTACCTGCAGACACTCCAGTGGCCACAGATGGTATGTCAGCATACACTGAATCAGTCACTCAGAAGGATGAGGCAGCCACGCTGAGTGGTTCAGTCACTGTTGAGTCACCTGCAGACACAGACCACACAGCTGCAGAAGTGCAGCCACATGAAGGTCAGGCTTCTGGGTTTTGGGGTCAACACCCAGATAAAACAGTCAGCCCCTCATGCTTGTCTCCCAGCACAGTAGACATCATGTTGAGCTCCTCATGCGCGTCTCCCAACACAGTAGACATCATGTTGACTACTGGTGAGGGCAGATCAGTGGCGGCTAATGCTGCCGCCAGCTCGGCAGGGCCTGTACAAGTGGCTGCCGCAGAGGAAGCACACGCTCGTCTGGCTGCAGAGCTGGCTGCCATCTTTGCATGGGTTGGCAACGAGCTGCCAAAGACCCCTACTGAGCCCTCACAGACCTTTACTGAGCACAGGCCGGAGGGTGGTGATGCTAAATCCTTCTCTGCAGGAGACAGCCAGAATGCTCGCATGGCAGCAGAGCTGGCTGCCATCTTTGCTCTTGCTGATCCTCAATTACAGCAGAGCCTTGCTGAGCCATCCTCTGAGGCCAGTGCAGCAGCAGACAGTGTGGTTGCAGACAGTGTGGTTGCAGACAGTGTGATTGCAGACAGTGTGGTTGCAAACAGAGCAGCCATCAGCCTGCCTTTGGAGAATGCATGCAGAGCTGCCGCTGAAGATGCCATAAGCTTCTGTGACGCACAGCCAGCAGAGGATCTCCCTGCAGAGCACTCCTCACTGACCGCACTTGTCACATCAGATGAGGACTCTGTACTTACAGAAGCAGCCGGTGAACTCCAAATCACGCTCCATCGTACTCCAGAGGATGTCTCAATCTATCATCCTTTCTGTCCAGGCATGGATGTAAGCTCAGATGCTGTTGCGCCATGCATCACAGAGCAGCACATCATGACTGCTGCAGCTTTCCCACAGACGCCTCAGATACCCTGTGATACTGAATCAATCAGACGTGCTGGGGGTGGCATTGCAGCAGAGACTGTCGGCAAAGTCATAGCCAGGGCTTACAGCCACCACACTGTAGCTGGAGAGTTGTTTAGCCCAATGGTGCTGCTGGGGACTCCTGACTTGACACTGCTAGGTATGTCCCCCCCTGAACATCCCCCTCACAAGTTGTCCTTTTGGCTGCCATAGCATGCAACAGACATCACCGGTTTGCCTGCCAGGGCACCTTTACACAAGACGCTCTTTGTTGGTCAGTGACTCCTCCTGTGCATGATGGCGTATGCTCTTGTTTGCTGGTGTGAGTCCGTAACAGCAGTCTTGTAACCTGTATCTGCTGAGTACATGCCATTCACTTTGTCCCTCCTGTACAGGTGATGCAACCGAGACTGCTGTCACCTCAATGGCTACATTAAACTACGTAAATGCTGACAACCAGCAAGCAGATGCTGCTGTGCTGGCGTTCTCATGCCCTTGCCTTACCCAAATGACGGCAGAGGACAAGCACGGCAGCAGCATTGCGCCAGCTTGCACCATTGCAAGCTGCGCACTGTACGCCATGCAGCAGCGAGCCATGATGAGTTGTGTCCCCTCGCCCTTCGTGACAGGTATGTTGTGCAGCAAACCTGACCTGACAGCAACTGTTGCATGCTGTGCAGCCACAGCTGTATGTATGCTGTGCTACTGGGACCTGTCCTATGGTCTTGTACTATTGTGTTGCTTGTCATGCTTTGCATCTGCATCCAACTTGAGCCCTGATCAAAGTCGTGCATAATTGTGATTCTGCAATGAAAGTCATGCATAATACTTTGTGATCCTGCAATCAAAGTCATTATATGTAATGCTTTACAAACAAGTGTGATTTTGCAGGGGATAGCAAGCTTTTGCATGGGCTGCTTGACTCATGCCAGTCCCAGGCTTCAGACAGATTCAGGCACACCTGCAGTGGTGTTGTGCTAGGAGCATCTGGTGATAGTGCTGTGAGCACCACCCCTGCCCTGGTGCTTCGTCAGAAGGTACACTCCGCTATCTTTGATGTGGTGTGCTGTTTTTTTCGACCTTCACAGGCTCTTGTCCCTTTTCCCCCCACCTGCCCCCCCTTCCTCA
>JAABUP010004607.1_pt1 | contig 22249 bp, 24 predicted proteins | sample 5559201 | NCBI WGS metagenome assembly JAABUP01 (sample SAMN10711887, study PRJNA513373) | rock metagenome | isolation source: Antarctica rocks | place: Antarctica | reverse complement strand
GCACCTATTCAGTATGACAACATTTGGCACATGATCGCGCAAGGATATGCCACAGATGCGTCGCAAGCAGTTCATCTGAAAAACAGCCAAAGGGCTAATATGTTGTTTCACAACAGCCCATGTTTCTCCAGAGTACAGCAGAACTGACATGACGATGCATTGAAAGAATTGCATTTTAACAGACCTTACTACTTTTGCACATCTTGTCTGTACAGCAGCAAAAGCAATAAGCATCTGTGCTTGCATACAGGTGGCTGTTAAGAAGTTGCAAACAGCACAGGTGTCTGCTGAGGCCCTTTCGGAGTTCAAAGTCAAGCTGCAGACGCTTGCTTTTGCCTCCAGCATGTGCAACCGGTTGTGCCGTCTGCTGGGCTTCATTGTCCTGGATGGCAACTTATGCCTGGTCATGCGCCTATACCAGCAGTCTCTGCAGCAGCTGCTGGGATCATCTCAAGGCAAGCCGATTGGCCTTTGGAACGCTAGTGCTAGTGCAAATTTTGCACAGACGTGCTCAAATAAATACAGTATGCATTTATCACACGGATGCCCCCCTTATCATATGTGATGCCGCTGAGATGTAGTCCTGTCTGTCTCCGTACTAGACACTGCTGACCTGTGCATGGTGTATAGGCATACTGTATGTAAGGCCACAACCACCTGCACACTTCTCAAGCTGCAACTTTCATCACGCTATTGTGGTGCTGGTGAAAGTCTTGAGTTTTTCTGCAGATGGCAAGATGCCCCTGGCCCATGCGGTAGGCATGGCACTGCAAGTTGTCCAAGCCCTGGAAGAGTTGCATGGGCACAACATCATGCACCTGTCCCTGAAGCCCAGCAATATTCTGATGGACTCAGTGCAGCAGGAGGTGGTGCTGTCAGACTTTGGGACCTGTCATGAGCTCCAGACGCTGCCAAACATGGCATCTGCAGCTCTGAGTGTGCCCATCCAGTATATGTGAGTGCTCCTGCTGTTGTGACAGCACCCACCGCACACATTGCAGCCTGGTCAAACACCCACAAAATGCATGAGGTCAAGTGCGCAATCAGGATTTACCAGACATGCATTGACATTGCTGCAATTGCTACACTAATGGAAAGGCCTGCTGTTACTCATGTCATCAGCAGCAACTCATTTTGTTTGTTGCAGCAGCAGCAACATTAAAGCTCAGTAGCTGCCCTGATAGCTTCCTGGCATGACGCCTGCACCTACAACTGGTTGGACGCCTTACCTCATGCGCGTTGCTGGTCAGACTGTTTGCATAATGCTGAACATGCGCTCAAGGCAAGTGCTCTGCAGGCCTCCAGAACTCATCGATGATGAGTCTGCGCCACCAAGTCCGTCAGCAGACATCTGGTCACTGGCAGCAGTTCTGCTGCAATGCCTGACTGGCAGGCCCCCCTATGAGGGCATGCGCAGCATGCAGATGCGTAGGGCATTACTGCAGAGGCATGCACCAGGCCCTGTACCTGAGGATCTTCCTAGCAGCTTGAAGCGGCTGTTCCGGCAGTGCTTCCATGAGACGCCTGATCAAAGGCCAAGCTTGTCACAGATCAAGCAGGTGTGCAAGCAGCGTGGTTCTGTCAGCCGCAATTGCATCCATGCTGAAGATGCTTCAGGAGGATACATGGCCAGCTTGAAGTAATAGCATTTTGGACTTGGTATTAGTGCACATGACCCATATGTTGCGTGACACAGCCATGTGTAAAGTCGTTTGCTCCACCAGCTGTTGCAGCTTCTTCACCCTTGCTTTCTTGGTTCCCATACAGTCTTGCTGCTCAGCTACAACGCCCTCTTGCATTGGCCCCTGCATCCGCCCTTGCACCCTTGTTTGCCCCTCCCTGGCCTGCCCAATCCACCACGCTTCAAACCCACATCTTGGATTGTTCATGTTTGACCAAGTGCTGCAGGTGTTGGAAGCAGTGCTGCATGATGAGGGAGAGGGTGATTGGTCGCCCACTCTGCGTCACCAGGCATCCCTGCACTTCCCTGACACCATCGACCCTGCTGTGAGTGTGACTGTACCCATAGCAAACAGGACATGCATAGTTTGCTCAGAGGAGGTTGTGAATGATCAGGCAGTGCATTTCATCTCGGGCTGCAGCCACATCATGTGTGTCTCATGCTCTATTGGGTATGTGAGGTGCACCATGGATGTAGCCACGCCAGATCTGTATCCTTTCAGGTAATTCAACAGACGTGCCATCTAGTTTGTTGTTGGTGCTTCTTTGTTGCATGTGTCACACAGGACCATGTGTTGCATGCTAACTACAGCTTGCATTACCAAATGCAGATAAGAATGTTCACATGCCCAATTGAAACCAAAGCAGTAATTTGATTGTTACACTGAGCTTGATCTGTCATTGCATGTGTTCTTGGAGTGAATGGTTTGCTTGTTGGAGGGATAGATGCTGTCACATGCACTGTTATAACAGCCTTTCCCCTCTGGCCTTCAGGTGTCCAGGGCACCGGCTGGTCCCAAGCTGCTCAGGACAATTAGTAGACATCAGCTACTTGCAGCTGGTCTCTCCTCAGCTGCTAGACGAGGGTGTTGTTCCTCTCAGTATGGAAGAGCTTCAGCGCTACAATCAGCAGCAAGTCTTTGCAGCCATCCCTGCACACCAGCGCATTCAGTGTCCCTACCCCACCTGCCAAGCTCTGCTCTTCAATGCAGATGCTCCAGACTTTGCCTCACAGCCTGCTGAGGGCGACCCCATCCCTGAGCCATGCAAGATGCGGTGCAGCCATTGTGAACGCTTGCTGTGTCGGACTTGCAGCGAGTTGTGGGCAGGCAGTCATCTGTGCCCCAGGCTGAGGCAGAAACAAGAGGAGGATGAATGCTTGTCGCTGGCAGAAGTTGCAAGGCTTCTGCAGGAGCGGCAGCTGCAAGAAGCGCAGGAAGCTGAAAGAGCTGAGCTGCAGAGGCAGATAAGGGTAGTAGAGGAGCAGCAGCGTCAGCTTGAGCGGCAAAGGCAGGCGCAGCAAGCACAAGTGGTGCAAAGCGAGGACCTGATCAGGGCCACCTCCAAGCCCTGTCCCAGGTGCAGAGCGCCCATAACGCACTTCAAGGGTCATGCCTGCCATCACATTACGCCAGCAACTGACGGAGGAGGCTGTTCCGTGTGCCATCACCAGTTCTGCTATGTTTGTCTTGCACATTGGCACAGGTGCCGCTGTCCTACCTTTTGTACTGATGACTGTGGCTGCCCACCGTGTCCCACATGTCGTCCTGGTCAACCATGTCAAGACTGTGATGGTGACCGGCGCTGTCCATCCTGCAGTGCCTGAGCTCTGCTTGATAGTACGATGTACAGTGTGTTGAATCTGTATGCCAACCCGCTTGTCTTAACGGTCTGATGCCAATGATGACCCTTTTCTAGTTTGTCTTAGGTCAGGAGCGGCACTTACATTGCATGACCTTTCCTTTGCAATGTAATGATGCTCTTCCTCTCATGAGTACCGCTGCCTTGCCAGATAGACTTGGCTTGATGGTGCAATATGTGTAAGCAAACATGTTTAAGCATCAATGCACCAGCAATTGGAAGATGCTGATTTTGAATGTATTGCTCTTGTGTATACTGGTGGATGCTGCCTGGCATGATGACACAACGCCTGGGTCAAAATTGTAAAGGTTGCAGTGAGCGTGTCAAGTCTGACTTCAACCGCATCAAGACGAATCATGGTCTGCTGACTGTAAAACCAGTACATACAGAAAGCTACCGAAGACTGAATCTACCTGGCTCTCTGAAAGAACACGTGTAGTTGCTTGCATAATACTATTCTACTCAGTGCATTGACATATTCACAGTGTCAAACAGGAGGATGTGTGCTCCATGGTCACTAGTGTTTGAGATTGTGAAGAATGCAATCCTTAAGCAGTGTCTGTGTAAGTCATGGTGTGAAAAGTGTGATTAGATGTGTTGCTCTCGAGTGGACATGCAAACCCATGGCAAACCATAGTGTATAAGAGGCGCAACTGGTGCTGCAGGTCAAGATTGCTGCTGTCATATGTGCTGCAAGTGGGGGTTGGCAGTTGCAATCAGTACAAATATCACACACGAGTAACAATCTGCTGGACTCGACTCAACTTGTCATCCAGCATATGCCTTGACCAGATCAACGGTGCATGGCTGTCAGCACTGCTTGTTACTTGGTCCCTCAGCAGCTGTTCATAGTCCTGAGGAAAGTGGTCAGACAAACCAGGAACAGTAAGCAGCAAAGCTAATCTATATATTGTTCTGATTGGGCTTTCCCTTAGTCTAATCAAATTACCCACTGTCTTATACAGCTGTATGGGCAGATACCCCCAAGCCTCGCCCTTGTGCCACTTTGCAATGTCCCTGGTCTCGAGCACCAGCTGGCCAAAACTTGATAGGTAAATTTCCCTGGGGAAATGATCATACAACAGGAATCTGGGAGGAATTTTGGGGATGATATCAGCCCCATGAACATATCTGAAGGTCCCGTTGGGATATTGCTCCCCTAACAGGGTACAGAACTCTGCATCACCAATGCGTGGGCCACCAAATGTGTGCACCCCTTTCACACGCTGCGCCAGCTTCTCATGTCCTCTGGCGACCAGAGCCTGAGCAAAGACTGCTGCCAGGGCACCTCCCAATGAATGGCCTGCAAAGCAGGACAGAGCAGGCTTTGCGCATTTGCTGCTGCAAGATGCAATGGAAGGCAGTGTGCCCAAGTAAAGCATACCAAGCAGGTGGTCAGAGTATGTGTACTGAGATACTGCTGTGATATGATGGCACCTGGAATATTGCTCAAATCACAAGGCGCAGGATAAGCAACACTCTTGCTGTGTCTGATGCTTGCTTCTTGGAATGTGCGTACAAGCTGCCAAATGACATCAGCAAAGATAGTGACTGCTGTGTGCTTGGCAGTTTGCTTAAGCTGTGCTGACTCATGCTGCTGCAAGAGTCGGCATAGCATTGGCTTGCTGTTCTATTGAGCAGGTATAGGAAGATAACAAGCCCTGAAATCACAAGCAGGGAGCATGCAATCTTGATTTTTGACATGTCAATTGAGCAAGCAGTTTGTTACCTGTCAAATAGATTTCCAGGTTCTGGTCACCTTCCTGCAGAGCCTCCACAAGCCTGTCAAACAAGCTGGCACCCCCTTTCTCTTCACTCTCATACATCAGGGCTGTCCAGAACCCATCATGGACGCCGCCCATGCCCTCAGGATGACTCATGCTGATCTTGCCACTTGACCTCATGTTGATGAGATTTGTGGGCTCAGTCCCTCTGAAAGCCATGATGATAGCCTTGGGCATTTCCAGCATGATAGCTAGAGTCCTTGGCACAAAAGCTGCTTTGGAGGTGTTCTTAGAGTGCTTGGTTGCTTCAGCGTCATGGCGCTGCTTTTTGGTCTGCTTGTCGGTGGTCAGGAAGTAGCCTTGCAGCGTGCAGCCCAGGTACCGTGAAGCAATGTCAGCAATGACCTCATGCTTCTCATAGACCAGCTTCATACACAGGCTGAGCATGTGCGCTCTGTAGAGGCTGGGCAAATCAAAGGTGCAGCCATGTTGACTGGTCTTGGCCACGTGACTTGCTGTCTCAGGAATGCTGTCAAAGGGAAAGTCTGCGGTCTTGTACTGCTGAGGAATGCTAAAGTCAAATGCTGTGTGATTCACCAGGGATATGGATCTGCGCTGGCCATCTGCTAGTGTATACCACTTGCCTGCATAAAAGGACAGTAATGGAGAAATCAAGTGAATTCGTCAAGAAAGTATGCAGTATGCCACCAGCACTCAGCAGTGCAGGTCACACCTGTCAGCTTAGCATAGCCATCTTCAAGTTTAGGTGTCAGCCACTTGAGTACCTTGTCCAGCTGTAGCCACTCAAACACTGAAAAAATTACATTGTCAAAGAGCGCTGTGTATGAAAGCAGTAGGGACTCTCTCAGGTACCCCACAGTACGCTGCCTGACATTAGTGAAGGGTTTGGGAACCTGAGCCTTGATTCCTGGGGAAGACTGTTTCCGCTGATCAGGAGCAGGCTGCGAGTGAGACTGCTCAGTATGCAGTGATTGGCACAGTGCAGTGCGGTGCCCTGTCAATAAGCTGTGATGAGGGCAAGGCCATGGCCACTCAGCTGACCTTTTCAAAGCAAGCTCTGCTTGTGCGCTAGCTGGGACAGGCCTGTGTGGGATACTTCTGGTCGCCGGGAGTGGGGCACAAGCATGGTACCTATGAAGTAATGAAGCGCATTGCTTAACATATGCTGTTGCTGCAAAGCTTCCCGTATGGCCGTACGGCAACTTCGAGATCACTGAGACCTTTGTAATGACCAGCGAACCAATGTGAAACTGCATTGTAGAGCCTAGTTTGCGGTTCGGTCATGACTGGTTGCGATTTTGGGCATGCCACAGCCGGTGATAAGCGGGACGAGCCACGACCTCGGTGTTAATACAGTTTGTGACAATCACAGCCTTCTACTGCGTATACTTATCAAGCATTCGCAAGGTCTGTCGCGAGTGGTGACTGAAGTTGCCCTGGTTTGCATTGCTACATATGCTTTGCTGCCATCGCGGTACAATCGAGCCTTCCTTAATGACAGGCATGCCTTGTCAAGGAATCGAGACCAAAAGTGCGTGCGTGCGTCGACAATGATGGCATGGGGTTTCCAGGCACGTGTGCATGCATAGGACTACGATCTCGCGTCATCAGCTCGGCTCTGCCGGCTTCTGGTACAATGCACTGTACCTGGCAAGTAACAAGAAAGGTGTAGCCCTTATAGTGCCGCCATAAGTTTCCAGCGCAGCCAAAAACTGTGCAGTCCCTTCTGTTCGAGCTCAATACCATCTTGTTTGTCAGTCGGTCAGAACATATCTATTGTAGCTTGTGCGCATCGGAAGTGGCCGCACGCCGTGCAACAGGTGCGTGCAGTGAGTCACGTAGTGCCTCGCACAATTGTTGTTGTCAAGCGTACAGGTGGTCTGACTTCGCTTTCTGCAGTGGCAGAACCTGCAGGGGCCGGTCTGTGTGATACTTTCCAGGCTTGAAGGACAGTTGGTCATTCGTCGTTGCATGGAGTTGGAGGCTGCTGCAACAGAAGAAGAATGGCAGCTTGAAGACCTGCTTCCAGCTTTTCAGACAGAAGATCTTGGACATGTTTTATGTCAGCTGCACCTGAGCGCTCTCAATCAGAGCCCTCAGCATACAGGCCAACAAGCAGCCTTGGCTGCAGTGTTGCAAGCACTGAGAGCAGCTGCTTGGTGTTCTGGCTGGCATGCTGCAAACTGCTCTAGGGGCTTTGGTAACAATGCAAGGTGTGATGAAGTCCTGTTAGCAACAGCATGCGAAGACGCTGAAGTATTGGGTAGACAGTATGGACTGTCAGCTCGCACCATTGACAGCCTTTTGGAAGCAATACACAGTAGCGCCTGGCATTGCGCAAATACCAAATTTGGGAACAAATTTGATGCTGAGGAAGATTTTCAGACAGCTCAGAAGCATTGGATAACAGTCAAACGGGGTGCTGAGTTAGATGGGCCTGTCATAGCAAGCTTGCAAAACCTCATCTGGAATGCATGCTGGTGTACTGTCAACTGGCGGAGTGGTTCTGATCTGGCAAAACATAATCTGAGACATGAACAGCGCCAGGCGCAAGTGTTGGGTCTATGCAAGAAGGCTGCTTGGGCACCGCACACAATGCATTGGAAGTGCAACAGGGAGATGGCGTGGAAGCAAGCTGTTGCTACCAATTTTCTTTTTTCCAACAGTCTTGTCGCGATTGCTGAGCGTGGTGGTTTCAAGCATGGAAAGGTTAAACTGCAGCAAAAGGTCAAGAAATGTATTAGTGTCCTGAAGAGGAGCCGCAGTCAACTGAACAGATGAATTTTGTGCCTTTGTGTTGAGCTGGTTTTTGAGTGGTTCGGGAGGTGTTCTGAGAAGTAGAATAGACCAGTGCTGTACAACCCACCTTGTAGATGCAGATGAGTACAATCTTGGTATTTGAATGTACTGCTTGATGTACTGCTAGTTTGTCTGCAGCTGTACTTGGTCCAGCATCTCTACAGCATTATGCTGGTGTGAGGAGGTACATTAGGTTGTCAGATGACATGTTGTGACAGCTTGAAAGCGCAAGCAAATTGCAGTAAACGATTGACTGCAGATCCGCTTGGACATGTTGTACCACTATTGGGTGCAAATCAGCACGGTAATATCATGTGATATCGAACTTTTGATCGATGGATTCACATTTCACTTTGTGTTGTTATCCTTGTGCACGAACACGATTGAAGGAAGTCGGCGGAATCTTTACCACATGTAGATCTGTGTACACATATAAAAGCAATGGGTCGTACAGCAAAGCTGGACAGTGTTGAAGATTCTATTTAACATCCAGTGATTGACAAAGGACCTTAAGATGGTGCCTACTGGTTTTTACTCTGTCCACATATGAGCTGTCAATGCCGACGGGGATTCATTCCAAAACTGGGAGACGTGAAAATTGCATCACTTTGCCGCTGGGAGCGTCAGCCTGAGCGTGATCTCTGACGGCACACATGCAGAAGATGTTCGTAGGGCCAACATGGCAGCCTCTGCAATGTCTGCTGGCTGCAGACACCTCTCAGGAATGAACATGCCCTCTGTCATTGGGGTGTTGACAGCAGCTGCACAACAAGCACAAGTCTCAAGGATGACCGAGAGCATGTGCCATGGAGCGTCTGCCTGTGTATGTCTCTCACAGGCAATGCAAGGACAAGATAGGCAAGACAGAGGGGATTGCGCATGCATATGTGACAGCACCTGGTAACAACATCGAGCTAACATGAGTAGCCTTCAGTAGTACCTGGATGAATGCACACCACCTTGACATTGTGCTGTCTTAGGGCATCATAACAGCTCAGGCTCCAGCCTCTGATGCCCCATTTGCTGGCAGCATACACAGGAGTGGATTTCATAGGCTCTAGCGCAGCCACAGAGCCCAGGTTGATGATCAAGCCCTCCTGCAACACAGTAGCAACACTTGTGCAGCATCTGTGCAGCTGCGAGTCTTTACCCAGGTAATCATGCAGCAATTTTGGGTGATGGAAAGGATAAAACAGCAACAAGTCAGCACAACATGAGAATGCCCAGCAAGTCAGCACGCAACATTATTTGAAGGGATCACTGGACATAGTGAGCAAGCCACTTCCATCACAGACAGCTTTGCACACTGCTCCACACGTGTGAAACAGTTGTAAGTGGAGCTGAGCATGTAAGGGGGAACGCCTACCTTTTTCTCAACCATGCCTGGTGAGAAGGCATGTGTCAGTGCCATTGGAGCTAGTAAGTTCAGCTGAATGCACTTCTCCCATTTGGTGATGTCACCTGTACAGCACCTACGATATTGCAGGTAGTGCCAGCAAACAGTCAGGAACTTTTGATGCTCACATCCGACAAGCAAAATGAACACTTGCTTACCTTCTGTGGGGGTTCCTTGACCCATCACCCCAGCATTGTTGACCAACACATCGCAGTGTTTGTGGCTGCTCAAGAAACTTTTGGCAAACTTGTCAAGAGCTCGCAGGTCTGAGAGATCGACTGAGTATGTCTCTACTTGAGGAGCGCCTTTGCTTTTGCAACCTTTGGCCACCTGTACATTAGAGCAAATATGGCATGTCCAGGCTGGTGTGAAACTGTCCAGGCAATCATGCTGCAGACAAGAAGGCAGCACCACCTCCTCAAGCTTGTCCTTGGACCTGGCCACCAAAGCAATGCTTGCACCCTCTGCTGCAAAAGTCTCAGCGATAGCCTGACCAATACCCGCGCCACCTCCGGTCACTATGCACCACTTACCGGCGAGCTTGTTGCTTGATGTTGCCATGACGTCTGCAGACAAGAGGCCAAACATGTGATTTTGTCTCGTGGCAACATGTTTCTACTCGAGCACAAGCTTGCATGCTGCAGCAAGACTGATGTCGGGAAATCGTGGATGCTGAGCAGTATGTACTTCTTATGTGTCCACCCGTGCATACCTTTACTGTGTCAGATTGCTGCTTATTGACGCACTACTAGTATTGATTTGCAAAGCTTGTTTGGCCGATGGTAGCCTTTGTTGTCGCGACCTTGTCACTCATGGACGACGTAAGGCCATGCGCATCACTAAACCAGTCATGCAAAGGATGAACCAGGTCATACCCGAGCTGGGGTCATGCCGGGGTGCCCTACCCAATATGGCAGAATGCATTCTTCAAGGTACCTTGACTGATTGCAGGAGCTGACATGGTCCAGCGTATATAAACAGCTGATTGCAGCCATGTACATTGTAGGTTGTTTAGCCAGGGCGCCTCATGAACAGCAGCCGCACATCTCTGGCAATTGCCAAAGTCACTGACCAACTTTTGCACATCGTCAAACAGCTTGTTAAACAGCTTTAAAACACGTTGTCTACCAGATTCGTAAGGTCAACCGAGGATTGCAAACTATGTCCAGGACTGGATCTCATCCTGTTCAAGTCATCATGGTGCCAGGCATTCAGCTTGGGCAGCAGCGCTATCCATTGCCTATTTGACATTCTGCTCACATTGTCTTACCTGATACTACTGATGGGTGGAGATTGTGACACCGAACTGAGGACATGCGTTCTGAGAATGCTGATTGAAGCACAGGCTGTATTTCATGCTGTTGTTGAACTTACAGGCCTGCTGGTAAGGTCAGCCTGAGAGTAATTTCTTGTGGCACACAAGAGGAGCTTGTACGCACAGCCAACATGGCAGCCTCTGCAATGTCTGTAGTCTGTATACACCTATCATGTCTGAACCTGCCTTCTGTCATCTGAGTAGCAACTCCAGCTGCAGCGCACAGGTCGCATTGGATTTCATGCTAGCAAGCCTAAGTGCACAATGTTGACAGGCTTCCTTGATAGATTGGATCTCAGATACACGTTCCCAAGGATACACTGATTTGCAGAGCTTGGTAAAATGCCTGGATCATAATGTTGACAGGCTTGTTGAGACACAGGTTCAACAGCTGATAAAGCAATGCTTTACCAACTCATTGTTTGAGGCAGTTGCCGCAACTGAACTGCATGATTTACACTGTATGTGATCTATCTGTATGAGTTCATACAAAGGATGACTGCCTGTACCTGGATGAATGGCAACCACCTTGACATTGTCCTGCCTGAGGGCCTGCACAACCACACCAACATTGCCTCAGCATACAACATGCACAGGGACAGCATTTGACCATGCTTGACTATTGCTTGGGTAGGCGTACAAAGCATAGCTGTTGCAACCAGCATGAGGGCAACACCATCTTGGATAGTCTGGTGCTCATCGCTAGACACAGATAATGAGATTCTCACAGTAGGCGCTGCAGCACTCATTCATTGAACCATACAAGTACTTGAGCATGGCCATGCAAAGTCTGTGGATGCAGTCTACAATTGGCTACACTTCATGCAAACAAGTTTGCCTTGCATACACAATTTCCTCACAGAAGTATGCACTACAGAAATACTGAGGGAACGTCAGTCAAACCCAACTCACCTCATAGCAGCTGAGGCTCCAACCTCTGAGACCCCATTTGCTGGCAGCATACACAGGAGTGGATTTCATAGGCTCTAACCCAGCTATAGACCCTATGTTGATGATCAACCCATCCTTCAGTGACAAACACCTGTTGTGTCAGCAATTGATACAAGCAACATCACATGTGCGCCTTGCGGATGGCCCAGACTGTAGTGTTACATAGATTATCAGGTCCCTAATGCAACCTGTGGGTTCTGCTGTAGTCCTGCACAGCTACAACATATTCATGACACATCTATTGAGACATCACTAAGCTGCTTACAGTCCACTTTGCTGGCACAGTGCCTTGAGAAATTGCTATGGAAGCAGGATGGACTGCATGAGCTGCGCCAATTTGCAGGGACTGGAGCCACTATATGGCAACTCATGCGAGGTGAAAGATGTCATCATGCAGGTGGCAGTGCTGCATGGTTACGGCCAGACCACAGTCTGTACTGTGCTGCCTTCTGCCATTATCTGAGTGACAAGCACAGTGCATGACTGTTAGGCATGTAATCACGTTTACCTTTCGCTTTACCATGCCAGGGGAGAAGGCATGGGTCAACGCCATGGGTGCCAGCACATTTAGTTTCAAACACCTTTCCCAATCAGTCATGTCGCCTGCAGCACTAGTGCACAATGATCAATTGGAAGACACTCAAGCCTGTTCACGATACGGCCAGGTAGGGCAGCAGGCACTTCAAGTCTTGCTCGCACAGGGTGATGACTATTGCAGCTTGACCAGAAGCTGAACAGGTGCAGTCCTGGTTTGCTGCTAAGCTCAATTGCATGGAACGCTGCTGTTGCAGCAATTTTGCAACATAGAAGGACAGCAACAGGCTCTTCATGCTGCAGCTGGTGACGACCAAATGTCAGTGACTGCTGCAAGGCAAAAAGTGCATTCACCTTCAGAAGCACTGCCAGACACCATGATACCAGCATTGTTGACCAGCACATCCACTTGCTTATCTGCCAATATCCTCTTGGCAAGGCTGTCAATGTCCCCTGTATTGACAAGGTCAAAAGGGTAGATTTCACAGGCAGCTGCTCCTCGTGATTTGCAGCTGTCAGCTACCTGTGCAGTAACACTCAGAGTGAACTGGTGTCATTGCTGCAGATGCCATCATCAAGGGAGCGTGGTGGAGCAAGCTGGTAGCAGAAGCAAGCAATTGGCTGTACAGCCAACCTGCTGACAAAGCATTGCATGCCTACTTCCTCAAGCTTGTCCTTAGACCTGGCGACCAGAGCAAGACTGGCGCCTTCTCGAGCAAAGGTCTCTGCAATTGCTTTGCCAATGCCTCTGTTCCCTCCAGTAACAAGGCACCGCTTGCCAGCTAGAAGACCGCCTGACGCCATGGTTACAGGTCTTGACCTTAACATGCAGCGGACGGATGGCGAGGAGTAAGCAATTGTGTTCACCATATTGCAGGTTTGCACGAAGCCAAATGTAAAATGGACGGGATCGGTGGCAAAAAACGCTGGAGCGTCAACGCTTTAGCATGCGCATGCAAAGACCCAAGTCGAGCCCACCTCACAACTTAACGCTTCACGCTGATTTGTAGGCACAGTGGGGTGACTTATTGTGTTGGGTGTTGGGTGTTGAGCCCTTCCCTGCCGCCTGTTGCCTGCAGCTGTTCCCTCATGCATGCATGCAACATATGTGGTCAAACAAAGCTTTGCAAAAGTCAAACGCTACTGATGTATATGTTGTTGACAGCCTGGCTCATCGCAGCATGCTACTCGGCTAGTTGTATGTGCCCTGCTATTCTCATGGACACGCTATGCACGAGCTTGTCCTCGTAAGTTCGAGTGACTGGGTGCTGAAAGGAGAGGGAAACGCCAACGCGGTTTTTGGCTACGCCGGGACTGATCCAGCTTTGGTCAGTACAGTGCTGCTGATGCAATGGTTATGAAGCAGACAATGAACCACCGATACGACCCCTTTGGTCTGACTTCAGATTGGAAGGGTTATTCGAGTTCGTAAACAGCCTGCAGAAGCTGCAACAGAACACTTCTCTGACAAGTTGACTAAGGACCTGTGGGGTAGGTCGTGAGTTCCACAGTGCACTCACATTCATTGTGAAACCTACTCTGGCTCAAGGGACTCCTAGGACTGCAGGCCCAGATGCAGAGCAGCTGAGTGATGTTAGCCAATACTTTGTGCCAGCTCTTGGGTCCAAATACCTTGCAACTGGAGTAAGCTGCGTGGCCCTTCCAACAAGTCCTTGGTACCAATGCACGATCATGATTCACGTACTTATGCTTGCCAGATATACCTTGAGCAGGCATGCAAAAGGAACGACTGCATTGAAGACGTGCAGTACTTGTTCTCCAGCATACCTGACATTGGCTGACCTCAAGTCATGTACAGAGTAAACAAGCAGTGTAGACCAAGCATGCATTAGGCATGTTGATCAATGTTATGCCTCACATGATGTTTGTTTCGTAACCTATCCTATGTTAAGCGGTATGCATGTTGCTCAGGTCCAGATTCAGCTGTCTTCAGACTTGGTTGCTGGATTGAACAGGCAGCTCAAAGACAATCGTCAGCTACACAATCAAGTGACACTGCTGACACTGAATGGCAGCATCCTGCCTGATGCCACAGTCTTCCTGCCAACCGCTTTTGCAGACGCTGCCACAGCCAAGGTATCAGCATCACAGCCGTGTTCTGCCCACAGCTGTGCCTTGCAACATGAGTCAAGTGTACAGATGTCATCTCAGCCACCTTCTCAGCAAAGCACCACTCAACAGGACCTTAACAATGAAGACATGCATGCACAAAGTAAGCATAATGAAGCCTTGGATCTTCAGGGTCCTTGTCAGCCACATGCAAATTGGCAAGCCGGCAATCTACAGACAAAATGTGCACAAGCTGCACATCAGCTTTTGCCTGCTCTGTGTGTTGAGATCAAGCCAAAGTGGGGCTTGCTGCCGATGTCACCTGCAATAGCAGCTAAGCATGCCATCAAGAAGCAGGTCTCCAGGTTCCAGCTGCAGCAGCATCTGAAGCTTGCTCAGGTAAGCTCTGACCCATCCCTGACTTATCAATTCTGCAACTGTGCTTGTCAGTCAGCATGTGCATGCATTAGTCTGAATCAATGGCAGAAATCGGCTGAGTCAGGTGCCATGGTATGTGACAGCATTGTACACTCAAAAGGCTCGTCTGCATCTCCATGGTGTATTGGATGCCACTAGGTATCATGTGCAACATTGACTGCCACCAACCTGCTCCATGTCTGTGTTCTGCGCTGCACCATGCATTGCTGCTCGCGGACAATGTTCTGCCAATCCGATAAGCAACACATCCATGTCAATCTAGTGTGGGACTAGCTCAGAATTTTTAGCTGGCATGCACATCATGTCCTGTCTCAAACAGTCTGCTAGGACCCACAAAGCAACCCTGACATCTGCATGAAACCCTTCACGCCCTGCAATCGCTTTGCAGGGTAAAATCAGCAGCATCAGCGCATACAATCCTTTAGACCTCTTTTCAGGAGAAACTTCCAGGTTGCACAAGGCCCTTGTAGCTTTGATTGCCAATCCTCAAAACAATTTGAAGTTGTTTGTGGATGGCAAGCCTGTGGACACATGTGGTCATACTGCCCAACTGGACTCGACTGCATCACTTGTTGAAAAGGCATTTGGGTTGGACAGTGACTCCATAGAGCCTGGAGATGCCGTTGCTTTGCTTGCAGATGTCCTCAAGGACATACTGCTGAGGGAAGGTATGACATGCTGCTGACACCTCTTGCATTGTCACAGTGTGCTCCTTCGGAACAGCATGTACTCATCCAATGTTTCTCTGCTCTGGATCAGTAATAGATTGCTGTACAGTGCAAAATCAGTCTTGCGAAGTCTGGTAGCTGTACAGGCAAGGGTGGTGTAGAGCATGCATTTGCTGCTTACCTCCAGACATTGCATCACTAAGTGGGCCGCTCCGCTTCCAGCCTGTTCACAGCAACTTCAAATGGGCATGAAATGCCCAGGCATTAGTTGCCAAAACATTTCATCAAATTGAACGGCTGTTAATGAAAGACAGACATTCAGGCAAGATGGGTAGCCCTGCCGACAGAAAGCACCCCAAGAAAGGCACTTAAGCGGCATAAGTGGGCTGTAGATTTTGCAGACCACAACCGCTTTGCTGTGCCTACAGGTGTGCTACAGAAGCTACTCAGCATACAGGCACTTGATGCGCATGACATTGAGGGCATCTACCCCTTGTATCACCATGTCTTGCAGCAGCTCAGATCACAGACTGACAGTCCCAATGTGGTTCACAATCAGACTCCATTTGAGGGCATCAGCTCAATGTCTGAGTTGTCTGCCTTGCAACCACAAAAGGCGCACATCATGTCACTCCTGAGGAAGACTTGCTCTGAGCAGATAAGCATGATTAGGGGTTATCTCCTGGCTACCACAGCAAAAGACTGCAGCCTCATGATCACAATGCAGGCACTGCCTGCAGCAGCTTTGCCAGATCACATGGAAAGCCGGTGCCATTGCAGTCAGTCCGATGAGTTCCAGGAAGCATTCGGCTTGGTTGCTATGCCCGAAATTGCTGTTCATGTTAAGTACAAGGTTGCTGTTGTTGACCTTGATGTGAAGCCACATTCGAAGATTCTAAGCCACTACTGCTTGGATCAAAAAATTATGGAACATCAGGCCATGGAGTGACTGATCATGTCTGATGCCGCTGGCTAATGCAGTTGTACCACGAGCTATTCACATGTCAGGAGCACTTTTGCAGCCTGATGTGCATTCATCTCTTTGAGATAAACACTACTTGAAATAATCACCGAAATGCTTAGTTACGGATATCACTTCAAATGAACGTCTCCTGTGAAGCATGACAAAAAGGAAGCACGCCGTCTTGACAGCTGCCAAATATGCTCGATCTTGCAACCTTGCATTGCTTTGAGTAGCACAAACTCAGCCTGAAGGCAAACCTGGTTTAGGGCATGTAAGCGCTCCCATTACTTTGCTGAGCGTCAGACCAATCGCTCAGCTTCAGAGACGGCTGGCAGCCCTCAAACAAAATTGCCCTTTGTCAACATAACAATATTGACATTAGTGAGACACAAAGAGTAGACATGGATAGGTCTGTGACAGGTTATCAGGTTTAGAGCCTGACGTGTAACATAATTCTGAGAGCAGCATGATGCAGAAGGGAGAGAAAACATCCCCAGAAAAATGCATTATGCAGCAATAGCCTGCAAGCCAGCTGGTCTCGTTTAAGATCCTGCAACCAGCCCGAGGTCCCTTCAGCATGAAGGACAGCTTGGTGCTACAAGACCTTGCAAAGCAGCCCTGATCAGGAGAAGAGGGTGCCAGCGCAAAGCAGCATACAGAAGTGCATCTGACTTGCAAGCAATCATCAGGCTGTTTTACAAAAAGCTGCCACACATGGTCTACTGTAGTACTGGAGCAGATTTGCTACAAGCTGCAGACTTGTTGATGAGACTGTCAAGACTGCTGACAGCAGTACCTGCCATCAAAATTGTTTGCCCTCAGATTGGGACAGCTGTTGCCTCTCACTAGTTTGGTTTCATATAAAGGTGAAATGTTCTTCCCAGAAATAGCTGAAATCAAGAGCTGAACACACTCTATTTGCTCCCACGCTTTGTGGGGTCAAAGTTTGAGACACCAGTGACCGCTGTTACGATAAGGACTGCGATTGTGCCTCCGGCTACGACTGAGTACAACAAGTTCTTCAGGGAGGGGGTGACGCCGGCCTCTGCCATTAGTGGGTTCGCCATTGCTGCTGCTAGGCCTGTTGTGACGGCGACTGGAAGCTGGTACTGCCTCTGCTGGCTGCTGCTGCACGGAAAAACATGCCGTGATGTATAAATAACGCAGGTCGTAACAAGAACGGTTCGAGACAGAGTGCAAGATCACTAGTATACCTGGCCATAGTTGTTCTGCTAACGCGGCACACGGTCCTTCTCTGTGCTGGTAGAACTGTAACGCACAGAAGAGGGTCAGTTAGGTCGGCCAAGAGCAGTGCAAAGCATATGCACAGCCTGAATCTAGAATCACCTGCCACTCCGCTGATTGCCTTTCTTGTCACCACCTGGCGAGTGGCCAAGGCGGGAGTTGAGGTTGCTGCAAGCACGCTAGCCACCATGATGCCTGATCGATGAGCAGCAGGGATTATCGCTGACCTGCGACGATGTCGTTCAGGTGCACTGTTGTCGGTTTCGTTAGTCGGTGACTGCTATCTGCTGTAGTCTGTGATTGGGTCGATAAGATCTAAGCCCAGATTCCCGAAACGCTCACGATCAACTTATCCCCACGAGCCAGCAAAATTGAAATTGTTTCCCTCTCAGCAGAGATCGCCCAATCTGGTCTTGCTTCTTGCTCAGACCAACAAGCGATTCTTGCTGGTGCCTCGAAGATGTTTGCTTGATGCTCGCAGCCTTCGTCCGGAACCAAGATACGCTTGGCAAACATAGTTGCTGGTCAGATAGACTGCTGTGGAAGCCTTGATGTGGATGGACTGTCGCGAAGTGTGAGTAAAATCATGTTCCAGTAAACACAAGCAGTTGTGATTCTGGCACATGTTTGAGTTATAGCAACAGCAGCTCTCTCGTCAGTAGTGTCTGTGCACTTGAAGATAAAACTCTTGCAGTGCACATAAGGACGGACTGGCACGAGCAGCATACACGAGCGCTCTGTAGACTTGCCTGCAGAATCAGCTCAGGTGTCCACGCTGATCATTTGAGACTCAGCTGCTATGTTTCAACAAGCTGTTTTGTTGTAAGGCCGTGACTGTACAATTTGGCAAGCAGGAATTAATGCATACAAAATGCCCCAGAACATTTGGCAAAAGATCTTTGTGATGATGAACCGTCTTGAAACAGCAAGGTCCTCCTCAGACGCAGCCATTACCCAGGGGTCATGTACTCAGGCCGACTTTGCGGCTAGTATGCCCAACCTTCAAGACTGCTCTTGGAGCAGATCCGCAGCTTGCAGTTTGGCAGTGTACGTGGTACAGACAATATGTTGCAAGTAGACTTAAGTCTGCTATATGCTATGACCATGCTGAAGCAGCTTAGCATCAGTTTTGGATACCAGAATGTGATTGTCTCACCAGGACTCACTAAGTTGAAGAAGCTTGCATACCTTGCTTTTGAAGGTACTCTTGGACACACACAGCAGTCAGAGCTCAAGCTAGATGTCGCCTGACAGGACATGCAAGCGTTACAAGAGCTGGTCATAGTGGCGTGCCAAGTTCACTGTGATGTCAGCATCTCAGGAACTCTTAATGTCAACTGCTTTACGAGCACCAGGCTCAAAGGCTGCAAAATGAAAGTTCTTTATGCATAGCATTTGCGATGCTTGTGTATACGTTGGCCATGCAGCGTCCTGATGTAGAGATTATTGTAGATTGCAAGTCAATGCGTGAGGCTTGGATGAAACAGTAAGGAAAAAATCCAACAAATGCCTCATGCTTCTCAAGTCCTTGACCTAGCTTCCCTTGTTGCCCTCAATATTTGCATCAAGGCGGCATGAACTACTTTCATGAGGCATACTAGTTTGCCACGTCGTGCACTCATACACATATGTGTACATGCAGCTAAGTTGCAAGCGGACGCTGGCAACCTGATTGCGTAATCAGCAGATGTCGTTGCATGCAGTCAGAGGAACCATCACACTATACTACACATGTACAACTGCAGCCTTTAGTGTAATACATATACTGCACAGAAGTACAAATTGACATGTACTTGATGGACAAGCCGATCAACACAAAACAGTATAGAACACGCATCAAAGTATCACACCACATGCAGAAAAAGGCCTACTGAGTCATTTGCATAATATATTTAATGTTGTCTTTGCAGCCAGCAGCTCTTCAGCCGAAGATGACTTCTTCCATACTACAAAACAAGCTAGGATTTGATATCACTTAAACACCAGAAACAGCAATTCTGTAAACCCTTTGGACACTTCACCAGGCTCTGCACATCAGTGCATCCTTGGGGACGTGTATCTGAGATCCTATCTATCAAGGAAACCCTTTGGACAATCTAAAATTACCTTAGACAAACAGTCTTGCAAGCAGGGCAGCTCAAACTGGGAGCATGTCGCTGTACTCTCGCAGTTGCTGTATCTGCTGCCCTTTCCTCTGCATTGATTCCAGCACTTGGCCAACAGATCGAGACAGATCCTCATGCTGCATCTGCAGTAGAGCACAGTTGTCACAGCCTGCTGCCGAAATGCTAAATACAGGGACCACAGTGCACTTACACTGTGTGCATGCTCATTGCTCACATGCTCTTGACAAGCAGCATGTGGGAGTACCACCCCATTGTCAGCGAGATTTTTCATGTCTGGATGTGGATTCACAGGCCCACTATGCACATCACATTCTACTCTACGTTGTGTACAAGCATGAGCACATACGAGCCATTTGTACTTGAGCATGAGGAGCTGTGTCACTGGCCCAGGAGACAGCAGCCTCACCTCTACGTCTTCCTCATCCGAGCCATTGAGGGTCTGCACAGACTGCAGCAGGTCGGCGTAGCGCAGGTCCAGCACTGCCAGCTCATCCTCCAGACTCAACAACACAGAAGCCACCTGCTGCCTGTATGCAAAATCCTTCCTTTTGTCAACATAGTGTTCAGTTTGGGTGAGTCTGTGATATACCAGGGGACTGGGGTGCCCCTGCCAGGGGCTGCGCCTGATGTTTCCACCTGATTAATACCATTTTGCTGCAACAATGGTGTCTTGCAGCAAGGCGCAGCGAGTGGTAATGCAGGATGCAGAACCACCTGCATGCGCCGATGTGCTAAAGCAAGCTCAATGCTCAGCTGGACTTTGTGTATGAGGATGTGCAATTGGCTGATGCAAAAGTCTTGTCCTATAACATCAGCCGAATGTTAATTCTGTACTCTGTGAGTACAACTATAGCTGCTGCAGTGAAGCACTTTGTGCATGATACCCTGCACGTTGTGACAAAGCATAGTGCTTGTGACAAAGCACCTTGCTTGTCGTCATAATTATGCACAAGACCGGGGTATGAAAGCAACCTTGTTTGCCAGGCCTCTTCCTGTTGCCGGGTCACGATAAGCGCCCTGCACCCATTGCTGCCCTTCCTGGCCACCTTTGCTTCCTGCCCCTGCCTTGAAGCTTTGGTACCTTCTCTTGCGCCACGGCGAGGGACAGCAGGCCCCAACAGCCCTCTGCTCTGCCCTCTGCCCTGCCCTGGAGCAGCTGCCCCTGAGCTGTGCCCTTTGCAGCGCTGAGCCTGTTGCCGCATGCATGACAGCGGCGCTGCTGCCTGATGTCTGTCACAATGGTGTCTATGAGGCTGGGGGGTGGGGCGGGGTAGAAGGGGGGCCGGCAACCTGACTGGCACTGCAAGATGCCGGGGACTGCACAAGCCTGCAGAACACGCCAGGAGCCTTGCCATCTTAACACAACCCAAAGTTGGCATGAATGGCTGGAAATCATACATGCAGGTCAGGTCTGTTGCTTCTTATTCTGGGCAGCCTCTTTTCATGATGAAGTACAGCCTTGTGTCTGCAAGCCCCGCTGAAGTGATTTGGCATTCAGTCTTCTTGACATGGCAGCTTGTCACAAGGGTTTTGGGGGCTTGCATGTTTGCCAAGGTATATTCAATTGCCATTTATCAGGCCGTCTTTGACAGCACGGAACCAATCACGTCAGACAAAGGCAAGGTTGCTGACTCTAGCAAAACAGCACTGACCTGATCTAAGCTTGGAGGGCGGGGTGTTTACAGCAGTGCAGGTGACAGCCTCTGTGGAGGGGTCTGGGGTGGGTTGCTGGCGGGTGAAGGAATCCACTAGGGACTGATTCAACCCCAACACCCTCTCCATACTGTTCTCGGTTCGCCTGCAAAGCATGCCAGACTCACACAATGAGATGTGAGAGCTGACTCATTATTGCAGTCAGCATTGTGCATGCAAACATGGTCTGGTCTGTCATGCTGTGGTGTAAACATACATGCACGTGCACATATGCTGTAAGTATACATAAATATTGTAGCACATAAATAGTGTATACACACAAATAGACATGTAAGTGCAGTTATCACCAGACGGTCGACAAGCAGGGAGGCGGTCGCGTTGCCCATGAATATGTTTGTGATAGGTAGTATGCATGCAGTGTAGACATAAGCTGCAGCTGATGCCCATTTGGACCATCTTATTCTGCATGAAAAAACTGTAATCAGGCCACACAGCTGTGCAAGAACCACAAATGCCAGGCTAGCTGTATGCAGCTGCCAGTGATGAGCGCTGAGAGTGTGCAGTTGCAGACAGTCTGTGAAGGCAGACCTGAGGGCATCTCCCAGGGCTGTGCACATGCCCCTCTCATGGTGCAGGAAGGTCTCTGCCTTCTCTGTAGCCACCCTCATGTCCCCCATCTCCCTGCACACCCCCCCCGCAACAAAATCAGCAGCGTGTTGATGCCAGATGTTTTGTATGGCATGCAAATCTTTGGCAACGCCAAAGCACATCACCAGTATCTGGCATGGCTTTGCCAGCATGTTACCAGCATGTTACCAGCATGTTACCAGCATGTCAGGCATTCTTATGCCTGTGCATTGCAACTGTGCACAGTAGCCCTGCTCAGGCAGCAAGTTCTTACTGTCTGATGCACAGCACTCCAAGACCATTACTCTGCCGTGTGCTCAGCTAACCTTTTAGCTTGTGTGACAGTGGTCATGATACTGAGCACAGTCAAGTGGGCATGCCCCAAGAGCCAAAGCTA
>JAABUP010004606.1_pt1 | contig 22254 bp, 27 predicted proteins | sample 5559201 | NCBI WGS metagenome assembly JAABUP01 (sample SAMN10711887, study PRJNA513373) | rock metagenome | isolation source: Antarctica rocks | place: Antarctica | reverse complement strand
TTCACAGCAGAATGGTGAACAAAGCATGTCTTGCATGTACAGGGTGGCGCAAAGCAGGCCGGCAAGCAAGCCAGCAAGCAGGCTCCAAAGCCCACCTTCTCCCTTCCCTCTCTGGGTGGAAAGGCACAGCAAGTGGGCAAGACTGCCAAGGTAAAGGCAGGCTCTGCCCCTCAAAAGGCAAAGAAGGCAGCTTCCAATGGGAAAAGCCTCCTTGGCACTATGAGCGTAAAGGCAAAGCAGGCTGCACCCACAAAAGGCATCTTTGGCACTGCTAGTGTAAAGGCAAAGCAGTCTGCCCCCACAAAAGGGCTCTTTGGGACGTCCTCAACCCGAGGCAAGAGCCCTGCACCTGCCAAGGGGGGAAGCTCTTTGGGGACTAGAAGCACAAGGCCAACTTCAGGTGCACCTTGTCCATCCTTCGAGTCATGAAACAATTGCATGCATGCAATACAATATGCAGCCAGAGTGCAGAGTGGTTAATCAGTACACGGCGCCTCACATGAGCCCAGGATGCTGTTCTGTGCAGTACATGCTCAATGAGCTATTTCTCAGTAGTCTGCAACTAGCAGCCCTGTGGTTGGTGCTTAGAGGGTGCATGGACAGCTTCCACAGGCCAACAGGGAGTTTGCTCCTCTGCACGTGGCATTTGCCCTTATGGTTGCATAAGGGTCAAGAAGGTTTTGCTGGCGCGTCCATACACATTGTGGGACGCTCCAGCACAACCTGCTGTGCCCGTATGCAACCATCAGGGCACATGCCACATGCAATGGGGCAAGTCCTGTTGCCAAGCACATTGCGTCCTAGTGCAAGGGTGCTCTGCATAGCACTGCAGGGCTGACAACCTTGTGTCTGTCTCCCTGTACACTTCAGCACCTCAGCGCCTGACAGACTGGCATGCACCGGGCGCATGCACAAGGCTATGGATACATTGAAAAACAAATACAAAACAATGAAATAAAATAAAAGTGAGTGAATGAGTGAATGAGTGAATGAGTGAATGAGTGAATGAACGGACTGATGGATGGACAGACAGACAGACACACAGACAGACAGACAGACAAATAAACAAACAAATATAAATATGTCTTTGTACAACCTGGCACTGCAGGCGGCACAACAAAGGTGAAGGTGGCTGCACCGGGTCAGTCTGTGGCAGCAGCCAAGAAGGCTGTCACAAGTGGGGGCAAGAGCCTGGTAGATGAGGACACAGGCACCACAGTAGGTCAGCACCTTCTGCCCTCCTGCTTGTCACCTACACTGTCGCAGGGTTAATGAGTTAACGGGCATCTAATGCGCACTGTGGGATTTTGCCCTGCAACAAGTGGTTTTGGATTCAGTAGCTCGTAAGACTAGTGTAGCAGGGTACAATGACTTAAGTAGCTCTGAGCTGCCGCCTTAGCAGGCTCCCGTTATGATCTCTGATTGTTTCTTCTCTTCTCTTCTCTTTTTACAATGAGTTGAGGGGCATTTCATGCGCACTGTGGGATTTTGCCCTACAAGTGGTCTCAGATTTGGCAGCTCGTTGAGCTAGTGTAGCAGGGTACAATGGGGTATGGGGCATTTTATGCGGCATGAATATCACAAAGATCTGAGCCAACTCCTCAGCACCCACGTCATTCCAGCATGAAGCAAACTGCGCCATCTTGCTCAGCCAGTCCACAAACACCAGAATAGCCTTGGTCTCCGGCAGGTATATGATATCTCCACAGTCACCCACTGCCACCTCAACTCAGGCTCAGGCAATGGTTGCAACACACCTGCAGGCTTTTCATTGCTGTTTACCATGGTCTCCTGACATCTCAAACAAGGCGCCATGGTGAATAGCAATGAGAAGCCTGCACGCGTGTTGCAACCATTGCCTGTGCCTGAACTTAAGTGGCAGTGGCTGACTGTGGATTTTATCAGAAACCTGCCTGAGACCAAGGCTGGTCACACAGCTATTGGTGTTTGTGGACCGGCTGAGCAAGTTGCTCTTTGCTGGAATGACATGGATGCTGAGGAGCTTGCTCAGATCATTGTGAGACTGATATTCAGGCCACATCAGACACCCCTTAACTCATTATACCCTGCTACACTGTCCCCCCTCCCTAATGCGCACTGTGGGATTTTGCCCTTCAACACATGCCTGAAGAAGGATAGTATAGTGCAAGGCATCAGCCACACAGCTGTGCTGGCATTCATCCTGTGATAATGCTGCTGATGGTGTATTGAATGGCTGCCTATAGCCTTCTTGCAGACGTCGTAGAGCATTTGGACTCCTTAAGGCGGCATGTGGTCTTGCAAGGCTGTCATTGGGCTTAGGGCATCTCAGATAAATCCACCATGTTCCCTGCCTTGCAGTTCTCTAAGACCCTGGTGGTGCATTTGTAGCTGCACAAAAAGGTCTGACTGTGCTTCTAGGCACAACAAAACATACTTCAGCACCCAGCGTTACACTTTGAAGCGTGGCAGTGCATTTAGCTTGAGGACCCTCCATTTACCAGTTGCAACTAGGTTGCATGATTTCCTGCTTCCTTGCCACGGTGTCACAAGTCTCAAATGTCTGATAATATAAGTAGCAAAGTCACTGCAATCCTTGCAGGCTTGGCTGCTGCCTCAGGTGCCTTGATAACACATCAATGATATGTCCTAGCAGCATGAGCTCCTGTAGCTTAATGCACAGATTGGCACAGCTTATCATCCTGCTCTTACCTGAGAATCCAACATTGAGCTTCCATAGGTCAATGCACATAGAGTGGCACAGCTTATCATCATGCACTCACCTGGGAAACCAACATTGAGCTTGAATTCAGCCTGCTTGTATTGTGTTACCCAGGTGCTCTGGGAATAGTGGGCTTGGCTGTGGCAGTGGGTGCCCTGGCCATAGTCAGCGTGACAGGGTCAGTGGGGGAGTCAGTGGGGGGGTCAGTCAAGGCTCCAGCAGAGGTGAAGCAGCTGCTGGACCGAGTGCCAGAGCCTCTGCCAGTTGTCAGGAGGGCTCAACAGGCTGCTACACAAGTTGCCAGCAAAGGTGAGACCTGGAACACACTCTAACATATGTAGGTGCAAAACATTCTAACATACGTGTGTATCTGCATCTCTTCTTGCCCTTTTACATGCCCTATGAGCTAGGTCCTGCTGCCACATCCCTATGAAAACCAAGAGCGGCATAATAAGTGATTGCCTGTTGATGGTGCTTACACAATGACTCAAGCTCACAGTGAGCTAGGATTTTCGTCGTTCTTTTTTGGGGAACATGTGTGAAACACGGTGTGTCAACTCTGAAAAGCTCAGCGCGAGACTCATGGCCACAATACAGCTCATTTCTTGCGTCAATGACATGTTGCAGAACACAACGGCTGGCAAAATATGAGCGCATCTTTGCACTTGCCAGAGAACCAATAAAACTCTGAGAAAACCTGATTTTTGGCTCTCAGAACTGTGGTGCACAGCTGGTAACTGTCAAAAGCATGTCTCAAAATCAGGACAGCTGAACAGGCTGTCTTGAGTTTGCAGTAGCACTAGGTACACCCCCAAACCATCTGGCATCTAGATGATATTTAGAGGTGATCTATATACCTGACAAAGTTACTCCACCATCAGCTTGTGTGGCTTGTTACAGACACAACATTGCACATAACCTTTTGCAACATATATTCTTTGTTTTGTGGCATGTATTCTTTATTTGTGACATCTATTCTTTATTCTCTGTAGCCCAAGAGGCTGCCCCCAGCTTGAAGACCACAGCAGGCCCCAGCCCCCCCTCAATCAGTCCACCGCCCCTTCCAACCCCCAAGGACACCCTACCCCCAGTAGCTCAGACCCCTCAGACCCCATCTGGGCCTGATCTAGTCCCTGAGCTTATGCAGAAGCCCAAGACAGGTATGGCGGCAATGCTGAGGGTTAGGGGGTTGGGTCCACAAAACAGTAAATGCAAGACAACCTTCTTTTGGCAGTACATCTACAATCCAGAGCAAGCAGCCAGTCACTGATGCTGGTGTCTATCTGTGTGGTGCATGCATATGCTGCTCATGACATCTGCATTTCCAGCACAGCATATGTCAGCATCCTTGCATCATTTGTGCACATGTCTCTGCAAAGTAGGAAATCAAAGTGAGGATATCAAAATCAGAAAACAAAGTGGGATGTTTTGGCACAGCTCCTTTCACCACAGAGACAAGCCCAGTACACAATTTCCAGAAGGGAGCTGAGTTCTTGCATGCATGTATGACACTGCAGGGGCACCCCTGGCACCCCCACCCAGCGATGCCACCAAGCCCAAGATACCCTCAGGGACCAGATCTACGGGTTCCTGGACCCCCAGGGGTTGATGTTCCTTCCCTGGGGGCTACCCCTCAGCTGGCCTCAGGGCCCCCTCCCTCCCCTGCCAAGACGGCTGACAAAGCAAGCAAGAAGGTGACTTTCCTTGGTGCTGACTGCACAGCTGGTTCTTCTTCTTCTTCTTCTTCTTCTTCTTCGATTGCACAGCCGCAGGCATGGCTGGTCACTGACAAATGAATGATGAAGCATTAGCTCTCAGGGCAAGATGGGACACTTCTGGCATGTCAAAACCCCTGCATGTGACAGCAAATGAATTCGTGTTCAACATATTGATCATTGTATGTCTTTGGGACTCAACACAGCAGTCAAAGGAAAACAACTGGGAATTTGATATGCAGTAAGCACTAAGTCTCCAAACATGTTGAACAATCCAGCATTGAAGACACTGCATAAGTGATGATGACGAGGGCATTGCCCTGAACTGCCTCAGTTGCACAGCAGCCTTCTCATCATACCCTCATCATACAACACACAACATCATACGTACCCAGCCACTGCACAGTGGCCTAGTCATGTACCTGCTTTCAAACAAGAGAGTTGTTGCAACAATAGTAAAGTCGACCTGAACAGAGGTCACAAGGCACAGCAGGGCAAGCTATTCCTACACAGCATGGTCAGCATTGCTGTTGCCAGAACACGCAATTGTTCCTACCACACATTACACACATATACAGTCCTTGTACTAATCACAGGCAGCATCGCAGTTTGCTGATGCAACCGCTGATGCTGCTTTCAGGCACAAGAGGCAGTTCCTCAGATAGCGCAAGCCCCCAAAGCAGTGGACTCAGCTGCCAACAAGGTACAGCACTTCTTACCAGCATTGCTCATGACTTAGCCAGTCAGTCAGTCAGTCAACGACTGCAAAATCCCTGACTGACAGACATGACTTAGCATTGCTCATGACTCATCATTGATGAGATTGCTGCATCAGGCTGCCTACTTAGCCAGGACTGCTGCATGTATATCTGCAGACATGCTGCGCACAAATTGGTCTTCTTGCTGTAGTGCATTTGCTGTAGTTTGTACTTAGGATCATGTGCATTCCTATTTATGAGTAGGATGTACACATACCTATAGTGTGTATTGATTGCAGTGGTTTGCTACAGTGGTACCTGAGCGTGTTTGGTATAGTCCCAAAGTCAATCTTGCAAAGCAAAGCTGCTGTCACAGCCATTTGCCATTTTGCAGCATTGAGTGGCAAGGCTGTATCAAGATTACTACAGTGTGTGGTATTGGCTCAAAGTTTCACTGTGCTTGTGAGAAGGCAGGGGCAGTCTGTGTGTGGCTGTGCGCTGTTCATCAGTTGGACATATTGGCTGGCACTGCAAGCTTGTGCTACACCTTTTTACACTGTAGCTGAGTCACAAGCATCAAACATTGTGCTGTTCAGCAGCACTGAAACTCGGTTCTGCTGTCTGGTGTTACAATGAAGGTGATGTGTCTGATGTTATGGTGAGGGTGATGTAGTTTGCCCAACAATCTGCAGGTAGCAGAGGCAGCCCCCAAGGTAGCCCAAGCTGCCCCCAAGCAGGCGCCCGCTGACCCCAGCACCTCTGTGGGCAGCCCCATAGTGCTGCTGGCTCTAGCAGGAGTTGCAGTCTTTGGAGTTCTCTTTGCCAAGCAGGCCCAGCCAGAGGGTGACAGCAAGACCAGCGGGGCTGTGGCCAAGAGCCCTACAGCCTCATCCAATGGGGCCCCTGCATCTAAAGGCCAAGCGCCTCAGTCTGCTGGTATGCACTGCTCTTGCACCTTCAGCCACTTGTTGGGAACTGATCTACGGCTCTTTGACTCTCAGCCGCTGATGCCATCATGAACGGCATCTGCATGTGTGCTGTGAGTGATGTGAGATGGGTGTTTGCTGTCAGCTGTCTTGTCACAAAGGGGAAACGAGCATGTCCGCCAGCTAAATGCTTTGCAAATGCAGTCCTGCATGATCCACAATGTGACAGCAAGTATATCAGCTGGCAAAGCCCAACATCCTGCTGATATAAATTGGGGTCTGACATGTTTCAGAAGATGTCTCTTACAAGCATGCTGTTTGCCATCAGGGCCTGTGTGTCACATGCTTGCTTTCTGCCTGCAGAGGAAGCTGCAGCCGATGCCAAAGAGCGTGCTAAGGAGGCACGTGAATGGATTGACAACTGGAAGGGCAAACAGTGAAAGAGGCTCAATGAAATGTGGAGCTGTGTCTCTGAGGTCATGCACCACCAGGTTGCGAAGAAAATTTGCCTTTTTGACCTTAGCATCAAAGCTGAAAAGTTCAAATCAAGAAGCAGCTCAGCAGTCCTCTAGGGCTTCCACTGGTGTCAGGCTGGAGTGTCTTGGGCTCTTCAATATAGCAGCTGTCTTTTACAACTTGACTGTCTACAACGTATTGCCATACACAGCAATTTTGTGGGTTTTGTCTTGTCTCGGTCACTTACATGTTGAGCAGCCCACAAGGGTATGACACAAAGGTGTGAACACATCAGTGCTGAACACAGGTGATTGTGACCGTTTAAACAGATTTTGCTCAACGTAATGAATGTTTGTGGTAGATGACCTTTTCAACCTTTTGTACACACACATCTACCAAATCTGTACTACTGAGACACGACTCTTCTTGATGCATTTCACAAACGTATTTGGTCCAAGGACCTCCAGGTACAAGTGGCCATTGAAAGGAAAAAAGGCTTTGTACAAAACAGGCAAGAAAACCTGATAGCCTAGAACAGCTGCAGATGGTACAGGAGCAGAGCTAGATGATGGCATACCAGTAGCAATCGTCAGCACAGACAAAGCTGACAAAAGCACAGCTGACAACACCTCTATCCTCTCTCCCTCTCTACATCAGCTAAATCTTGGTCAACATGCTCTCTGAAACTCAGAAGAGGCTTAGCATATATGGTTGTAGGAATCTTGCAGGTTTCAAACATGTATTCTCCTAACCTTATATTCCTCTTGAACCTATAGTCCTTTGTAACCTGTACTCCTTTTGCGTTTCTCATACGTTCTGCTCTTGAAGGAGTGCAGCGCTTGCGCAAATGAGCATCCCAACCAGGCTTGGCTGGGCTGCTCAGACAAACCCAATACGGTTTGTGTTGTTTGGCAGCTGTGTACCAGCTGACAGGATAGTGCACGTGAAAACTGTGATACAAAGTGTTTCTGGTCTCCGAGCAGGTTGGCAGCTTCAGTGCCAAGCGCCTTCTTGCCTCGTTTCTATGTTGTGCCCTAAAGTCAGCCTCAAATGCATAAACCATTTCATCCGTGAGACCTTGTGCTCCCTCCAAGTTCACAACTCTCAGCTTTGAGGCCTGATTGAACATCAACAGGCCAGTTGAGCAGAAGCTTCTGGTCCCGGCTGGTGGCTGTATGTGCGACTCCTGCTGAAATGCAAATCGTTGTAGAGCTGGTAGGCTCTGTATCATGTTTGCCAGTGCACAATGATTCAGCTGCAAGCAGCTGATCAGCCGCAAGTCTGTCAACTGTGGCTGCAAATTCGTGAAAACTGTGTCCGTTTCATTGAAACATGGCTGCATGAGGGTCATTTTGTGCAAAGAGTGCATGGTCTGCAGACTTTTGCATTGATCCGCATCGACGCTCCACAACTCAAGGACTGTGATTTTTGCTCGACCAGATGACAGGAGCAGAAAAGCTCGTTGAGACATCTGATGGCAGCAGCCAATCAGGACTTGGACAGAGCCTGGATGCACAAGGTTTGCAACCAGAGCTGCTCCAGCCTCTGTCAGTGTCGCCACCTTGACAACAACTGTGCGCAAAGTTTCCACATTGGCAGCTGCTGCATACGTGCTGTCTGTCCAGGAGCAGCTGGCGATGATCAACCTCTGTAAGCCGTGTTGGTTGCTGTCAATGACACGGGAACAGTCTGAGCTGAAGCCGCTGCACTGCAAGGCAAGATCCTCAATCTTTGTGAGCTGTGCCAATGGGCGGAAATCTGGCTGGCTGCCCATGGTCAGGTGAAGCTTGGTCAGGTTTGACAGAGCTGCAACCAAGGAGATCTGTATTTGGGAAGGAGTTGGACTGAGCTGGCCGTAGACATGCCCTGAGATGCACAGAGTCTGCAGCGACTGGCTGGCTGATGGTAGAGCCTCCACTAGGGCGTCTGTGAAGCAGGCTTGGCAGCCATGGACAAAAGGGCTTGTGGTGGCCAGCAGGTCAGGCACAGAGTGGAAGTCAATGCTGCTCAGGAATTGTGCCAGCGCCCTGATTGCTTCTGTGCTGGGCAACAGCTGTCCCCCAGCTTTCGAACACAAATGCAGGCACACTTGTACCCCTCTTTCTTGCAACCAAGCGCACGCTGCTACAATGGTGTCAACATTGGGACCAAGCTGTGGCCCTGCCTCTGCATCAGACATGTCCATTGGCAGAACCAGCTGTACACTCGGCAGCCTGTCCCCCTGCAGCAAGGAGTGTGGGCTCAACTACAGTTTGCCCAAATTTGTTGCTTGGGTGCTTTCAACTCTAAGATGCGAACCAACCCTGGAAGAAACACTCACCAACTTTATGACCATCAGAAGCAACCTTGCAGCTTGGCTCAAGGACATGATTTCGCTGAGTCTCAACACAAAGGTTGCCAGAGGATATCTTCCCTGGCATCTGTAGATAGCTGACAGTTGCGCCCTGAAGTTGTGACCCTCGGCTGGTATGGACAGCTCAAAAGCATTGAATGATCGAACTGCATGCGCCCAACCACTTCCCACGGCCCGCAGCGGCCATACGTCCTTGGCAGGCATACCGTCGAACACCTGAGCCATGACTGGGAGAGGCACGTCGTGCCAGCCGGTTTGAACCTACGCAAGGCTGATGAAGTCATGTAATACCAATAGACAGCCCAGCATTCAACACAACATGCCAAAATGTACCATGGCAGTTGCAGAGGGTTGCATCGGTCCGTAGATCATAGGTCCATGAACTTGCTTCAGGCAAGCGTACGCCTCACAGTGATAAGAATTTTCCGTTGCCAGTACTGTTACGGCAAGCTGAGCTTGTGTGATTGCAGGAAGACTGTTTTGACTTGACAGAAAGCGCTTCGAGCGTTGTGAATTCCTTGCTGACACGAACTTGCTTAGTCATGATTGCCTCTCAGACCTTCTTGTCAGGTTTTCTTGTCAGGTTGTGATTTCTAGCAGGCACGTAAGAGCTACGATGAGGAATCTGCTGTTTAGCTGCAGCCGTTGGTGGTGATAGAATTCAGGTGGCAGAGTGTGTTAGTGGACCTGATGACTCAGTTGCCAGAGACTGCCGCAGGACATGCAATTATTGTGGTGTTTGTGCACAACCCACCCATGTGGGCAGGGTGAGCAAGATGGTGCATTTTGCTCCTTAATGGAATACATTGGGTGCACAGGACTTAGCAGAGATCTGCGCTTTCTGCTTGCTCAGCATGGCATCCCCCCAAGACACCCCTCAGTTCACCGTTAGGTTCTTGAGGGGTGTCTGTAAGCTTGGTGTGGTGCAGTGTCTGTCTTGAGCCTGCCACCCACATGTGATGGGCAGATAGAGCGTGCAGTTGCATGTAAGAGGATTTGCTCATGCATATTGTGTGTCCTTCTCGGGATGAATGGGATGTGAAGCTGTCATGTTGTGAAGTTGCCATAAACAATGCATGGCATCGCACTACTGGCACTACACTATTCCTCTTGAACTTTGGTGAGCATCCCAGAAGAGTCCCGTTCATGCTGATGGTGTGTGCAAGCTGCTTGCTGCTGACACTTGTGTTGGGAGGGCAATGAACTGTGTGATCAGCACCTGTCAATCACCATCTTTTGTTTAGGTACACATGTGTGAAAGTGCTGATGCAGTGCAATGTGCTGCAGTGTTTGAGGAGGCAGAGTTTGCTCTATTGTCTACTAAAGGCACCACGCTGTCTCCTGTGCACGCAAAGAAGTTGCTGAACAACTGAAAGGGCCCTTTGCAGTGATTGAGTGTGTTGGTGAGGTAGCACACAGGTTGTTGTTGCCTGCATCAGTGGGTTGCATGGGTTGCATCATGTGTCCCATGTGATGCTGTTGCAAATGTACAAGGATGGTGGGTGTCCAGCTTCACCATCTCTTGCTGTTTTGCCTGACAATGCAGAAGAATGTCAGATTCAGCAAGCATTGGCTGGAAAGGTCATGTGGCAAGAAGCATCAGCATCAGCTAGAGTTCTTGGTGTCGTCAGAAAGGCATGGGGCATGCACACAGTGGATGGCATTCTGATTCTGAGCCAACAAACGCTGCAGAAGCGGTGCAGGATCACTTGGGTGCTCTTGGAAGTGCACTTGTAAGGCCAATTGCAATGGAGCACAGGACAGGCCGGCTGCTGATGGGGCCAGCTCAACGCAACCAGACTATACTCAGTCTGCTCAAGTGAACTTTGCTGATGGTGATGCTGCTCAGGGGACCTCTCCTGCCCAGGGCAGAAAGTCAGGAAGGCTTTGTCCCAGAAGGCAGAGTGCCAAAGGTGGAATTGCCAAGACTGCTGCTGCTAAAGCAAAAGCAGTGTGCAAGATAGCATTTGGTGGATGCTATAGCTCATTCTGTTGTATGCAAGACGGTGTGCAGCACTGTTGACCAGCAGTCTGGTTGATGCAACATATGCAGTATTGGTTGATGCAACATATGCAGTATTAGTTGATGTAACATATGCAGTGTTAATGTGTCTGAGTATGTGTAACTCTGTGCGGAAGTGTTGTGCAATCTGTGCGTGTTCAATCTCGTCAGCCATATATCCCATATGATGACAAATTGGCTTTGTCCTCATTGTGCTCTTGCCCATAGTGCTTGGCTTTAGAAAGGGGGGGGGGGGACGTAGCAGTGTGGCAATGTGTTATAGTCTGTTATGGCCCGCTCACAGCATGTCTGTCTTGTCAGGATACATGTAGCTCTACAATTCAGCTTGCATCACTCGATGCACAAGCTTTGGTGCATGCCTAACACTGAGCAGTTCACCTCTATAAGTGTCACCTTGTAACAGCTGTTTGTTGAAGATTACCTTGAGGACTTCATTCTGTCAGTCAACACATTGTGCAGCGCCTGACCTAGCTAGTCGGATTCTAGCAGTGAGTACCAGAACAGTCCATTTAAAAGCTTCTGAATAAAGCCTGAACCTGAAGGTATAGACTGTCAAAATTGAAGTGATTATTCTACAGCTGCACGATTTCCTAGCAGTTTTGGTTCAATACCAGCAACACACACAAACACACACACATATTTCACATTGCGGGTGGTTATCGAGAGCGCCTGTCTAACTGTGCATAGGACTTCAAGGCTGATCTGCTGTCAGCCGCCTTGGCTGACAAACTCCTCCTGCCAGACTGGCCCACCAGCTTTCTGTCAAGCTGAGCAAACTTCTGTAGAGACTGTCGGGTCTGCTGCGTAGTGCAGCCAGCCTGATTGACTGCAGGCATGGCTCTAGCCAAAGCAGCATATGTGTGCAGACCCCTCAAGGCAACCTGCCTGTCTGATGATACTGGTACAGACTGAATCAACTGAACTCGTCCCAGAGCTGCATACTTGTACAAAGGATGTGAAGGAAGTTCTGTCTTTGGAGTGACTCCAATTTTGAGATGGGGTGTGGTGTGCAACTTCATAGGGAAGTTTAGGAAAGGCTGTGGCTGAGCTTTGGCATACAATGGGCATGCTGCAAAGCAAGGAGGCTTGACGTGGTAGCGCCGACGCGGCATGTGGTTTGCTGGCCAATATGTTGCCCCATTTTGTGTCTGCGCAACTCTCAAAAGGGGCAGCAGCGCAAATGGTGGATACGACTCGGCGCAGTTGACTGTCTGAAGCAGAAGTTGGTGTAATTTTGCTGATGTCAAGTCTAGGCCGGCCAGATGAACATGATTACCAGTACCTCCTGCAAGTATCATGACACTGGATAAGGCCTGCCACAGAAAATGTTCTGAAGTGTTACAACCACTCTAGGGAAGTGCGCAGGGTTGATAAGCTTTCGGTGGCAACTTGCCTGTGGCATAGTGGAGTTTGCGAGCTGCGGTGGCCTTCGCTGCGAGCTTTTTCTCTGATCCTCCTACCCCTGTATGGTCCAGAGGCTACTTGAGCAAGCCACAAACAAGCGAAAGCAGATACAACTCAAAGCTGAGCTAGCCAAGATAGCCAAGACGTGTTTGGACACTACATCGTCAATGCATTCGCTGCTGAAGTCCTACTTGTCTTCAGGTACTTCAGGGCAAAGCGCGCAGCCCTCGGTATTCTCTCTCGAGGCATAATCGCCAAGCAAGGGAAGTCGGAGACACCTCGACTCACTTTTTGGGAGCTTACACGAGATCACCTCAATGTGATGACGAGACCTGCAAGCAGATCTGCCTGCAAGCCAAAGAGAGGCATTCCTTGATGATAAGAGGTGTTCAAACGCGATGCTGTTGTGAAGCAGTCAGCCAAGATAAAATACTCAATCATTCAAACTTCATGAGTCAACAAAGCCGCACTGCGCCGTTTAACTGAATGTTGTGCAAGACAAGACTCTGTGCCAGACTTGCCACGCTTCGCGCCCCGTCTCAAGATTGTTGCTGATTGCTGCAGGCTCACCTGCCCGAACCCGAACATCAGCAAAAGGTAAGGGAGTGCTTGTACGCACTACCCCGTGCTCTATTGATGTTCACCTCACTGTTCTTTTACAGGTAGCAACCGAATTACTGCGTGTCAGTAGGTCTCCCAAGTGTTGGCTGCAACTCAAACAGCAGCAGCTAAGCAGCAGACTTGACCCTCTCTTAGACTGTCAGCTTCTTGACCGTGACCGTGAGTAAAGAGGTTGACTCCTAAGTAAAACTATACATATCCCATCATGGGAAAGGCCAAGCCAGCCAAGCACACAGCAGCCGAGTTGGCCAAGAAGGCCAAGGATGCATTGCAGAACAAAGGAGGTGGGAATGCTGGAAAGGCAGACAGACTTGGAGGCAAGGTTGGCCATGCTAAATACAAATGCCCTATATGCGCTCAGCAAGCCCCAGATCTGAAGAGCATGCAGTTACATCATGATTCAAAGCATTCCAAGGTACCATTTGATGCTGAGAAGTGCACAAATGTTCATGAAGCAGCAGGCGGAGTGACAACAGCTGGTGTTGCTATTCGTGGCAGCAAAAAAAAGTAGATCTGCTGTTTACATGCAGCTGCGTCAATGCTGTGCACTTTCAGATACGCGCTGCGTATTCCTGTTATACATTGCTGATTTTTGAGACAAGCTCTGTGCTTTGGGGAAATGTGGAGTTGATGTGAACAAGATATCAAACCAAATAAGGTTTGAAGATACAAGTCTTGCATTTGTTGTCTTGAAAGTTAGTGTAGACATCTCTAAACACCTTTTGTACCTTTGTTGCTACGGATTTTATAAATGCATTACAACCGCAGAACACAGCCATCTGAAATGTGTCTGCTGCCTATACTTAGCAACTAGTATGGTATGGTATGAAACAGGGTGAATACATTGCTAGGTTTGACAGAAAACACTATATGTCTTGATCACAGCACACTGATGCGGCAGGCATGGTGCAGCCAATATATGTAAGCAGTTCCCGGTCCTAGCCAACAAGCGGTTGATTGGTAGTCATGCCTTAAAGTGCCCCGTGCTTGTGCACTCAGCCCAGGATGGAGCAATTGTCTGCAGCACGCTATGTTGACCAGTGCCAAATGCTGATGCCGGATTGTATACATTCATCAACTGCAAACCTGTACAGCATCTTTCTGTGCCATTCCAGCCAGCCAGGTGGCTCACTTAACAGTGTAATTGCTGTAATCCTTTTCAGGGTCATACACCTCCCACCTTGATGCAGGAAATATGTGCTTACTCTTGTCGTACCAGTGACGTGCACACACCTTGCCTGCAGAAACAGCTGAAGCAGTTTATGGACTGCCTCACAGGACTGATAGAAGCCAAACTGCTGCACAATCCAATTACACAGAACATAGCTTACAGCATTTACTGAACAATACATGTGACTGTGTTTACATACATATGGAGTTTGCTGCACCAATCACAAATCGTTTGCTGACTAGTGATATTACATGTGTGCAGTCAACAGTGGCATCAAGACTGCAAGCCTTACCTGCATGCGATTCCTCCTTCTCTACATTGGCATTGTGCTCCAGCCGTACATCATCATAAACATCAAAGTGAAACAGAGGACCGCTCTTTCCCCTGGCCTTGGAGATGATCAAGTCATAGAAGGAGAGGTTGTGCGGCAGTACCAGATCTTCCTTCACGTACATCAGGTTACTTACTGATGTGGACCTGCATGGTGCCAATCTCTTGTCAGATGTGCATTGCTTGATCTGATGTCGAGGTCTGACCCTATGACATGTCTGAGATGCAACTGCAAGGATTCATGAGCAAGGTCTTAGGGGTCATGCCTGATTAGGCAATGCCATATGTCAAGGAGGCATACAAGGCTCTGCTGTTCATTTTTTTAATTTAAAAGTTGCTACGCCGGTGGTATGATGTTCCAAGATAATACCAAGCTCAAGGCCACTATGCTCGACCCTCAACAATGGGTAGAAATGTCTGCGTTCATACGATCGGCAGGCAAATGGCAAACTGTCGCAAGTGATTGTTAGGGTAACATGCAGCATCAGCAGCTACCGTCGGGCTGCCTCACCTGACTTCCCTGAACTCTTCACTCAGCTGCAGTTTGACTGCCTTGAGAAACTGACTAATGGTGTCACCCTTCCTGACCACCACTTGTCGGCGGTGCCCTGTGCCATCCCAGTAACTGTAGGTGATCTGCAGCGGTTCATTCTTCACTACCTGTCTGCCAGCCAAGACACACGTAAATAGGCATTCAAAGGTGAACCAAGGCGAAGGAACAAAGGTGAACGAAGGCGAACAGAGGCGAACAGGACAGCCCACTGCATGCCATGCATGTTTCAATATGTGGGCCAATCCCTGTGTGAAGGCTGGGTGTGCAAGGCAGGCAAAGGGCCATTTCAGCAACAGACAGCTGGAGTGTACATGCATGCAGGTATGCATGGTGCAGATGAGCTTGACAAACAGCATATGTGCAGATTGGGACACCACAGCATGAGGCCTGTAACACAAGTGTGAATAGATGTTGGTGTGTTGCACAATGCACACCTGTTGCCGTAACTCGTATTCCTGCTTCAGCTGCTCCCGCAGGTGCTGTTCCTGTTGCTCACGTTCCTTGTCTGGCAGAAAGGCTGTATGAGTGGAAGGATCCTTGCCAATGCCAGAGACCTTTGCAGCTTTAACACTCTGCTTTGCAGACAATCCTGCACCCTCGTCCTGCAGAGGCAACATGCTTGATTATATCCCACTCATGGCCATGTCAAGCAATGCACAATAGCTAAGCCCATGCTGAAGCAATCAACACACAGGAACCATGAACTGCAGCCATTGTCTGTGAGCGCAAATGCACAGAATAGCTACAAGCACATAAGACATGGCTGAGACACAATGTTCTGCAGTCTTGCCACATGGTTTGATCACTGCATGTAGGGCAATGCTGCCCATTGGTGGAGATGATTGATGCAATTGTGCTAGCCGTGTTTGCATGAGAACGCATTTGGTAGATGCAGGAGATTTGTGACATGCATACAAGCAAACATGGAATATGAAGTAGTGTCTGCCAACATACCGCTTCCTCTTCCACATCATCTGCAAATGACAGCTTTGTTTTTGATGCAAGCTTGGCCTTTTTTGCCTGTTTCTCTTCCTTGACCTGCAGACCATGATGAGTGAGCATGATTGCAGCTGCTGCATTTGTGGTGTACTTAGCTACCTTGGCTACCTAGTGATCATATCTACAAGGCTATGACGAGAAAGTATGTACCAGCTGTTGAACAGGACCAGTGCTGTGCAAAAGACCTGCAGCGAGGGATGTACCTTGTTTGCTGCTTGTACCTCCTCGCGCTTCCTTTTGTCCTGGTGAGCCGCTATTTGCTCTTGAAGCGTCCTCTGTTTTTCTGCAAACTCTGCTCGAGTCACCAATCCCACTGTCTGCTGGCCTATAGCCGCTTCTAGAGTCTGAAAGGAACACTAGCGTTGAGGGATCTGTTTTCGAGGCTGATCTGGCCCTGACAGGGCTTCAGCCTCTCAAGCGCTTACTCACCTCTACAGCCCCTTTGCCAAATTGACGGAAGCCAGCTGCGCTGACGTTTGCATCCCGTTGCTGTTTCTCAGCTTCGCGCATCGTCCTCTCCTCCTCGAGTTGCTGTTCTTGACGTCTTATGCGCCTTACATCTTCACCAGACCCAACATATCCTTGCAACCCCATCAGGCAGCCTTTGAGTGTGCCTCAAAGGTGTGATGAAGAGCTACAGGGCTCTCCCTGTTGGACTTGCAAAGCCCCTGTTATTACAGCCCGTCGTGCAGCAAGACAGTTGCAGCAAGTAGTAACCCTGTGCTGAAAGGCTTCAGACAGCCCAGTCGCACAATACTGTAATCTCAAGGAGGCATGAGGACATGCTTCACAAAAGGAAGAGCAACGACCAGCGACTGAGCTGCCTACAACCTCCTGTAGTGCTCCTTGCACGTGATCCGCGTTCACCCGCACGAGCAACCTCCTGACGGCGAACACCTGCTACAGACAGCCTCAGCGCGCCGGTCACGAGCCTGTTTGCCTTGTGCCTGAGTGGACGAGTATTTGCTTGTGCCTGAGTGGAGTCTTCGCTGAAGCTTCCCCACATGTTCTGAGGGCTTCTTATTCTTCTGATATAGGTATAACCACTAATGCAACCTCCGATTCAGCTCTACATGTCTTGTGCTTGCGCTCGTGGCCGGCCGTCAGACTGTCAGCCTCGACCTCACAGTCAGCAACAGACGCTACAGTTCATTTCTCAGCACCTTTCGACGTCAGCAGCTTTACTCTATTGTGACAATGACCTCCGAGATGCATTTCAATGCATTTCAGTGCATTGCGCAGCCTAACACAACCTTGCTTGACTGCATAATGTATCTGACAAAATATCTCTATGATCCAGGCATTTTACCAAGCTCTGCAAACCAGTGTATCTTGGGAACGTATATCTGAGATCCAATCTACCAAGGAAAAGGAAGAGTAAAACGCCTCCATCGATCAGTCTCTGTCATGTGTGAGCGTGAAGTCCCCATGCAACTTTGCGATGTTTTCTGTCTGCATGGCATGCGCAGACGTCTTGCATTGATGGCCTTAACGCTTGTGTACAAATTGCAATAATCCATGTGGCCAAATGGAAGCAGCAGCAGCCTGGCCAGCTCCATCCCCTGCAGGGGATGCTACGAGAAATGGGCGTATTGGCAAACCATTGAATGGTTACCGTTCGTCGACAAAAAATGGTTCCCATTCGTCGCTATAAAATGCTGTCTGTTGTAGAACTAGCAGCTTCAAGCTGGCCTTCAAAGTCATAATGACTCATCAGTTGCATACAATGCACGTCCTCGATATCATGGAGCAATAATTAATTGCTAGGGCCGAAGCCTGAGGACTGACCGTAAGACACCGTAAATTGACACGTACATGAGACCATACGTAGTGCTTACGCGGTATATACCCGGTGTAAATGCGGGAGTAGCGTTTTGAATTTATCTTTCCAGGGTCGAGGGTTTTGACCTAAAGTGCGTTCAAACACTGAATGCATGCCGCGCGCGCTCAAAGACATACTTGGCTGCAGCGTGCACATCAGACTCTGTTCTATTTTTGACTGTCGCTGCGAATAGACTTCATTTGCGCGTCTGCTGTCAGCGCTACGGCGTGTGCTTTGCGACGGCCGATCAAATACAGCTCTTGTAGAAACCGCGAACTTGGTCGAGGCCATCGTGCATAGGCTGTCGCACAGCAGCAATCATGGGGAGGGTTGCGTGGTTGTCGGCTATTGCGTTGAGCGTTCTGTCTCAGGTAAGTCAGGCATCGACTTCGCTGCGGACGGCTCTTGCGATCGCTTCGGAGCACTCTCTTCACCTGGTGACTCTCTGCAGGTCAACGCTCAAGGAGCGCCAGCAAGCAGTCCATCCTCAGCTGAAGACATCGTGATGAAAGATTTGATTGTGCTGTGTCCCATCAATGCCACCATGGAGGTGCAGAGCTTGAGCATACAGAGCATGGAGCCCACAGATACGTCTACGCAGACCAACACAGAATACGCCAGCTATTTGTACACGTCGGTCAATGCTCTTGGCGGTCTTACGACGTGCACCAGTACAGAATCCCCAATAGCGGCAGGTATACTAGCCGGCTGATCACTGTACTTCCGCCTCTGTCAGTGGGTTTCGCCGCAGCAGGGCTCACTAGAAGTGCGCCAGGGGTCATGAAATTGGGGGGCAGGTGTCGTTGGTGACGTTCATGTCTGACTGCAGGAAGTACAACCGCTTTGCCTGGTGGTAGTGGCAGCTACGTCATATACCAAATCAACAACACTCTGCTTGTCTCTGCTGGAGGCCACAATGAGAGCATTGATGTACCATCAGGAGCAACGGTAGGCTTTTGCTTGTACAATTGGACTGTCCATTGTGCTCTTCGCTGTGTTTGTAGTATTGTCCAGCAGTAGTTCAGTTTCAATTTTGCTGTGTTGCCAGTCATCTTGGTGTTACTGCAGAGGTGTAACATGTGTGCAAGTGATTGATGCCTTGATTTGCAGGTGCAAGCGCCAGCAGATCTTGAAGCACCTGTTGCACATGCAGCTATACATGCTTTGCACTGAACTTTACTTGCTGGTCCTCTACAGGTGACAGCATGTACCGCTGGACAGACATACGCCATCAATGTATATACTGGCAGCAGCATTGAGTCCCAGGTCATCTTCAGTATCTCCACAGGCTGCTGGGCAGCTTGCGCTGGCAACACCACCCTCAGCTCCATCTCAGCTGTCACTGGCGCTGATAGCTCTGGAGACACAGCGTATGCATCTCAAGCCGGCATCCCTCTGCCAGCCAATTACACCCCTGTGGCCGCTGTGGCTGAGGACCCCCTGAACACCAACCCCTGCCTGGGTCAGGATGCTGGCTACTACAATGGCATGACCTCCACCTTCTTTGCTGATGTGTACCCGGCTGACTCCACCTCCAAGGATGACTTCCCTCTGGACTTTTCAGGCGCCGGCAATTTCACCAGGTACAGCAATCTCCAGGTCTATTGCAAGCTATAATTAGATGCTATATCAATGCACTGGTGACCGTGAGAGCTTTCAGCCTTTTGTGCACGATTAATGCAACACATAAGTCATCCTTATTTCCTGCAGGGATTTGCCATAATCATTGCCAGATTGCAGCACGTCTGCATCCCTGTTTTGATTTGCACAGAGTTGCTTTATGCCTTTGGCCATCCTTAGCAGCTTCATGTGCGATCAGCCTGCTGCTGCTGGGCATAGATAGTTGCGTGACATGGCTGTGGGTCTGAAGCTGTTGCCTTGCTTGGTATGTTTTGCTGAATCAGCTGGCATCATCCACTGCCGCAGGGGTGCTACAGTGTTGATCAAGCCTGACCACTAAAAAGCTTATGATGCTTGTTTTGCAGGTGTGACTGCCCCAACCAGAAGACCATCAACTCCAGCTGGCCTGGCACTCCTTCCCTCCCTGTGACTTCCACTTTCAACTTCACCAACAACTTTGGTGTTGTCATGACGGGCGAGTTCCTTGTGGAACGTCCCCAGGATGGTGTGACTGGTGAAACAGCTGCCCTGTTCCCCACAGCCTCAGACTACCATCTGGTCTGTTTGCAGCATGACGACTCCGCCTCCATGGTCATTGATGGCACCAACTACTACAGCTCAGACTCCGCCACCTTTGAGATTGCTGGCTACAAGCAGTACTGTGTGCCCATCACCATGGCCCCAGGGTGGCATAACCTCACCCTAACCTATGGCAACACCCCTCTGGACCTCTACTCTGTGTTCCGCTTCTTCGTCATCAACGCTGATGCTGTCTCTGTTGTGACCAACAACGGCACCCAGTCATATGAGATCACATGGGATGGCGAGGGCACCTGCTGCACAGGCTCATCCACTGACAGCTGCGTCTCCCCGCTTGACTGCTGCAAGTTCAGGGGCACCACTCCCTGCTCTGGTGCTTCTGCTCCCAGTCCAGCTATCGCGCTGACCCCTGTGGCCACTCAGCCTGTCACCTCACCTGGTGTAGCTGTCTCTCCCACCACAGTCCCTGTTGTCGCCAGCCCATCACCCACAGTAGCCTCCCCAGTTGCTACACCAGCCCCCACAGTAGCCTCCCCAGTTGCCAGCCCATCACTCACAGTAGCCTCCCCAGTTGCCACCCCAGCACCCACAGTAGCCTCCCCAGTTGCCTCCCCAGTCGCTACCTCAGCTCCCAATACCACCCCAGTTGCTACTCCAGCACCCACAGTAGCTTCCCCAGTTGCCACCTCATCTCCCACAGTAGCCTCCCCAGTTGCTACTCCTGCCCCCACTATTGCACCAACCACTGCAGCCTCGCCTTCACCAACAGCATCTTCTAGTCCATCTGCCACACAGGGCAGCCCTGTCACAGTGGCAAGTCCCAGTGCATCCCCTTCACCTGCTGCCTCCTCACCAGTCACTTCGCCTGTGACCACACCAACAGCCACCCCCAAAGCCACCGAGGCCATTGCTGATGTTCCTGTCTCCCCTGGAACGCCAGAGCTGACTTTGCCACCAACGCCCACCCTCTCTCCCCGCACACACAGCCCAGCTGCAGGAACGCGTTCCCCTTCAGCAAGCCCTTCTCCAGTAGCAGCCAGCCCTTCTCCAGTGGCAGCCAGCCCTTCTCCAGTAGCAGCCAGCCCAGTTGCTACCCCAACCCCCACTGTTGCAAGCCCAGTTGCTACCCCAACCCCCACTGTTGCCAGCCCAGTTGCAACCCCAGCGCCTACAGTTGCTTCCCCTGTGGCCTCCCCTGTTGCAACCTCAGCACCCACAGTAGTATCCAGTCCTCCACCTCCAGCAGTAGTGTCCTCTCCTCCTCCACCACCACCTCCCATGGCATCACGTGTGGTCGTTGCAAGCCCCTCGCCATCACCTGTGGTTGTTGCAAGCCCCTCGCCATCACCTGTGGTTGTTGCAAGCCCCTCGCCAACACCTGGTGCCTCTCCTGTCAGCACCTTGCCAGCACCCGGGCAACCATTTCTGCCGGGAGCCTCTTCACCATCTCCTTCCCCACCTGCCTATGCTAGCCCGGTTGCAGCAGCACCTGCACCATCCACATCATCGCCTGTTACCACTGGCAGCTCCACCACACCATCTCCTACCACAGGTATGCTTTGCTGGCTCCTCTCATTTGTGTTCATGAGTCTACTCGTAAAGCTGGGGATCCAACATTGAAGCGCCGCACAAGCTGTGTTTGTAGACAAGTCCTACACTGGGCAAGCTGCTTTGCGTGTTGTGTATTTGACTAGCTGCCAGCTGTCATTGTCTGCTGAACTGACTTTCATGAACAGTATTATCACAACACAACTTTGCATCAGCTGCGTCTGCTCGTTGCATTGAGATGACATTGCTTATTGAGAAGTATTTGTCTGGATGCAGTTGCTGCTTCGCCTTCACCAACCACAGCAGCTTCCCCAGTCATCGCCAGCTCACCGGTGACTGCCCGTTCCCCTCCACCCCCACCTCCACCCACTGGAACCACTGACACCCTGGCTCCTGACACAACCAGCAGCCCCCTGTCAGCCTCACCAGTGACCTCCCCTGTAGCCTCTCCCACTACAGCAACCTCACCATCAGCATCGCCAGTAACTTCTCCGTCACCTGGTGTTACAACCAGTTCAGGTTCAGGTTCCCCATCCCCCACCACAGCAGCCTCCCCTGTTACAACAACTGCCCCAGTGGCATCATCACCTGTCACAGTTGCGACCCCAGCCCCTACAGTGGCTAGCCCAGTTGCAACCCCAACCCCTACCGCCACCCCAGTTGTAACCCCAGCACCTACAGTGGCTAGCCCAGTTGCAACCCCAACCCCTACCGCCACCCCAGTTGCAACCCCAGCCCCTACAGTGGCCAGCCCAGTTGCAACCCCAACCCCTA
>JAABUP010004605.1_pt1 | contig 22256 bp, 12 predicted proteins | sample 5559201 | NCBI WGS metagenome assembly JAABUP01 (sample SAMN10711887, study PRJNA513373) | rock metagenome | isolation source: Antarctica rocks | place: Antarctica | reverse complement strand
ACGAAGCGCTGCCCACATTTTACAAACAGAATACATTCCATTACTCCGTGTCCATCGCTTGGTTTGCCGAAACTTTTGCCGAAACGCAAGATGTCCTTCATCATTTCACGCAACACCTACCACTCATGCAGCACGTCAGTATCGGAAACATTGATTACGGAGGGTGCTGGCAAAATGATGCCGATAAGCTCATCGCCGCTCGCATTGAAATGGTCCATTTGGATTGTCCTAGGCTTCGAACATTCTGCTTGCAACTCCAAGCCCCGTACGAAAATCCGGATCCCTACAACGTGCTCTCCAACGATAGTCGGGCGCTTTCGGAGCTGCGGCTAATTTCGCAGAGACTGGATGAAACGCCAGGTCTTGAGCATTTGGAGATTGTCTGGACGAGTCGAAAGTTCACGATTGATAAAGAAAGGAACATGGTTCAAACGCGGAAGAAATCACGATATTACAAGCAATAAGAGGGGCTAGAACGACACAAATCACGGGAGGAGAGGGAATTCACTCTCCTTTTCAATTAGCCGGCTGATGACTAGTTCGAAGTATTAGGGAGCCTTGGGATTGGACCGGACTGTTCTTAGGTACTGACATGAACGAACCCATGTTCCAAATTCCAAGGGTGCTTGCGATTCTCGCTACATTGACAATTTCGTGTGTGATCTCCACCTACCCCGATTTTGACCCAAAATCCCTACAGACCTCGTCCAACCCATCCAGTCTCCAATCCCCGTGAAATCTGCCCCTGAAGTACATTCGATCCCTCTTTCACTGTTCTCTTGCCTTTGCTTAGTGTTTGATAAATTTTGAAGAAGACTGAATTGCAATTTGAGGTTCGAAGCGACTTTCCAAGGAAATAGAACTCTTGACATGCCACAAGCCTGGAACAAAGTCAATGACAGATTCCCTCTCAGGCTCTCTGGGATGGTATTATTCCAAGCTGAATCTGTAAAGTCTGTCCAAGCGGAACTCCCCTGCATGAGAGGGTCTGCATCTCTAAAAGCCGCTAGTCCCATTCGGGCAATGGAATTACAAATTTCTATTGTCGAGCGCCGTTGTCAAGGGACAAACCATGGCTTTTGACATCCACATTTCAGAAATAGCTCAGTAAGACCCTTTATATGTTAGTCCTCACTCCATAACCCCAATTTTCGAGAGATTGCGAGCTCGTGTCTCCTAAGCAAAGCCGGCGCCACCACTAGGCGTAAGTTCTCAGCAAGTCTGGTGAGATGAAAGAAGACGCAGAGTTCAAGATCACTGACTTAGAATGTGTCTTCATCCTCGCAGAACTCACCTTCATCTAGGTCACCATCGGAATATAAACTTGGTGGATCGGTGCCGAGCCAGTGATCGGAGAACATACCTAATCGAATCAAACGTGAAACAGCTTGCGTAGTGTTGGAGAAGTAATTGATGTCCTATCTGATTTGGAAACGAAACATGATCACATTTGCAGTGATAGTATAGAAGTTTGGAGAATTCTTTCTTCAATCAAGCCCGGCCGCAGAACACACAAGACCTAGGAGGATGTTTTCTTGGCTGAACGATCAAAGAGCCAACCTTATGCCTTCATTGATAATTTACTCCAAGTACATTGCAACAACGGGTCAATTCCCGAGCTTTCGAGGAAGTATCGGCCATTCTCTCCCCTTGGCAACCTTTTCCCTCGTGGGATTCAAGACTTGGTTCATGGGCTGCTTTATCATCATCATTCTTACGATTTCTGATTTCGTCATCAAGGCTATGAAAGCACACACGAAGCCGCCCTCTTAGTCATTAAACCTGCCTTCACATCAGCATACGTACCTAGTATTGTCGCAAGACCAATCTTACCCTGAAGAGTACCTGCTTCAGCTTTCTGATCCTGTACCTCAACCGAATCCAGCTTTCGGCAGCCGTCAATCCTTCCTTTTGAGATGATGTAGGCTTTGGGTAGATTACCGCTGTCAACAAGTTGCTGCTGTACATCCTGAACATCGTTTCCCTTGAGTCTCCCTAGCATCATCTCAATGACAGCCTTGCCGCATAATGTAGCATTGGGCATGCCGTGACCTGCAAATCTCAACTTCGGAATAATTTGAATCCGGGGAGTAAACTACTTACCAGAGTACCCACCAGCAAGCCAAACACCATTTCGACCTGGTATCTCACCAACCCATGGATAGTGATCTTTCGAAGTACCCCATATCCCAGACCACTGATGTGTCGCTTCAAGCTCCTTGACACCATCCGTCTTGCCCCCAAGCATCAAAAGCTTGAGCAGTGCCTCTCTCAAGTACTTAGCGCAGCCCTCATCAAGTACAGAGTCATCAGTCTCGCCGACCATCTTCAGCTTCTTGGCGACATGTCCGCCACCAAACATAAGATGACCCGCAGGGTCAGAGGCATTGGAAGAAGGTCGCTGTATGAGATAGTCGTCATGAATAGGGTTTCCACCCATTACGCCCACAAAGCCGTAGGAGTTCTCCAGTCTTTCCGATCCCTGTGGCGAAAGGAGCGCTGTCATCACACCTCGCTCTGGGACTACTAGATCGTCGAACTCTGGAAGTAGATGGGAAGTGTACCCGTTGGTGGCGAGGATGACATGGCTTGCTTGGATGGTGCCTCTGTCCGTATGCAAACAAGCTCCTGGGGAATCCTTGCGAGGCTCTAGCTTTGTTACGGGCGTTTTGGTCTGCAGATTCAAGTCGCCCTCCTTTATGAGCTTCTCTAGGATAAATGCGATAAGCTTATAGGGCCACAGGCTGCCCGCAGTGGCGGTCAATGTTGCTCCTGGTGCCCCGTTGACTCTCAACTCCCGCAACTCTTCTTCGTCTTCTATGACATTTACTACGTCTCCCAATTCTGGAGCATCGTGCTTCAATTTCAATACATCTTCGGCGGCAGCCCTGATGAGCGCCTCGGTCCAGAATGTCCTGCAGCTCGCAACAGAGCGCCATTCGCAGGGGATGTCGTTCTCTTCGATGTAGGATTTGACCGTATTATAATTGCGAAGTTCGAAAGCGGCGACATCCGGGGTTGAGTCAAACAATAAAGGTTGGCAATGGCCTCCGTTCTAGGAGATGAAAACCAGTAGTATCAGCATTGGGCTGCGAGGTTTTGCCCTATACGCAAAGGACGGTGAACTGTTATGAAACGAGATGAGAAAAGCTTTTGTCACGTTACCCTTCCTGTAGCCCCCCAACATGCTTCTCTCGCCTCAAGCATGACAATACTCAAACCTTTCGCTCTCTCATCTTCTGCCAAAAACCTAGAAGCAGATGCTCCTGTGATGCCAGAACCAACAATGACAACATCGGCGTGAGCCGGTAGGTCTGGAGTGGTACGATGACCTAGTAAGAACTCCGAGGGTTCACTGTGCCAGAAAGAGGATGTCGACTTTGGGGTTGGCAAGCTAGCCATGGTGGTACGACCCAGCGTTGAGACTGCAGGCTGAGGGGTACCTATATGCTTTTACACTCACTCTTGACTCTATCGCTTTCAATTTCTAGTGGATGATGCAAAGAGATCTTTAAATAGTACAAGATGTCACTATGGATACACTCTGTCTTCCCTGGCTAAATAGATCAAGCCTTAATCTAATGATCCGAATGGGGATGGGATTTGGATCAAGGTTTTGGGATATCTTGTGACTCTAACATGTACCCAGTATTATTCAATGGCTTGTGGTGGAAAAGTAAGGTCTGATGTTTTAGTCTGATTGATTGATTGATTAAATTCATACTGGACACCCCGAGGGGCTTCACAGGCGACTAAGGCCCAGCTAGAGGGATCGTCTACGGGGGTTCCCACCCCCCGCATTGATCCATATTCTACTTAGAACGCACCCCGAATTTGGGGGGGGGTGCACCCCATATGACAGACGCCCTTAGTACCCAACATGCCCCCAGTTCCAACGTTCCCTCAGTGCGTAATAGGAATCTATGTATAGAATAAATGAATGAATAAATAACTGAATGCTCCGATTTTCTAATACCTAGCTAATGCCTGCCTAACTCCCTCCGTGTGTATGCTTATAGGGTTAATAGCTCGCTGTTCTCCCCGAGAGTGTTATCTATCTAGTCTACGTATGCCTTATGTCCTGTGTCCCCTCTTTTAGTCTCCTAGGTCGAGACCTTAGCCTGTTAGCGGCGATATCGCCTTTCGCGTTTACGCTATTTTCGCCTTTATAGTGCGTCGCTGGGTGGGTCCTTATTAACTAGGGCGTCGGCTGCTCTAGGGTAGTTATTAAGGTTAATCGGCCTAGATTTAGACCCTATAGCTAATAGCATAGTGGGTTTGCGGTTCTTCTGCCCCCTATATATCTTTATCCTATAGCGAGGGGGCGTTAAGTTAAAGATAGTCGAAATATGCTATCTTATTATCCCTTTCCTTATGTACGGGAGGTACACGCTAAGGGGAGATCGACGTAGGGGTGATAATTAGTTAACTCTATTAGGCCAAACTTAGAACAGCTTAGCAAATCTTAGCAAACCTGGGCTGACTTATCACCACCCATGCGTGCATCTCCCGTTAGCGTGTACCTCCCGTACATAAGGAAAGGGATAGGACCCACCCGCGATAACTAGTTCTAGGTATTAGTCTAGGAGGTCGTCCTAGTAGAGCTACTAACCTAGGTTAATTACGCGTAGTACATCGGCAAATCTCAAAAGTTTATATCAAATCCGGATTTGCTAACTCCGGAAATACGGGTAAAATCGTGATTTTATCGCAATCAGCAAATGCGCGTACTAATATCACGATTTTAGCAGGTTTAGCAGGTTTAGCAGGTTTAGCAAAATCAGGAATTTTTAGTAAATTACGTGATTTTAAAAAGTTTTATTTTTTCGATTTTTTTAATATTTATGATCGACCAAAACACTCGGGAAGGCTATAGGGGATAAACCACTAACACCACCTAAAATCAGACCCTAAATTCGGTCGATTCGGCCGATTCTCTCGCGGGGGTGGTGTACGGGGTGGTGCTCGGGGTGATGCTTAGCCTAGGTTATACGCATAGCGATGATGGTAATGCGCTAGGCTACGGTCGCATTAAAGGCCTTCGGGCCACGGTCGTAAGGCCTTCGGGGGTTCATACGGCTAAATTTTAGGGTTGCTATTCCCGGTGTTTCGGGTGTTAGCAACCCCGGGTTACTAATATAGCTAAAAGCGTTAGATATAGGCGGAACGTGCGAAACGTGCTAAATCGTGCTAAAACCTAATTTTTCCGATAATATCCAAAAAAGCGTACTAATATAAACTTTTGAGATTTGCCGATATAGGACTTTCTATAGGCCCGAAAGTCTAGCGTTAAACGGTACTAGTAGCTCGTCGTTTTTAGTACTAATTCTATCGATCTAGAGTATTAGCTTCCGTATCGATAATTTTACGATATACTTCTAGTAAAGGTATACGTCGGGGGGGTTTACGTCGACGTTACCTACCCCGTACTATATAGATAAGACCCTTTTCTTCTATTACCTCTCGGGTCTAACTACTATTTAGGCTAGCGCCGTAAGTAGCGGGGGCATAACTACCTAAGGTAGGTAATACTAGAAGTTTTAGCCTAGTATTACTATTTAGTCTTAAAGTAGTACGTAGACCCCGGGCGCATTATAGTCCCGAATAAATACTACGGCTCGGTACTAGTAGAGCTTATTATCTTAGAAGAGCGTAGTAGGCTTATAGAGTAGGGTATAATAGTTATAATTAGCTATAGGGATAGCGCCCTATAGCTCTTCTAGGGTACTATAGCTATATCCTCCTAGGATAATAGGTCGTATAGCCTTATTTACGAGAGATATAGGCCTAAGATAAAGGCTTCTAAGGTGTCGTTTATCGGCAAATCTCAAAAGTTTATTTTAGTACGCTTTTTTAGCTATTATCGGAAAAATTAGGTTTTAGCACGATTTAGTACGTTTCGCACGTTCCGCCTATATCTAACGCTTTTAGCTATATTAGTAACCCGGGGTTACTAACACCCGAAACACCGGGAATAGTAACCCTAAAATTTAGCCGTACGAACCCCGAAGGCCTTACGACCGTAGCCCCGAAGGCCTTATAACCGTAGCTCCGAAGGCCTTATAACCGTAGCCCGAAGGCCTTACGACCGTGGCCTAGCGCTAGCCCACCGCACTACTATTATCGCTATACGCCTGACCCTACGCATTGCCCCGAGCACCACTACGGGCACTACTCCCGCGAGAGAATCGGCCGAATCGACCGAATTTAGGGTCTAATTTTAGGTGGTGTTAGTGGTTCATCCCCTATAGCCTTCCCGAGTGTTTTAGTCGATTATGAACATTAAAAAATCGAACTTTTAAAAATTACGTGATTTGCTAAAAAATCGTGATTTTGCTAAACCTACGAAACCTGCGAAACCTACTAAAATCGTAATATTAGCTCGCGCATTTACTAATTGCGATAAAATCACGATTTTACCTATATTTCCGGAGTTAGCAAATCCGGATTTAATATAAACTTTTGAGATTTACCGATATTATGCGAGGTTATTTATAATAGCGTCGAAGGTCTAGCCGACCTAGCGTAGGAACCTAGGCGGTAATAACGACGTTATAGTTATCGGTAGGTCGCCTATAGTATAGTTCTAGGCCTCTTAGGGTCCTTCGCTCGGGGGTATAGCTATAATAATATAGAGGATAATAGTAAAGAGGTTAAGATAAGAGGTGGAAAGTCGTAGGGGGCCTTTTTAGTTAATAAGCTAATCTCCCGTACTAAGGCTACTAGGTATTTATTTATTTTATTTTACGCGTACTAGTGCCGCGCGCGCGGAATGCTTCCGCGACTTTACCGGGTTAGGCTCTATCCCCCGTTAAGATATTATTTCTACTAAGTAATAGTACTAGTTATTCTATCTCGAGTAACCCTACTAGTCTAGTATTATTCTCCTCTAGGGGCCTATATTCGTAGGGGCGGCCTAAGTATACGAGCTAGGCTACGTAGTAGGTTAATCCTAAGAAATTTAATTTATATTCTATTATCCGCCTAAATAGTATATCTAGGCTTAGTCCCCTATCCCCGTACTAGACCGACTAGATAGATACTACGTATTAGTTATCGAGGGCTATTTATATAATCTCCTTTATTAGGTATAGTAGTATAATATCGCCTAGCTAGCCCCTATTTATCCTTATACTATAGGTGCCTTAGGACGCTCCTTCGTAGAGTAGGAGGTACTATCCCGTTATATTTCGAGTTCGGATAAACGCTACTACGGTGAAGTCGACGTCCTTAGGGTCGTTCGTATCGTCGACGATATCCTAGGGCGTAGTAATTAGGGCGAGGTAGTTTTCGTTAGCGGGGATGCTAGCCTAAAGGTCTCTAATAGTATCAGTATATACTCCCTAGCGTAAACTAGCCTTATCTACTTCGTCTACGAAGGTAATTATCGGCAAATCTTAAAAGTTTATATTAAATCCGGATTTGCTAACTCCGGAAATATAGGTAAAATCGTAATTTTATCGCAATTAGTAAATGCGCGAGCTAATATTACGATTTTAGTAGGTTTCGCAGGTTTCGTAGGTTTAGCAAAATCACGATTTTTTAGTAAATCACGTAATTTTAAAAATTTTAATTTTTTCGATTTTTTTAATATTCATGATCGACCAAAATACTCGGGAAGGCTATAGGGGATGAACCACTAACACCACCTAAAATTAGACCCTAAATTCGGTCGATTCGGCCGATTCTCTCGCGGGGGTAATGCCCGGGGTGGTGCCCGGGGTAATGCGTAGGGTTATACGCACAGCGATAATAGTAGTGCGCTAGGCCAGCGCTAGGCCACGGTCGTAAGGCCTTCGGGGCCACGGTCGTAAGGCCTTCGGGGCTACGGTCGCAAGGCTTTCGGGGGCCTCCGGGGGTTCGTGCGGCCAATATTTTTGGGTTGCTATTCCCGGTGTTTCGGGTGTTAGCAACCCGGGTTGCTAATATGGCTAAAAGCGTTGGAGATAGGCGGAACGTGCGAAACGTGCTAAATCGTGCTAAAACCTAATTTTTCCGATAATAGCCAAAAAAGCGTGCTAAAATAAACTTTTGAGATTTGCCGATAATAGGTTTAGGGTGGACGGTGACTTAGGTGAAGGCCTATACCCTCCGCTATGTTTCTATAAACCTGTCCTATATCTGGGTAATCGGGTTAGTAGGTAAGTCGCCTCGTACGGCGTTCTAAGTACTTATTACGTCGTATATACGGGCTGTAATACTTTAAGTAATTAAGTAAGGTTTTTCCGACGCGGGTCTTAGTTTATTTAAGCGGAGCACTTCCGTCTATTTACTAGCTTATTACCTAGGTAATCCCTTCTCCTATTACTACCTAGGTTTACGGGGAGTTAGCCTTATACTAGTCCCCCGAGAATCCTACCGTCACCGGCTTACTAGTGGTCGGAACGTAACCGTAGGTACCTATTCCTACTTAGTTTTTATCGTGTTCTTAGGTAATAGGTCCCTAAGAGAGTTTAAGACGGCCGACCTAAGAGGGCATTTCCGGCGCTAAGTATAAGGTATATTCTTCTTCGATATCCGTTGCTAGCTCCGGGTTAAGCCGTTATTTTATACCGTATCTACTAAAGTTAAAGTAGCCTCGTAGGCCCCTTAGTTACCCGGGTATTACTCTTCCGGGGGAGCTATCGCCTAGTTATACCCGGAGACCTTAACCTATCTTAGCTAACCTTATATTTCTCTAGATTAATAGAAGGAAGCGATGCGTAAATCCTAGTAATACCGATAGGCGGTTCTCTAGGTAGGAGGCCGCCTACGAGGTTCTAGGCTTTATACCTAGTCCTCGAGGGTAGACCTAGATAAAGTAATTCTAGTTAGCGTTAGTAACGTGTTATCTCTAGTTATCGTATATCTTACTTATATAGCCCTCGGTGTAGCCCCTAGTACGGTTTATTATATTATATAGGTCGCTACCTAGCCTATAAAGGCCGTAATAGCAATAGGTATAGTCTTTCGACTTATCCTAGGTAGAGATATAAGGGAGGGATAAGATATATAGGTTTATAATACCCCCTTTCGGGGGCGCGTATTTAGTTTAGTACGAGAATTTCTTATCTACGTTATAGAGTACCTCTAGTCCTTAGACTAAAGGGTTTACGGGCTCTTAGGTAACTAGTAGGTTCTAATACTACGCTAGCAGCCCTATCCCTACTATAAAGATAGCGGCGCGTTTATAGAATACTCTATCGCCTAGTAGAGTAGTTATATCCCGTTATTCTTATCTATTTTACTAAAGTACCGTGTGCCGTAGCTCCTAGAAATTAGGGCATATTAGTAGTACGTGCTTAACCGTTTAGCGTAGTTCTCTATATAGGTATCTAGGGGAGTCCGCCCTTTTAATACTATAGAGGAAGTCTTTAAGGGCGATTTTGCTAGTACGGAGCTAAAAAAGGATAGATGCCTACTCCCTAGTAAGGCCGGTGTATCTCGCTAACGTCTTTTTACTCGGTTCGACGTTCTCGTGTAGCTTATAGAGGGCTCTTCCGTATAGGTAGTTAGTCTATTTCTTCGACTATTCTACCTACGCTTCGGCCCGTGCTTCGCTGTTTAGGCTACTAAGGAGCTACGGTAATTATATACGGTTACGGCTATGCCTAGCTCTAGTTAGGCCTATTCTCGCAGCTTCTTTAGCCCTTTTATCGACGAGTTCGTTGCCTAGTACCCCTACGTAGGCGGGGATCTAGTGTATTAAGATAGGTACCTAAAGTTATCGAGCTTTATCGATAACCTATTTAAGGGCGAATTGCCCTAACTTATACTTTAGGTCGGCGAGGGACTAGATTGCGGCCTAGTTGTCTACGAAGATAATAATTAGGAGGTCTAGGTGTGTTTAAGATTCGTCGATAGCGAGCTCGAGGGCTAATAGAATACCGATGACTTCCGCAATGTACACAGTGTACTCCGAGAGTATCCCAATGTACCGCCCACGTTGGGCGCCGGTCCTTTGGTTCACTGCTGCGCACCCCACGTGGTGTGATGTTTTAGTCAACCTGCTTTGGAATCAATTTGCCAAGGCAGACTAAGCCCAACGAGACTTTGCCTATCTAGGTAGGTACTTAATCTCACAGAAAGGAGTGCCTCGTTTAAGTACTTTTCTTGTTTGATTGAGAACTTCACAAGTAGAGAAGAAAGTTGTGTCTCCTTTCCAGTATCGGAGACCACAAGCGCTTGTAGGTATCGACTCCGCGGTTACCGGCAGAATCTGCGGCCAGCAGGATGAAGACTTGCTTACATAACGCCAGAAGTTTATCGCATCGGTCTTCGATGAGCATTTCAGCAAAGCTGCGTGACAATATCTTAGGATTACAGTCTCATCGAATGTCCTGACGCAAACTGTACAATCTCGTTGGATAGAGAACTGCATAAAGCAAGCTAAGAGGACAAAAAGTGACTGCTTTAATGTGATAGAGGTCAAGACCAGGAAGCTGAAGGTGGCTTGGGACAAATATCAAAGGAAACGCCAGGAAGTCACAATCTGCAATAGTGTTTGAAGAGCGTTCTTCCATGGATCGCCTCAGATAAGAGAGGCCAAGCGAGTATCAGTAAGAGTTCTTTGGAGATATCGTGATCATAATTTCGTTCATACAATGGCCTCTGACAATCCTATACATTGCCATCGCTGCTTAAAGCTTCTTCCACAAGCCTTAAGCCGTCCTCTTTCAGCTTAAATTTCTGAATCTTCCCAGTGGCAGTCTTGGGGTAGTTGTCGACCCAGAAGACATATTTGGGTACTGGGATATTTCGTAAGCATACGAAAACCCCATGAGTAACATTTGTGATTAGAAGGTTGAATAGAAACGCACCCAAGTGGTGACTCAATTTCTCCCTCACCCAAGTCCTAACCTCTTCCTTCGTGATCTGGGAATTCTCTTGCCGAATCACAAAAGCTGCCACTACTTCCCCGTATCTTTCGTCTGGAAGACCGACGACACTGATCTCTTGGACCTCTGGATGCGCGAACAGACAATTCTCAACCTCTAAGGGATGGATGTTCTCGCCGCCCTTTATGATGAGGTCTTTGATTCGACCAGTAATTTTTATATAGCCTTCACCGTCCATTTCCGCTTCATCACCGGTATGCATCCACACTTTGCCGTTGTCGTCAGCCATCATCACCTCAGCTGTACGTTCCGGAGCTCCCCAGTACTCCTTCATCACAAGGTAGCCGTTGACTGCTAGCTCGCCTCTTTGGCCGATGGGTACAGTCTTGGTTCGATCTGCAGGGTCGACGACCTTAGTCTCAACGTGAGGTAGTAGCCGGCCGACACTATCAATACGTTTCTCAATTGGATCATCTGTAGTTGTCATTGCAGACACTGGGCTTGTCTCCGTCATTCCGTAGCAGATGGTCAACTCAGTCAGATTAAGGATCTTGTGAAGCTTTCGCATTAGCTCTGCTGGGATGCTTGACCCAGCCGCGATACCAGTTCTCAGATGCTCGAAGCCAGTGTAATCTACAGTACCATTTTTCAGAAGCTCGAGTTCCGCGATGAACATGGTAGGAACCCCATATAGTGCTGTGCATTTCTCATCCTGTACGCTCTTGAGCGTTGCGTAAGGATCGAATGATTCGGTAGGAAAAACAATGGTGGAACCATGTGTAGCCGTAGCCATATAGCCGAGTATGCAGCCGAAGCAGTGGAATAAGGGTGGAGGACAGCAGACAATGTCCTCTTCGGTAAGAAGCATCCTGTCGCCAATACTGTTACCATTATTTAGGATCGAGCGATGGGACAAGCAGGCCGCCTTTGGAAGTGACGTAGTGCCAGAAGTAAATTGAATATTGACGATGTCGTCTGGGTGTAGGAGTCCCCATGGGAGTGGATAAGGTGCCCTACCTTCAAAGATGAGGTGGGTGTAGGGCGTAATTAGTCCAAGTGAAGTGACATCAACGCGACCCTCAGAGTTATTGACAATGATTACTTCATGAAGTGACGGGACAACTGGTGACTCTAGCTGTCGGGATTGGAAGTCCGCTATCAATTCCTTTAAGAGTGGAATATTTGACCGCGGCCGTTTTCTGGGTAGGTTCGTCTCAGCTCCAATTATAAGACATGAGACCTCAAGGTGGGCTAATGCGGCAATGACCTGTTGCGAGTTGAAACCGGGATTCAAAGGTACCTAGCTACATGAGTACTCTAGATCCAAGCACTGGCATGGTTTTGCGAGGTATACAACAAGGAGAACAAGCAGGAGCAGCATCATAAACCTGGAAACATCGCACTTCCTTTCGGGGAAGACAAGGGAAGCTAAGAGTTAATCACGCACAAACAAGCATGGACAGCAGCGAGCGATATGTTTTTCACCAATACTAGATTATGGAAACAATGTATAGGGATTCCGAGACGTATTGAGACACAACTCACAAGAATGGCCCCAATTTTGAACAACGCGTATGTTACCTCTTTCTCCATCAGCCATTTGTTCCGACCCCATCCCGCGGATCTCGTACAGTAGCAAACTCAATGTTGTTTCCCAATGATACAGCAACCCGATCGCCCTTCTTAATGCCCCGATAGAGAAGTCCGCGCCCGAAGGCATCACTGGCTTGGTCGAGCGAGCGGTAGGTAGAACGTGAGCGCTGGTGGCGGGAAATGACCCTGTCTCACATGTCAGAGTATACTAATAGAGATCACGAGTAAGTGTACGAACGCTGTGCGATCTCCATACTTGGACACTATCGACGCGAAATGTTCGCCGATAGTTTGCTCGAGAAGCGGAGGATGGGAAGGACCCCGCGCGTGGGATTGGGTCAGTAGGCATCGTCGTTGGGCAATTGGGCGCTTGATGAGGCCCAGCGATGACAATGCCCTCGTAGCGCGTCGCATTGTGATGCCATTGGCATTCTCAGCCTATGGAGGGAATGCAGACTCGTGCGGTGCTTCTGGAGAGAGCGTGAGATTGTAAGAACAACATGGATTACTCGGAGAACTTCCCTCTAGGGGATGTTCCGGGCCGCGCTGGGGGCCTGGCTCCCTGGGAGACTGCCTGACTAGGTACTCCTTCGGGCTCTTCGGGGTCCTTTAAGATGCGGGGTCCCCACAAAATACGGAACGAAGATCCTGGGCGCTGTACTCTGTCTATATAGCTCATGACGAGGGTCACCCACTGCGGCATAGCCGAACACCTCGAGTATGGTTCCGACCATTGGCCCATCGAAACCATCTTCGACGTGACAATGGCCGTAACCCCCGAGACGTCTAACTACGCCTAGGATAAAGCGTGCCCGGAACGATTTAATTAAGAACTAGACGCCTAGATCTCGCAGCTCCCTACACTTAAGGAGTCGGTAGAGGGCCTAAATAAGTTTTCGGCCTACCTTACCGACGCTATCCGAGGGACCGCCTTCCTTATAGTACCGAAGAATCGCTTCTATAGCTATACTATCCCTAGATTCACCTAGGAGTATAAGGATTAATACGTTTAAGTACGAAAAGCCCGCCGTAGGGAATAAAAATACCTCGCGAGACTCGGCCGATAGTCGGAGCGATATATTTACGCTAGAAGCCGACTTAATAAGATCCTAAATATAAAAAAGAGGCTTATTAAGAAGACGCTAAGGTAAACGTACCGCGACCTCGTCGGCTCCGCCTAGGGAGATATCGCTAAAGTATAGAAGCTTACTAAATAGGCTAGGACGAGGGAGACCCCGTTCTAACTATTTATACCCGTAATCTAACGCCCTAACGGCTCCCTAGCCTAGAGGAAGGACGAGAAGGTATAACTCCTAATTAGAAAGTTCTTCCCCCGCCCTCCCCCGGCCGACGTATTAGATATCGACCTTAACGACGACCTCCGATACCTAGATCCTATCGAGTTCCCACCTATTAAAGAGCACGAGGTAGAAAGAGCTATTAACGAGGCGGTACTAAATAAGGCGCCCGGTATCGATAGTATCCCTAACCGAGCACTAGCTATAGCGCTACTAGTACTTAAGCTAATCCTTACGAAGTTATATAACGCCTACCTAACTAAGGGATATTACCCCCTAAGTTATAAATACGCGTCTACCGTTACCTTATAAAAGCTAGGTAGGGGTAACTACTCCTTAGTAGGCTTATACCGATTAATTACTCTACTACTAACGATAGATAAGGCCCTCGAAACTATTATCTCTAACCGACTTAGCTAGGCTACTAAGACGAACGTACTCCTCCCCCGCGGCTATATAGGCGCACGTAGGGGCGCCTCGATAGAGTTCGCTATTTATACTCTAATTAAGAAGATCTACGTCGCCTAGTCGAGGAACTAGATATATAGCCTTCTCTATTTAGACGTTTAAGGGGCATTCGATAACGTTTCTTACCCCCGGCTACTCTATAACCTTCGTAAGCGAAAGGTTAGTAGTATAACTTTATAGTAGACTAAGAGCTTTCTAGAAGGGAGGTTAACGGATCTAAAGCTCCTAGACTATCGAATAAAACCGTTCGATATTAGTACCGGTATCGCCTAAGGCTCCGGGATCTCCCCCCTACTCTACCTATTCTATAACGCGGACTTAGTAGAACTTAATAATAATAGTACCCTAAATATAATCGCTACTAGGTTCGTCGACGACGTCGCGTTCCTAGCTACTAGGGATACGGCCGAGACCTCGACCGCCGCCCTCGGGGTATTAGCCGCTCGAGCCTAGTAATAGGCTTCGAAGCACGTATCTAAGTTCGATATAGATAAGTTTTAACTAGTCTACTTCCCGCCTCCTTCGTAGGAGGTTCTAGATACTAGCTTAGCTATAGATCTCCTAGCGGGAGAATATATCGTACGGCCTCAGCCTAGCTATAAGTACCTAGGGGTAGTTATCGACTACCGCCTCTACTAGGACGGCTATATTAATTACCTCGAGGGTCGTATTACGAAGAAGCTTACCTACCTATTAATATTAGTAGGATTAACCTAGGGCATCGGTATAGACGATCTAAGACGCCTATATATTAGTACGGTTCTCCCCTAGTTCCTCTACTACTATTCGGTCTAGTTCGTCCCTATAGGTAGCTATAGCTTTAAGGTAAGAGAAGAGAAAGCGCTAAGGTTTATACGGAAAATATAACGATACGCCGTAATTATTATCGCTAGCGCATTTAGAATAGTCGCCGGTAATACCCTCGATATAGAACTCTTCCTTATACCCGTTAAAGAAACCCTAGACGTAGCGCTTAATAGTATACTCTTACGAGCGGTATCGAGCCTAATCTACTAATAGATCGCCGGCCCTAGAGCCCTACGTCCGACCGCTATACCCCTATAGTAGATAAACGTAGCTAGTAACCTTAACGCGGCCTACGCGAAACTTAGCCCTCTCTAAAAGCTCGAGTATCGCTACGAAGCTATATTTAAAGGTAAACTCGCCGACCTCGAATAACGGCTCTCTTTTACTATCCCTCCCTAGTAGATTAGGGTCCCTATTATAATCGCCGAATCCGCCGAGGAAGCTACGGCCTTCTACGACGGGATTAGACGTAATAGGTTATAGCGTTCGTTTTATACTAACGGTAGCGGTATTAATTAATATATCGGTGCCTTAGCCGTAGAGACGATCGTAGTTAACGATCTCCCCGGGCTTCCCTAGATAATAGCTATATCGTAAAGGTAGTCGTTCCTAGGCCCCGCCTCGGAATTTATAGTATACTTCGGAGAACTCTACGGTATTCTTATAGCTATAAAGTTAACCCTAGTAGACTACGTCCGAGATAGCTAGTATATAGACTAGTACGACCTTAGGGACGACTACCGCGACGTAGTAATCTTTACGGATAACTAAGCGGCTATCCGATCGGTTAATAACCCTTATAGCTAGTCTAGTTAATACCTACTACGAGAGATTATCTACGAGCTTAGCCTCCGCCCCCGGAGACGTATCGAGATCTACTAGATCCTAGTTTATACCGGGGTAGAAGGTAACGAGATAGTAGATAGACTAGCTAAGGAAGCCTATAGGTAGAGAGAATATAGTATAGGCTCTTACGCGCTAACGCTAGTAAACCTCTACTACCTTATCTCGGCCGAGCTAAGCTACGTACACGTACGATCGATAGCCTAATAGGAGTAGAACTAGAATAGTAAGACTAATATATCCCGTTCGGGTCGCGTAATTAAGCGGTTCTAGCCTACTCCTTATAAGAGCGCGCTCGATAAATATCGAGGCCTCGATCGTACGCGTAGCTCTATACTAGTCTAGGTAAGGACTAAGTATATCGCCCTTAATTAGTATCTCTATCGTATATAGATACCGATAATCGACTCCCCCGAATACCCCTCTAGTCGCGGTAAGGAGAATATAGAGTATATACTACTATAGTACCCTAACTACGCGGCATTACGGGAAGAGACTTTATAGGGAGATAGTAAGCGGGTAAGTAATCTAATAGAGCTTCTAGAGAACCTAGAGCGTATCGGGATAACTATACGGTTTTTATCGTAAACGTAACGACTCCCTTAGTTTTAACGTTATATAGCCCTAAGAGGTAATAATCGGGTAGTAGCTTCGGGATAACTATTACGTAACGACCCTTATACCTCAATACCCTAGCCCTACTATAGGCTATCGTAAATATACCTAGACTATATAGAATAGCTACTTAATATACTATCGGGACGAAGATAATTAGGACGACGGCTAGTTTAGAAGAATATTATAGGATAAAGTAACTAGAATCCTAAATTTTTAGCGATAGGGAAGCTTTAAGCGCCGGGGCTGCTACTACGGCTAGGGCACTCTTAGAGGATATCGTAAGCGATAGCCCTTATAAGTAAAAGACTCCCACATATATTATAGTAAGCGGTTATATTTTTTCTATTATTTCTTAGGCTAGGGAGCGGAAGAAAGCTAAGGTTAGGGGGCCACTAAAGCCTACCTACTATATAGGCCTCAGCGGAGCCGCCTATAGGCTAACTGGCTCGGAACTAGCCTAAGAAATGCCGCCGTCATGACTAATTATATATAGTCTCGAGCTCCTATGCCCAGGCCTGGAAGCCTGGGCAAGAGTCTCTTGCGTATGGCCTTCGGGCCAGGTCGCCTATCTGAGTACTACTACTACTACTACTACTACATAGCTCATGACAGCACCCCTCCTTCGAAGCCACCGCAAACAAATCCTCATCGAGTCATCCTCCCCACAGAAAGACGAGGCGATTTCCAGCAAGGATTGGGGCGCTGAGGCGCAGCACGTGAGGCATTCTTTGGCAACTTTGGATTTGCAACCAATCAGAGCATGGCGCTTGAGAAGCCTCACTTCTTCATATCAGATGGAAGATGGAAGCTAGATGTGACTATCATGTGATGTTGGAGGCAGCCAGCCCGTGAAAGCGTATTGTGGCCGGAAGAGTCATGTGGCTTTTGAGACGAAAGCCCACTCGTAATGTTTCTACGGTGATTTTCCAGGGGTCCCACCCGACTATTTGACAGCGGTTTGCGGTATCCCGCCAAATTCGCCAGGCTGACAGTTTCTCCAGTATGGATCGATGGGGTCTGGAATTAAGTCCTGATTCGGCTGTCATGTTCACTGTCGGTGGATCTGAGGTTATGTACATGTAAACAACAGTTCTTTTGAATATGCTACGGCTGCTTAACGATGACGTGGTCTGAATGAAAACCAAGACATGATAATGAAATAAAGACAACAGGGATTGCAGTGTTCGAAGGCCTCAATGATGGTCAGCAGAAAGGTATCTCTAAGCGTGCTTCCAGACTCCTCGTTTTGTCACTTTCCCCCCAGTGCACGCATGCACAAGAAAACCTTTCCATGTCCTCAAAGCTCCAAATATGGTACATATCGGCCCTCATCGTGCTGTGGTGTTTCGAAGCCGTTGGAAAACCCATCCCCTCGTAATCAGATGAAAGGTTCGAAGTCTCTGACTAAGCCTGAACCTCTCAAAAACTCAGATTTCTCTGCATCGGTGGGGCGCGATCAGTTTCTGTATGACATTGCAGCTAGGGGAAACACTTACCGCTACCACTTTTGAAAGTAATCGCGATCTTCCATTTCTTTTTCGTCGACGATTGTTGCTCTGTAGCACGCCTTCTTGCAGTCATCTCCTTCGTATCAACGCCCACACCACGCTGAATTGCCAATCGATCGATTTCAATGGTATTATCTCTGTTCCTATAATTGTTGTCTGCTAGAGCGGCTGTAATCCAGCGATCCCTCTCCGGTCCTCCAAGCCGAACTGCAACTTGAGTACGAGATCGACCTTCATCGGAAGATTTCTCCCAAATTTGAATATCTGCGCCTTTGAAAGTATTCTTTGAGGATACTATGAATGAGCTCGTGTCGACTAAGACTAGCTTCTCCGTTACGCGGAAGAACTTCAGGCTCCAGCCGGTAAGTGCATGCATGAAATGAATCAGGTCATGATCGCAGCCAAATTCCATATGGGCTTTCCGCGTACTTTCAGTGACATCACTAAATTCCGGAGGAGTATCGGTGGGCCTTGGATCATAATTTAACCTCGGTATTGTTGACGTATAATGCGGTATGTACAGGCATTCGAAATCAATCACGTTCGGCATGCCAAGCTTGCCACTAAACAACCAATCCAGGTCTTGGTATGCGCAGAATATTTCCGTCATATGAGGTCCTTGCGGGTTCTTCTTTGTCAATGCTATAGCGTGGTAACCATGCTTGTCGGGTTCATCTGCGTCGAAGAGACGGTAAATTCGCGTACTTTGAAAACTTGAGCATACTTCGATCTTCGTAGTAATTTGAGGTGGCATTTCCGTTGGTAGCAAGAGAGAGTCTCTGAATGAAAGGGCCTCTGATTCACTCGTGAATTCAAGATGAAGCTTACAATTTGGACTTTCAGCTTTGTAGACGAAGGATTTATGGGATCTGAAATTTCCCTCGTCAATGGTTTCCAGATGCCCGCAATCTGACCAGCTGACCGTAGCTTTGGCACCGTCCACCATTATCCTAATGTGATCTAAAGGAAGCCAATGTGATACACATCCTGGCTGAAGACAATCCGGCGGGGAGCTGACAACAAGTCGCCGGGTTGTTTTCCAACATCGATCAGGCATCGACTCGTAAATCCTCAGACCGCATGAAGAGAACTTTCCCGATACCATTTTCGTGTGTGATCGGCTTTTGGAGTATGGCGGCACTGAAGTTTCTGAGTAAGCCAGGACGGGTGCCTGGTAGATAGCAAGCTCTCCTGTCTTAGGTGTCATTTCCTTCATTGCGGCGAAGAACACTCTTGGTTGATCCAAAAAGCTAGAAACGTCTTCCGCGCTCAGAAACATTATTTCGGCTTCTTGACTCGGGAAATCGACTTGGAATGGCGTAAAGTCGTCTGCATGCACGTATCTTTCTAGATCTCCGGCCTGTAGCTTCCGTGATAGATTGACCGTTCCTCGCTGGTTGCAAACAGATATCAGCAAGTCGCTTTGCTGGCCTGTGGTCCACAACAATAGCATGTATGGTGCACTCGAGGATTTTGACCGATGTTCTCTCTCGCCTAGTTGGGCATTGACGTAAGTTCGAAATATTACTCTTTCACGGCTCACGCCAGCATTGTCTCGATCAGTATTGAACCAACGATGAGAAGAAGAAGGGTCGTCAATGGCCTTCGGAACATTTTCCTTTGCCTCGATTTCTTGCTCGAAGCTCTCCAGCAATGATAGGTCTTGCTTGAGAATGATTTCATCATGGAAAGAAGGCTGGATTGAATCTTTCTCCCGGCGCTCGCGAAGATCTTTACTGATGTTTGCTATCAAGTCTTTGATGATTCGCCTGACAATCGTAAACGAGAGGTCCTCTTCCTTTGCCTTCGTTAGTACGATTTCTTCGAGAATCCACGAAGCTTTCAAGAGGTCGGCATAGGCTTGTTCTTTGGACACAGACTTCTCCCAGCCATTTTGATATTGAGCGGCATCGGTTCCACGTCTTTGAAGTCCCGTTCGCGCTATTGATTGGCTGATAATTCGTGATTTGATCAACCACCACGTAGCTAGTCGGAGCCATGTCTCTGAACTGAAATCGTCTTTAAAGGACTCGAAGCTCCTCTGAAAGGCCTTTTGTAGCTCCAGGCTGGCCTCATGCTTCTCCCTATCCAGTGCCAAGCTTAGAGGCTGCAAAGATTTGGATCGAACGGCGCTAATCAGACCATCTGATATGAATGAGTCTATGGATGTTTCTGTTTTATTTAGAAATATCGAAAGTTCAGGAAAGCGACTGAAATACCTGTACCGATCCCGCTTAGCCCAGCTCTCTCCAGGCTCCCTTCGTATCCAGAATACGCACTAGAAAGACTTGGTGTCCGCGTGCTGGACAAAATCCTTTGCGAGGTATCTTTGAGGATTGGGGTGGTACTACTGGAATGTCTCTTTCGAGAACATGAACACGCAAATTTCTCAGTGGTCAGTGTTAGATTGGGATCAGTTTCCCGATTGTTGATCAGCGTCCTCGCCGAGTCTGCAGTCGCCGCAGTCTGTGCTCGTACGAGGGAGCTGTAATTCCCATTGTAGCTATGATCATGTTCTGGAAGGTATGTCTCAACCCTTCTTGACCCCTTTTCAGCGATGGCTTCTCTTTGGGCGGTATCCGCAAGCTGTTTTCTAAGAACGTGCATCAGTACGGGGTGTGCGACTTATCGAGCGACAGCAACTTGCCTGCCATCTATTGTCAGCACGAGCTGAAGGTGGACTAGCTGGTCTTTCAATTTCTCCCTGAATTTGTCAATCGTGCCCTGCTCTGATGCGAACTTGAGACGTTTGAAGTAGACACCGCGATCGCTACAACCTAAATAGCGTCAACGACTATGTAAATCGTTTGGAATTCTGTTCGTGTCACATGGTCACTCACCCAAGTTCTCATACTTAGCGATTAAATCGCCAAGCCCACGAAGAGTCCCATAACAATCAACTACTATCTCTCGGATAAGTGCATTGTATGTCGAGTCCCACCCTCCAACGACATCCCTGCCGAGTTGATACAGCACAGTCTTTATCGTGTGAAGTTCGTGGGATAGCTCTTCGAATTGTTCTGGTGCGTCCCTAGCAACAACAAAGACTCTGCTGTAGAGGGAGTGTGCCAAGTGGACGAGAGCTACGGTATCACCTATTGGAGAGAAACTCATCTTGGTAGGCGGTGTGGGTCAAGGTTTCGGACTGTGGGAAGCAGCCGGTCCTGTGAATTATACACGCAAGCTGTGAGGCATGCAGATCTTCAAACTTGGATGCCACACTGAATGGCAGGCCACGTCATACGCTGTGCAGACTCGACCAAACCGTCGACCGGTGTATACTGCTTGCATTGAATGTCTCAGCCTCGGGTAAGTAAAACATACTAACGTTCCCGCTATCGCAAGGCTATCTATCTATCCCGCCTTGGCCTTCCTTTCCACCAGACTCGCTACAGATTTGAAATTACCAAGGTCCAGATGGAACTGTGCAAATGAACGAGAGACTTGTTGGGTGTCATCCGCAATGGCTGAAGGTTTTGAGGTACTAATCATAGCATTTCCGCGTTTTATGTGGTTGCATGTTCGCGATGCGGGGCCTGAACATCTTGTTTTCTCAGCGATGCAGGGGCACTCAGCTTTGCGTCTCGTTGAAGGTAGGGTTCCGAGGGCGCATGCAGAGTGATCTGGATGGCGAAGCTTGCGTCAATCATGTGAAGAACCTCGTAGCCTTGTCAAATCCGTAGCCTTGTGCAGTCAGCCTTGCGAGTCAACCTTGCCATTGGCGATGTGTCATAAGTGTAATAAGCCGGCCGTCTTTCAGTCAAGGATTTATCTTGCAGCTGAAGATACCAACCTTTAAATCTTTTGAAGAGCTTATGAGCTAGCTCAGTATCGATTTTCTGGCTTTGCCAAAAAAACCCTCAATTCTCCCACAATGGGAGTACAAACTGAGACACAATATGAATCTACGAATTACGAGGATGCTGATGCAACCACCGCCAACATCAACAGTCGACTAGTGAATCCTTTCGGGGGATTACGGCAAGAGCAGATGGAAAAGAAGATTGAGATGTTCATGAAGAAAACCGAGATTGATGAAGACTGGTTGCCCTTGATACGCAAAGGAGCATTTCTAGCTCAAGATCGAGAAGCTTTTATGCATCCGCGAAGCGACGGTCTCCGGCTCAAAGATGACGAGCAGCGAGCCCTCAAACAAGAGGATCCAAGGACAGGGAATAAATGGAATCAACCTTGGATCATGTATGCACTCGTCGGCTGTTGCTCGCTCGGGGCTGCCGTTCAAGGTTGGGACGAGACAGCTGTGAATGGAGCCCAAGTGTTCTATCAGCATGCATTTGGCATCG
>JAABUP010004602.1_pt1 | contig 22258 bp, 24 predicted proteins | sample 5559201 | NCBI WGS metagenome assembly JAABUP01 (sample SAMN10711887, study PRJNA513373) | rock metagenome | isolation source: Antarctica rocks | place: Antarctica | reverse complement strand
ATATCTTGGTCTGCAGCTTCGAGGGTCTAGCAGCAGGCGGCAGGGCTGGTCTCTAATCGTTTCTTGCTTTCTGTCGATGGGTCATTTACTGGGGTCGAAGATACCTCTGCATAAATGCAATAAACGAAATCCAACCTCTCAAAGTCTGACAAGTGTGATTCAGATCGACGTCAAAGGCTGCACGAAGACTCCGACCACACCATTCGCAGCGCCTGAATTTACGTCTTGCACATCAACCAACGTCTCCATCGCTTCAAACTGCGCCTAGATCCCTCTCCAATCCTAACTCCACCCAACTCAATCCCCAATCCTCAACGCGCACAAGCACCTCCAGGAACCAACCCACCCACCCGTCCCTCTAACACTACCCTCGTCCCCACCGCTTCCACGCACTACAACCCCTCCCCTCCCCTCCTCACAACGAAGACAACATACCTCACCAGTCATCACTGTGCAGCTTCACTGCGTTGCACTCCCCGTCTAGAACTGTCACAAACCGTGGGTGCGTGAGCTGCGTGCCGCTGAATTCTCGTAGTGAACAGGACCATGAGGTAGGTGTTTAGGCGTAGAGATTGCGAGGTAGTCAAGGCTGTAGGCTAGATGGGTGCGTGCGTTGCGGAAAATGATAAACCGGGGCCGGGGGAGGGGGACCGGAGAGGGATGCCGATACTAACCTACATGTGTGGTGGTGGTTGTGCGCCCGAGCGGAAGGACGGTGATCTGGGGAGTGCATGTTGGCAGGGTAGGAGGGTGGGGAGTTAGGTTATCATGTCCTTCAGGATATGAGAGTTCGGCTACGAACAACACTGACGAAGCGTACACTGTCGGAGGGCATGGCCATGTTGTGACTGCCGAGTGCCGGGAATGTGTTCACCTGGGGAGTCAGCTACGTGGCCAGCGCCAGCCACGGCGAGTATAATAATCGGTAGTACTAGTATCACGGTTCTGGTTTCCGCGGTCGATCCTGAAAGACGAGCTTTTCGAGTAGCGATGTATTTTACGGAGCTTCTTACGACGCCCCAACGGGCCCTTCCTTGATTGTCGACTTGCAACGCTCACTCATTTGTTCGCGATGATTTTCCCCATAGTGCAAGCCATCACGGTAGGTCCCCGAATAACAGACGGCAGATTTCGATATTGGGATTAGAAAAAGGGGAATCACAAGGTCGCAGATGTAGGGCTTGCCAAGTCCCGTTGTGGAACTTGTGTGCAGGCAGTCGTTGGAACAACAACGATAGAAGGCGTCCCGCTTTGGAGCTAGCATAATCGAAGACAACACGACATCTCATTTTCATGAATCCAAAGGCTGTCGATATGAATGATGGTCCTTTGGAGCCCTCAGCGCAGCCCCGTGACCGCTAGCAGAAGCATAGCCAAGTGAGACCACCAGCTTGCAATCTTCGCTCTTTCGATATCCGAGGACCCGTAATCGGAAGACAGTGTTGCTGGTGGTCTATGCTGTTTCTTGAATGGCGATAATTTGACCAACGATGACGACAACCTTATAAAGCAGTATCCGACTTCGCAATGTAACGTAAGATTGTGACGTGAGGTGGCTCGCGGAACTCAGATCGCGAAGGACGTTCCGTTGAACAGGAGTAGGCCGGATTCGTTGTGAGAGCAGGAGGAAAAGGCTGATGCTCCCCATCCCGAGTCACGGACTGATGATTCCCTGAAATGGATCAGAGCGAATCTGCGGCTCAGGACAACCATATGGGGTGATCTGGACCTGTCACTGTACTTTGGTCGTCGAATCTTCCCCTCTCTGATATGGCGTGATGTGCTCGGATTGAGGCTTGAGAATACGAGCAGTGAATCGTCCTCGGTATGGTCAGTGGCTGCATAGCCTATCTGGCCACGGATATGCTTGTATATAATCATCAGCGAGCCAGTGAAGAAAGCGCATCAACCCACATGGACTTGTACAAGTATTCACTGCACTCACTCTGATCAAGCAACTTGCAATGGCCCTTCCCAACATACGTGTTGCAATAAGAACAAGGCAACTTCTAGAACAGACACAACTTCTAGAACAGACACAACTTCTAGAACAGACACAACCTCTAATAAGGACCGTTTCCGTCGACAACATCATCTTGAGCCTTGGCGGTCCCGTTCCATATCACTGTCACCTTGTTCAGTATGTCGTATGCCGACGCAGTTACCATCCTCATCTCCGTAACGCTTCTTGTTCGCTTGATCATACGGCGAATAACCGTGGCAAGACAACCTACACGGAGAAATGCCGTTCAACGCAAAATTGAGTGGTTCGACCTGCAAGCACTAGAACCCTATTCCCAGCAGCCCTTTCAGCAAAGCGGCAAATACCATATGACCATGGGCCTCCGGAGACTGGACGCAGAAAATTGGCTGACGATTGACAGAAACTACATCTCTGAACACGGGATAAGGGCAGATATACTCTCAAGCAAAGAAAAAGAAGGTCCTCCAATGTCTTCCTGGTTCGGAAGATGCGTGTGCGGAGGTCCTTGATCTCGTGGTAAACTTCTTGATGAGAAAGCATCCAGCCATGTTCAAGATTGTTAAGGGAATTGGCAAAGTAGAAAGTGTTAGAAACACCGAGACTGGGGAGGTCTTCAGTCTCAAGCGTCCGTCTGAAGGTATGAAACCACTGGAGATTGCGGCCAGATTGGTATCGGAGGATTTCAACGTCTTAAAGAAAAGGCATGATAATGGGGAACATTATCTGTAAGCAACACATTCATAATCTGCTTACTGTTATTTGCTCACCAAACCAGCATAGCCAGTGCAACACTGTTTCCCGTTGGCTGGTCAGTCGAGGACCGCATAGGCTGGCCAGTCTCGCAGCTCCACGAAACGGTGCCGCTATGGCAGGAAAAGATTGGGCCTTCAGTGGAGCGGTATATTGCCATAGTGCACGTTGATCTTGGTTCATTGAACTAACGTATCTCGAGGTTCTTCTCTCGTATCACCAGTCACGAACCGATGGAGCGTTCCGCTTTCTTCGTTCAAGTGACTCAAGAAAAGCAGGCTCTTTTAGACATCCTATGTCATCTCGAAGCCTCCGGTAGCGCTGACCCATTCACACTGAAAACAAACAACCTTTTCATACGTCGTGAGAGACAGACCTTTAGAAGGCTTCCGAAGTCCGATGCAGTGGTATTCACAGTGAAGACAACGATCACAACGCTTCAAGATCTTAACAGAGAAGAACTTCTGGCTTTTACCAGGGAGCTGGTCAGCTGGCCAGCTGAGGTTGCCACATACAAGGGTAGAAACATATGGGGAGACTGTGCGATGAAATTCTGCGAACAGAGACTTTCAGAAGAAGATGCCGAAGGACTCGAAACATACATAGTGTGAAACAGTCATCCGACATTGTTGTCCGATAGCTGCAAATAACGATCATTAACAGGGGTTCGAACATATGCAGCGATGACGCATTCTTGATGACCATTGTGAGAAGTGGAAACCCCAGCGAAACTTTGCTGAATTCCGTGGGAACAACATGTATAATCCGTAGTAGGGACTTGTGCTTGTGCTAATTGTCTAACGTCGTTGTGACAAGCTTGTGATAACAGCCAATTTGTAAAGATATACGCGCATTTTTGGACCGTCAAGACGAATCCATCACCACTGCCATTAAGTAGCTTAGGGCTTCGTTGAGTGTCCTTTCTGGTACCGGCAGTCCCAATCTCCATGGAGGTTATCAAAGATCCGGACTTTATCCATTAATCCTCAGGAGGCGGCTATGGTTCACTCGTTCCTTGTGTAATAATGTCGAGACGCAAGGTTCGCAATGGGAAGTGCTCGAATGTTTTGTAGCGAGGGGACCCCAAAGCAATAAACTTCTCTTGAACTCCGGTAAGAGACTCTCTGCTCGAAGAGATGAGGAGCTGTGCTACGGTACAACATCCTGGTGTTTGCAGTCAAAATCGAATCTACGTCCGACGTAGAGATAGGGCAATGCTCCATCAATATATTGTGGATTTACTCTCAGGATTAACCCACACAAGCCAGGGTCATTCGAAGACGAAAGGCTTATTACTTCAGCCAGGAAGCTGGACAGTATAAAATAGCGCTGTACATAATCTGCTTTCTCTTCTTCTCGGCTTTTGTTCGCTGATAGGATTCCACACGTTGCGGGTAAAAGGCTCCATGACATACGATGTGCCCGATCTCAAAATTTAAGTCGAGGAGCAGTGGCCGCCGGGGGTTGTGGCTGGTCTCACGCGATATGGGGCCGTGCTACCGCCAAGGGATGATCTGTCGGAAGTCAGCTCGCAATCAGATCTATGAAGGGCTGCAGACCTCACATCTAGAGAAAGGACTTTAGCCCGTATGTCCCCGGCTGGGTGAATCTGCGCAAGATACCTTATGTAACGAAGTTGAGTTGAGAGTCCTGTCGCACTTGTGCTTGACTGGAACAAGCGAGCTTCACTTCCAAACCTGTTCGACTTCATACAACAACCACCCCATTCGGACTGGATAATCCCCTTTACCAAACCTGTACTGGTAACTGTTTCTTTCTGGAAGTTGCGAGGGTCTGCTGGACACTCAGACTGATGAAGTATCTCGCAACTTCCCTATTCTCTCTTTAAACAAACAGTAAAGTACCAGGCTGGGCCTGCATGACATTACGCTTTTACGACTATTCTTTGTCTTGCAATAATATCAGTTGCGCCGAGTATTTCTATCTTCATTCCCTACAGGTACCTGCAAGTCGCCGTGAGTGGCGCAGGTAAGGTACTGCTGTGCTCTTCGCTCTGATGCCATCAACTTCACACCTTTTGCAAGGATGGATGCCACTTTCGAGAAGCCTGGTGCTTCCAACCCTGGTCGCGCTGTTGTCAATAATCTCAGGTGTCGATGCAATGCACCATATGAAACGAGCGCCTCTCCAATACGTCAATCGGCGGGATGACACTAGACCGCTCAAGATCACAAACAGCTGTCCGGAGACCATCTATCCCGGGATTGCAACACAAGCGGGCACTCTAGGCAATGGAGGGTTCGAGCTAAGTTCCGGAAGCAGTCAGACGCTCGATGTCAGCGCGGATTGGCAAGGCAGAGTCTGGGGAAGGACAAATTGTAGCTTCAATGCACAGGGTACTGGAGCTGCCAATAATGGCGGTTACAACGGTGGTGGAAGTGCTTGTCTGACAGGTGACTGCAACGGCGTTGTAAACTGCAAGGTGACTGTGCGTGACCATCGATTGGTAGGTCTTTGATGGGTTGAACACGAACAGCTAATATGATGAGAAACTTCCAGGGCAATACACCAGTAACACTTGCGGAGTTTACATTAGCATCTACCAGCGGCCAGACTTTCTATGACATCTCTCTCGTTGACGGCTATAACATTCCGATGGGCATCGTCTCCCTGCACGCCCAATCCGGCAACTCGTCCATCACCAGCATTCCACCGAATCTCACCAACCCTGTCTGTATCGGTACCGCGGCTCTCCTTGCGGATGAGGGCTCTACTGCTGACGCCACTCTCGGCACAAACTCTTCATTCCCTCTTCCACTTGACCAGACCGTAAGCGCGACCGACGCCCAGCGTTGGTGTCCTTGGGATCTCCAGCTTCAGCCACCTACGAAGCCTGGGGATGGCGTGTATCCTTATCCAGATGATAACATCCAGAGACCGCTGTTCAATCCATGCTATTCAGCCTGCGCGAAGTACAATCAGCCCAGCGACTGCTGTACAGGATCGTACGGCAGTCCCAGCGTCTGCAAGCCAAGCTTATACAGCAAAGATGCGAAAAAGATTTGTCCGGATGCTTATAGTTTTGGTGAGTCGAGCATATCAAGAGAGGATCCCGGCCTCACCATGCTCATTGAGATCACAGCATTCGACGATCAAACCTCTACGTTCATTATACCGTCAGGCGGAGGCTTCGAGGTCATATTCTGCCCCGCTGGTCGCTCTACGACCATCCTCACCACCAAGGCCGCCGAATTGCACCAGCTCGCTGAATCAGGCCAGGTAACACCGTCACTACTAGCTGAGACACAGCATATCACGATCACCAATTCAAGTAATGATGGTGCACCTGCCGGTAGAACGATTAAGACAAGCTTATGGGCTTTGGTCGCTGTGGTAGCGTTTGCCGTCTGGAGTGGGGGATGGCTTTGATTGGAACGCACAGCTCACCGGTGCAGAGAGGAAGACTCTGGTTTATCGGCATTGGTAGAGGCCATTGGGACTACGCAGCGCTGGTACGCTTTCCTTCTATATGCGGAACGCTTTGGATCAGCCAATGGATACCCATTCTACCCATTGATGAATACGACTTTCTTAAGCTAGTTGATACTATGCGAAGAGTGACGTTGACTGTGAGAAGTCCCCTGGTAGAGCTCACCACTCCTGGTGTAGTTTCACCTTGACGTGATGGCGGTCGAACAACGCCCGCGAAATCCACCCGTCGCTTCAATCTTGTAACATGATGTTGATTTCATAATCGTAAGCTCATTGCCATCAACATAAATTGACACCTTGTGAGCATTACTTGCAACTCAACAGACACTACGAAAACCTCCTCGACAAGCTGTATACCTTGAAATCTTCATTTCGACTTCGGTGAACAAGTTCAGTTCAGCCACCTCAACGGCTCAACGTAGTCAGTGCTCGTCAACACATCACTCCAATAAAGGACAAGATGGATCATCTTCCGAACGAGCTGTTGTCGCGAATCTGCGAATACGTCGGCGACACTTCCTCTCTCAAAGCTATTAGTCTTACTGGCAGACATCTCAGTGCGGTAGCCACGCCACATCTGTTTCGCTCTGTGTACATTTTCTTTCATCCGGAGAGTCTTGGCAAGCTCCTGAGCATCAGCAAAACGTACCTTGCGAAGCATGTCAGGACCATTATCTACCTTGCCGATCTATTTCGTCCTCTGACGCTTGAGCTTTACACCGATGCCTACCGGGATCAAAGTGTCAGCGCTGAGTGGATCGATGACTTTCTGGACAAGAGCAAAGAAAACCGCTACTACACCCGATATAAGTACTTTTGCGAGGGACAATTCGACCTCATCGCCAGCGACAATGACTACCGCATTTTTACTGCCGCGTTCATCAATCTCAGTTCTCTCACGAGAATTGAAATAGTCACCTTCGACTTTGGTCGTGATAACAATGGGGCTCAGCACCTACCCGGACAGCATCTTCAAGCAGGTCCTCGTCTACCCTCAACTCTCGCGTGAAAGAGAACCTATCTCTGGCAACTCTATAGTAGGTTCTAGACACCTCATGGCATTTCTAGGCTGCCATAAGACAACGTTGGTTTCACTACGGTTGGAAGACTGCACACTCCTGAGTGGCACCTGGGTGTCTGTCTTCAAGCAGCTGCGCTCTCGGTTTCACCTAAAGCGGGTCAAACTCAAAGGAATGGGAGGAGACGTATCTTCACGTTCGTCAAAGCAGTTGTTCCCGTGGACCAGCTGGCAAGATCCGAGATTCAACGGGTTCTGGTCTCAAGCTGAGACTTTCATTGTGGAAGGGGGAAATTGTCCGGATGAACCCTGGCACTGATCGCGTCCTGTCGGTGCGCCCGAATTCCCCCTTCCGAAAAGGCGCGCCCTTTTAGGCTTAGCGTCACCTCGCCGCCCTCGCTCGCCGGCTCCCCTTTCCGCACCTTTCTGCTGTCACCCCCTCCACCTCCGACTCCCCTTTCACGCGCCGGTGAAGACGCCGTGGTATTCTGCTTCCTCTGGTGTTGCAGTAATCTTTCCGTTCGCTTTCACTCCCTTATGAGTTCCATACGTACCGCTGCGTACTGGATTTGCCAGCGCTGCACCCCGAACCTGACTTCAGCTCACTTGCGATGAACGGGGTCGTCGCTGCACGCGCCGTGGCGGCGGTGCCTCTCTGGCCTTCTCTTATGCTCTTGCAAGTCACATCGCATAATGAGCTTTGTCTCTCAACTCATCTGCTCTTCTACATAAGATCTGCATCTGTTCTTCTGAGTCTGTTTCTTATTCTCATTCTCTCATAGATCTTCACTCTACATCATCTTTCTCACTTTAACTCTTCTGTCACTTCTCTCTGTGGTCTTGTTCTGCATCTGTCACTGTGCTCTTCACTGCTCATCAAATAGACTTCACTGAGTCAGCTTTGAGTGAATTACAGTGTGCTGTTACAGCACATTATAAGTCTCTTCAGAATTCAGAATGTGTATTTGAGAAAGGTAAATGATGCTTCAAACAGCAGATCTAAGTTCAAGATTGATTTTGATGTGTTTAACATCAAGCTGTTGAAACTTCAACAGAACCTTAAAAAGCTCAATTTAAAGAAGATGCAGCACAATCTGACAGACACAATGATTGTTTGACAGATTACAGTCATGAAGTGATGAGAGCACTACTGTTTTCTTTTTCTTTTCTCTTTCTTTTACTCTTGAGCTTTCAGCTTTCTGAAAGTGTGATCAGTTACAGCTGATTTATTCTCTGTCTCTCAGCCTTAGTTATTGTGTCTTTATGTGCAAGAACCCTGTGAAGCTGCTCAGAAAGTGTGATGCTATGGTCTTTCAGAACTACCTGATCTGATATCACAACACTTATTCTCACACTTAGTGTCTTAACATCTTTAAAAGTCACTGAAAGAGTCTACAGCAGCTGTATTATGACAAGACTTGAAAACTCATCAAGAAGCATGTTGAGAAAATTGTCATCACAGTAAGCTTACTGACTGATCTCTCATAAAGCATGTGTGTTATAAGTTGAACTCATATTAAGGTCTTATGATCTAGTTGCTTACTAAGACTTTAAGACTAAAGCACATTATCTTCTCACTTCTGTATGAAGCTTTTCTTTTTTCTTCATAGTATTCTTCTTGTATTTAGAAATTATCAATTGAGCATCAGTCTCATTGCAAACTTGTGACATTAAAATACTATTCTCATTTAAATCTGACCTACACTAAAGGTCTTGTCATACAATTGTTGAAATCAGTGCAGAATGAGCACAAAAACCTCTATGACAGATAAAGTGAAGATTATTGCTGAGAAGATTTCTTCTTAAGTGCAAATACTTATAACAGAACTACACAGTATAAAAAGTTATATAAAGAAGAACATGCAGAACATAAAGGCTTGTACAAATCTTCTCTACATCTTTGTGATGAATTGAGACAATCTCATGTTGACTACATCAGTAAATACAGCTATTTCAACATCAGCTGTTGCAACATCATCTTTTTCTCAAGAATCAGTCAATTGTACAAACAGTCTCATCTTAAAGCAGCTCATTGCAGCAATGAGTGCAAATCAGTACTTAAAATGATGTCTCTTTGATTCACTCAGATTTGAAGAAAAAAGAGTGAAATTCAGACCTTAACTACAACAAATTGTTGCTAAATTGAATGTGAACATGTCAGACAACAATGTCAGTGTGCAGTTCTAATACTTACACAGTCAGCTTAAAGAGTTGACTTTAAGTCAGATCACACCTTGAATTGTGGCTTATATTAAGTCAAATAAAGTTTTAGATTATACAATCATTGAGAAGCTGATTAATCAGCTTTAACACATGTACAATAACTCAGAATTGAAGAAGAGAGCAACTTGTACCTTAAAAGCTTTAAAACAGAAAGAAAGATCATTCACTAAACATCTGATCATCTTGAAACAAACATTGCTGAAAGCAAAAGACTTAAAATAAGATGATACTGTGAAGAAAACATTTCTTAATAACAGTCTAGATGTAATGCTCATGTGAGTTCTGATTGTAACATTAATTTCTGTCTTGTATAATGAGTACATTACCTTACTGCAGCAAGTTAGTCACAATTTAAAGTCAATTCAAAAGGCTGTTACTCAAGAGTGTTGTATGACAATCACTATCATCACTCAACATTCTCACACAAACTTCATGAACTGAGAACCTACTGAGCATGTCAGTGTAACAGCAGCAGAAACTGAGAAGAGACACAGAGCACAATGAGTGTCAGAGAAGAAAGTGATGAAACATCATACAAAACAACTATGCATGCACTGCAGAGACAACAGCCACTTCATTAAAAACTGCAAACTTTTGTCTGCTGTACAATCTTGTGTCATCAATGTAATTGCTGCTGAGACTGTGAAGAAGATGACAGAAAAAAAAAAGAACTCAAAAAAAGAGTAGCTTTTAACAGAAGTCACAGCTGAGAGTGTACAAGATGTGATAAAAGCTGAAAGAAGTTTGAGAAACAGATGAACAGTGTCTTCTTCACTATGTCAACATTAGTCAATATGAAGTTATATACACATACCTTATACAACACAGAGTGTCTGTTCTATGAAATAATCACTTCTTGCTTTGCTAGAAATTATAATCTACAGTGTATGAAGATAAGATCTTGTATGATTACAGAGTTTGATGAACCTTCAAATTCATCAGTAAATGAAGTAGCTGTTGTACAAATTGATATTGACAAACATCAGAAGGCAAGAGCATTCTTTTATATTGTCTTTAAGTTAACATTCTACAGCCTTATACTAAATCTATCATGAATGAAGCAGAACAAGATCATATTGAATGTAAGCAGAGTCTTTCTTACAATTGAATTCACAGAAACTATCATACAGAACAGAAAAGCTTCTGCTGAAAGTAAGTTTAATTATGTTATGATGTCAGCTACATTTTTTACAAATCTTATACAGAAGAAAGAAGAGAAATAAAAGAAGATTGAGGTGTTCTTAATCAGCATGATCAATATTGAAAAAGCCTTAATCTCACAGAAGAAGACTGATCTGAGGACTATACTCTTTGATCATTATCATGAGTTTTTAAATGTGTTTGATCATACAATGACTGAGAAATTACCTCTCTTAAGAGAAGAAGAAACAGATTATCAAATCAAATTAAAAGAGATAGATGAGAAGAAGTCAAAAGTACCCTGAGGTTCTCTATACAACATGACAAGAGAGAAGCTACTAATGTTACACAAGACATTAACAGAACTTTTGAATAAGCAGTTCATACAAGTCAGTAATTCATCTGCTGCAGCATCTGTTTTATTCATACAAAAGTCAGAAGATAGACTTTGATTCTGTGTGAATTACTGTGACTTGAACTGAATCACTCAAAAGGATCATTACTCTCTTTCATTAATATATGAGACTCTGTGAAACATTGAACAAGCTCAATGATACATCAAGTTGAATGTCATAGTGGCATTTCACAAGATTCAGATTGCTGCAGAGAACAAATGAAAGATGACATTTCATACAAGGTATAAGTTGTATGAATAAATGATGACTTCTTTTGAGCTAGTCAATGTCTCAAACACATTTCAGAGATATATCAACTGGGCCTTGCAGAACTTTCTAAATGAGTTTTGTTCAGTTTATGTGAATGATATTCTCATCTTCACTGATGAGTCTTTGCATCAGCATTGAGATTACATACAAAGAATACTACTATGGCTTTGAGAAGTCAACTTACAGATTGACATTGACAAATGTGAGTTTGAAGTCAAGTCAATCAAGTATTTAAAGTTTATTCTGAAAGTTGAAAAGAGTGTACAAATGAACCCTTAAAAGATAAAGACAATCATGAACTGACAAGCCTTTAAATCAGTAAAGAAAGTACAGAGTTTCATAGACTTTACAAACTTCTACTGAAAGTTCATCAAGACTTTTTCAATTTGATTATGTCAATGATGGCTCTCATACAAAAGAACACATCTTTTAAGTGAATCAAGAAAGCTGATGAAGATTTTAAGAAGCTAAAGACTATGTTCATTTCAGTGTCAATTTTAATCTCATTTAACCATACATGTATGACTGTGATGAAAACAGATTTCTCAAATTGATGCATAGATGAAACTCTGTTACAGTTAATGAACAATGTGTGAAGGCTCTGTGTCTACTATTCAAAGAAGAATGCATCTGCAGAGTGCAATTATGAGATTTATGATAAAGAGATGCTGATCATCATACAATGCTTGAAAGAGTGAGATGCAGAATTGAGAAGTGTGTCAAGTTTTCAGATTTGTACAGATCACAAAAATCTGAAATACTTTATGACAGTTAAAAAGCTTACAGAGCGACAAATGAGGTGGTCTTTAATACTGTTGCAATACAACTTCTTCATACTATACTTGCTGAGTAAGCAGAATGAGAAGACAGATGCTTTATTGAGACAGAAGCAGAATGTGTCAATGAATCTTTCAGACAACAGAGTACAATATTGTATGACACAGATAATACATTCTGAGATGATAAGCAAGCCTATACAAACTGCCTCAATGACAGTAGCAGACATATCAATCTCTGTGCTTGTACAAGATCAGAACTTGTTCAATGAGATTATAGATCTTAAACAGATGTGAGTAAATGCTGAAGTAAAAGATGAGTTATACAATGAGCTTTGTCAGACAATTCACAAGAAATGAAGATCATATTTCTACTGTTTGAAAAGTGAGAGTATTCATAACAAAATGATTCTTAAGCAATGAAGAAAAGCTACTCTTTTGCAAAAGACACTAAGTGCTGTTCTCAGAACCTCTTTGTACAGAACTGATTCAGTATACACACAACTTAACAATGACTGAACACTCAGAAAGAAATGTAACTGATGCTTTCTTATCATAACAGTTCTTTTGACTCAAGATGCTACAGAATGTTTGTACATTCTGCCAAAATTGTGACAAATGCTGTACAAACAACAGCTGAAAAGACTGCTGACAAAGCTTCTTGAAGTCTTTATCTGTATCAGAGTGAATTTGACAAAAGATATTCATCAACTTTGTAGTAGATTTACTGTCAAGTGAGGGTTGTATAAACCTTTTGATTATTACAGATTGTCTTAATAAGAAGGTAATACTGAAATTGTGCAAGAATATGACTGCAGAATGAGTGACTCAGACATTTGTACAACATTTCTATTGAGCTCATGAGCTTTTCATCACAATAGTCTCAGATTGAGGCACTCAGTTTGTGAGCAGCCTATGAAAGAGAGTCTGTCAACTTTTGAAGATTGTATGAAGAGTGTTCACAGCATATCATCTGAAAACTGACAGAGCAACTGAGCAAATGAATCAGAATGTTGAGCTGTACATTTGTATGTTCTTCAATTATAGTCAAAACAACTGAGCAAGCCTGCTTCTCATGACTGAGCTAGTCATAAACAATTATGACTTTGTCTCAACAAAGATGAGCTTCTTCTTCTTGTCTCATAAGTATCACATGAAGTCTTTACAACTACTTGAGAAGTTGAAGCCTGTATGATCTGTGAAAAGTTCAGTACAGAAAGCTGATCAGATTGTACAAAAGATGAAAGAAGCTACAGAGTGAGCACAGATGACTATGACTGTCATTCAGCAGATATAGAAGAAAATGACAAATCAGAGAAGACAGCAGTCTTATGACTTCAAGAAAGAAGACAAGGTCTGACTAAATCTAAAGAACATACATAAAAATCATTCATGCAAGAAGTTTGATGTGAAGAATGTCAAGTACACCATTGTTAAGAAGATTAGCTCATATTTCTTCTGTCTGAACATACTGTTAAGTATTCATAATGTGTTTTACTCAGTCATGCTTCAGTCAGCAGTCATGAATGCTCTTTCTTCTAAGCATATGACAGACCTGCAATCTTCATCACAAATAGTGAGTGATAAAGAAGAATTTGAGATAAACAAGATTTTGAGAAAGAAGCTCATACAATGAAGAGAAGAATCTAAGAAGAAGTACTTGATAAAATAAGTTAACTATACCTGACCTACATGAGAACTGGCCTCAGCTCTGCATAACACAGTGACAATGAACTGATGAGAGTTAATGCAACTTGAGGTTGCTAGATCTTAACTGTATGAGTCAACATCATCAGTCTACATCTGATTCAAATTGTACAAAGTTCATGATTTAGTGTTGAGTTTATTTGATTTATTTCTATGCTAATTACTAATGATGTCTTCTTGATTTTGTCAAAGCTACTTGTTCTGAGCATCACACAGAGGTGAGACATACAGCTCAGATGTTATACACAGCCTGTACAACTAGACCTATACTAAAGGCAACACAAGAAAAGAAAAAGAAGTCATATGTACTTAAAGGTCAAGGTCAATAACAACTGCCTCTGTCAGCGGCAGGGTTGATGCAATTTGCCTCAGTCTAGCAATGCACTCATTCTCATTGACACTGTTGTTGTTCTTATTGTCTAAGATGACAATGAGCACATTGTTGCTTCATACAGAGTAGTGAACAGTGTGATCACATCACTTGCAGTTGCTGTAACATTCATCAAAATGTTTTGATGTACAACAACATTTTAAAAAGAGTGTCATATTGCATTTCTGACAGTCAGTACAACTGACAGAAATCAACACATTTTGACTCTGAATCAGAATCACATTAATGTACAACAGCTGATGAGTTCTCATCTGAGCTGATGTAATATAATTCTGTATAAACAGAACATTGTCATTGAGCAGAGCAAGAATGACCATTGTCTGAGAGAAGTGAGCATACAAAGCAAGCTGCTGTTGATCAACTCAAAGAACAGAATTGACATCAGCATTCATAAAAGTGAGAGCAACAATGTAAGCATTGTACAAGATGAGAGCCCTACAAGTTGTCAGCTCTGAGACACATATTTATATGACATTTATATGATGATGATTGTTGTTGTTGTTGTTGCTGCTGAGCTTGTCATACAAGAGTCAGTGCTGAAATGTGTCAATCAAGAAAGGTTTCACATATAAGAGATGAGGGTGAAGAAGTTAAAGAAGAAAGAAAAAGAAATTTAAGATGAGAGAGTTATAACTCACCTCACTGATGAGTAAGCTGAAGTGAATTGTCAAAGAAAACCACATGTCAGCAAGCAATAAAAAATTTTTTCATCTGTGAATCTTATTCATACAAAGCAGGCAAACATGTGTCAACAGACATTGACAATCATACAACAACCTTTTCAGACACTTAAAGCACAATCTTGAAGAGAAAGAGAAAGGTGATGTCATGAGTTGAACTCATACTAAGGTCTTATGGTCTAGTTGCTTACTAAGACTCTAAGACTAAAGCACATTATCTTCTCACTTCTGTATGAAGCTCTTTTTTTCTCTTCATAATATTCTTCTTGTATTTAGAAATTATTAATTGAGCGTCAGTCTCATTGCAAACCCGTGACAGTGTTGAAGACTCAGATTGAACAAATTGCTGAGCTTAAGAAGAATGAAATGAGTGAATGAAGAAATGAGGTTGCTGATGTCTTTTTCATGACAGTTTGACAATTCTGGCTCTTGAAATCTAACAGTATGCATAAACATCATCACTTACCTCTTTCACTACTAAATATTATTGTAGTTTTTACTCTTCAACAGCTGACAAAGCACTATTCTGTCAAGGGCTGAGAAGATTAAAAGATGATGAATTCTGAGAACTCAGACACAACTCAGTATCACTGTCTCAATGACACTGTCATCACACATTCAGAATGATGTCTACACACACTTGCAGTGAAATGAGGCCTTAAGAATAAACAGCTTCAGATGTTGCAGATGTGAGGTATAAGTTCTCAAATGCTGAAGTGAAAGATGAATGATAGTGAGACAGAGTCACAATGAGTGAGGTTCAAATCAAACAGCAAGATGAAGACAGAGATCTTCATTCTTTTCTTTAATAGTTGTCAGACCCTCATTCAAAAACATATTAAAATGTCAGCAGAGGCCACAGTGCTCATCAACACAACTCTTAAGATGGTTTTGAAGAAATATGAGCACATTTCTGATCAAATCAACTCTGATAAAGAGTTCATCAAGGTCAGGTGATTTGACTTCTTCATTAAAGTGTGACAGTACTGAGTTTGTGTCATCAGTGACCTTAACTCATCAGTCTTAAGTGATAGAGTCTGAGTGACAGTGCTGTTGATCAATGACTGAAAAGCTTCAAAGAGATTGCTGTTATTCATGTACTCTAGTGTGAACTGCACATGTTGTCAGCAATCATCAGTAATTTGTTCATCTTTATCACAACAATCTTAAGTTCTACTCAAAAAGGGCTTTTACACTCATGACTGTGAGGTCTTTGAGAAGAAAAATCAAGAAAGAAGACACAGCTTGTTCTGATGAATGGCTCTTTCATTTGATTTTGATACTATTTAACAGTAGCTACATACAACAGTCAGACTACAAAGTACAACGCAATGAATGACTATGAAACATTCTGCACACTCTAGCAAATAACTCAAAGCATTGAGAACAAGAAGAAAAGAATCAACTCAAGAATAACACTGTTTTTTACAGCAGAGCTAGCTGCTGTCTGCACTGTAATCTCATTTAATGTGATTGTAGAAGCTGAAGAACTTACAACAGTGAATGATGAGAAAGTTGACACAATGTTTATCACAGATGTTTCAATATACTCTGTATCATCAGTATTATCATAATCGGTGTAGAACACACCTTGTGAGACTGACATTAGGTTTGAAGACATTGTAAAGAGTGCAGCACTGTCGTCAAACAGCAAGTGACTAACAGCACTGTCTTCTGTGAGAAAGTAACTAACAGCGCTGTTGATAGTGAAGCAGTCACTCATAGTACTGATGATCAAAAAGCCTGCTATAACAAGAAATTGACTCATTTTGTCTGCAGAATTAAGCTCAAACAGCATGTCAGCATTACAGTGAGATGCAGCAGTGCTTTGACAACAGAAGAATCAGATGAGATTCAAGTTTTGAACATGAAATGTAACAGTTTCATTGATATGATTTCAAGACTTGAAAGTTTGAAAGTCAGTGTTAAAGCTATCACTTAAATTGCATGAGTGCTTCAAAGTTGATTGAGTCAGAGTAAGGTCAAACTTTAAGAATCTGAAAATAATCACATCTCTGACAGAGGCATTAACTTGATTGAGAACAAATTGTGTGTTCTCTTTCACCTCAACATTCATCATGTGAGAATGTGCCTCTGTGATAGTAGAAAACATCATTTCTGAAGTAGATTTGAGAGCTGGTACGCATGAATCATGTGAAGTTGCTGAATTTTCAGTTTCAAATTAATATCAATATTAACAGACACACAACCAGAGCTTGCTTCAAACAGCAATGCAGTCTCACTGTCAAAGATGTCAATGCATGATAAGCAAACAATGAGAGCTCATCACATACCTTCTTATTTAATCATTATTAATCATTAGAGCACTGAGAAACATCAAAATTAAAAATGTCAGCATTTTTGTGTGATCTTTTACAGAAAGACTTTCTTCAGTTTTACTTTGTAAAAGACTTGATCATTGAATTAAAGTAAACCCTTTTGTGAGATATTTTGAAAAACATGATGTTGATGTCAGAGTGTAACATACTGAGGTCATAAGTAACTGTGCTATTTGCTGAGAATTTGTAAAGAGTGTTTAGTGTGAAGGGTAATTTTAAGGGCCCTCATACAGCAATCTTTGACAGATTTTGATGTTATTCTTTGATTCACAACTCTGTAAGGTTATGCTAGAGTCAAATTGCTGCTGTTATCAGACAGCAATATTAATCTTAAACAAAGTAAGAGTATATGTACATAAGATGATCTGAGTCTGAGTAAGCATATATATAGTTTATTAATGCATAAATCTAACATGAACTTTCATGATTTTAATATTTAATCATGTAATGTATATTGTGACTGTGTAATTTATCCATATATGGCTTGTAAGTTGTAATATATAATGATTAATGCATTAGTACATGCAATGCAAGAAATGCTGAATATCATGTGAGAGAATATAATACACTTCAACATTCAATGTGATTTTTGCTTGTCACTGTGCAAGCATATCATATTCTCTAACGTGATATTCAGCATTTCTCACATCACATGTATGCTTACGTGTTTTTTGTAATTATTTTCATAACTTATGCCCTATTTGACTAGAAACATATAATTAAAACTGTACCTTACTCATAATGACTAACTCAGGGCTCAGACAGGTACCTGCACGGGTTTCAGGTCAGGCTTTGCCCTATTTGACTCTGAAACTCACAACAGTTAAACCTGCATACTCAGCATATGAATGATTTTCTAGACTTCAGCTTGTATTCAGATTCTACAACAATAATGACAGTAGTAGGGTGAACACATCTAGCAGCATGCATGTTGAATTATTTCAAAACAGTAAAACAGTAGAGAAAATCTATCCTCATCATCAGATATAAACAGCAAAGCCTTCTGTAAAAAAGTCATTAAACATTTCAGCTGAAGCATCATTTTGATTCTTTAATGTGACCTGCTGTCAACTATAGATGTTTTTAAAACAGTCATTGATCTTTGTGCTGTGAGCAGCAGTCAGCACTGCAATTTAAAAGTTTATGTTGCAGCACACATAATTAAGTACTTGTCTTGACTGACTTACAATGATAGATTTTGAAGCTTGAGAGCTTTCATTTGAGTGCTGATAGTTAAGAATGATCAATGTCAGATCATGTCAAGTGAAGATACAGTTTTACTTATATGAAATTTCTATACTACTATTGAGCTATGAGTTGTAGTAATGAGAGACAATCTTTGTACAAAAATATACTAAACAACAGATAGTAGTAATCATCAAATTTCTCACTCAGAAAAGACTGACAAAAGCTATAAGACATTGCTGTAAAAGCAAAACAATAGTGTGATATGAACAAATGCAGTGCTCATAAAGTGCTCTGAATGAGTGTAAGAGCTACTTGATTTTAATCACTGCAAAAAGCTATTTTAATCTCTTCTTTTACTTCATTCTACTTTCTTGCAGTCACAACTGATACAGACTGTGGCTGAATTTGTTAAAGAGTCAGTAGGACTGATCTGATTATTATTTTTACTGGTTCAGAAGTTAAAGCAGGTTAAGTTAACTGAGCAACTTCTGATTAAATAACTTCTGCTTGAGAAGCAACATCTAATTGGACAAATTCTGATTGAATAACTTCTACTTGAGAAAATGCTGACTGGCTTACTACTGATTGAGTGACACTTAACTAACCTCATACTGATTAAGCAACATTTAGCTGAGTGACTTCTGTCTGACCTCATACTGGTTGAGCAAATTCTGATTGAGCAGCACCTGGTTAAGCAACTTCTGTTTGACCTTATACTGGTTGAGAAAATCCTGATTGAGCAGAGATACTCTGAGCTGCTTTTACTGATTTGAATTGATCATTCTTGATTCACTGCATCATCTTCATTTCTTTGCTCAGAAGTTCAGCTTCAGTTTGTGACATAATAAAAATCTTTCATTCTTCAAATTCAATCATTTTGTGATATGACAAATGATTTTGAAAATCTTGATCAACCTGTGCATTATCAGCTACTTTGATGAGATTACTTTGTGTTATGAGTGTGTCTTTACAGTCTTCTATTCATTCTATCATAATAAAAATGCAAGGGTATTGACCTGCACTCACTGTTATGACATTATCAGCTGACATGATGATTCAGTGCATGCTCTTGTACTTGTGCTTGTGTTAAGCAATGAATTCTTTTATTGATTTCTCAGCAGATTTGATTGTATTCAGATCTACAAAGATTGATACTTTTGCTGACTTTCACACATGCAATTCTGTTTTCTTTCAAACTAGAAATTGAAAGCTTTTAAACATTTTCTGTTTGAATATGATTGACTCATCAGTCAGAGTAAGGTTTTTCATGTCTTCAATTATTTCTATATTATCATTGTTAGAAAATCCTGCACCATAAGGTAAATCTGCATTCTTTATCTTTATATCATTATGATACTCAAGGTCAGAGTCAGAATCAGAACCAATTTCAGTCTCAGCATCAGTGTCAGACTCAGTGCTAGCACCATTATCAGTTTTAGCACTAGAACTAGACTGATTCTTATCAACATCTGAAAGCCACTTAAGCTCATAAGTTATGTCTGTATTTGATCAAGCTCACATATCAAAAAAGTAATGCTCTGCACAGAATTCTTGTGTTGCAGTACAGACAGTCTCAAACAAGATGATTACATTCTTTTTTGTTTCAAGATCAGTTATGAATTTGTATCTTGTTCTGAGGTTGTGTGTAACCTGATACTTGTTTAAAAGGTACTTCAGAGGAATTTTTCTGCAACCTGAATGTCAGCTCTTTGTGGCATTGAGTTTTTCAATATCACTATTGACTATCATGTTAATAAAATTGATAGTCCTCTGACAGAAAGGGTCTTTTATAAGCTGACACATAGACTTTAAAGTGAACAATGTGTTTTATTTTGTTTTATGTGCTTTTTTAAACCTCTGAATAATTTCATCTGATGTGATAACAATCTGAACAATATTCTGAGCTTGATTTAAAACTGTGTTACAGTTAGTTTGACTGCTTTTGATTTGTGTTTCATCACTTACTTTGCTGCACTTGATTAACCCTTTCTGTTTAATCTTTAGACTGCTTGTCAGAGTGAATCAGAGCTGAAAGTTTCTTGTACACTTCTGTCATTTCAGCTTTGCTTATAAGATGAAACTGTGCAAATGTGTCATTCAGACCATCATCATTGATTTGATTGATTTCATACTCTTGCTGCTTGCAAAGTTCACTTGAACTTAAATCTTCATGTGAATCAAGTGATTCTAAAGCGATTTTCACTGCTTGTGCAGAGAATCTTATCTGTCATGTAGTAGCAGAGGTATTGTTGAAGGTGTCATTTGCATTATTGTTGAAATGTGTCACAAAAGCATTATTCACTGACTTTTGTGCCTTTAAGTTTGTGACTGCATTGTTGTTGAGTGTTTCAGCTGAAGTATTTGATATATCTGAGAGAACAGGGTATTGAGCATTATCATTGTTAGATGAGCTCATGGTTGTAAAATATGAAATCAGATCAACTGATTTTTGTTGAGAATGTGCTTTGAATCAGATTATTTTCTAATAATAAGATAGACTGTTGAGCCAATGAAATGTTGTTTTCATATCAGAATGAAGTTTGATTGAGCAATGTGAACACAAGAAAAATACTTATAAATAATCATACAAGCACACCAGCCACTTTGTGCTCACATGTACATCAGTTTTGACTGAGTCATTTGCACTGAATGGTTCTTCATTGAGTTCACTGAGTTACTCAAGAGGCAATGATGATTTTCAGTATACATCATATATAGACCTGAGCTAACAATATGTTCAGTGCTCTGTACATCTGAACACTTTTCTTTAACTTGATGATAAGATCATGACATATCTACTTTTGTTAAATAAACAGCTGAGTAATGTGATCTTGTCAGCTGATTGAATTTGCAAGCTCAGTCAGCAGTTTTTAACTGAAGTGACTGAAAGTTCAAGATTATAAGCATCTGCTGAAAGTCAGATTTTACTCTGTTATCAAAAGAATGATCATATCACACTCTCAGTAAACACTTTTGATAAACTCACAGTGAAAATAATATTAATATATGACATCAACCAGTCTCTTTCAGATGACACATTGCAGGCAATTCATAATGTCTGAAATGTCATAAGCACTGAAGATGATCAACAGGGTCAACTTTTAATGCAACAGAATTTTGATGATGAGGCATGTTATCAATCAAATAATGATCACATATCACAAGAGCAATGTGTTGAGTATCTGTCTGATTCATTGTAAGATCAGAATCAGTGATGCAAAAGTAGCTTAATTCAATACTGACATAATGACTTCAATTGCTGCTTTCTTCTTTACAAAGAGTTAGCTAAGCACATTTAACAGTGGTTCAAGTGACACTTACCTCTGAACTGAGGCAGTTTTTCATGTTTTTTGACGAAGTCTACCTATCTAGTAGGCTCACAAGCGTGTGGGAGAGAGTTACTGCAAGGTAAGGAAGAATTGGATCATTGCCACACGCTTAGCGTACATGATGCAGCCTAAGGTGCTTTACTACCTTACTACCCTAAGGTAGGTACCCTATCCTTACCCAAGGTGCATGATGATCGGTGATTGGTGTGTGCGGGCATTCCGACGGTTTGAGAAGAGTTTTGGGCCTCCTCTTCGATAGAACACATATACCTCATTTAATCTCATATGACTGTGTACTGTCGCAAGTTGGCGGCATCTTCTGACTGACTTTGCGTAAAATTTCACATTCCTAAGTTCTTGCTGACATCGCAAGGAGGCCGTAATTCACCTATAGTGTCGCCTTTATACGTAGGGTGCGACACGAATTTAGGCGACACTATGGGAGTAGCTGAGGGTTGCGCTTTTTTGAGCCTTTCATCCCGTGTACAATGATGGTTTTACATCCACAATTCAATCATCAAAGGTTTACCCGTTTGTCGTGCAAAAGTCAGCTTATCTGCCATTGGAAAAAGGGGCATGCATCAGTCTTCATATATTGAGAGGATATGCAAGGCT
>JAABUP010004601.1_pt1 | contig 22258 bp, 30 predicted proteins | sample 5559201 | NCBI WGS metagenome assembly JAABUP01 (sample SAMN10711887, study PRJNA513373) | rock metagenome | isolation source: Antarctica rocks | place: Antarctica | reverse complement strand
GGCACCTTCCTAAAGACAACAGAAAGCAACCATGTCTGCCCCAAACGACCTCACACTAAAGCAACTGTATCGCAACTTCATCTCAGGATGTCACATTCTTCACTACCATCAGTAAGACACTATGAATCTGAGGTGCCTGAAACTACACTGACTGAGCTTCGCTGCAGGGTGCTGGACGCCTACGGTCACCTCTCCGCACGCCACCCTTCGAAGCCCGATGTATTCATCATGTCGCGGTACATCGCCCCCGGCACAATCTCCTCCGAGCGCGATCTTGTGGAGTACTATGTTGCTGACGCCACGCCCGTGGATCACAATTCTCCAAAGGGGTATTCGGAACGGTGTATCCACAGCGAGGTCTACAAGCAATATCCCGATGTGCATAGCGTCATTCACAGTCATTCGGAGGCCGTCGTCCCATACAGCATATCAGGTCAAAAGCATAGCGCTCTCACTGCTTGCACAACTGCTGACAGTCCGCAGGAGTTCCCTTTCAAGCATGTTTTCACATGGCGGGGTTCTTAGGTGGGTTTACTTCCCATTGACTGTCTATAGTTGACGGATCCTAAGTTCTGTGACACAGGAACACACACTCCAGTCTTCGACGTCTCAAAGTACTACCGACCAGATGACGCCCAAGACATGCTCGTTCGAAACACCCACCTCGGTGAGGCGCTCGCCTCCTATTTCTCCGAATCCAAAGATGGTAGAACGGCAGACCACGCGGTAGTCCTCATGCGCGGTCACGGCCTGACTGTCATCGCCCCAAGCATCGAGGACTGTGTCCTGCGCTCCGTATACACACAGCAGAACGCCCGCATCCAAACGACGGCTCTGATAACGCGCGCGGCGCATGTTGGAGCATCTGGTCCTCAGGCGCAAGTTGCGGAGATGGGGTATCTGAACGCGACAGAAGCTGCTGCATCGGCGGATATGACGCAGTGGTCGGCGATGAGGCCTTGGAAGCTTTGGGTGCGGGAGTTGGAGGCGGCGGGGCTCTATGTCAATTTTGCATAGCACGCGGAAGCATGTGAACAGCTTCATATATGCAAGCAATGGCTTCTTGGTCAGCCAGGTCCGAAATACTTAGGAACTGCTGGCCTGTCGACGACACCAAGAATCGCTGAGGTATGAAGGATATCATGTTTCGAGCTCTCTTGCGCCGCGACAAGCTTATCGTACCGTTCTCTCTGCTCGTCATCTACTCCACTTGTACTCCTTTACGCTGGTATTCCCGTGTCAGTCGACCGAACACGTATTCCTGAGTGAAATGATGGTCCAACAGCTGCGGACTGTTTGTCTTTGTGGGAGGACTTTCGATTGCTTCGGACGGTCATTCTGCTGGATCGTTTGAACTTAGAGGCCTCAAACGCCGTCGTATTTAGTGATGATGCGGTTTTCTGTAGCTTGGCTTGGTCCTGGCGACGATGATTTTTGCTGTTGGGTCTTCTGTTCAGGCGTCGGCACTTCAATCAATGAGGCTGCAGACTTTGACATGATCACCAGAAGCTGTTGCTTTATCCACTCCAATCGTGACTTTGCCGCTTCGAACCTCTCTTTAGCAAACATCAAATCAGACCGCCGTTCCCCACATTCGGATTAGAGTTGCGCTCTCGAGTCGTCTGACTCCGCTTCTTCCAACCTTTGCTGTGCCAACTCTAATTTCCGCTGCCATCGTTCCACCCGCGTCATCTTCCAAATCAACTATCTTTGTTAGTAGACCTGAAATTCCTTCCAGTCATTCAGTTTTGTCTGCTGTTGCTGTCGGCATCGCAGCTCCACATTCTCCTTGATTCCCTTCTTCTTTCGATATTCACGGATGCGCTGCTGATGATCGCGGGAATTTCTTCCATCGTTTATTTCTTCCTTGAACAGCATGGGTCCTTGTGTCCGATGAGAAAGAACATGAAGATCCTCATCCAACTCTGGCAGGATCCCAGACACCAGAATCAAGTCCGAGCGGGCGGGTCGGTCTCCCACCCATCTGTATTAGAGCGCTCCAGGCTCATTTAGCTTCAGACTGAAGGTGCTCTTCAGTTTCCCCGATGCTTGTGGTAGATCTCGGGGAGACATCCCTTAGATTTCTCAATTAGTCAGCAGGATGATCCGTACGCAAAGGATCTTTAGACATGTGAATTTCCCCGGGGCCCCTCAATTTGTCTGCAAGATCTTCCTCGTTCACCGGATAGGGCTGATCCTTCACGGCCTTCTCTCTCAAGAGTGAAGGCATGACGTTGAACGAGCGGAGGCCAAGTGAACAGTTAAGAGACTGTAGGTCTTTCCAACTTTGCCAGATTTAGCAGAACCTAGACTTTTGGCTCTACCTTCAGGACAAGATTCCGTGGCTTGGCCAACGGACAAGCTATCCTGTAGCTCACGTATGAGTATGTAGAGGTAGCTCTCACACCGATCCATTCTATAATGAGAAATCACGCAGTATTCGCCCGCTGCTCCCCGACAATTCTCCATTGCTTTACGGCTGATTATTTTCGAGATTCCATTCGATTTGATCTAATGTTACTGGTTCTGACAGGTTGAAACTATCGATATGATCCCCCCTAAATTTGTTCATTTGGCGAATTCTACCCCATTCCGTAGGGTCCCGATTTCGGAGATGGACACCTCCATCTCTGTTCCTGGAACAAGATACTGTGGGGGGTTCATGCCCGCTCCGACACCTGGAGTTTACAAGGTCTCGTCAGCCTGGCCTGTCTAATGTTGAGTGGCTCCTATCTCTCTTTGGTCGCCGCCCGAAGCAAGGAAAAGGAAAGGAGGAAGGAGAAGAGAAAGGAGAGAAGAGAGTGATGCAGCTCACCTCCAGGAGTCCCTGTCATAATGATACTGCCCTTCTGCAACGTCGTGCCGGACGAAAGATAGGAGATGAGATACTCGCACCGGAACAGCAGATCTGAAACCGTCTCGTCCTGGCGCACCTGCCCGTTGACGCTCGTCCTCAATTGCAGCTTTGCCGGGTCGCCGATCAACTCACTGTTCACCAGACACGGTCCCAGTGGCGCGAACGTGTCAAACCCCTTTGAGAACCCCCATTGCGGGATACGTCCCGCGTATGCAGGGTCGCGCTGCAGCTTGCGTGACGATATGTCATTGCCTGCCGTGTAGGCTGCGACGTAATCGAGGGCTTCAGCTTGGGATACGTCTTTTGCGTCTTTGCCCATGACTATGCACTATATAGGCACAGGGATGGTATCAGCTCGCGGTTCAGGGAGAGTGGATGCTATGGTGAAACTGGAGGAATGAGGCCGTACCACGATTAAAGAGACGGCAAAGATATGGCTAAGATCGTACCCCGCCTTGCCCAGCTAATCTCAGCCTCGTTTCGAGCTCCATCTCAAACCTCTCTTTGCCATACGGTTCAGCGCGAAGTGTTGCCATCATATCTGTACCACCGGGGAAATCTGTTTCAAAAACAGGCTCCCCTGCGCCTCGCATATTGGCGAGTACACATTGTCGAAAGTGCCATCGTAACAAGTCATCTGATACACGATCAGGATTATTGGGATTGCGACAGATAGGGTCAAGGATTCTTTCATCTATCCCCTCGCGGTTAGGCATAAATGAAATGATTTTATAATCGTCCTTTTACCGTGTTAGTTATTGCCAGGACAAGTTCTAGAATACTTACATCCGGGTTAATAGAGAAGAGGTACTGATCAAACTGAGTATGCAAGTTCTCTGACATAAGTAATCCATTTTGGATGGAGTTTATTCTGGAACTTCCGCCGTCCATGTTTGTAATCCAACGACCGTAATCGTATTGGGTCCACAAGCTTTCATACTGTAGTGGGAACACATGTGCGGCTTCAAACCCAGCCCAGACGTCCCACGGAGCCCCGTCATTTATCTTCCCGGACATGACACATTTCTCATCCCTTGCGCGGACCCCATTACGAAATCCATCTTCTCGGCCCGAGGTAGCGTAACTGATCAATCGAGAAAACCACACTTCATCACTTATTTGAATAGGTCCTGGATAGATAAGCTGAAGAAACATTATTAATATTATAGAAGAAAAGACTTACCTTCATTGTAAATGTCATAATCACCAGGTACAACCGGGTTACTTGATGGCATGACTGCCTGACCAGAATTCCTATGTCTAATAGTCCAGTGATCTTCCATAATAAGAATTATATTGCTGAGGATCCATATCAGGGTTGCTTCGGTCAGAGAACCCTTCTGATAAAAGCCCCCTAAATTTGCTCCAGTAGACGCATCATAAAAATGGACGTTGCGCCATGCGGCGCGGTTTATTGGCATCGTCGGGCAATTCGTAGATTCTGTTGAAAGCTGGCCTTCATCTATCTCGCGTGATCGTCTTGCTGCGGTGGGGACGAGTGTTAGAACCTATAGGAGGAGGAACTAGGTCAAGGCAGAAGGACGGAGATGCGCACAAAGCACGAGTACACAGTTTCGTGATGAGGAGTGGTGGTTGTCTGGTTGAGAAAGCATAAAAAGCGTGAAGTAAAAGGGATGCGGCTCTTATCCCCGCGAAAGCGGCAAGAGGTTTATGCACCGTACACGCGTTTTGCCAGATACGGCGGGCGCATTTTCTCGATAAGTTATGTGAATTCTATAAGCCTATTCAGGCATACGTTTAGGAGTATCTTTTGATCCTTATATCACTTTCAATTATGTCTTCGATCCTTGGCAACCTTAGACGTACTGTATCTGCAGGCTTCAAGGAGGTTTGCCAGGATGCCTCTATAGCGGTTGTGCTAAGAGTAGATAACCGAGTGGCTTTACCTATGCATGAGCACGCACCTTCAACCTTGACAGCCACAACTCAATTGAGCTGTATGCGGTGGGAGCGTGCGTCTTTGACAGTGTGAGGGGCACATCGCAATGCCTCTGATCATGGACGACAGGCTTGACATTGACGATCTGTTCGGAGATGCAGCAGCTCTTCAGCTACCTCCGACACCCCCTGCAAAAGGGCTTCTGCAGCGCGTAGAGGAGTCGCGCTTAAGTGGCTGCTGTCAGTAAGTATCGATCGGATTCTTGAAGCATAGGAGATTGACGACGAGTAGGAAAGTGGCGTGGTCGAAGCTTGGTTGTATCGCATACATCACTCATGATGGCCAGGGTGTGGATGTCCGCAATCTGCTATGCAGGGCGGGGGATGGGAAATGGGCAATGAGTGGGGATAATCCGGTGGATCAGGTTTCTTCAGTCCACGAACAGCAACATCTCGTGCACCTGTCGTGGAATCATACTGGGTCCGAGTTGGCTGTTGTGGATATCTTTGGTCGCATATCGATCTTTTCAATCCTTATAGCCATGAACAGGTTTGCAATTTCCCGAAGCTGCGTTCTGGACCAAGAGGATGATATGGGTGCTATTGTTGGCCTTTCATGGTTGAACATAGACCGTCCGGTAGCACCTCTATCACGCTCAGAGTGTTTACAACACTGATCATCATTTTCAGAGCCCTCTATATCGGCCCGCAGTCAGGCATGAGGGCCAATGGAACTACTCAGCTTCGAGTCATAAGCCCATGGGCCCATTTCATCCTGCCAATAAATCTGCATTAGTCGCTGTGACGAGAGGAGGGCTTATAAGACTTGTATACCAGCAACCAGACGGTAGGTGGCTCGAGGCGAGCGCCGAGATTGAGAGCATCAGCTCGTCCGTCGATCTATTGACGCATGCTTCGTTATGTGCGGACAAAGGTACCAAGCACCTCAATGCCGTCACCGGTAGATGTGCTGAAGTCTCGATCCAGACAATTCATTGCTCCTTATGGTACACACTGTATCCTGTCAACTCCGACTTTATCGGGTTCAGATTAACTGGAACATTCCTTCGAATCCAAAGCAGATTCCGCCAACGCAATTCTCGCCTATCCCAACGCTACAGATCCGCCATGTCAAACTTGAGCATCACTGTGCGCCGATTCGCTCCCTGAATGATTCAGACGGAGCAATCACCGGAGCAGGCTCAAGAGACCCCTCTCAAGCTTACCTATCCCACCTGGAACTTGTGCCTATGGCACCAGAATCGAAGCATAGAAACCCCACATATCCAACCATCGTGGCCATTTTCTCCTGCGTGCACAATGATAACAATAGTTCCCAGCAGTTTCAGGAGCCTTTCAGTATCATTTCAAGGTGGGAATTGCGCAGCACAAATCAGTCGTTGCATTCCAGCTTTGGTCAATTGGCCTTCAAGAGGACCAATGGGAGTTTGGTCACAGAGTCAACCGTAAGTACTCGATTCGACTCCTGGGTGAAGCCAGCTGACGCACCGTCAAGCAAATCCCGGATCTTGTGAGGCTGGAAGACATTGTCACAGACGGGGTCGTTATATCTGTCCATCAGATGAATCTGAGTACAGTGATTTCTTTAGCATTCAGCAATGGAGCCATCGAGTTTCGCGACCGGGTATCAATGAAGCTGATCGAATCCGACGACAACTTTGTAAAGGTTTCGAGTATGCAACAAATAGGGTTCAGCTTTTCTAATGATGAACCGTGTGAGATAACGTCTCCTCCATATGGCTTTCTTTTGAAGAGTACTAAATTCGTGGCAGGCCTGCACATGGCAACATCCCCGAACTCATGTCTTGCAGTCGCTCTGGCCTCCGATGGTAAAGCGCGGTTGAAGACGATGCAGTATCGATCTGGAACACTAGCTACCTCCACAGATGATCGTAGGCAAAACCGAACTTTTCGTCCTAGTTCTACCTTCTGATATGTTCGCAGCATCATTTGCAGCTACCGTTGTCGCGTTCGCGTTGCAATTTGCATATTCCTGCACCAACCTTAGCAACAATGACGACATCCTGGCTGTCATCCAGCAGTGTTCAGCCTTAAGTACGTAGTGGCCCTTTCGTATGGCAGTGATGGAAGCTAATCATTCAGCTCTTGAGCATGAAATTCTCAACGAAATCTATCGTGTCCTTGGCGTAAACGTAGACTACTCCGGCGACCCTCAGCAAGAGAAACTCTTTCGAAACCCAATGATACGAGGGTGTCTCAGCATGCAGGCTTCTTTTGGCTTCAGGGGCGCGCAAGAGCATCAGAGTTTAATTGCAAAGATAGCTTCTACGACATTAAACCTGCGGCTGGCTTCGTTGACTTTTACATTCATGTTCAATAACGTCAGCAGGCCCAGTGCCGGATTTGGTGCCGAGAGTGACTTCACCAAGCCTGGTACGTACTGTTACCGTCCTGAGCAACATAGAGCGAACATACAAGTTAAGCAGGCGCTGGCAGATGTATTTCAGTCATTGCTAGGCATAGTCACATGGTCAGTCGATCTGATGAACTTTATCATTGACGAGCTTTACGGCCTCGCGGAAGTAGTGAAAGGGCGCTGGGGCGACAAGGACTTCATTAAGCAGAAAAGTGCAGTCATTCCATCCGTCTCTCACGTTCAGTCTGTTTAGTCAGCAGCTAAACAAACTCAAGTCCATGCCCTCAACTCCCCCGCGCTACCTCTTGTGATGATTTCCGCCTCTCGTACCTTTCTCAAGTACAACTGCCGTGGCCTCCGGGGTCTCGGCACCACCGCCCACAGGAATTTCCAAGCTCACGCCCAAGGCGAGAATTTACAGTCCTTCAAAAGCCTCGAAGACGTCATCGAGCGTAGCCCAATCGAGGTCCATCAATTTGAGAAGATCCTGGCCGACATCGAGGGTAAAATCAAGAAGACGTACCAGCACTCAGGGATGAGCGAAGCAGACCGGGCACGGGTGGAGAAAGAGATGCTGATCAGCGCCGACATCCCGGAAGTTCTCATGCCAGTCGTTCACCACCTGCTCACGACCGCCCTTGACAATCTGCGTAACGACATTGATCCAGCAGCATTGTACTTTGCCGACCACAGCTGGCTGGGTCTGAGCGATGACCGGCGAAGCGATGCGTACAAGCGCGACCATGTCGTCGATGCGATCAGGAAGATCCCGCTAAGGAAAGGGGCGAAGTTGAGGAGATGTACGAGATGCTGCGCGTATATGGAGGATGTGCTTCCGCAGAAGGGCAGTAGTATGTGGATGACGAGCATGCAACGGATGTGTTTCTGCGGGAGCCTTTGGATGCTTATTGGGGAGAATGACAAGCCCGACGCCAAGTAGACTGGAAGCGTAGATGCGTCCTGGAAAAGGGACACCTTCGGTCAAGCTTCGTTTTACTGCCGGCGTTTTGCGATTATGGGGGTAAGGCGTCCTCCAGCGCTGGGTATCACAATGATTATAGACCTCAGATACGGATTCATCAGCGTCAGCACAACTCCGCTGCACGTCTAAAGCCGCCTTACACAACACAGAATCGGAAATCCTCCTCCAAGCTCCAAAACTTGATAAGAGTGCAGACCTGCACTCTCGCAACCACAACCCTTCTCCCCCCACCTCGCTCCATCCCTCCTTTGTAATAAACCCGTCAGCGCCCTCTGCCGGTCCGTAAGTAAGTCACAGGGACGCACTAAAAGCTAGTGGGACGCACACGGGCTTAAATCACTCGTTTTTCTGCTGTCGCTGTTTCGTATTGGGCTTTCAAGGTGGAGTAGAGGACATGTCATTGAGATTAGTGTTGGAGATCAGGATAGGATGATCGGATTGGATTGGGATTGGGATTGGGGAATTGGGGGAGTGTGTTTTCTATTTGTTTGCTGGTTGCTTGGTGTTAGTTGGTTTTTATACTCTATGGATTCTCTCGTTCGAAGAGAACTGCTCCTGAGATGGTTCTGTGCTGGAGTAGTCGAGAGGGATGTTTGACGCAGATAGTAATGACGGCGAATCTCTTCATGTGACATTCCTCGGGGCTACCACACTCGCGTGCTCATGATAAGGTAGGCAGCCACAAGGACCAGGACTTCCGTGACAGCGCGGCCGCCTTGGCTAAACACTCCAGTTCCTTGAGAGAGTACAAGTACAATTACAAGTAACAAGCATCTAGCTCTACTCTACTTTACCAACAGAGGTAATAGAAATATAAGTCATCTATACGAGCACGGTGCTTTCTTCTTCTCTTCTATAACAAAAACCATGGGGTATCAACGACCCGCTTCCCACGCGCACTAACTTGCCCGAGAAGAAGCTCCAACGGCAGGAATCAGAGCGGGACTAAGATAGGGATAAAGACCGGCATATCGAAAATTATCATTAAGATGGCCCAAAACACCCGCGGTGCTCCGGTGTAGATGCAATGCGGAAACCGCTGTCACGGAACGGCCACCTGTGCCGGACCTCTAGATGGTCGAAAAAGCAGAAGTGACACGCTTAAAACGCAGGGACATGAAAGGGCGTACGTCAAAAGTAAATGTTGATGAGGCGTGGGTGTCTAGGACATCAAAGCCTTGACTTTCTCGCGTTCGGAGAGGATCTCAGCTTGCAGCTTCCGCGTCTGCCTCATAGCCTCGTCTCTGCTCATGCTATTAGTGGTCTGCACTTCGCATCGATTATTGCTTTTCACATACCTTGCAGACTGCAGCTCCATGACCTCTATCTGGGCCATATTCATCCTCCCCACAACTTCCTCCATCTCTTTATCGGCGTCCCTTAGCGCTTTCTCTAACTCCTCAACCCTTTTCTCCAAGAATTGAGTCCTCAAAGCCTTATTCAGCGACATAGCCATTCCACTCGTTGTCTTATCCAGCTTTGGCGACTTAGCACCGAACAGTGGCGACAAGGGTGACTTTGGCGAGAATGAGGTGGGCGTCCTAAGTCCACTCTTTATCCGCTGCAAGTTCAAGCTGTGGCTCTCTCTAAGCTCTTTGACTTCTTCTTCGTGCTTAGCGACAGCTTCTTCCGAGTGGTGCTGGGCAGCCATGACCTTGTCCTCCAAGGACTTTAGCGTCCCTTGCATCTCATTGATGCGCGTAGCAGAGGCCTTCTGCTCCCTTTCTCCACGACCGATGGCCTCGGCCAACCGTTGCCGGAGAGCACTATTGGCCTGTAATTGCTGTCGTACCTGGGTCGCCAGTGCTTCGACTCGATCGGCTGATGCACGTAGTTGACCGGCTAAGCTATTGTTTTCGCTGGCGTGAAACGACTCCGCTTCTTGAAGCGACTCCGCTTGTGCTCGGTACTGCCCAGCTTGCTGTTCTGCCAAGTCACGTTCCACTTCAGCTTCTGAGATACTCTTCTTTAGAAGCTCTAGGGTGTCCGCAGTTTCGGCGTCGTCAGTTACCATTGGTGCAGATCCTCGTAGTTCCCGTATGCGAGCTAAGGACAAGGCGTGAGTGGTTTGTAACTCTTTGTATGCTTTCTCCAACGATGCCGAAGTTAGTTGATTACCACTTTCAGCCTCTTGAGCCAACCTGGCAGGGAGCTCTGAGACCAGAATATCATGTTCTTGCAATAGCTTTCTTAATGAGCCCGTCTCCTGCTCAGCCCGATCAAGGTCCATCTTAAGCCCACTCAGTCCTTTCTCGCATTGCCACTTCTGCTCCAGAGCATCGTCTGCTCGCCGCCGCAGATGGTTGATCTCTTCTCTCAAGCTGGACACTTCCCTCTCGTATCCCTGCCGTCGAGGTGATCCGGATTGAATTGCTCTATCACGTTCAATCTCAAGCGCTAGCATACGCTTTTGATTCTCCCGATTCTGGTAGTCTTGTCTGTCAAGCAAGCTCCTCAGCGCCTTGTGAAGCGCATCACGCTGCATCTCGATGTCTTTCACTCTGTCTGCCAACGAATCGCGTGACTCCCGCTCCTTGGCGGTGATCGACTTTGATCTCGATAACGAAGCTGACCTTGACAGACCACTACTCACGCCTGCTACTCGGACTAACGAGTTCGATCTTGTCAATCCCACCTTTGTCTGCATTGCCGATTCGCCTTCCTCCGCAATGGAGTTGAACCGCGTTGGCTGCTGTTGCATCTCGAGCTGTAGCCTCCTAGCATTTACAAGGGTCGCGTTGTCGTTTTTGAGGGACTGTACTTCATGTTGCATTCGCGTGTTCTCGTATGTAAGATTTTGGAATTCTGCTGCTTCCGCCTCCAAGCCGTCCACCCGTGCTCGCAGATGAGGCACAACCTCATCTCGGAGATTGTCTCGCTCGTTCCGATGCTGTTCAATTTCGCCACGCAAAGCGGTCAGAAGGTCTTCAAAGTTCTCTTTGAGTTGCCGCTCTTCCAACAGCTTGCGCCGCAGATCCTCGAGCGATGATTCCAGCTCTCGTGCTTGGTTTGTGGCACTGGCTGATTCGACGCGCTCTCGATCCAACTGTCTGCTGTCAGCCCGAATGTGTCCTGGTTGAGTGGTTGAAGGAGATGTTCACCTGCTGTGCTTGCTCCTCCAGCCTGTGTATGTGCGCCTCCAGAACTTTCCTCCGCGCACGCTCAATTTGTAATTTGTGTGAGAAATCAACCTTGAACTGCGCTTTCTCTTGCCCTATAGTCCTCTTCAACTTCTCCAGATCCTCTGACTTTCCTCCCATCTCACTGAGCGGGTACCTCACTGAACTTGTACCCGAGTCTGAGAAGTAGTCACTCGTCCGTCGGTTCATATCTGGCCCTTGGCTGGCTTCCAACTGCAAACGATCTACCAGATCTTCCAACTCCATCTCTCGTTTTATAGAGGCTGCCAGCTCCGAACTAACCTCGCGTAGCTCCTCCTCCATTTCCCCAATTTGTGCTGACATGGCGGGTGCAGGTCTTTGTGGAGGCAGGCCAGAGTCAGCGAAATAGGACGCCTTCGGCGTGGCAATGACCTTAGGGACGTCGATCGCAGGTGGTAGAGATCTGTGTGATGATGAGGAGCTTTGTGGTGATGGTGAGAGGGGTGACGGCATTGGTGAGTGACTTTTGTCTGAGAAGGTTGTGGCAGACGAATCTGCCCCGGGCGATGAAGTTTTCCAACCAAAAAAGGTCGTCAGCCTGCTACTAGGAGACCTAGGGGGCTTGGAGGTGGAGGCGGAGTCATAAGATTCATTAGATTGATTGGAGACACTTCGGGAATTGGCATCAAGGCGTAATGGTGTTGTTGAACGCGCAGGATGTAATGACATTGTTGCGGACCTCTGCAGTCCGGTATTCTTTTGATCGAATGGCCGATGTACGGTATTAGGTATTAGAGAATCACTGGCCAACCTGACATGGCTCGATCGCGTTGGTGAGGAGATTGTGATGCCTCCAGACTGCAGCGCATGGGGATATTGCCCTGCAGCTACAGCAGGTATTCTTTCGTTTTCTGAGACGTGTGGGGTAAATGGTGACTGACCGTGAGGATATCTAGTGCGATTCTCCACTTAGTCATGTCTACCAAAGCAGTAAAGATAGCATGAAGCCAGCTGTCAGTCGCAGTTGCATACCTATCAAGATCCCTCACCACTAATGGCGGCGAGCTCTTCCAGGGCTGTGACAACCATACTGCACGGTTCGGTCCAGCCGTGGGACGTTGCGGAGAGGCTTTAGTCAAGGAGTCGTCGTGTTCGGGGTCTCTAGTTGCAGCTACGGGAACACCAGAGGAGGGTCCTGTCAGAAGAGGTGAAGCGTTCGGTGGGAGTGGTTTTCGGCGAACTGGTGAAGCCACAGATATCGGCGGTGTCTGTGCTCGGAATGCTGAAAACGAAGGCACTGGTATCTTCACGGGTAAGGCTTGCCTCTGGCGTGTTGAGTGGACGGAATTTGGGCCAGGCGCGCCATCGTGCGTGAAAGGGTCCATGGCTCGAGCTCAAGGACTAGACAAGCCCATCGTGCAATAACGATAATCCGTAGGCACTAGAGCGATGTTGATAGCGAAAAGGGGACGAGGGTTGGCTTGAAAGCTTTAAGCTAAAGGCATCGGTGCCAATGGCAAGTCTCAGGTAGTGCCAGGCGGGTCAGCTAGGCTCTCTCTTTTCTGTGGGTGGCCGATATTGGATCTCCGAAATTGAGGCAAAGTATTGGAGCCAGGAAAGAGACAGCGGTCTAATGATATTGGTGGACCAAGAGATGGATCATCATCCCTTGCGGAGTCGGTAAGTCTGTCAGTAGTACTCGTATTGGTTGTCAAATGCACGTAAGGCCAGTCGTCGCCTACCGAGATATTATGATAAAGTACGATTGGGCAGAGACTTCAGGTACAAGTACAAAAGATCCCTACTAGTGCGCGCCGTAGCCGCATCAATTGGCTTTAAGATTTGGACGGAGATTGAAAACGGCAACTTTTACCATGACGAAGACCCTTTTTTCACAAAACCCACACTGCGGTACTCTACAAGTTGTCTGCTTACTTAGATTTGCTTGCTTCTTTCACAAAAAATAAATATCAGTAAGGCTAGGAATCAGACTCACAAACACAAGTAAAGCCTATCCTAAAGAGATTAGATCACCCTTGACTCTACTTAATTACCTACTTAAATGTGTGTATTTGAATTGAAACCTTCTATTCTTTATTTGCTTGATAGGGATTCTGTTCTGAGCCAATTAGGTGCTGAAATACATTGGGGAGATGAATCGGGCTCCTTAATAGCAGAAAGGTAGGGTGTTAATCAGAACATTATACGACGGCTCAGACGACACATCTCAGATGGAGTAAGGAGAAAAAGGTGACTTGTCACAGCATCATCCCGCATCACACCTCTTGTCTCTTTCTAAACTGCACCATAGGACCATCTGTCCAAGCCGTAAGATTCTGCTAGGTCTGATACTTTCCAGCCCTGTGTCTGCCCCACTCTCTCCGCTCACTCCCTTCTCCCAAGGTAAGTGGCCCTTCTGCTTCCTCGCCTGGGATGGAACACCTAAGTCAGCGACTTATGATCCTAGCACAATCATCAATCCAGCCCAGCATATGTGCCATACATCAGTCAGCCATGTTCGTGTCCAATTCACACGACCAATTCTGACACTACTGTCGGCGATGCGACCTCATGAAATGGCAAGGAGTGAAGGAGGGACCACCCACTCCATTCGTCCTTGGCGCCCCAACGCAAGGAGATCGAAGCCCAGCTTCAGTCCAATGGTGAGAAAATAACCCGACAGCGCATCGTCCTCTGGCAGGCCTTCTTCATTTTCTGGCTGATTGCGGACGTACATAGAAGCCGAGGTCGACTGTATACAGTTCAGTAATCAACTCACACTAGAATACGAGTCAGCCGAGGCTGGGTTTAGGCAGGCCCGTGGCAGGGATGGAAAACTCGTGGTTGTTCCTCGCCTTGTTTCTGGTGGTGTTCCACGACTTCATCATCTGTGCCTCGGCCTGACTTCTGCTAACATGCCACCAAGCAGCGACCGCGAAGCTTGCGAAGGCACGACCAGTGGTACCTAAGTAGACAGGCTATCAACTCGATGCGCTCTACGTATAATGGCTTCATCCTCCCACCCGTCTTGTGCTGCCCGGCATTGATCGACGAGCCTGCATCATGTCTAATGCTTCCTTCAAGCGACTATCAGAGTCGACATCTCTATACGAGCCTAATGCGAAGGAAGTGAATGCCAGCCGTGGAAGCATACAGGCTCCGAATACAATTCTTCTGTTTGGCTGGATGGGCGGCAGCCCACGAAACATCGCCAAATATACTGCCGGCTACCAGCTGCTATATCCTTCTGCGCGCATCGTCCTTGTAACGAGCTCTCTCCCCGATCTCCTGCGCACGCCGGCAATGATGCGGCAGCGCGCACAGGCTTCTTTCCCGGCGATACGTTCGAGCGAGAATCTGCAGTGGCAAAATGGAACTGGGCTACTAGTCCATGCCTTCTCCAACGGAGGCGTGATGAATCTTGTCGCGGTCAGCAAATACTACCGCGAAACGCAAGGCTCGCCTCTTCCAGCGCGCGCGCTTGTGCTGGACTCCGCACCGGGTGGCGACAGGTTTGTGAGGGAGTGGAAGAGATGGATCAAAACTCTGTCTGTAGGATTGCCGCGGAGTCGCTACGTTCGCTGGCCTGCGCAGTTGCTGATAGTGGTCGCGTTGGGCGTCCTGCTTGGTCTGCGGTCGTTGCTCGGCATCGAAAACCCTGCTGCGTCTGCAAGGCGGGGGTCTAACAATGATGACCTCATCAGCTCTAAGGGACGGAGATGCTATTTGTACTCGGAGGATGATGAGCTCATCGGTTGGAGAGACGTGGAAGAACACGCCGCGAGTGCTGTTGGTAAGGGCTGGGAAGTCGAGACAAATAAATTCAAAGGCAGTTCCCATGTTGAACATGCAAGAGTGAATGCTGAGGGCTATTGGGCAGCCGTGAAGAGGACTTGGGACCCTCAGAAATATCGAGCAGAAATTCAACAGGGGAAGAAGAAGTGAAATCCCACGTTTTCCAAAACTTATTGGAAGCAGTTCTACAAAGGAGAATTTTCGCAGAATGCATACTGAGAAACCATCAGTCAAACGAAAGTTAGGTTCAATACTTTGCGCACTTGTCTCTATTGACTTTATTCGGAGAGCACAAATAGGCTCAACTTCTTCCGTATTTGTGGAAATCCGGCTCCGGCTGCTCGTTCTATCCTACCTTGAACGGCGTGCCGGTAGTAGGAGCCCATCTATACTCGTAGCCAATTGTAACCTTTGCCTCCACTTAAAGCGCCAACAGAGATGTTAGTCGTTCCCACAGACCTGGAGACCAGTCTCATCTCTACCGCACTTGTAAATCGGGGGTTGTAGGAGTTCGACATTGGTATCACATGCCTCGTTTCTGGTCACTGGCGAGAAATAGTGCGAGTGAATCAGAAGTAGATTCATGAATATTGAATGGTGGAGTCGTCGCTCGCTTCTTCCTTGTCCCTATCGTAATTCCTGCTCTCTTACTCCTTCAACTTCTGATCCGATCATGCGGAGGAGTCTTTGTAGGCCTCAATCACCCTCGGTTGCGCCGCCGAGTGCGTGCATATACTTGCATTGCTCCTCGAGCTCTCGCCATAGTCTGCCGACATCCAAAGGTTTTCTGGGTAATCACTTAGGCATAAAGCTCAGCTATGCTCCCAGACGCACCGACGTCCAAAAAGGAGCAAAGAGCAGCAGGAAACCGAGCAAAGTCAAGTCATCGGCACGGATGACCCAGTACCAATACCAAACATTCTCAACGTGCACCAAACTTCACTGCACAACGCAGGACTGTAAGACCTATGTACACTTGACAGCGTTCCGTCGGCAGTAGATTGTATGGTCTCAGAGTACTAGATTAGTATCAACGTTGATGGGGAGAGAGCCATTATACAGAGTAAGAGACCCAGGTCTGCTGAAAGATGGGGAAGTCCTGCTGCAGAAGCAAGCCCATAAGCCCAAGAAGCTCAGACGCTTCGGTAGTCCCGCATGCCAATCTCCGCTCCACGCCATGCAATGCCGAAGGATCGAAGGTTCGCCGCGCTGAACGTTCCGAGCGGAAGGGTCATAGGATAAAATCGAGTGCATCGAGTTTTAGCTGCATCATCCTCACCTGACCAACCTTGCGGCGGCGCGAAAGAAGATGCCCCCAGAAGAATTGAGCGTTGGAGATAAGAATGGCAGTTTGAACTTGATGTCGAGGGAAGCTTATATTCTTAGCGCTCGAGATGTCCATGCTCATTCCACCATGCTGCGTATACTTATAGACAGTATCGTCAGGCATCGATCAGACGCATTTTGTGATTCCTCCTTTTTGGACTGTCGCACTCCAGAGTGATCAATGTGAAGCGTTACGGTTGGGCATCCCTACCATCTCTTATTCCCCCAAGAGTACGCCCTCCCCTTGGCACCTGCCTGTTCGAATACATTATGCACAGACCTCTTAGTAGGACGAGGAGGACATGTTCCAGTACTTGCTTCTTCCAGCTTGAGTGTAGAGGAAGTTGCGCATCGCAAGGTCAAGCACCAGTGTGGGCAAGTGGTGAATCTCAAGACTGCCTGGGAGCCCTTATGCGTTGCTACTCATTGCGTGAGCCAGGAACTCGTTTGTCAGCTGTCTAGGCACCGTAGCCCATCCCTTTGCGCCAGAATCCAGGGAGGATCCAAGATCCTTCCCTTCACAAGATCGCAAGAGTAGATGGCAAAATTTTGTGCATTCTATTATTCTGCATGATGATTTCAATGCCTGATGTTGGCGTTGCGCCCCGACTGTGCCAGCTGTGAAAGTCCAAACTCCAGATATTCTTCACCGAGATATGCCCCTCTCCACTTCTTGATTGTAGCGCGTTCGTGTATTACACCCTACTAAATTATCTGTCCCTTCCAGGACAAGTCCCACAGTTGCTGAAAACCCCTCGCCGCATCCAATTATTATTCCTAGTGAGCGTTCAATGTTTCGGGAAAGGAATCTAAGTGCCGGAACATCCAGAGTCTTAAGGGACGGTGGAGATAGCCTAGGAGTGCACTCCGCATCCAGGCGAGGGATGCAAGATGAACAGCTAGCAAATGTGTTCAGTTCATCGACTGATGTTCTTATGCATTCGTGGTCAAATGTGCGGCAAGCTTGAAACAGAGAACATCAACAGCACGGCGGTTCTATACAACCACACCACCAGCTGAAGCGTTACCGACCGACGGGGTGGCAAACGGAAGGTCCTTGCCGCGGATGTTGCTGGTGCTGATGAGATCCTCAACATAGTTAATGAAATCCTGGCGCCGGATGGAATCCCCGGTAACCCTCGCGATACTGCAAATACATGCATCTTTCAAAAGGCTGAGGGGCTCCAAGACCCGTCTTTTCCTGTCCCAACTTCCATCCTTGATCGTGTCGACCCACGAGATTTCGACCAATTGCAATGTCGGGGCTTCCAACAGTACTCGACAGACCTTTGTGGCATTCAATTTGATCTGGTCACAATAACTCTCCAGCCCGAAAGATGGATAATTCTCCATTATTATAACATTGAGCACAAAGGTGAGCCTGAACCTCCGCATGCAGGATAGGTGAGGAGTCTGCTTTAGATAGTCCAAACCGGGGTCCAGACGAAAATAGTTGAAATCATAGCCAACCACTACATTCCATGTATTTTCACCATAGAACACTCTCTTGGCTTCAGAATGGATCTGCTTGTTCGCTCGCAAAATGGTTGGTTGGAAACCGTTGGCAGCTGACATGATGGCGAGACCTTCAAAAGGGATGATGTCTTGGCTGATCGTCTTTGAGCTGGCGGTATATGTCGTACCTCAGCTCGATGGGCATCTCAAGAAACCTCGAGCGGTTTATGTATGAAGAGGACAATATGTCGAAGTATGAGTGCTGTTCAGCGAGACCATGATTCATTAGCATACGAGGAAGTTTCATGAAGAAATTGACATCTAAAACGCATGAGAGAGAACGATCGCAGAGTATCTCTTATTACAGACTCGGTCAGCATTGTTCATTCGATGTTCCGGTAGATTGGTGATGATGACGTCGGCAGCGGCGCGAACCGAAACGCGTAAACCATGAACATATTCGAACCATCCAGGTAGCTACAAATGTTATACTCGGCAGTGGCCTTGACGCCTGATACATAATCTCTTCGAGAACCTTATGATGATCTCGAAGACCTCACCACGATATGTCTGGCCCGTCAGGCACATCTCCAGGAAACGCACTAGCTGCACCGCGTCCGAAGAAAGGCATCCTGACTGCCACGACCGAGAATATCCTCAACGTTGATGACAATACGACAAGGACCACTAAGAAGCGCAAATGGAGTCACATTGGGCTCCGAAATCTTTTGGAAGATTCCTTTGTCATAAGGGTTAGTTTGCCCGCAGCGATCATCAACTGTGCCCTGTCATGAAATATGCTTATTACGATACCTGCCAATAGCCACATCCTTCTTCACTTTCCGACGAAGCTAGAACCTTGAAGCCGATACTTCTGCTTCCTCGATCTTACCTGCCACTATCATACCTCGAGCCTGTACCTGCTACCACTGCTATCCCTTCGGCACGCTTATTCATGGCATACGTTCGAGGGCTGGAGTATATAGAGCCTAATGATCAAGACCGGGCACTGGTGATGGTGGCGGAGCTCGAGACCGAAGATTCCTTATACGCGGTTGAGCGAGCGCGACGTGGTCTGTATGCATTATGCAAGCTTGGCAGCTGGGTGAAGATAAGAGATCTCCGTGCGGCAGCCTTGGTTGCAAGGGATGATGCAACAACTATAAGGCGTAAATCCCCGAAGCTATGTGGACAAGGGAATTGGTGGGATTCCGCAGCAATAAGTCCGTCCGACGCAAGTCAGAAGGTGGTTGTTGAGAGGTCTAAGGTGGACGCTCCAGGCGCCGTTCATGTGAGGATGAAGCCTCCTATATCTGACGCCTTTCCAAAGACGTATGAACGGCCCAAAGTCTCAACCCCCCGGGATTCAGAGGTTGTGGCAGGCGTGCCGACCACACCGACTTCCGGACCGGGAGAGTTACAATGTACTGCGGAGCCAAACGCGCAGGAGTCATTTGATATGATTAGATGCCAATATCTAGAGGCATTGTATCTCTCAAAGGTAATAGCTCGGAAATCCTTTCTGCTGGAGCTGGCAGTTGACAGAAGACTCAGACTTCTCTGGCCTACTTTGCTAAAGGGCCCCTGTCACGAATTCGCGCAAGCTTTCAGCCCGGGCAAAAGACGCCAATGGCTTTGTCAGAACTTGTGGGGTTTTTACGTTCCAGCATCTCTCCTCTTGCATTGCTTGACTCAAAATATCGAGAAGCCGTGCCAAAATTAATTCAGGCTCTTCCAATCGGTAATTTCTCTGATGATGAGGGCAATCCAGTGCCACTACCATTTACTAAGCGTAAGAGCAAGAAGAAAAGAATCGGGAAGGATGGCATGTATTCAGCGGAGGACGATTTCGTTACAAAGTGGTGGAGAGCCAGGGATCTGGATAGTTGTGATGGAGCTCCAAACGAACACAGGGATGAGGAGGCTAAGAGGCTCATCGCGGATCTGAGAATAAGGGAAACCCAGTTGCAACTGATCCTGATCCTGGAGGTGTTAGCCTTAGAGGCATCATTAGCAGGGGCCGCCAACCATAACGAGCTTTGCGAAAAGGCTACTCAAGAACCTACGGAAGAGGACTTACAGTTCAAAAAGCGACGGCCAAAGAAACGCCAAGATCTGAAATTACTCCTAGAGTTGCTCATAGACAGGCTCTCTATTTGGCAGTCCGTGAGCCTGCTGGAAGAAACCTCTAGACCTTTGACATTGACAGACACGAGCACCAACCGACCTCCTGTTCGGACTGAACATAAAGGTCTTGCATCAGCAAGGGGAGGCGAGAATGATCGACTTCGAGACTTCTGCTCTGAAGTCATTGTCCCTTTGTGAGTCTCTTATCTTCTCTTTGATATCCTTCTCGATTATGGCTAACCGTACCGAAGTTATGCTGCGCGCCTCCCTGAGTGCTGTTCTACTATCAGCCAGAAATTGGGTGGAATAAAGGCTCCATCTCCGGTGAGACCGCTGATGCTGAAGTCTTCGACCACATCCCGAGGGTCGTCAGGTCCCGGAACAGTGATCAACCGGAATGTAGCCTCAAAACCTCGTAGGACCCTGGAGCGTGTCTTGACAAATGATAAGCTGACGTCTCAACGACAACCGCCGTCATTGTCTCGGTCCGCAACAGCACCGGCAGTGTCATGTTTGAAGCGAGAGTCAAGTGAGGTGTCACTGTCGGACATACCTATAAAACGCGCCGCCGTCGAAAAGTCGAAGCGCTACAGTCAACGTGAGGTTGACTTGAGTGCTGTATCACATGCAACGGAAGTCAGATTGAAAAAGAAAGCTATTATCGAGGAAGAACTAAGAGGTGCCATCGCTACCCTGAAAAAGCCCAATAGAGGTTTAGCAGTCAAGGAATTCATTGAATCTGTCGAGCAAAGGGTGTCTAGCGTCGGTACTAGCTCCCGAAGTGAGTAAGCCCGTTCAACTGGATCTGACCGATACTGAATCGTGACAGAGTCCAGGAATCCAGTTCGAAATCCTTTTGGCCAAGGAGTGCAGGTCATGGCTACACCAAAGGGTAATCGCAAGAAGAATGTGTTTGGCAGGCGACCAATTGTGGCGCGAGGACCATCCCCAGGCGTCGAAGAAGCTCCACCTCCTATACCACCATCCAGCGATCCACGCATACCTGCTTCTGTTGCGCGGCCGGCAATGTTGCCACGATTGCCCAGCAGCGAATTGCCTATACAACAATCATTGTCACGCCCAGTCCGGCAGACCCTACTTTCAGCGGTGATGCAGACACCCACTAGGGGGCCTACAAAACTTGTCAATGTCATGACAAATTTACAAGCCGATCAGCATGAAGATGAGCTATGCCAGCCTTCTTCGCCAGAGCTGCCGAAGCTAAGGACTTCTCGAAATCCCGGCAAAGCTTCAAAACCTGAACTCCAGAGGACTTTATCATATATTTCCGCAGCACAGTCATGTGAACTTCAAGAGACACCCTTTAGACTCAGGAATGCGTACGGCCCACAATCACCTCCCCGTAATGGCGTCAAAGACACACCTGTGAAAAGGCCAAGCAACAGCAGTACTGATTCAGGGGTAGCTGTTGACTGTGGGAAGACACTCCGGGATTCATACAACCGGGACGGTACCAGATCTATTTATGAAAGTCTTGGATGGGATGAGGACGCTGATGATCTTCTATGACTGACTGTGGGTGATGCATGCATCAAGCGTAGGCGTCATGTCATTGGAAGGTATTATTTATCTGGAGTTTCCGACGGCGTTTAGCATAAGCACGTAACGCTACATCTAAAGCATTAAGACATTGAGGCCAAGCCGCAAATTGCAAACCTATATTCCAGGGCTTGGAAGCCACTTTTACGCGTCATGTGATTGTGATGCTCTTCCCCAGAATCGCGTCTGCCATTTGCAGTTAGGTCACGAGCTATGACCGCACCCAACCCTCGCAGTCGTAACACACTCGCGGGGATATCAGCTACCCAATTACGCCGGATATAAACACCCGTCCTTCCCGATCGACCTCCAATAAGTCTAACAACTTCAATTCACCCCGCACCGCACACTCTCACTCACATCTCACATCCCAAAGCCCTCACCATGCCTCGCAAATCCAACATATCCCAAATAACCAGCACCGGCGACGAAGGCACGCCCTCCAAAGAGAAAGAGGGCATCAGCGTCGAAGTAAGCCGCCCACCCCAATCCAAACCATCTCCCCAACCTTCCCCCCAGAACCATCACGCTAATGTTAATAACTTTTATAATAACGGCTACGCAGGATCTCAGCCTCCCCCGAACAATGGTGCAGCGGCTAGCAAAGGGCGTCCTGCCGCCCAACACCATCATCCAAAAAGACGCCATCACGGCGATGAGCAAGGGCGCGACCGTGTTTGTGAACTACCTCAGCGCGCAGTACGTCGACTCCTCATCCGACACGTCAACGGGCGCTTTATCTGGGCCCCAGCATACCA
>JAABUP010004600.1_pt1 | contig 22263 bp, 28 predicted proteins | sample 5559201 | NCBI WGS metagenome assembly JAABUP01 (sample SAMN10711887, study PRJNA513373) | rock metagenome | isolation source: Antarctica rocks | place: Antarctica | reverse complement strand
GGCTGCTCAGCAGGCCGCTGCTTTCCTGGTCAGCATTTGGGGAGCTTGCGCAGCGGCCCCGCTGGAGCAGGTGACACGCCTGGAGGGTCTGTTTGGGCCAAGCTCCGCCGACTTCGTCGGAGGGGTTGTGCGGGCGTTGCCTGCAGCCCTCACCGCCCTGCGGTTGCATGTTGCAGTTTGTGGCGTGCAGCTGGTTGTGCTACCAGGAGCAACGCTTAAAGGCTTTGCAGCTCTGCACCGTTGTCTGGGGTCGGGACTGCTAGCCTGGGCAGGGTGCTTGCAGACAGTCAGCAGGTCCAACGCGTTGTACAGGCGGACCGCGGTGAGCACCAGCACTCTGTAACAGCACACCTGCAAACCCTGCAGGCGTCTGCTGACCTGTGCTCGCGTGCGCACGGTTGTGCGGATGCTGCACCAGCTGCAGTCTTCCAAAGAGCACGGACGCGGTGCCAGCCATATAGCTGCTGAGGTCATCGAAAAGTCCATCCAACTGCTTGTTCACGATCCGGACCCTGCTTGGTTATAGCCAGGATTTCCTGCTGCAGCATGAAGAAACTTCAGTGACGTCCCTGCGAGCGCGCAGAGCGAGCAGGAGCAATTGCTGCTCTTCTGGAGATCCACTGGCATCGTTCTGGCCAGCCAGGGACGCAGCGACTCCAAAACTGCCCGACTGTACGAATATGTCCAGGAGGGATGCAGGCGCGCCTCCGGCCCGTCAATGGCAAGGGAGTGGCCTGTTGGGTGCGTGCAGGCCGTATCGGGGGATCCACCTGCCTGGAGGGGTCCTGATGCTGCAGTTTGATGCGTGGTTCATGGCCTCCTCGCTTGAGCTCCCCAAGCCCGCTGCGTGCCACCGCCCAGCCCAGGTGACACACTGGGTCATACCTGACACCTTTTCGACCGCAGACCTCTCCCCCACGACCTGTCTGGGCGAGATTCGCGCAGTGCTTGACCGTTGGTGTGGTTGCGCAGGATCGCCCGAGGAGGCTCGGTACCAGCCAAAGGTTCGGCCGCCCGCCTGAGCAGGGCCTTTGTATGCGTTCCTGGCAGGCCCGCACCTGCCTGTCCCCGTCGTCGCCAATAGCGCGGCCACGCTATTTGTGCAGGCAATGCCCTGACGCTCCAGTGCATGGCAGTGCGGGAGCCCGCGCTGTACGACGCCGTGTCAAGGCTGAGCGGTGATCTAGCAGAGCGCGTAACGTGAGCCTGCTGCTCGCCTGGACGTGCAGGCACAGAAGGGCATGGTGGCCGTTGCGGAGTGGCCGTCGCCTCTGGCCGCCCCGCCCCCCGACACGCCCAAGCAGCGGTGTGAAGGCGTGAAGGAGGGCGGCCGTAAAGGCCCCGCTCGGCCTGTGATGACCAAGTTTGCAGCGGCGACGGTGTACCTGCAGGTGCGCACTCGCGCTCTGCTGTGCGGACCCGGCCTTGGAAACCTGTGCTCCTCATAGCTAGTGCTCAGGGCGCGCCGATCAGCAGCGCCAGCGTGTTTCGCATGGTCTGCTGTCCCTGTTTCTTGCTCGCACCACAAAAGTTGCGAGGCATGTCAGTGCACCTATCGTGACGCCCGGGCTGGCTACCTGCCACTTGGGTGGTAAGTGCAGTCCCCCAAGGCGGGGGCTGAGGTGAGGCAGCCACCTGTGCTCACAGCACCGTGCGGGGCGCGCAGGAGTGGCCCGCCCCGGGCGCCAACCCGAGCTGCGCGGGCTCGCGCACGTCGCCGCCGGCCAAGCGCACGCGCACCGCGTCGGCCGCCGCCGCGGCCGCCGCCGCTGCCGCCGCCGCCAGCAAGCCCGTGGCCGTGCAGGCGGCGCCGGCGCCGGCGCCAGAGCCGTCGCCACTGCGGCGCACGCGCAGCTGCGGCGTGGCCGCGCGCGCGCGCGGCGCGCCGCGGCCGCCGCCGCGCGGCGTCAAGCGCTCGTCCAGCACCGGCGAGGAGGTGCCGCTGGACCAGGCGCGCCTCTCCGCATCGCAGGATTGCACCTGCGGCGGGGCAAGAGAGCGGGGCCTCAGGCTGTGCTGTGCAGCCTGCCTGCATGTGCGGCCCAGCAGCGAGGAGCGTGCATGTGCGGACGCGCATGCGCCTAGCATCCGCAGGATGGAGATAATTGCCAAGCTGGTCTGTCAGCCTCCGCACCCGATCTCGGCGCCGCTCTGCGCTGCTGCCACGCTGACGCTCGGCGGCCGCCGCCCCGGCAGGCGCTGGCGAGCGAGCTGATGCCGCCGCCCGCGCACCGCGACCTGGAGGCCGAGGCGGAGCCGAAGCTCCGGCCCGGGCCGGTCGCGGCGCTGGCGGGCACGCCGGGGCTGGACGCCCTGGACGTCCCCGACGGGCTGCCTGTCGGGCTGCCTGACCCGCTGGACGGCCTCGATGCATTCGGCGCCGCGCTCGCGCCGCCGTGCGCGCGCCCGCCGCTGGGCATCGTCAACGCGTTCAGCGACGTGCCGGACGACATGTTCGGGCCCTCCTTCTGGCTGGACGGCCCCGCGGGCGAGCTGGAGGGCTGCAGCGCGCCGCCGCCGGCCTTCCCCTCGGTCTGCTCCGCGCCCGTGGGCATGGCCGGCGCGGGCCTGCGCCGCGGCGACCGCGCGCCGCTGGGCCGCCCGAAGGCGCAGGCCGTGCCGCAGCTGCTGGCCGCCAAGGCCAGCTGCGAGAGCATCACGGAGCACTTCACCAACCCTTTCGAGGCGGGCGCCGGCGCGGCCGAGCGCGCGTGCGCGGGCGCCGCCGCGGCGTTGCTGCCACCGCTGCCGCCGTGCTCGCGCTCGCAGAGCGAGGCCAGCAGCAGCCCGCGGCGCATGCTGGACAGCGGGAGGGTGCTGAGCCCCAACTCTAGCTCGAACCCTAGTCCAAACCCTAGCATCATGTCAGCCGCAGCGCAGCAGCCGGAGCCGGAGCCGATGCAGGAGGACGCGTGCCTGCAAGGCCTCACCCTGCTGGACCCCGAGGCGCAGCAGGCGGCGGGCCTGTCCGCGCCCGCCCCTACTGGCATCCGGTGCGCGCCCCTCCCGCTGGCATGGTGATGGCCTGCGGGTGTGCATGCATGAGTGCGGGTGCATGCGAGGCATGCGTGCATGCAGTGCATCAGTGCATGCACAGCCTGCTAGGCCCTTTCTAGCCAAGTTGGCGAGTGTGGAGGTGAGCGCAGTCAGGCAGTGCGCCTGTCTGGCTCGCTTGTGCAAGGCGCGCGGTATGAACCCAGTTGCGTCCCAGTCAATTGCTGCAAACAACAGGCCCCCGCATTGTGTCGCCGCCTTGTTGCTTGCACTGCCGAATGTGTAACTCGCATCGACTCACGCTCCGGCTTTCCTGCGGGCCGCAGGGTGGATGTGCTCAAGAACGCGCTCAAGGCCGCCAACCACAAGATCGAGGAGCTGCACGCCGCGCTGCGCGCCCAGACCGCGCTGCAGGTGGCGCTCGCCAGCCCACGCACGTATCTGTCGGAAGAGCATCGCATATTCGTTATTTTGCACTGTACTGCTTACAAACTGAAAATCTTTGCGTTGCCTTGTACACCCTTTCTGAACGGTGTCCGCATGCCAGATGACTTGACGCTGACCAAGCTTTGACATGCAAGATTGTTGAGCGGTGATGAGGTGCATGCTTGTGCTGCACACCCGTGGCGCTGCGCACGCAGCGCAGCTCTGCAGCCCGATCGCTGGCGGGCAGCCCGGTTGACGCCGTGCCCGGCGCGGCGCAGAGCTATGCGCAGCGGCTGGAGGGCGCGCTGGCGGACAAGGCGGACGAGGTGAGCGCGCTGCGCGGGCAGCTGGCCTGCGCGCCCTACCCCGACCCTCTGGACAGCCCCGAGCACCCGCAGGCCATCGAGGCCGAGCTGTTCTAGGGCGTGCAGGCGCGCGCATGTGCGCCCAGGGGTCCCTGTGCAGCTGGGCAGGAGGAGGGCGGGGGAGGGGTCCGGGTGTGCTGGGCGAGGCCCTGCCCACCCTCCCATACCCCCATGTATGTTTTACGGTGTGGCCGATGCGCGCGCGGAGGCGGGCGGTCCGCTGCTTGTAGCTGTGCTACTTGCAGACGGCTTCGCGCACGGACAGTGCCCAGCGCCTGAGCGCGCACTTGAAGAGACCAATCTGGGCAGTCAAGCTGAGGGAGCGCCGCCCGCTGCTGGGCGGGCCCGGTGCTGCGGCTCACCGGGCAACGGTACAGCCCTTTGTGGGGCTTGGTTTGAGGAGGGGCATGCATAATCCATCCCATGCTGGCGCCTCTGCGCGCTGTAAGCAAGAGGCGCCTTGGACGCCCATGCTGGGTTTCCTCTAAGCCCCCGTGTGCCATGGAGCAGGATGATAGGCAAGCCGTTAGCGCCAGTTGCTGGCGGGACGCCCGTGTTTGGCGGATGGCAATGCTGTGCAGGCGTGCGCAAGCCCCTGCATATGCGATGACACAGCTTAGGTTGCACGAGAGCAGACCGCCAGAGTGCTCACGTATGTATGGGTTTCTTTTAAGCTACGCAGGCGCCTTGGCGCATCAGGCAAGCACTCGATGACGATAGCGCCAGCCAGCTGCAAGTTGCCAGAGTCCGGGTGCAAGTCTGCTGCTGCCATGCTGGCAGCAGCGGCCTTGAACGTCTTTCAGCAGTCCTCCATGCCCGGCTTCCCGGGCTGGGGGACTGCTCCACTGCTGTGCTTCGGCGGAAGGCCCTAGGAGCCTGCGGCTCCTTGCGCGTCGCCCCGCCACTGGGTTTCAACTTAACTTTTACAGTAGCTCCCCGCATACTATGACGTGCAGCACGCAGCCCTTCAAGCAGACTGCAGATGGCCCGCTTGCCGCTTTCTTGGATGCTGGGCTTGCAGCACAGCTGTGCCGCCCCACAGGCGACGGCACCAGCAGGCGACAACCCTGCTGCTTGGCCTTGCGCGCCTGGGGGGCCTCGGCGCACCCGCTGCTCGCTGCTGTTTTGTGGGTCTGCTAGGAGACGGGTTTGCGCATGTGAGTCTAGTATTTGCACTCCTGCAACTACTGCGAAGAGGCCCATCCCATTTGTTCGCGGCGCCGGCTGGGCGCCGCGCAGGGCCGGGCCAATCCGGGGTGCTACAGGGATGTAGACATAGGGTTACGGGTTCATGAGGGTGACATAGGGTTGGCGCCACAACGCGGGCATGGGGCACCCCCTCACACTTGCTGTCAACTTCCCCTTGCGCGGCCGTGCGGCACCAAGCCCCCGCCGCGCGGTCTGTGTCATGTGCACCCAAAGTCTCCACGCCAGCAAGCGACCAGCACTTTCGGCTTAGCACTTGCGTCTGGGAGCAAAGGCTGTAACAGCTATGGGCAGAGAGGCGGGCGACAAGTCACCGGCTGCTGGTCAGGCCGGCGATATGTGCGTGAGTGCATGTGCCAGCAGGGTGGGGGCCTTGCTTGCCATGCCTGCCCGTGCCCCTCAGCCAATAGCCACTTAAGGACATCTTTGCTCCTTTGTTATCTTTTCTTTACCTTTTCACTCCGACGGGTCCTACCATATCGCCAGCTGGCCACATGCGCACAGGCTGCGCAAGCAAGCGCCCTCCTGAACGGACGACCTGGTGAGGGCAGCCAGCCGCGCGCCCTTTCTGGGTCCATGCCCTATGCAGGCCCTAGTGATGGGGCGCAGCAGGCGGGGCTGCGCCGGTAACGGGAGGACCAGGCCGTGAGCTAGAGTCAGGATGGGCCCCGGAGATCAAATGGAGGAGGAATTTCTGTTACGGTGCAAGATTGCACCGTCCTGCCTCAAAGTACATGTGCAAGTCAGGACATGCTTACAAGTACATAGGCTGAGGTCCATGACTTGTAACCCCTGCATCACGCCTCCTTTGCAAGCAAAGAAACAACCAGGTCTCATTGAAAAAAATGCACTGCACAGCACAATACAAAGCGCAATTGCCTGATCAGCGCCCCAAGCGAGATGAAGGTTTGTAGCAGTGGCAAAGGCTGACACGATGCAGCACCGTTTTCAATGCGGGCCTGATGTTCTGGCAGATATTCCCCCCTGCTGCCCTGGGACTGGGGCAAGCAGTCTCGCTGTTGCACACGCTTGAAGTCTTCCTCCATTCCAGAAGCTCTCACCGCGTGTTCCACCTCCAGGTCATTCCCGTTTTGGCTCTGTCAAAAGCCGGGCTTCAGAGCAGTGAGCATACACGGCAGTGACCATACAGGCTTGCCACCACACTCCTGGTGCACTCGTGGCAGGAAACGCACCAAGCTGGGCATGCAGGGCCGCAAACCCAACCAACACTCTTCGTCCGAAGACGGACCCAGCCGCTTGGCACCCCTGCATGTTGCAGCCCAGCAGGCCTCACCAGCAGCTGCAAGACAAAGCTGCACGCCCTAGCACGCATCATCTGGATGCGGACCAAGCCTCCTTGGTCCCCTGCAGGCAGAGACATGAGCGCTTTGCGGTACGACCAGCATGCACACCGTGTAATAAGGGGTGCGGGTCTATTAGTGTACGTCACTCACTCTCTGGCGAGGTTCAAGAACCAAGTGAACCATACACCTAACACCTGATCCCTTGCAATTGTGTCATAATCTGGCGCCATTTGCAACCTTCAGAGTTTGTGAACAGTGACTGACGCCGTGTGACACTCGCGTGTGTGCAAAGGGCCAGTCCCAATCCCGAGCCAAAATGTTTTAAACACGTGAAGATACCCGGAGACACTGGAGAAGCCCTGCAATTCCGTGGATCTCATTGGCAGGACGCCATCCCCCAAACATTGGGAGGGACGTCCCATGTGCCCATGCACCATGCACGCCCAGGGCGCGCCTCTCTAGCCGCAGTATCCATGTTGGGTCACCCAGCAGCGTCTGACGCGGGTCCTGCTGCGGCACGTAGCGCTGCAGGTCTGCGAGCGCCTCGACGACAGCCTCCCGATCCAACAACCTGCACGCCTCTTCACAGTCATTTGCGGAAGTTCATCTCTCAGCTAAGTGATGCTATGAGCCCTTCCATGCGCCTTGCAGCAAGTCAAAGTGACAGAGCGCCAGCTGCAGCGTTATTCCTCCAAAGACAAGCCGCACTGAGTGATCACCCAGGAGGTCATGTACTTGAGTACCACCGCATATGCGTCTGCCATGCTCATCTGCAACTGGCACAGCCCAATGGCATGCTGCAGTGCGTGAGCAGACCACAGTGCTGTGAAGCTCAGACCACTTGGGTGGCAGCAGTGCATGCGCTGTGCCGTGATGGGCCGACAGGCCACCCTTCCCTGGCAAGGCCACCTGGTGGTCGCACTGTGGTGATCAACATCCAGTGCGTGCTCATTGGTCACGTGCGCTCCCTGAGCGGGGCGGACCGCGGGTGTGCAGACGCTAGTGCCTGTACTTCAGCGCTGCTTGTGCCCAGCAGTCCCGCCACCGCATCGATGTCTGCTTTCAGCTTGTCCGCGTCCTGATGCAGCAGGTCTGGGTGTCAGCAGTCGCCGCTGCACTCCAGCGCCGCGCGTGGCCCTTGACACTGCTGATGTTGCATGCAGGCCAGGCAACCAAGGACACAGCCACAGTCACATATTCTACAATCCCACAAGCACCGCAGCGTGTTGAGACAAAGCCAGGCTTTGCAGTAAGTCATGGGCAATGCAGCTGTCCTTGATCCATGCACGGGCATGCAATGCACGCGGAAGGTGAGGTACGGAACAATGCCAATCAAGCAACACCCAGGATACCATTAGGATGGCTAGACATGGTTGTCCTGTAGAATCACGCTTGGCTATCATGCGCGCCTGCAGAAGCAGCTCCGGCTGCTGTACAAACAGCAAGGCCGGATCGACGCCTGGCAGCAGCACGCGGCACTGCACCAGGCGCTGCGCGACCGCGCTCAAGTCGCGCAGTAACGCTGCCAGCAGCGCAGGCCGCATGCTTGCTGCCCTGGTGCCTGCGTGGGCAGGCAGATCATCTGTGAGCTGTGCTCAAGCTATGCATCCCTTTTTAGACGCATGTCCCAGCTGGCGCATGCACACCGTGCTACAAGTAGTAGTATTTCTTACACAGTCGCGCTGCCTGGCTCCCGACGCATGCATTCCTGACGCATACGGCACACAGCATTTCCACTGAGGTGGCCAGGCAGTGTGTGCACGATAAGGAGCTGTGCAGTATGCCTCGAGCGCAGGCACAACAAGTGCAGCCCTTCCGTCCCTGCTGGGTCAAGTGCGATCTTGGTAGAGACGGGACGTACGCAGGGGTGGCAGCAGGACGACAAGTGCTTGAAGCCGCTCCTGCAACTCGTCCACATCCAGTCCCAGCTCTTTGCCTGCAAAGGTTGCCACCAGGCGCTCCTGCACAGTTGCCACGCTGCCTCTCACGAGGATGTGGAGAGGTCCTAAGAGCAAGTGCTTGCAAGGAAGGCAAGCACCTGCAGTTCATCGCTCCATAGCATGTCGCGCTCTCTCACGTCAAACAGCGGCTGCCATGGGATCGGCCTGCTTGTCGCCGCAGGCCTTTCCACGCTCTGGCTATCATTATCAGCGCTTGCTCTGGCAACATGACACTGCGCTGCACGTGCATGCTGGCAAGCTCGGTGCCTGCAGAAACAGCGTGGCAGCTGGACGCCGGTGTAACCTGCGAGCCAGGCTGGTGTCTGTGACACTTGCCTGTGAGACAGGCAACGACCAGGCCTCATGCTAAGCGCGCGGCCTCACCGGACGCTACCAGCTGCCTGTGTGCAGGGCTTGATAACAACGTCTGCATGCCACTGTCTCGTTACAGTGTTGTGGTCGCTGAACGTCTACCTTGCTGGTCCTGGTGCATAACATGCCATCGTCATGCTCACTGTAAGAGCAGTGGTAGTATCACAGAAAGAGGACACGTGGTATGTGCCTGTATCAGCCAGATAGGCTAGTGGTGCTCCTGCGCGTACGAGTGGGTGCTTCTAGCGCAGGGATGGAGATGTAACTGTGCCTACATTGGCACTTGCATGCAGCCTGTTGAAGGCATTAGAATAGAACGCTAGAGGCATGCCTGGACGAAGCAAACTAACTCTGCAAGAGTCGCGCTGCTGCAGGGAATGACGCATGGTGCGTTGCAGCAAGATACGCGCACGTGCTCAGCATGCAGCCAGGTGTTTTGCTTGCTCTGTAAGCGGGCCGCATGCAAACCATGCTATGCACTGGCTGACCCCAATATGACCACAGTGGGATACAGCACGCAGCGTGCTTATGTGCTTGTGTTGCTGTGCATGCATGTCTCTCCTCTGTGTTCACTCGCAACTCTTTGACAAAGCCTGAGCTGTGGATAATATTGAGGCGTGTGGCACGCTTGAAGCGGGGAAGATGTTGCTGAAGCAGGCAAGTTTTGTTAAATTTGACCGTACGACATGTGTTATCTGATGGCCACACGTCAGTACTGTCCCACAGTCGCAGACCTGATTGGTCATGAACAACCACACACACACACACACACACACACACGCACACACATACACGGCTGTGCGCTACGCTGCGCACACATTGCCGCCTAAACACAGGTCCCTCCGGGCCGCAGGGCACGGCATGGGATTCTGCTGTGCTGCACCTTTCAATTCCGCATAACGTGTACTTGCATGCATGCGCATGATACATCGTACAGCAACCCCATATCTAAAGCCTGCTGCAGAGCCTCCATACCAGCACCCTTGCATAACTTCACAGCGCTTCTCCAGACGCGCACGCACGAGCTGTCTAGGCAGCACCCCCGGGCAAGCGAAGAGGTTGGGGGTTTGCGCGCGCACGAGCACAGAGCCAACCTCGCGTAAGTCGTGGTTTCGCTGAGCCAGGGGGCCGCAACCGCAAAAAGAGGGCAGGTGCTGAAAAGCAACAGAGTGGTACACACATCCTAGAGCAACACTGCAAAATGTGTCACCCGTAACGACGCAACCTTGTGACGAAGTTCCAGCCTTCAGCAAGACACACACCTGACCGACCGGGCGGCACCTTGCCATCCCACTGCACACTGCAGCACATTTGTGACCAGACGCATACAAACCCCATTGCACACCGGTGCAGCAAAGACGCTGCCAAGGCATCCGTAGGAAGAGCACGGTTTGCAACACCGCTTCCATGCGCCGCATCACAATCTTATCGACTCGACACCAGCAGCCAGCTTCAGTTAGTTGCACACTGCCCACAAAGTGTAAGCATACCCGCCTTAGATTGGCGTTCTTGGCACCGGTGACAGGCCAGCTGCCGCACACCTGCCACTGCAGACGTGCACGCTCAGCCGCAGCCTGCACAGTCCTGCCACAGGGTGGCACATGCATGACAGGGTCAACCTAGCACAGGCCCCCAGGGTGGCACATGCATTGCATAGCTAGGGCTCTGCGCAAGATTATAAAACGCAGACGCTCACATGGCGACCCGGCCCCAGCAGCCCGCCTGGCATCGCGGCCTGCCTGGCAATGCCGTCCTGAAGCCCTGCAATTGCTGACGCGCCTCTGCGTGCTAGCTGACCGCCGCAGCCTGGTGCTGCGTGCACGGGTAGACGTCAGGTGCCCGTTCTTGGCCTTGCATGGGCCGGGGCCGCCCCGGCCTACACACTCCACGCCCTCAGCAGCCGCAGACGCCTTTTCAGGCGCTCCCTGTGCAGCGCCAGGGCCCACGCTGCCAAATCGAAGGCCCGGGCCTTGTATGCCCATGGCTGGACAGGCATGCATGCCCGCTCCGCCAGGATCTGCCGCCCATCCCTGCAAGCCGGTGGTCGCTGCACGTACACCACGGTGAACTTCGGGGCGCATGCCCGCCGGCCCGTGCTCCGCCGCGGGCACGGCTGCTGTGCGGCCTGCATGCAGCCAGCATGGCACGCCGCGCGCATGCGCAGCCCCGGCCATGCGCGTCCAGAACGGGCCCAGGCACGCCAGCGGCTGGTGGTGCGCGCACAGGAACCAGGCGCGCATGCGTGCCTGGGCGCCAAAAATACCATCACTGACTAACAGCGACCAGGGCGTGCAGTGACGGCGAGTCAGACATACGCAGAAGGCCCATCCAGGTATGTGACCCAAGGCGCTCGTGTAACCCTGGCCCTGTCAAGGGGCTAGCAGCTGGGTTTGTTATGCTTTCGCGCCTCACGCTGACCATGAATATTGCTGAGACAAGAAGGCACTGCGCCGCAGGTGGAGCTGCCCACGCTACACGCTGTCGCCTGTCGGCATAGGCATAGGGGCGCTGGTCCCCAGCAGGGTAGGGTATGGTATCCTACCCTAGGGTCAAGCCTACTCTAGCGCGCACCTCCCAGCATGCGGACACCGCCAGGGGCGCCGCAAATGCCAGCGCAAAGCCGAACGCCATGTCCACCGCGAACGCGCCGGCCGGTGTGGTTGCCATCACGCGGCCCAGCGTGGGCCGTAAACGCGGCTTGAACAGCGTGGTACTTGCCACCTGCACGCAGCCAAAGCGGTCAGTGAGCACGGTTTCCCCTCAGTCCGGCCGCCAGGCTGCGCTTGACAATCGATCTCACTGACCAGCCGCCGTTCACCTAGGTGCCAACCCCGCGCTGATTCAGACGCTGGCACACCACCCAACTTGGCGCCTCCCTGCCCAGTCTGCTCACTGCCAGTTTCCAAACGGGGAGGGCCACCCGGTGTTGGGCACACATGCAGAGCTAACAAGCGCTGCCGGTCACATTTGCTCCGACGCTTGCTGAGCTCCCCGGAGCGCTGCCTTCAGAGACCCTGCACAGTCTCTGCACCGAGCCGCACCTGGATAGCGTATATCAAGTACATGAGCGCCATCAAGCGCCACGACTCGGCGATCCGCACCTGCCGCCGCCGGCAACCCCGAGGTGAGACGCCGCGGCGCGTGCTCGAGAGCTCACTGTTAAGCAGGCACTGTGCGACTGCATGCATCGGGCCCATGCATGTGCGACCGCAGGCGCGGCCCGCGCCTGGTCGAGCAGGTTGAGGTAGTTGGTGATCAGCATGCACAACAGGGTATAGGGTTAGGGTGCATGTGCGACCGCAGGCGCGCCCCGCGCCTGGTCGAGCAGGTTGAGGTAGTTGGTGATCAGCATGCACACCAGCGGCCCCGCGATGCCCGCCTCGTCTGCGCGCCAAGCCCGAGGGCCTTCAGCCGCGCGACCACCGCGCAAGGCGACAGCAATCTCCCGGCACGCAGCCGAATCGCGCACACCGGCAGGCAACAGCGGGCGCGGCGAGAGGCGCGGCAAAACGAGTGGCCACCTGTTTCCAGCAGCACAATGGTGGCCAGAGAGCACAGCCCCGCGGCCAGCGTACAGCGCTGCAGCCTCTCCTCCTGCCGCATCAGGCTCCTGCACGCACACCGAAGCGCGCGTGGCCGTGCTGTGAGCTTAACGGAGCTTGCTCGCCCTGCACCGCCTAGCAGCGCCAGTGCGGATGCGAGTCCTGTGTGCACGTGCTGCAGCGCGTGCCGGCGCTGCGACACCCGCCATCGACAGCAGACGCCGGGAGGAGCGGGGCAGCGCGTTCACTCACAACACCACGGCGCGCGTGGCCTGAGACGCCGCAAACGGGTTCCAGGCGCAGCCGCGGGCGCTGGCGCAGCCTTGCCGCGCCGCACACCTGACTGAGCCCTGGCTGGCGCGCGACAGGAACCAGGCCGCGCGCAGGTGTATGTACATGGATGCGCCGTATGCCACGCACAGGATCGCAAACCGCAGCTGGTGGAGCGGGCTCCTGCGCAGCGCAGGCACCCGCTTCAGTTGTCGTCTCCTCTGTCGCGGGGGCACTGCGTCGCATACGGTGCACAGCAGGGAACCGCAGGCATGGGGTCCTCGGACGTCGCGCGCTGCAGCGAGCGCGCGCAGTCCCCACGCGCCTGGCGAGCGGCGAGCGGCAAAAGTTGTCACCAAGCTGCAGCAGCGAGACGCCCCACACCAGCACCATCACGCAGCGCACGCGCGCGGCAGAGAGCCTGGTGTTGTTTGATACAAACAGCACGAACGCGGCCTCGTCGCGCGGGCTCGCAAACGTCAGCTGCGGCTGCTTCAGCGCTGCCAGCCAGGCGCCCAAGAGGGGCTTGGCCTCCATGAGGCCCGCTACCAGCGGCATGGTGCTTGCCTGAGGGAGGCCTGGAGAGCGAGATTTTGTTGCTAGGGGCCAAAGGGGGGACGCCTCGAGCAGCATCTGGCCTTAGGATGTAACTCATGCCCTGATTGCGATCGTTACGCGATCGCAATGGGACACCCAGCATGGGGCACGCGATCGCAATGGGACACCCAGCATGGGACACCCAGCATGGGGCACCCTTGCACGCCACGAACCGGTAAAGCGGCTGCCGGTAAAGCAACAGCCGCGCTCACTTGATGGGGCGGCGCAGACACCACGGGACTGGGTATGCCACAGAGCGCTGAGCCGGCTGCCCCTGTGTGCCTACCCCCGCGTCGCCGCGGCCTGCGCGCGCGTGCGGCTCGCGGCAAGCAGCGCGCTCAGCTCGGCGCTGCCGCGCCGCGCGGGCTCGCTGGCCGTGGCGGGCTCCCACCGGGCGCCTGCCTGATCAGGCTCCTGGCCGCCGCCGCTGCACCGCCCGTGCCCCCACCCTCCTTCGTGTGCGTCGGCCGGCGTCTCTGTGCGCACGGAGGGACTGCGGGCCTGGTCAGGGCTAGGCTGATCAGGCTCGCTGCCGCGCTCGCACGCGAGCGCCTGCTCGGGCACAGCCACGCCCGTCGCGCTTACAGCCGCCCCCCACGGCAGCGCCGCCAGCTCAGCCAGCCTGAGCACGGGGTAGGGTAGGGTAGCGCCCACCGCCGGCCCCGCCTCCCGCCTCCCGCCGCGCGCCCAGCCCGCGCCCGGCCCGGCGGGCTGCGCCAGCGCAGATCCGTCGGCGCAGGGCCGGCCAGGGCGGGCGGACCCTGCGCTGCCCGCCGCATGAGCGCGCTCCTGCACCACAGCCGGGGCAGCATCGGCCGCCGGGCACGGGGGGTGCGCTCCCGCGGCGGCCGCATGCGCCCGAGCCGGCGCTTCGCCGCCCGCCGGGTCGCGCGCAGCGTCGCTCGCCCCCGTTCTGCGACCAGCGCGGCATGTTGGGACTGGCGCCGGAGTCTGCGTCGCAGCGTCGGTGCGCCGCTTGGCCGCCGGGCGCCCGCCGCCCGCCCCGGCTCCTGCACCCTGCGGCCGGGCGGCGCACGCCAGCGCGGCGCCCAGTTCGGCGGCGTGCGCTGCGGCGAGCGTACGCTCCGTGCGCGCGCGCGCCAGCGCGTTGCCCAGCGCGGCCAGCGCCGCAGCCGCGCCGCCGCGCAGGCGCGCGGCCTCCGCGCGCGCCTGGCGCGCAGGGCGCTTCGATCACGCGCGCGGCCCGCCCTGACGCTGCACGCGCTCGCCTGACCAGGCAGCCTACATGCCAGCCATGCGCGTCCGATCAGGCGTTGAAAGCACACAAAGGGTGAGCGCATGCTTGGGCACGCGCCAGCCTGCCTGGCATGCGCAGGTGCGCCGCGCCCGGGCAGCCTGTGAGGGGGCGGCCGGGCGGCCGCGGGAGCGCAGGCATGCACGGCATGCGCAGGGCGACACCGCGGGCGCCTGCCTTCCATTCGGCGCTGCTCGCAGGGCGGACCTGCGCAGCGTCCGAGGCGGCCGCGGCGGCCGCCGCGCGCAGGCGGGCGAGCTCGGCGTCGGCGCGCGCCGCCAGCGCGGCCTGCTGCCGCGCCGCGCCCTCCGCGTGCAGCCGCATGCGCTCCTGCGCGCCGCTGCGTCTTTTCATCAAGGCAATCTCAGGTCCGCTCCGCATGGTGCTGCAGCATCCTCCACACGTCCGCATGCCCTTCTGCACACCGCCGTCCATGCACACCAACGCAGCCTGCGCCAGTGTCGGGCCTGTCTGCATGACTTTACAGAAAGCCTTGCTGCAAGCTGACGGGGCGGGCCCGGTGCTCGTAAAGCTGTGCGCCATGGCACTGCCATGGCTGGTACCTGTACGGCGATGCTGGGTCTGCCAAGGCGTTACGTTAAAAAAAAAAGATGCATCTCGCTCTCATCGAGCATGCCGCCCACCTGGCCGGCCTCGGCTGCGGCCGCCCGCTCCTGTGCGGCGGCCGCGCGAGCCTCCAGACTGCCGCGCAGCTCCGCGCGCTCGGCGTGCGCGGCGTCCGCGCGCGCCGCGGCTGCCGCATCGGCCGCGCCCAGGCGCGCACGCAGCGCCGCAGCCTCGGCCTCCGCCGCGGCCGCCCCCGCGCCCGCCTCGGCGGCGACCTGCCCCGCGGCGGCGGCTGCGGTCGGCGCGGCTGCCGCCGCATACGCGCCCGTCGACCTCGCCTCGCAGCGGCCCGAACCCGCGGCCGACACGCGCCCTGCTGGCACGCAGCTGTCTGGCGGGCTGAGGCGCGGGGCGCGACACAGCCCCCGATCCTGCGCGTCAGCGGCCGCGCATGTGGGCGCGCCTGTGGCTGCCGCTCCAGGCCCCGCGCCGGGCGGCGCCCTAGATGTGGGTGTCTCCAAGCTGCCTGCGCTCGCCGCGTGCACGCCCGCGCCCCGCTCCGCCTGCAGGCTCAGCGCTGATGCCGGGCCCCTGGTGGGCGCAGCAGCGTCCGCGCCGTCCGCGCCGCCGCCCGCAGGCGCCCCGGCCGCGCTGCTCGCCATGGCCTCAGCGCAGGCGCCCTCCTCGAGCGGCCCGCACGCCGGCGCGGCGTCCAGCAGCAGCAGCCCCGCCACCGTGCCCGCGGCGGCACCGCCCTGGGGCGTGTCTGCGCCGGCGCTGCTCTCCAGCAGGCGCGCGCCCATGGCCAGCGGCCCGGAGCATTCGCCGGGGCTCGCGCTCCGCCCTTCCGGGGTCGGGTCGCCCGCGGGGCCGGGGCAGCTCGCGCCGCGCTGCGCGACCGAGCCCACGCTGGCCGTATCCTGCGCGGCTGCCGACTGGGAGCTCGCCGCCGCTGTTTTGAGCGTGCGCAGCGGGCCCTCAGCGGCACTCGTGCCGAGTGCGGCGGCCTGGGCGCCTGCTGGCGCGCCCGCGGCGGCTGCCGCAGGGCGCTGGTTCTCCTTGCCGTCCGCCGTGCTCGGCGCGGAGCTGGAGAGCGCCTCCGGCGCCAGTGCCGGCCACGTGGCCGCCGCGGCGTGCTGGCTCGCACCCTCCAGGTTGCCGCCCGTGCGAGGCGGCGACACGAGTGCGGCGACGCCCTGCCGTCAGCAAGAAAGACTCAAGAGTCCGGTGAGGTCAGCTGGGGTCAGAGCGATTGTCACGTGCAGGCGTGCACAGGCGCCTCGCATCCCGCCTCGCCTCTTAATCCACACTGCAGGTGCCTTTCAGGTTGGCCGCTTCGCTTGATTCCCCAATGGGGGGCCGCAAGCTCCGGCGGACGTACCAGGGTTTCGTTGGGGCCACTATGGCGCGCTGATATGGCCGCCCTCCTGCCGGTGAGCGCGGCCTGCGCGGCCGCCGCCCGCCGCCCGACCGCACCGGCATGCGCCTCCAGCGCGGCCAGGCGCGCCGCCGCCGCCGCCAACGCCGCTGCGGGGCCGGCGCTCGGCTTGCAGCCTGTGGCAGCGCGGGCCGCCATCGCGTCAGCCGCACCCGTACGCGGCCCAGGGCTGTCACGCATGGCTGCAGCGCCGGCGCCGACGCTGCGGCGCTCCGCAGCCGACAGGCGCGGCAGCGAAGCTTCCAGCGGCCCCAGGTCTCGCCGCCTTCGCTGCTGCGCCAGCCGCCCGGCCGTCTCGCTCAAGCTCACATCGGCTGACGCAGGCGCCTGGCCGTCGGCGCCCGCAGGCTGCCCGGGCTGCGCCTGCGCGCCGCCGTAGCTGCCGGCGGGTATGAACGCGGCGGTGTTGATGAGCAGCGCCGCGTCCCAGGCGAGCGGACCAAAGCCGGCGCTGGCGCTGCAGTCGGCGTCGCCGCGCGGCGTGGCGCCGTCGCGCAGCGGCGCAAAGCTGGCGCCCGCGGCGTCCGCGAACAGGGGGTTAGGCGTCAGGACGGGCACGGGCGACGGCTGCCAGCAGGAATAGCCGGTGCCCAACGCGCCGCCGTCGCCTATGCGCAGGTGGGCGGGAGCGCGCGCGCGGAACGCCGGCGACCTGTGCATGGCCCGGCAAGCTGGGGCGTTGTGCAAGATGGTGACGTTGGAGCTGGCTGTAGCTAATGCCTCACCATTGTATGCATAGCACGGCAGCCGGTGGTCACAAGATACGGGTGTTAAGTGCAGAGGTATCCAGCAGGTTGTGAGCGCAGCCCGGGAGGTAACTACAGCAAAGACGCAAGACGCGCGGGCGCGCCTGCCAAGCTGCGGCGTGGCGTCGGCGGGCACGGCCATTGCACTCTCGTGCGGCGGGGGGCAGTGCAGTGCCGCAGGGGCTAACCTCCCTGTGGTGGGGCCATGCTGAATGCGGTGCGCCTCCCAGCAGCGCAGTGCGCATAGAGCTGAGCGTGGAAGCAGAGCGCTGGGCGGCCCAGCAGGCACTGCTGGACCAGCAAGGCTGCCTGGTTGCGTGGTTGTTGCAAGCCAGTGCCAGGCACCTAGGGCTGCGTGGGAGAGGAGCTCCTCGCGATGGGTCGTCAAGCGTCTGCAGGCACAGGGAGCTTTGCCTGCAGTGGCAGGCAAACTGCCGTCTGTGGGAAAATTGTTTGGGAGCAGGTAGGGTCTGGGTCAGGTTATGTGCCTTCACAGCGCTGGGTGGTCAGGGGCACACGAACGCCTGCTGGCCGATAGCGCACACAGACAAGCGCCGGCAGCAGGCGCACCCCATGTAGCTATGCGGCAATAAGCGGGGTGCCGCAGCCGCTGCGGCGCGCGCAGCGGATGGCGGCAGATGGTGGGGCATCGCTGGCATTCGTCAAGGCCTCGCAGTCGTGCGTGATAAGCGCGCCCCTGGAGGAGGCCTGGGCGGCTGTCCGGGAGTGCGGGCCCACCCCCGGGCTGCTGGAGCACTCTTCCCCTGCCGCCTGGACAGCCGCGCGTGCTGTGTAGTTGACACTCTGCCTGACCAGCTCGTCCGTGACTGCAGGTGGGCGCCATTCGCTTGGCTGCCCCACGTCGATGGCCGCTCGGTGCAGAGCATGCTCGTGGTGCGCACTCCCGCCCGGCTCGGCCGCCCGCCGCGTCACGCAGTCCTGCGCAAGCTGCCTCCAGCCCCGCCCTGGGCGTCACTCCGGTCCGCACGCCCTGGACGGCCGGGCGCAGCCTGATGCAAGGGGGTGCGGCGCCGCGCAGTCCGGCGGCGCGAACACGGCGGTCGGCGCGACGCGCATGGTCAAGATCGGCGAGCAGCAGGTGTTTGAGAAGCTGGTTGCGCTGGACGACGAGGAGCACAAGCTGTGCGCGCCCCCCGCGGCGCCCCCCCCCGCGCCTCCCCGAGCGTAGGCCGGCCTGCCCGCAGCTGCCTCCTGCCTCTCTCTCCCTTTCCACTCGCGGCCGCTGCTGACAGGCGGGCTGCCGGCGCTGCCGCGCAGGAAGTGGCGGCTGATTAGCCATGAGGTGCGCGCCCCCCGCCCGGCGGCTCGCTCTTCGCGCTTGCCCAGCTGCGCCAGGCTGTCCAGCGCTTGGTCTTGGTCCCTGTGCAGCGCCTGGCCCCGGTGACTACGCAGCAGCCAGGCCTGGCGCGCCAGGCGGCTGCGCGCGCTGGGGCGACAGCGGCGAGCGGCGTGCGCGGCGCGCAGGCCACCATCAACCCCTTTGTGGCGTCGTTCGTGAACTACCTGTGCACGCTGCACCTGCACAAGGTCACCGTGACCAACCAGACCTTCTTCAGCTGGCAGGGCGCGCGCCCGTGGTAGGGTTAGGGTTAGGCTGTCCCTAACCTACCCCCCGCCCGCGCTCGCGTGGCGGCCTGTGCGCGGTGAGCCGCACGCATGCATCCGCGCCTTCGCGTGCGCGCCTGCCTGCCTGTGCGCGCGGCTCTCGTACAGCCGCGCCCTTTCCTGCTGGCCTGGCCACAGGCCTGCTGCTTACCCGGGCGCTCCAGGTTTGCGCGGCGGGCGCCGCGCAGTGTGACGCAGCGAGCGGCCTCAGCGGCTGGGCGAGGCGGCTGCCGGGGCGCGCAGGCGAGTTCTACACGGAGGCCGAGCACGCCGACGCGATGAAGGCCACCTTCGAGCGGTGGTACACCACCGCGTTCCAGTCGCTGCAGGTGCGCGCGCGCTGGCGACGCGCGGCGGGCGTTCCCGCCCTGCGTGTCGCTGCCCCTGCGGCGCGCGGCGCGAGCCCGCGCGAGGGCCGGCAGAGGTGGCCGCGAGGCGCCCAGAGCACCGGCGTTTGTTGTGACAGCTTTACTCACTGCGACCAACGGCTTTGTGAAACGGAATGTAAAGCCGCAGGAGCTGTTTACCTGCTGTCGCCGCGCCAGCCCCGCTAGGCAGGCCGCGCGTGCGGTGGGTGCGGCGCGCGCTGTGACCCGGCCCGCGGTGCGCAGAATTACGTGGTGGCGCGCCGCATGGTCATGCTGCCGCAGAGCTTCCACACCGTGCAGCCGGGCATTCCGAGCCAGGCGCGCGCCGCCGTCCTGACTTTTGCCCGGCCCTTCCTCGGCTACGTGCCACCCGATGTTGAGTGGTTCTTGTGTGGTTATGTCATGGCTGTGGTGCGTCTCCTGAGTTCTGCCGTATCTCCGGCCTGGCGCAAGTTTTGCTGGTGCAGTATAGCCAGCTCCTGCCTGTGTTGCTTGCGGGCGAGCGAGGCTGTCTGCCCCGTGCCTGTCATGGCGCGCTCGAGTGGCTTGGTCGCGAGCGCGACCATGCAGAGGTACTGCGGCATGTGCTGCTCGTGTGGGCGTGCAGGGTTTAATGGGGTTCGTCAGGGTCGCGCTGACGCGCGCGCGCCGTGCGCAGGTTGGCCTGCAGGTGAGCGAGCCGGGCAGCTTGCGGCCAGGCGCGCCCTCGAACGCGTGGCCAGGGTTTGCGGTGCCCGCGGTGCAGCAGGCGCCGCCGTTGCCGGCGCAGGCGTCCTGGCTGCACGCCGCGCCGGCCGCGGCGCCGCTGTGGGCGGGCGCCGCGGCCGTCCCGCAGGTGCCGCAGCAGCAGGCGCGGAGCCCATGGCCTCACTGTGCAGGCTCTTGCAGCAACAGGCATGGCGGGCGGGGGAGCAAAGCAGTGCGAAAGACTTGCTGCGGCCAGGTACCCAACCGCCGTCGAAGTACGCCGTCCGTGATGCGGCTGGGTATGAGTAGGGTTGCAACTTGCAAGCCACCTTGCGCCGCATTGCACACATGCTTCTCGACTGCTGATTTGGATCGGCCGGTGGCGCATCGTCTCGATGCATCAGAGTGAACGTCAGCAGCGTCACTGGCTGCGTCGCTAGCGCAGCGTGTTAGCGTGCTGACAGTGCGTGTGTATCGCCCAGGCGTGGGCGCCCGCGCCGCCGCAGCCGCCGCCGCCGCAGCCGCCGCCGCGGTGGACGAGCGGCGGCCAGACGTCCGCGCAGCGTGGGCAGCCGGGTCTCTCCCGCGACCTGTCCGGCAGCAGCCTGCACTCGCTGCCCAACAGTATCGCTTCGCATGTGCGCGGCCTGCCCTGCCCTACGCGTCCTGCCCGCGCGCCCACGTGCCTCCCTGCAACACAACCCCGATGGGTCTGCCTGGCGAGGTCATTGGGCAAGTCTGTCGAGCTGCGGCTAGCGGCTGCTGGGCGCAGGCTTATTGCGGCGGGGGTTGCTGCTGTCGTGCCCTGTCATCTGCGCATACGTGACGCGGCGGTGCGCCGGCCTGTCGCAGGGCGTGGGCACGCCGCGCGCCGCGCAGGGCGCATACCTGAGCGGCGGCGGCGGCGTCGGCGGCAGCGGCGGCGGCGTCGGCGGCGGTGGCGGCGGCAACAGCGGCGGCGGCGGCGGCGGCGTCGGCGGCGGCGGCGGCCTTAGCCCGCAGCATGCCGCGCAGCTGGCACGCAGCGTGTTCCACAGCGGCGGCAGCAGCGCCAGCGAGGAGGAGCTGCATGCGGCGGTGCGCGCCTCGGAGCATGTGGGTCTGCATGCAATGCTGCGCTGCTGGGGCAGGAGGGGGAGCATGTGGGTTTGCGTGCAATGTCATGCTGGTGGGGCAGGAGGGGGTTGCTGACTGTGCGGCCCCCGAGCCACTCAGACAAGTGTCAGGTGGCATTTACGCAGCGCGGCCCCTTGAAAAAGCGGGCGAACAGCGCGCCTTTTGCGAGCGCGCACTCTGTGACTGTTTGGTGCGGCGTAGCGTGGCCCCGGCATGCCATCTGCACAGCGGCGCTCGGCGCGCGGTCAACCTGACGCCTGACGCCAGCCTGACGCCAGTCGCAGGTGCGGCACCTGGCGCTGCAGCAGCACAACGCGGCGCTTGTGCAGCAGCAGGCGGCGCAGCAGCAGCAGCACAACGCGGCGCTCTTGCAGCAGCAGGCGGCGCAGCAGCAGCAGCACAATGCGGCGCTCGTGCAGCAGCAGGCGGCGCAGCAGCAGCAGCAGCAGGCGATGCAGCTGCAGCAGCAGCAGCAGCAGCAGCAGCAGCAGCACGCCGCGCTGGCGCAGCAGCAGCAGCAGCAGCACGCGGCGCTGGCACAGGTGCAGGCGCAGCGCCTGCAGCTCGCGCAGCACCAGGCGCGCCCACCCCGGCCGCAGCTTTAAATCTCATAGGCTTTTAAGCCATAGCTGCTCCTCGCGCTGTAGCAGCCACGGTCCTTGCAGCGGCGCGTGCGCCTGGGCGCCCGCGCGGCTGCCTGCCGTGCCAGCCCCAGCCCTGGGCGCTCCGCCCTGCCGACCTCAGCCAAACTCCCCTGGACTGAGGCGCCTCTCTGGGCGCTGGGTGCCGTGGGCCGTCATGCTCCTCGGTGGTTGTGCACAACCAATAATCTCATTTGACTGCAGAAGCTTGGCCAGCGCAGGCGCTGCAGCAGCAGGTGGCGCAGGCGCACGCGGCGCATGCGGCCGCGCAGGCCGCGCATGCGCAGGCGGTGGCGCAGGCGCAGGCCGAGGCGCAGGCGCAGGCGGGCGGCCGCGCGGCCGCGCAGGCGCAGGCTCAGGCGCGCCTGCCGGTCAGGCATCGCCTGCCCGTTTTGCGGCCTGGTTGACGGCCTGTTGGGCGACCTGTGCGCCGCGCGTGCCTGGGTTAGGGCGGCCGAGCGCCATGCTCAGGCCCCTGTGGTAGCTTGGGGAAATGTGAGCGGCGTAAGAGGGCGCCGGTGCAGGGTGGTCCTGCAAAATGAGGTTAGGATAAGGTTCAAGGGTTTGTGTTGCACACGGTGCACGCCTCCTGTTGCCGGCGGTGGCGGCCCCAGAGGCGCGCCGGCGCCGCGCGCGCCCAGCCTGCGCCGCTGCCGGCGCGCAGGCGCAAGGCGAGGCGCTGTCGCAGGCGCACGCGCAGGGCCTGGCGCTGTCGCACCAGCAGGCCGCCAACCAGCAGGCCGCCAACCAGCAGGCTGCCAACCAGCAGGCCGCCAACCAGCAGGCTGCCAACCAGGCGCAGA